>Ga0209679_1000079_pt1 | contig 48517 bp, 56 predicted proteins | sample WorMetHEROISLAND_4_FD_187408 | JGI IMG/M metagenome (GOLD analysis project Ga0209679, IMG submission 187408) | Marine gutless worms symbiont microbial communities from Max Planck institute for Marine Microbiology, Germany - Olavius sp. 2 HERON... ...
TGTGAGCCGGTTCGCTTCCAGATGATTTCATTGCTTCAATAACTTTAGTGCGCGAAGCGCATCAGAGTTGAAACTATGGACGTTAAGTCCCTTCACTTTCAGTCCGTGGCTGGTCCACGGATGAGGACGTTAGTCCTCCAGACTATGGACTTTCAGTCCGTAGTGGTTGATTAAGGATTTGAAGCTGTCATCCGGGAGCGGGGTGGCAGGCAAAAACCTGTTAAAATATGCGGGTCTGATTACTCCGGATGATTTGCAGGTTATGAGTGAGGTTATCGAGACTGACTGATGATAAATCGAAAAAGACGACATAACACACAGGTCAAGCGGATAGGGGCTTGCGGCGTTTTGACGCTGTGCGGGTAACGTGAAGGGTTCTCAGCACGAAGCCCTTGCAGTTAACAAAACGCCCCTGCCGCTTACCATAGTGTTGGAAATTTACCACTACCCCGCATTCCATGCCTTTTCCTGCGGGGGGTCAGAAGCGCCTTCGGCGCAAGACGATTGGACATGATCCGATTCGAAAATGTCGTAAAGCGCTTTCAGCGACAGGAAGTCCTTAAAGGCATCGACCTGGAGATCACGCGCGGACATCGGATTGCGCTCGTCGGTTCCAACGGCGCCGGCAAGACGACGCTCATCCGATGCCTCCTCGGGGAATATAACTATCGGGGCAGGATATCCGTGGACGGACTCGATCCGCGAGCGCACCGGCAAGCGGTTCTTTCCAAGGTCGGCTTCGTGCCCCAGCTCCCACCGCCCCTGCGGATGCCGGTCGGCCAGCTGATTTCATTCGCCGCAGGCGTATGCGACACTGAGCCGCAACGCATCGGAGTGGCAGCCGAACGTCTAGGGCTCGACCCGAATCGATTCCGCCGCCACCCTTTCGTCAAGCTCTCCGGCGGGCAGAAGCAGAAGCTCTTGATCAGTATCGCCTTGGGGCGGGATACAGAACTCCTGGTTCTGGACGAGCCCGCGGCCAATCTCGACCCGGCGGCGCGCCGCATCTTCTTCGATCTCCTCGCCGAACGCTGGGACACCGCTGCGATGCTGATATCTAGCCATCGCCTCGACGAGGTCGCGGCACTGGTCAACCGGGTGATCGAGCTGGACCAGGGCGCCGTGGTGCTGGACGACCGCGTGGCGGATCTGGCGGATCTGACCAGCCGCCTGGGCTGTCGTCTGGTATTGACGCGGACGGATGACGCCTTCGGGCGGGCCATTCGCCCTTGGGGTTTTTGCACTTCGGACGGCGGTCGCACCTGGGAGGGCGTGGTACCAGGCCCGGATCGGTTGCGCTTTCTCGGCGTGCTCTCGCGTTACGCGGCCTTACTTGCAAGCATCGGCATGGATGAACTCCCACAACCCGTCCCGGCGGAGGTATGCTGTGCGTGATTCTCGATTCGCCGCTCGGGGATCCCCGCCACGGACGCTCACCGCAGCGCTTGCGCTATCCTGCCTTGCCGTGCTAGCGAGTTGCGGAGGCGAACCGGCTACCGGGCCTGTCGCGGTGAAGTGGGACCGGGTTGCTTGCGAGCGTTGCCGCATGGTGCTGTCCGATCGGCACCATGCGGCGCAGGTGCGGGTAAAGGATCCGAACGGGAGATCCGAGGTGTTCTTCTTCGACGATATCGGTTGTGCCGTTATCTGGTTGGGTGACAAACCCTGGCGCGATGATCCTCGGGCGGAAATCTGGGTCGACGACTGGCGCAGCGGTGAGTGGATAGACGCACGCGCCGCCAGCTATCTGATCGGCCAGGAAACCCCGATGCAGTATGGCCTGGGCGCCCAATCGGAGCCTGCGGAAGCCGCCCTCGACTACGCGGCCGCCAAGGCGCATATCTTCGATGTGGGGCGTCGCTTCAACAGACCCGGCGGCAACCTCAGTACCGGCACCGACGTTCACGAGCGTAAATGAGAAGTTTTCTTCTTACCGCCCATACGGACATCCTCGAATCACTGCGAGCCAAGTGGTTCCTGGCCTACAGCCTGATCTTCGGTTCTCTGGTGGTCCTGCTGTTCGGGTTCGGGCTGACCGAATCGCGCATCATGGGTTTTACCGGTCTTTCTCGCCTGATGGTGACTTACATCCAGCTCGCTATGGCTGTCCTGCCCCTGTTCGTTCTGCTCACTACCGTGCGCTCCGTCGCCGGGGACCGCGAAGCGGCGGTTTACGAGTACCTGCTCTCGCTGCCCATCGGGCTCGCACCTTGGTTCTGGGGTAAGCTCGCCGGGCGATTTCTGATCGTCTTCCTGCCCGTCTTCCTGGCCATGCTCGGCGCCGTCGTCTGGGGAGTACTCAAGGGCGCGGATGTCCCTTGGGTGCTTTTCATCTACTACACAAGTCTGTTGATGGCATTGGCTTGGTGCTTTCTCGGGATCGGGATGTTGCTCTCGACCTTGTCGCGCTCAGCGGACGTTGCCCAGGCCTCAGCCTTCGTGATCTGGCTCACCTTGCTCCTCTTCCTCGACCTCATCCTGCTCGGCGTCATGATCCGCGAATACCTCCCACCGGAGAGCGCGGTGGCCATTGCGCTCGTCAATCCCCTGCAAGTCTTTCGAACCGCGGCGATGCTGCTGCTCGACCCGCAGCTCGTCATGCTGGGTCCACCGGCTTACGTGATCCTGGACACCTTCGGCGAGGTCGGCTACATCGCCTATGCGCTGCTCTATCCGACGCTGCTGGGGACCCTCTGCGCCGTCGGCGGCTACCTGATATTCAGAAGGAGCGATCTGCCATGACAAAACATCAGTCGTCTACTGTGGACAGATAGGCGAATATGTCGCGTAGCTCCTCACGGGTGAATTCGCCCAGCAGCTCGTCCTCGGGCTCCGACTCGTCATGGATACGCAGCTTCGCGACATACTTGTCGACCTGGCGCCAAAGGTATTGGGTGTACTGCCCGGCAAGCATGGGGACGCCGTCGTCCTCATCGCCCCATCCATCACGACCGTGGCAGGAGCCGCACTCACGCCGGTAGAGCTTCTTCCCCGCTTGCACGTCCCCCTCGGCTCGAGGGATCTGCACCACCTGCTTGGTGGCCAGTAGCCGCTGGTAGGCGTTGAAATCGGGTGCTGACTCATCGGCCGGCGGCAGCTTGCCGGGCAGCTCGATCGAGGCGAGATACGCGGAGATGTCCAGGATATCCGGGTCGGGCATCTGTCGGTGATCCACATACTCGACCATGGCCAGGTTCTTGCGTGACCTGTCCCGGAACAGTACCAACTGCTTGGCGATGAAGGAGGCCGGGAGCCCCGCCAGCCGCGGGTACTCTCCCTCCTTTCCGCCCTGGCCTATCTTCCCATGACAGCCGGCGCAGACTTCGTTGATCTCCTCCCCGTTTTGAAGATCCACATCGTCGAATGAGAAATCGGCTCCAAAAGCTCCAACCGTCCCAAGTAAGAAAAGGTAGAGCCAAACGTGCCTGCGTAGTCGTGACCGTTCAGACTCCCCCTGCTTTATCATCCCTGGCACTGGATTCCGGCACTCCCTGCCGGAATGACGATGCGGGGTCTGAATCGTTACGCGTAGTCCGTATGTCCCGCTGCCGAAACTCGATCGTCCCTGTCCGGGTTGTTCGGAACACCGATGGTTCGGATCCGCGAAATGCATCGTTACGCAATTATTGGCTTAAGGGCACCTTGAAAAATAGGTATTTTCACCAATCAAGAGGCTCTAAGCCATTGATTGTTGGGGTATACTGTAGACGAAACCCGTATTTTTCAAAGTGCCCTTAATTTCGCACTTGCAGGGCGATTTAAGCTCAATGCCATTAAGTTAAGCGTTATCGGTCGGCAAACAAGAGGAAAAACTACGAATCACGCGAATCCACGCGAAAATTGATTCGCGTGATTCGTGGCTTTTCCGTCTTAAAACTGGGTAGCTGAATAGTTACATTTCGTTTTCATTGCTTCAATAACTTTAGTGCGCGAAGCGCATCAGAGTTGAAACTATGGACGTTAAGTCCCTTCACTTTCAGTCCGTGGCTTGTCCACGGATGAGGACTTTAGTCCTCCAGACTATGGACTTTCAGTCCATAGTGGTTGATCGGCTATGGGCGAAAATCGGGAGCTACCGCCGCTCAGGATCAGACCCCGGCCTTCCCGTATTCTGGCAATATTCCTGCTGGCAACGCACGGTGTGGCCTTGTCGGTCGCCGGCGTGCTTCCCTTGGATTGGTATTGGCGCATCGGGCTCGCTATCCTGGTGTTCACGAGTCTGGGCAACGTGATCGGGACGCGGGTCCTGTTTTTGATTCCCTGGGCGGGGCGGGAGGCGATCTGGGAGCCGGACGGAACCTGGACCCTGACCCTGGTATCCGGTCAGCAAATCGAGGTCCGGCTGTTGCCGTCCACCTTTGTGACGCCCGGACTCTCGGTGCTGAATCCGCGCTGCGGACGCTGGCGTTCCCGTGCGATGGTGCTCCTGCCCGATAGCCTGGACCCCGATCTGCTGCGACGTTTGCGGGTGCGTCTCCGGCTGTAGGGGACCCTGGACAAATCGGACACCGATGTCCCGGCATGATTTTAGAGTTAGACAGTCTCTTAGGTTTTTTCTGCAGGAGGACACATGCATATCTTGGTGACCGGCGGGGCGGGTTACATCGGGAGCCACACCTGCGTGGAATTGTTGGCGTCCGGTTACCAGGTAACGGTCATCGACAACCTTAGCAGCAGCAAGCAGGCAGCCTTGCGTCGGGTATCCGAGATCACGGGCCGCGAGCCCGACTTCGTGCGTGCCGACCTGCGTGACCCTGTGACCCTCGATGCCCTATTCCAGGATCGGGACTTCGGCGCCGTCGTCCACTTTGCCGGATGCAAGGCGGTCGGTGAATCCACACAGATCCCGCTGGAATACTATGAGAACAATATCGGCGGTACCTTGGCCCTGTGTCAGGCCATGGCCGAGGCCGGGGTCAGGAAGCTCGTGTTCAGCTCGTCGGCCACCGTCTACGGCGCTCCCGCCGCGGTGCCGATTCGGGAGGACTTTCCGACCTGCCCGACCAACCCCTATGGTCGTTCCAAGCACTTTATTGAAGAAATCCTGCGCGATCTGTATCGATCAGACAGTACCTGGAACATCGCATTGCTGCGCTATTTCAATCCGGTGGGCGCCCACCCCAGCGGGCGCATCGGTGAGGACCCCAACGGCATCCCCGATAACCTGATGCCGTTCATCGCCCAGGTAGCGGTCGGTAAGCGGCCCCGGTTGCGGGTGTTCGGGGACGACTACGACACCCTGGACGGCACCGGCGTCCGAGACTACATCCATGTGACGGATCTGGCCAGGGGCCATCTCAAGGCCCTGGAGAGGCTGTCTGCAAATCCGGGCGTCGTCACCTACAATCTGGGGACTGGCCGCGGTTACAGCGTGTTGGAAATGGTGCGTGCCTTCGAGCGAGCCAGCGGCCGCCCGATTCCTTTCGATATCGTCGGGCGTCGCCCCGGAGATATCGCCATCTGCTATGCCGATCCCGGATTGGCGAGAGCGGAGCTGGATTGGACCGCGAACTTAGGGGTCGAAGAGATGGCACGGGATACCTGGCGCTGGCAGTCCCAGAACCCCGATGGTTACGAATAATCCATAATCGATTCCAGGAATTACATCTGATGAAGACAATTGCGGGCATGTTCCTGGTTTTGGTTCTGACCGGGTGCGCCACGCCCGAGGACATCGTGTCCAAGGGACCGCCGGCCCAGGTTACCGTCTACCGGGAACCGTCATCGCGCGACAGCCTATTTCCGATGCTGTTCATCATCGACGGGCACCCGGTTTTCCAGTTACAACCTGAGGAAACGCGCAGCTTCGAGCTGTCCCCGGGGGAGCACAGGTTCGGGTATGAGCTCGGCGTCTACAACTGCTCGGCACGGGTACGGCTCGAACCCGGCAAGACCCCTGTCTACCGGTTGGCGCAAGGATGTGTGATTGCACTGGAAGACGGGCCCTGAGCAATCCTGAATAATGCGGCGCTGTTTAGGGGACCTGTTCCGGGTGTTCAGGTCCCCTGCTGTTACCATCCATGGCCCCGGATCCGACACTCCCTGCCGGAGTGACGCGGTGGGGCCGAAGGGATTCCAACCTCGGCGGTGAACTGCTTAAAGACATAGCAGACGCACAGCAGAGCGCTGCGTTTGCGGTTTCCCTGCCCGTCTAACGCCGTTTGAGATGCAGGTTGTTCAGGGTGTCCGGACGGGCGGTCCAGCCGGGTGCCAACCAGGTGGTGGATACCGTATCCAGGATCACTGCCGGACCCGCCACCGGGTCGGTGCCGGCCAGCGCCATACGTTGCAGCACCGGGACTGGTTGCTCACAACCCACCACCGATACGTGTTGCGCCTGGGGCGCGGTGACCCCGCCGTCGGCTCGGGTCAGGGTCAGCGTCGGCGACTCACCCGTCACCCGTACCCGCAGGTTGACCAGCTCGATCGGGAGCGCCAGCCGATGGCCGTAACGTACCTGATGCAGCTGATGGAAGGCCTCGGCGGTGGCGGCCCGTCCCTCCCAGCCGAGGTTGAGGGTGTAGGACTGGCCGCGGTAGCGGAGATCCAGGGACGAGGCGGTCCGCAGTTCCGCCGGGTCCAGTCCCTCGCGCGCCAGGGCCGCGACGGCCTCGGCGGCCAATGCCTCGAGCTGCTGGTCGCTGCGTTCATCGAGCCGCCCCAGCCAGGTGCGTGTCAACAGGCATCCCGGTGGGGTCGCCAGCATGCCCAATGCGGAGAGCATCCCGGCATGGATGGGTACCATGGCCCGACGCATCCCCAGGGCTTCGGCCAGGGCGCACACATGGAGCCCCCCCCGCGCCGCCGAAGGAGGTCAGGGTGTAGTCCCGCGGGTCGAGTCCCCGCTGCACCGAGGTGACCCGCAGGGCCCGTACCATGCGCTCGTCGGCGACCCGCAGGATGCCCAGGGCCGCTGCCTCAGCGTCCACTCCCATGGCGGCGCCCAGGCGGCCGACTACCCGCTCGGCGGCGGCGACATCAATTCCATACGGCCACCCAGGAAGGCCTCCGGGTGCAGCCGATCGAGCACCAGGTTGGCATCCGTGACCGTCGGCGTGTCACCGCCCTTGCCGTAGCAGGCGGGACCGGGCTCAGCACCGGCGGATACGGGCCCCACCAGCAACCGGCCCCCTGGGTCCAAGCGGGCGATGGAACCGCCGCCCGCGCCGATGGTGTGCATATCCACCACAGGCACGGCCACCGGATAACCGGAGATGCGGCCTTCGGTGGTCAGGCCGGGCGCCCCGTTCACCAGGGCCACGTCCGTGGAGGTGCCGCCCATGTCGAAGGTGAGCAGCTGCCCCCGACCCGCCAATCGCCCGATGAATCCGGCGCCCGCCAGGCCGCCTGGGGGACCAGACAAGAGCAGCCGCACCGCCTGGTCGGCGGTCTGGTCGGCGGCCACCGCCTCACCGCTGGATTGCATGACGGCGACCAGGGCACCGGGCAATCCGTGGTACAGTCGTTCCACATAGCGGGCGACCAGAGGACCCAACCAGGCATTGAGCCAGGTGGCGATGCTGCGCTCATATTCCCCGGTTACCGGCAGTACCGCGGACGACCGGGAGACGAAGAGACCAGCGGGCAGGGCCTGTGCCAACGCGCGCTCGGCGCTGTCGTCCAGGTACGAGAAGAGCAGGTTGATGGCTACCGATTCGGGCCGCAGTCGTGCCACCGCTGCGTGCAGCTCGGCGATGTCTGAGTGGGTTAAGGGCTCCACCCAGCTCCCGTCGGCGGCAAGCCGCCCTCCAGTCTCCTAACAGAGATCGGGGGGACCGGCGGGTAGCGGGCTGGCAGCTGCAGGTCGTACAGGTCCTCACGGGCCTGGCGGCCGATGGTCAGCAGATCCCCGAGCCCGCGGTTGACCACATAAAGGGTGCGCACGCCCTTACCTTCCAGGGCCGTGTTGGTGGCCACAGTGGAGCCGTGGATTATCCGCAGACCTGCCGCGTCGAGCCCCAGCTCCCGGATGCCCTGCAGGAGCGCCGCCTCCGGGGCCTGGGGGGTGGAGAGTACCTTATGCGCCCGCAAGGCCCCGTCCTGCCACAGGACGAAATCCGTAAAGGTCCCGCCGGTATCGATGCCGATCAGCTTCATGGGTACTTGCAGTTACCGGCAATCCTGAATGATTCGGTGCGGCTTGGGGGAGGCGGACGTGTCGCGGGTGCGATCCTGAATTATTTGGCATTGTCCGGAGGGTTTGACATGTTGCGTTCGACGCACAAAGGCTCGTTGATCTAGCTAGGCTCGTACCTGCGTTTCAACGCAACCTACACCCATGTTACCCTCGCGCTGTCGGCCCGCGCGGGCCTCGCTTTGAGTGTAGGTTGGGTTAGGCGCGCTGTTTGATCCCGAAGCACAGCGACAGGGCTGAACGCACCGTAACCCAACACGTCGGATCCCACAACCAACGCCAAACAATCCAGGACCGCGCCAGGACCGGCACGGCCTCGAGAACCTTTGACAGACCATATCAAGTACCGGCCATGTGGATGCGCATAACGCACCGCAACAGCACCCGCTCGGGCCGGAAGCCACAGTCTTGTTGCGGTGGGCGCAGCCCGCCCTACCGCGCGCTCAACCGGCGGCCGGGGTCGTGGGAGAGACTGGGGTACATGCGCTGAGCCGGCGGCGTCGATCCCCACTGGGGGGGCGGTGATGGTGACCACGGGTCTGGAAGATAGGGATCCGAGTACCGATCGGGTTGTCCGTATGGTCCCTGCCAGCGCCCCCGGGCCCCGGGCGATTTCTCCAGGGGTCGAAAGCTGTAGACTTCCCACGGATGATCGGCGTAAGCGGGCTGGGAGGGATAGGGTGCCGGTGGGGTCGGTTGGGGTTGTTCCGGCGAGGGAGATCGGTAGCGCGAGGACGGATCGGGCGGCATTGCATGGCGGTTTTGGTGCCGGTCCGGATCGGGTGCCTGCCGATGCTGTAGCGCCTGCTCCGCCAAGGGCCTGAAGCGGTAACCGTCTGTGTGGGTTCGAGTCCGCGCGCCGTATGGATCGCTGTATGGATCAGGGGACCCGTAGCCGCCATAATCGAGGCCGGGGTAGGGTTGCTCGGGACGGAATCCCCGCCTGTCGTAGGAGGGTGTTGCAAAAGGCACCGGTCTTCGCCCTTTGCTCCCCTCTCCCCAAGCCCCCTCGCTGCGCTCGGGACGGGCTCTCCCCCGGCGGGAGAGGGGCTTTTGCAACACCCCCTCGTAGAGCGGGGGGGTATTTTGCGCGCCGGGCCAGCCGACTATCCCGTGATTGTGGCTTGGGGTCGGGGAGGTGGATATCCGGGGTTGGAGCCGCCGGTCGTTGGTGGAACCCGCGTTATTTTTCCGATTATCGGAATCACAGGACTCATCCCCGGGTCGCAAGATCAGGAAACATACCACCAGGATTGTCAGGAGACCGATGATGCGCGGTTTGGTAATCACACCGGATAGCAATGTCCCTGCCGTGGGTGGGCCACGCCCTATGCCTGGTACTCGGCTCAAAGCGAGGCCTCCGCCACCCGTGCCTCTGCGTCCTTGTCGCGTTCGATGAGGGCGTAGGCGGAGTGGTTGTGGATGGACTCGAAGTTCTCCGATTCCACGCGGTAAGCGCCCACCCGGTCGTCGTGGTTCAGCTTTCCGGCCACGTCCCGCACCATGTCTTCGACGAACTTGGGGTTGTTGTAGGCACGTTCGGTGACGTGTTTCTCGTCCGGGCGCTTGAGTAGACCATAGAGCTCACAGGAGGCCTCTTGCTCCACTAGCTCGATGAGCTCCTCGATCCAAATGAAGCCCCGGCTGCGTACCTGCACCGTGACATGGGAACGCTGGTTGTGCGCGCCGTAGTCGGAGATTTCCTTGGAGCAGGGACAGACGCTGGTCACGGGTACGACCACCTTGATGTACATCTTGGGCTTACCGTGGCGGATCTCGCCGATGAAGGTTACATCATAGTCCAGCAGGCTCCGGACGCCGCTGACCGGGGCGGTCTTGTTGATGAAGTAGGGGAAGCTCATCTCGATGTGGCCCGCTTCGGATTCCAGGTGTTCGGCCATCTCACGGAGCATTTCCTTGAAAGAAGTAACGCTGAGCTCCCGTTCGTGGCCGTTGAGGATCTGTACGAAGCGGGACATGTGCGTGCCCTTGAAGTTGTGGGGCAGATGCACGTACATGTTGAAATTGGCTACCGTATGTTGCTCGCCGTTGCTCCGGTCGTATACCCGCACGGGGTGTCGAATGTCCTTGATGCCGACCTTGTCGATGGCGATGCGCCGGTTGTCGGCACTGTTCTGGACGTCGGCAATGGCCAGGGTGGCGGGGCGTATCTTCAAGGCTGACTCCATGACGGACTCCTCGGAGCGGAAAACGGCGACGCTGAGGCATATTCCTAATAGGTTAAGAGGCTGACTAAAGACTAAACCTATTGATTTTTAGTTAGAAAAACTACAGATTCATCTGGCTCCCACGCCCCGGCGTGGGAGCAAGCTCGTCCCGACGGAGGAGGGATCTTAATGCTCCAGCGTCACCAGGCCTGGCCGCTGGAGCGGCTAAGGTGGTGTCCCCACGCTAGAGCGTGGGAACAAGCAAAATGGCATGTTCCTATAGGCTAAGGTTCCGGCCGGATGAATCAAACATGGGGCTTGTCGAGTTTCTTTGCGAGCGCCGATGGACGCTGGGCGGCAAATAAGTAATTATCCGTGCCGATGCGGTCCGGGGCAACACAGCGGGCAGGGCGAGCGCGTATAAATTTGTTGCCGATTAACAGGTTGCTGGCAGCTTCCGGTCGTCAGCCGCCACTGCGGTGGTTCGCCATGAAGGGTAGGCGTCGGCTTGCCCGCGCCTACGCGTTCCAGCGCCGGAAAAACCAATAATGATTTGGCATTGTCGGGAAGGAGCTTTTCCCATAATCAACGCTATATGACCCAGGACCACTGAGGCCTGATGTTGTATCCGACCCTAAATCTGCACCGCCGCTGGGCGTTACGCAGGACCCCCGCCGGACCGCTGCGGGACTACCTGGAAACGCCCTTCCCGGAGCCGTCCGCAGACTGCCGGGATCTGGCGTTCCTCGCCGTCGACATCGAAACCACCGGGCTTGACCCGAAGCGGGACGACATCCTGAGTGTAGGCTGGGTAAGCATGCGGCGCGACCGCATCGACCTTGGCAATGCCGGCTATCGCCTGGTGCGGGCCGCCCGCGCCATCCTGGAGGCCAGCGCCATCGTCCATCGGATCACCGACGACCAGGCGGCGCGGGGGGAGCTCCTGGACGATGTGCTCGCGGAGCTGCTGAAAAAGCTGGCGGGAAAGGTGATGATCGCGCACCACGCGACGGTGGAGAAGGGCTTCCTCAACGCCGTCTGTCAACGGCTCTACGGGGTCGGGTTACCGATACCCGTCATCGATACCCAGGTACTGGCCAAACGCACCTTCGAGCGCCGTCATATTGCTTGCAAAGATTCGAATCTGCGTCTGCATGCCCTGGGCGAGCGTTACAATCTGCCCCGCTATGATGCTCACAATGCCTTGAGCGATGCCCTCGCCGCGGCCGAGTTGTTCCTGGCCCAAGCGTCCTACCGGGACCGCGGCAAGGGAATGCCCTTGCGGGACTTTTTGACCTGGTAGCTGGAAGCCGAAGTTACCAACCGTATCGAAACTTAAAGCCTTTGATCCCCCTCACCTGGGTGGGTGTGTCGGTCCGCATCGGGCAACTGGGGGAGTTACTTGACATCGACGTGCACAATGGCCCGATTTTAGAAGCTGTCTGGTTAAAATGGATCGTAGCGAAAATGATCCAAACTGAGGGCATTTTTTCGGTCTTTCGAGGCGAATAGCCGGCCTATTTAACGAGAAAGCGCGGAAACAGGGACCAGTTTGAGACATTTGCAGCCGATACACGTTTAGCCAGACAGCTTCTTAGTTCTTATGTGATCATCCGGGACCCGACCCGTAGCGGGTCAGGAGCAGATGCGCTCGATGGCTTGTGCGAACTGCTCCGGCTCCTGGTCGTCCAGGTGGGCGAACAGCTCTTTGGTTGCACGCTCCAGGTGGGGGATGTGGGAGCCGCGTACGCGTTCCTTGATCTCCAGCAGCGAGGCCGGTTGCATACTGAACTCACGCAGGCCAAGTCCCAGCAGCAGGGGCACGTAACGGGGGGTTCCCGCCATCTCGCCGCACATGGATACGGGGATGCCGCGGGTCCGTCCGGCCTCAATCGTCATGCGGATGAGGCGGAGTATCGCGGGGTGCAGGGGATCATGGAGGTAGCTGACGGTGTCGTCCGTGCGGTCGATGGTCAGGGCGTACTGGATGAGATCGTTGGTGCCGATGGAGAGAAAATCCAACCGACGGGCGAATGCCGGCGCGGACAGGGTGGCCGCCGGTACTCCGATCATGCCGCCTACCGGCATGCGCGGGTCGAAGGCCAATCCCTCGCGCTCGAGCTCCCGACCGACCTGCTCGATGAGTGCGAGGACCAAATCCAGCTCCCGCATGTGGGACAGCATGGGGATCATCAGACGCACCGGGCCGAACGCGGAGACGCGTAGGATCGCGCGCAGCTGGGGTCGGAACAGCTCGGGCTCCTTGAAGCACAGGCGGATGGCGCGCAGACCCAGCGCGGGGTTACAGACCGGCGGGCAGGTCGCCGAGTTGCCGTCCACCTGTTTGTCCGCCCCTAGGTCCAGGGTCCGTATCGTGACCGGAGCGCCTTCGAGTCCGCGCATGACCTCCAGGTAGGTCGCCAGATGCTCCTCCTCGTCCGGCGGGTGGTCCCGATTCATTGCTTCAATAACTTTAAGTCCATAGTGGTTGATATAGAGGAACTCGGTCCGGTACAGGCCGACCCCGACCGCTCCGTTGGTCCGGATGGCTACCGTATCCTCCGGGAGCTCGAGATTGCCCAACAGACTTACCGGGGTTCCATCGGCGCTGAGTGAGGGCTCTTTGATCAGGCGCCGGAGGCGGGCTCGGCGTTCATCGAGTACCCGCATGCGCTGCCGGTAATGCGCCAGGATGTCCGCGTCGACATCTGCCGACACGACGCCGGCTCGCCGTCGACCACTACCGTCTCGCCCTGGCGAAAATAGCCGGTAACATTGCGCACCCCCACGACCGTGGGGAGGTTCAGGCTGCGCGCCAGGATGGCGGTATGGGACAGGGGACCGCCGTACTCGGTGACCAGGGCCGCGACGCGCCGCTGGCGCAGTACCTCCGTGTCTGCGGGAGAGATGTCATGGGCGATGACGACGCACCCGTTCAGGTCGGCGTCTTCTTTCGGGTCCGAGATTCGCCCGCCGAGCAGAAAGCCGAGGATGTGCTGCACCACATGGTCTACATCGTCGCGGCGGCTACGCAGATAAGGGTCCTCCATGCCTTCGAACGCCTGCACCAGGTTCATCCGGTGGTGCTCCAATGCCCATTTGGCGCTGAACAACCGTTCCCGGATCAATGCCCGCGCCGGATCGACGAGGGCGGCATCTTCGAGCATGAGTAGGTGCGGGTCGATGAATTCGGCGACTTTGATCGGCGTCGTCTGCGGGATCTGGTCGCGCACGGTCCGCAGGGCTCTCTGTGCCGCCGCGAGCGCATCTTCGAGCCGTTGCAACTCGCCGGGGACTGCGGCCGGATCTATGCTGCGGGGGACCACCGTCAGGGGGCTCCGGTCGAGCAGGAAGACGGGGCCGATCGCGATCGCCCGGGTAGTAGCAACGCCGATGCCGCGATAGGAAAGGGTCATTCATCCTCCCCGAAGCGGTCGGCGATGAGCCTTTCCAGGGCGGCACAGGCGGCGGATTCGTCCTCGCCCTCGATCAGCAGCGTGACCATACTGCCCTGCACCGCGGCAAGCATCATCACATCCATGATGCTCTTACCGTTTACCCGCTGACCCTTCCATTCCGGCCGGATCTGACTGGCGAAAGCACCGGTACAGGTGACTAACCTGGCAGCGGCTCGGGCGTGCAACCCGAGTTTGTTCAGAATCTCGATCTCTTTGCGAATCATAGCAACTCCCGATGGCGAATCGTGACCTTGCGTCCTTCAGCCTCGAAATGGCTTTTGAGCTGCTCGGCGATGTAGACGGAGCGGTGTTGGCCACCGGTACAGCCGACGGCGACGGTCAGATAGCTGCGCCCGTCCGCCTCGAAGCGGGGAATCCAGTGGTCGAAGAAACGTGCCAGGTCGCCGTACATCTTCTCGACTTCCGGTAACCCGTCCAGGAAGCGGGCCACCGCGAGATCCAGACCGGTCAACGGGCGCAATTCCGGCTGCCAATGGGGATTGGGCAGGCAGCGTACATCGAAGACGAAGTCCACGTCCTGGGGCATACCATGCTTGAAACCGAAGGTTTGGAGCAGAATCGAGACCTTGGGCGGGGTACCGTCGCGGAGGTGCTTGCGCACCAGATCCCGCAGCTGATGGACATTGGTATGGGTTGTATCGATACGCAGGTCGGAATCGCTCAGGATCGGTTCGAGCAGCTTGCGTTCGATCTCGATTGCCTTGGCCAACGGACGATCAGGGGCAGTCAGGGGATGCTTGCGGCGGGTCTCGCTGAAGCGTTTGATCAGGGTCTCCGTCTGGGCCTCCAGATAGAGGATGCGACACTCGAAAGGTCCGTTGCAGACGAGCTCCAGCAACTTCGGTAGCCCATCCAGCTGCTGGGGCTGATTACGGGCGTCGATGCCGACGGCGGTTTGGGCGAAGGCGTCGTTATCCGCCCCCGCCAGTCCTGCGACCAACTCCTTGAGCAGGAATAGAGGAAGGTTGTCGATGCAGTAATGGCCGAGGTCTTCCAGCGTATGCAACGCGATGCTTTTTCCCGACCCGGACAGCCCGCTGACGATAACCAGTTTCTTTACGTTCATTGCTTCAATAACTTTAGTGCGCGAAGCGCATCATAGTTGAAACTATGGACTTTAAGTCCCTTCACTTTCAGTCCGTGGCTTGTCCACGGGTGAGGACTTTAGTCCTCCAGACTATGGACTTTCAGTCCATAGTGGTTGATCTCAGGCTTACCACCACTCCCCGCGCAGGTCCTGTGGTTTCGGGCTGTCCCGGCAGCCGGTACGGTCGAACCGCGGGCCAATTCGGCCTACCAAAGTCTTCGGAGGGGTTGGACTCGGGTCATTGATCCCGGGCATCCGGTTCCGGGTCTTCCAGGAGTGCAAAGACCTGCTCCGCCGAGGTGGCCCGGCGCAGGTCCCGGCGCAGCCGTGGATCCTTGAACATGGATGCCAGCTGCGCGAGCAGTTGCAGGTGCAGCTCGGCGACCGACTCGGGTACCAACAATGCGAAGGTCAGATCGACCGATCCGTTGTCGGGGGCGTCGAAAGCGACCCCCTTCCGGAGCTGGACGAAGGCCCCCACGGCTTCGGTTACCTCCCGCATGCGGGCATGGGGCAGGGCGACCCCGTGGCCGAGCCCGGTGCTGCCGAGACGTTCGCGCTCGCACAGACGCCCGAACGCGCCTTCCGAACTCAAGTTCGGGTCGGCGCTCGCGAGCAGCACTCCGAGCCTCTCCAGGAGACGCTTTTTGCTGCTCAACTCCAAGCCATTGCCGATGCGGTCGGCAACGATGAGGTGAGGGGGAAACATCGGATGCTACTTCCGATGAGTAAGTCGTGAAGCCGTTCGGTAAGCCTGGCGTAGCCGGGGGTCGCGGACGACAAGGGGCATCCGGTAGGCCCGCAGGCAAGGCATTCAGACCGTTTCCGGGTCCTGGTCGAGGGCCTTATGGCCGTTGTTCCGGTGATCGCGCCTCTTTTCTTTATGCTTCAGGACCTGACGATCGAGCTTATCGATAAGCCCGTCGATCGCCGCGTACATGTCCTCATGGACCGAGTCCGCGAAGACCTTCGCACCGTTGACGTGCAATGTGGCCTCCGCCTTTTGGCGCAGCTTCTCCACACTGAGGATGACATGGATGTTGAGGACGTGGTCGAAGTGTCGCGTCAGGCGTTCGAACTTATTGTGCACATAGTCCTTGAGGGACTCCGTGACATCGACATGGTGACCCGTCAGGTTGATTCGCATCGTTTGACTCCCGGAGTTTCCAGAGGTAGCGCCAGCCAGCTCTAGGCGGCAGGTGTGGAATCTTTAATCCTCCGCAATCCCTTGCGGAGACTTCATGGCTTCTAGGAGCTGTTGACGTAATCGCCGTGCCAACCGCTAATTAGGACAAGATTAACAAGATGATCAGGATTAACAGGATTATTTTTCTGAATAATCAATTATATAGTAAAAATATGAAGACTATTTATTTCTCGGCCTTTGCCCAACTCGAGCTTCGTCGCGAAACCCCAATCGGACAGGATTCTTGTATTTCTTGTCATGGCAAAAAATCCTGTACATCCCGAAAATCTTGTTAATCTTGTACTATTGGCTAACGCAGCAGAGTGAAAATACCAATACCATTTTTAAATCGGATCCGTACACGCGAGCTGTTGATTGCCTGATCGCAAGGTAATGGTCTCCATATTTGGGCCCCTCGTCAGCCCAGCCGTTTGCGCTCGTTCGAGGGCGGGACCCCCATGCCCTCCCGGTACTTGGCGATCGTCCGCCGCGCGATCTTGATGCCCTGCTCGGCAAGGACCGCCGCGATCTTGTTGTCGCTCAGCGGATGGCGCGGGTTCTCCGCGGCAACCAACTTGCGGATGCAGGCGCGAACCGCCGTCGAGGAGCGCTCGTCGCCGGAGTCCGTGCTCAGGTGGCTCGAGAAAAAATACTTGAACTCGAACGTGCCCCTGGGGGTGCACATGTACTTTTTTGTCGTCACCCGAGAGATGGTGGATTCGTGCAGCTCCAGTGCCTCGGCGACGTCGCGCAGTACCATGGGCTTCATCGCCTCTTCGCCGTATTCGAGAAAGTCCTGTTGCAGCTCCACGATCTTGGAGGCCACTTTCAACACGGTGTCGTTGCGGCTGGCCAGGCTGTTTATGAACCAGCGCGCCTCTTGCAGGTGGCTCTTGAGACACAGGTTATCTCGGCTCTGGTCGGCGCGTCGGATCAGTTTGGCATAATCCGGGTTCACTCTAAGTTTAGGTGCTGTTTCCGGATTTAGCTCGACGATCCAGGCAGTTTTCCGTTTCCGCACGATGACGTCAGGGATAACGTACTGCGGCTCGAGGTCCGTAATCAAGGTTCCCGGCCGTGGGTGCAGAGAACGGATCAGATCGGTGATCTCATCCATAGCTGGGGCGGACAGTCGCAAGGCACGCCGGATTTGCTCCGTGTCGTTTTTCGCTAGGGCCTCGAAGTGGCGGTCGCAAACATCGATAGCCGGACCGCGCATCCTGGTTCCTTCCGGGAGGTGGCGCAGCTGGATCAGCAGACACTCGCGCAGGTCGCGTGCTCCAACCCCGGGCGGGTCCAGGGACTGGACCCGATGGAGTACGATCTCGATCTCCCCCGGCATCAGGTCCGCGTCGTCGAAGGTCTCGAGGAGCTCCTCCGGCGTCGCGGCGAAATAACCATCCTCGTCGATGGCGTCGACGATGGCGGCAGCGATCGCCAGGCTCACATCATCCAACCGACTCAGATTGAGCTGCCAGTGCAGGTGGTCTCGGAGCGTCGGCGCCTTGCTGTGCCGGGCGAAGATGTCAGACTCGTCGGTCGCTTGCGCTATTACCCCCCTGCTCGGCAGATCGCTGTCGTAGTGATCGATCCACTCTACATCGACCGGCAGCTCATCGGGGATCAGCATGTCCTCGGGTCGTATCTTCTGCTCCGGATCGGCAGTGGCGCCTGCTGTCTCCGGGGTCTCGTCCGTTGACCGGACATGATCGTATTCGTTAAGGGGTTCCACCTCCTCGGCATTCTCCAACATCAGGTTGGAATCCAACGCCTCCTGTATCTCTTGCCGAAGATCCGAGGTCGACAGCTGCAGCAGGCGAATTGCCTGCTGCAATTGCGGGGTCATGGTCAACTGCTGACCGAGCCGGAGCTGCATCGACTGCTTCATCGGGGATTCGGAATAGGTGTAGGTTGCGTTAGGCGATTGCCGGAAAATGATAGACCAGGATGGGTCGGCTATTCGTTCATCTTCAAGGAGCGACAACAGGCGCATCGTTGTGCGATGTAACTGTTGTCGCGACCCCGAAGACGGACGCAAAGACAAGCAGGCTGGTCTGTCATTTGACAGAAATCGCCTTAAGACGCCGGCACCGGCGCCACAAGAAATCAGCGAGCCTTGGTGCGTCGAACGCAACACGCTTGTCCCGACGCAGGAGGGATCTTTTCCCCAAACAGTGCCAAATCATTCAGGATTGCTGAAGAAGATTAGCGTATCGGGTATCGATTTTGCAAAGCAGCGCTCCCGGATCACAAGGTATGGATGGGCGCGGTCACCGGGTGTCGTTCGAACGCGGCGTCGTTTTGCTCACAACAGATCCCCTTGCAACCCGGATAAGTCCGGATAAGATGTCCCTATCGGGGTTTTTCGAAGTTCGAGTTTTTCAAGTGTGCCGTGTCGAATGACGAAGGTGAGTCGAGATTTTCCCTGCCGGTGCGGGTCTACTACGAGGACACGAACACCAGGGGTACAGTGCATCACGCCAACTTCCTCAAGTTTATGGAACGGGCGCGTATCGAGTGCCTGCGCAGTCTGGGCGTCGAGCTGGACGCGCTGCGACTACACGAAGGTTTACTGTTCGTCGTGCGGCATGCAGAGAGCACGTACCTGCGCCCGGCGCTGTTCAACGACCTGCTGACGGTCACCACCGACCTTTGTGCCAAGGGGAGGGTAAGCATGGACTTCGTGCATGAGGTGCGCCGCGCGGCGGACGCCACTCTCTGTTGCCGGGGCCGGATACAAGTCGCCTGTGTGGACGCAAAGACCCTGCGTCCCAGGCGCCTGCCGGAAAGGCTATTGGCGGAGATCGCCGATGCCTGCTGAGCTCTCCCTCCTCGACCTGGTACTCAACGCCAGCATCGTGGTGCAATTGGTGCTCGTGTCCCTGGTGTTGGCCTCGATCATCTCTTGGAGCATGATCTTCGACCGCGCTTGGGTCCTGAAGCGGGCGCGGCAGACCACGGACGATTTCGAGCAACGCTTCTGGTCCGGCGGTGACCTCGGCGCCCTCTACCGGGACCTGGAGCAGGACCAGCGGGGAGTGAGCGGGTCGGCCGCCATCTTCCGGGCCGGCTTCAAGGAGTACATGCGCCTGCGTAAGAGTGACAACGCAGGTCTCATGGCCGTCCTCCAGGGCACCGAGCGCTCCATGCGCGTCGCCCTGAGTCGTGAGATGGACCGCCTGGAGGTCAATCTGCCCTTCCTCGCTACCGTGGGCTCTACCAGCCCCTATGTAGGCCTGTTCGGCACCGTGTGGGGCATCATGTATGCCTTCCAGGCCTTGGGGAACGTCAAGCAGGCGACCCTGGCCCTGGTTGCGCCGGGCATCTCCGAGGCCCTGGTGGCAACCGCCATGGGGCTGTTCGCCGCCATCCCGGCGGTGGTCGCATACAACCGCTACTCCAGCCAGGTGGAGCGGCTGAACAACCGCTACCAGGAATTCATGGAAGAGTTCTCCACCCTCCTGCAACGCCAGGACCAGGGCCAGAGGCGGGGCTGAACGGACCGACGGGACGAACCGGAGCACTTTGGATGCGAAGACCACCTTTGCGCCGTCGGTTCATGTCCGAGATCAACGTCGTGCCCTACATCGACGTAATGTTGGTGTTGCTGGTGATCTTCATGGTGACCGCGCCCCTGATTACCCAGGGGGTCAAGGTCGACCTGCCCCAGGCAGACGCCGCGGTCATCTCCGAAGCGACCTCGGAGCCGGTAATCATCACCATGGATCAGTTCGGGGACCTCTACCTGGATGTGGGTGAGGCCAAGAACCGGCCGGTGGATCGAGAGACCTTGCTGGTCCGGGTCAAGGCGGTGCTCAAGCACAATCCCAGGGTGCCCATCATGATCAGAGGCGACGCCGCCGTGGACTATGGGCGTGTAGTGGAGGCCATGGTGCTGGTCCAGGCCGCAGGGGCTCCGAGCGTCGGCCTGATCACGACCCCGTCGGAACGCCGTGAGCCCTAGTACCTCATTTCTCTCGATATTGCAGGTAGAGTCGCTTGAGTTTGATGCGAACATCCCCTATGCATTCGCAATATCGACCGAAACTATGTACTAGGGGGTGTCCTCAATCAATAAATTATCCAAGGATAACAACCCGTTATGAGCGACTCGTTGACAATCATATGGCCCCGATGCCTCGCCGGCGCTTTTCCAGCTTAACGTAACCTACACCCACATTACCTCTTGCGTGGCCTGCCCGCGCGGACCTCGCATTGAGTGTAGGTTGCGTTAGCCGCGTGGGGAAACACCTCGGGGGGGGCACGGTATCGAACGCGGCGTAACGCAACACGACGCCTTCTCAGGCAACACCAAATAACGCCGAACAGCGCTATTTGGGGGACCGGACATGTTGCGGGTACGATCTGAATTATTTGGCGCTGTTTGAGGGACCGGACTGGAAATGTGGCAAATCCTGCGCAGGAATCCGCGGGCCTTCGGGGCCGCCCTGCTGCTGCACCTGATCCTGGCGGTGTTCGCCCTGGTCGGTGTGGACTGGCTGGTCAGCTTCGATGAGGTACGGGGCGAGCCGCGGGTCATACAGGCCAGCGTCGTCAGTGCCGAGGCCATAGCGGCGAAGGCCGCGGCCCAACGCCAGGCGGAGGCCAAACGCAAGGCCGAAGAGGAGGCCCGGCAACGGGCGGAGGCCGAACGCAAGGCCGAAGAAACCGCCCGGCGCCAGGCGGAGGTCAAGCGTAGGGCCGAGGAGGAGGCCCAACAACGGGCTGAAGTCGAACGTAAGGCGGCCGAGGAGGCACGACGACGGGCGGAAGCGGAGGCCCGGCAGGCCAGGGAAGCGGAGCTGTTGGCGGCTTTGAATGCGGAACAAGCCGCCGCCGGCGAGTTGAGTCTTTACACGAACAAGATCCGAGCGCGTATCCGCCGCAACTGGGTCCGTCAGCCGGGTATGGGGCGGGACCTCTCGTGCCTGGTAGAGGTCAGACTCATTCCGGGCGGGGAAGTGGTTCCCGCCGGCGTGCGTGTGATCCGCAGCAGCGGTCACCCAGCATTCGATCGATCCGTGGTGACCGCTGTCTACAAGGCCTCTCCCCTGCCCGTACCCTCCGGGCCCTTGTTCGGACAGTTCAGGAATCTGAGGTTGGACTTCAAGCCTTGAAGAAAAATCCCGGTATCCAGTTTCTCTCTATTTTTCCTGTATAGGGCTGATGGGCACACTGGATTTCCGTATCTTACTAACCCTTGGAAGTGAAAAATAGACTGAAACTATGTACTAGGGCAAGCGCGTGTTACCGGTGTCCAACCTACACTCAATGTGAGGTCCGCGCGGACAGACCGCACAGGGGATAATGTTGCGTTAGGACACCGGCGCCGTCACCACCGGAGATGAGCGGACCTTTGGGCGTCGAACGCAATACGTCCAGTCTCCCAAACAGCGCCGAATAATTCAGGATTGCTTGAAAGCCGGCATCTACTCCCGGATACGTCCGGTTCTCAAGTCCCTGCGGGAGGGCCAAAGCGGATGACCTTCTTGAGAGGCGACAGGTTGATCTCGTCCACCACGGTTCCGGGGGGTACATTGAGCATGGCGATGACCGCATCGGCAACGGCGTCCGGCGCGATGGCATTTTCGGGGGCCTCACCGGGGCGGAAAGCGAGCCTGTCGAAGAAGCCGGTCCTCACCAGTTGTGATGGTCCATTGCGGGCGATTTCTGTTTTCTTTAGGGTTAAAACCCTGAGGTATCCCCACAAATCTTTCTGGCTCCCACGCTCCAGCGTGGGAGGCAAATCCGGACGCTCCAGCGTCATGAAACCTTTTGGCTGCTGGAGCGGCCACACTGCGTTCCCACGCTGGAGCGTGGGAACGAGCCAAAAGGACATCCTGGCAGCCAATGCGCGCTATAACTCGTTGTTTTAGGCTGTAATCAAGTGGGGATACATCAGGGTTAAACCACCTTGCGGGTCGCTCCGGCCGGTCGGACAGTGTTTGAAGCACGTTTAAACATGCTGTAGTTTCGTGCATCTTTGACAGATGTCGCTACTCCGTACCGTCAAATGCAACATCCGTGCTTATCGGTGAGGTTGAGTTGAAGCCCCAAGATCCCAAACTGCTGGTCCAGCCGGCGCCCCTGCTCAAGCAGCCCCTGACCACTGCCAAGGCCATGGGGGATGTGGCCTTCGCCTTGGCGCCGGCGACCCTGGCCGGGGTCTGGTTCTTCGGTCTCGGTGCCCTGCTGATCGTGAGCGCCGGCATCGCCGGGGCCATGCTGACCGAGTGGGTCTTCTCCCCGCCCGGACAGCGCCGGACCAGGCTGGTGGACGGCAGCGGTCTGATTACCGGACTCCTGCTCGGTCTCAGCCTGCCCCCCGGGCTGCCCTGGTGGATGGCCTTCCTCGGCGGAGTGGTGAGCATCGGTCTGGGCAAGCTGATCTGGGGTGGCCTGGGCTATAACCTGTTCAATCCGGCATTGGTGGGACGGGCCTTTCTGCTTGCCACCTTCCCCGTGGCCATGACCACCTGGAACGCCCACAGCGGGAATTTCTTCGCTGTCCCACTCTCCATCCTCGCCCCCCCTTTCCTGCAGGCGACCTATGATGGCATGAGCGCAGCGACACCCCTGGGGAGCATGAAGTTCGAGGGCCAGTCTACGCCCCTGTGGGACCTGGTGATCGGCAAGACCAGCGGTTGCATCGGTGAGACCAGTGGTCTGCTGCTGGTCCTCGGCGGCGTCTACCTGGTGCTGCGCCGGGACCTGGATTGGCGGATCCCGGCCGGTATCCTGCTCTCGGTAGCCGCCTTCTCGCTGGTCCTCTTCCTGATCGATCCGGCCGGCTACCCCGATCCCCTGTTCTCCCTGTTCTCCGGCGGCCTGCTGCTCGGGGCCATCTATATGGCCATGGACCCGGTTACCTCCCCCATCACCCCCAGGGGTGCCTGGATATTCGGGGTAGGCGTCGGGCTGCTGGTGGTCCTGATCCGGGTCTTCGGCGGCTTCCCCGAGGGGGTCATGTACGCCATCCTGCTGATGAACGCCGCTACCCCCCTGATTGATCGTTATACCCAACCACGGGTCTTCGGCAAAGGGATCAAGACCCCATGAGCGACAACCAAGACCGATCGCTCCGGGAACCCGGCTCTGCTCGGCTGGTTGCGACCTTGGGGCTGGCAGGCCTGCTCTCCGGACTCATCATCGTCTCCGTATTCGAGGCCACCCGACCCACCATCGTCGCCTATCAGGCCAAGGTCCTGCGCCAGGCGGTATTCAAGGTGCTGCCCGGTACCGCCCACATGCAGCGCCTGGTCTATCGGGAGGGACGATTGTTGGTCAAGGAAACGGAGGATCAGGACGAAGAGGCCCTGTTCGGCGGCTACGACGTCCAGGGCCGACTCCTGGGCTATGCCATCCCCGGCGCGGGCCCCGGCTTTCAGGATACCATCCGCCTCATTTACGGCTATCGGCCCGCCACGCGCCGGGTGGTCGGCATGGAAATCCTGGAGAGTCGCGAGACCCCCGGCCTGGGGGATAAGATCTACAAGGACGCCGCCTTCGTCGCCGACTTCCGGTCCCTGGCCATTGACCCCCGGATCGAGGCCGTCAAGCGGGGCACCAAAGCGGCGGTCAACCAGGTCAACGCCATCACGGGCGCGACCATCTCCTCCAAGGCGGTGGTCAGGATCATCAACCAGGGCAACACACGCTGGCTCGAACGCCTACCGCCACCCGAGGACGCACCGCCGTTGGAGAGCCGGCGCCCGATCAGTACGGATGGCTTCAATGACCGATAACATTGAACCGGCAGGATCCTCACGGAAACCTTATCCGCAAATGAACGCAGTTCGATCCCGAAGCCGGCACGGACCTCGCTTTAAGTGTAGGTTGGGTTAGGTGCGCTGTTCGATCCCGAAGTACTGCGATAGGGCTGAACGCGCCGTAACCCAACACGATGCCTTCCCAGACAACGCCAAATAATCCAGGACTGCTGATAACATTGAGAAGCGGGACCCGACAAAGAGCTGATCTGGATATTTCTACTAGCCTGATCTTGATTATGTGGGGGTTTTATGAATTACACTGCTGTAGTCGAGTAATGTAAAGATACAGGTTTATATGTTGGATATGTTCCCGGCTTCGCGGGGGCGCACACACAGGGTGAAACTTTGGATGAATTGAATAAGAACTTACAGGAGGTTATCGCTATGCTGTTGGAAGATGGCCAACTCTAGCTGGGAGCACAGTTTATAGGCACACAACAGATTGTAGTTACTTGATATAAACCACCTACCTGTACTCAAACCGCAGGAAATAGTACAGTTGTTTGAATCATTGGGCTTTAAGGCAGTACGACAACGGGGTTCACATAAACAATTTCGCCATCCGGATGGCAGAGCAACAACGGTTCCTTTTCATAGGGGTAAAGATATATCTCCGATACTGTTACACCGGATAGCAAAAGATATTGGACTTGCTGTCGATAAGTTTGTTCAAGCGAGGTAATCCATGCCTAAAGTGCAGGCCGACGCCTACCAGGAATTCATCAAGGGCCTCTGGCGCGACAATCCGGTCTTCGTCCAGGTGCTGGGCATGTGCCCCATGCTGGCGGTCACCAATTCCGCCGTCAATGCCCTGGCCATGGGAGGGGCCACCTGCTTCGTACTCGTGGCCTCCAGCATCCTGGTCGCCTCCCTCAAGCAGTGGATTCCCAAGCAGGTCCGCATCTCCACCTACATCATCATCATCGCCACCTTCGTGACGGTCACGGACCTCGCCCTGCAGGCCCTGGTGCCCGAGATCCACAAGGAGCTGGGGGCCTTTATCCCGCTGATCGTAGCCAACTGCATGATCCTGGGACGTCAAGAGGCCTTCGCGTCCGGAAACTCGGTATCCCTGGCGACGGTGGATGCCCTGGGCATGGCCGGCGGCTTCCTGTTCGCGCTGTTCTCCCTGGGCAGCGTGCGGGAGATCCTGGGGGAAGGGAAATTCTTCGGGATCGATCTGTTCGGACCCGACTTCGAGCCCTGGGTCATCATGATCCTGCCCCCTGGTGGCTTCCTGACCCTGGGTCTCTTGCTGCTGTTCTTCAGCTGGGTGAAGGAGCGCCGGGAAAAGCTCGCCGAGCGCCTGGCCGAGACGGGTGGAGCGCCATTATGAGTGGGTAGTCGCTGGATTTTAAGCAGTGAAATCTGCTTGGTTTTCTTTCTCCACTGTTGCAATCCGGGAGTAAAATCGGCAGTCGCCCGGTTCATTGCTTCAATAACTTTAGTGCGCGAAGCGCATCATAGTTGAAACTATGGACGTTAAGTCCCTTCACTTTCAGTCCGTGGCTTGTCCACGGAGGAGGACGTTAGTCCTCCGGACTATGGACTTTCAGTCCATAGTGGTTGATTCAGCTCCTACCACGTCGTTCCGGCAGGGAGTGCCGGAGTCCAGTGCCAGGGATGGCAAAAACAGTGGGGGTTTGAATCACTAAGGTTACACAACCATGCCACTTCAAATTTAACCACTACCTATGAATGAATTGATCTGGATCTTCGTCAGCGCCCTGCTGATCAACAATTTCGTCCTCGCCTATTTCCTCGGGCTCTGTCCCTTCCTCGGCGTCTCCGGGCGGTTAGAGACCTCGTTCCGGCTCGGGCTGGCAACCATCTTTGTCATGTTGATCACCGCCCTATGCGCCTGGTTCCTCAACAATTATGTGCTGGTCCACGCCCCCTATCTGCGGCTGATCAGCTTCATCGTAGTGATCGCCAGCACCGTGCAGTTCATTGAGATGCTGATCAAAAAGCTCAGCCCTGCCCTGTTCAAGGCCCTGGGGATCTTCCTGCCGCTCATCACTACCAACTGCGCCATTCTGGGACTGGCCATCTTCTCCACCAACAAGGGCTATGGGCTGGCCCAGGGCATGCTCTACGCCCTGGGGGCCGGGCTGGGCTTCACCCTGGCCCTGGTACTCATGGCGGGGTTGCGCGAGGAGTCCGAGACGGCCCCGGTCCCGAGACTGATGCGCGGCACCGCCATCAATCTCATCATCGCCGGCGTCCTGTCCATGGCCTTCATGGGCTTCGCCGGTCTGTTCAGCGCGGCCTGAACCATGAGGGAATACCTCTGGGCCAGCCTCGGACTGGCGGCGCTCTGCGCCGGCTGGGTCGTCTTCCAACGCTGGCTCGAACGGGTGGACCCGGACGGTCGCCGGATCGAGGACTCACAAGGCTGTGGTCGTAGCTGTTCGGACAAGTGTGGCAAGATGTCGCAATCAGATGTGCAGTTTGCGGTGGTCGGACGCGCTAGGGGCGGAAAAAACTACGAATCACGCAAATCGGCGCGAACCGGTTTTCGCGTGGATTCGTGTGATTCGTAGTTTCTCTCCATTGCCGGTAGCTGGTAAGCGATTAGAACTGCAATATAAGTGGAAATGAGGTACTAGGGGCTGTTGACATAATCATAATGCCAACCGCTAATAGGACAAGATTAACAGGATGATCAGGATTAACAGGATTATTTTTCTGAATAATCAATTATAACAACCTGTTAATCCTGGAAACCCTGTACCATTAAGAGACAAGCCTGGAGGTCAGGGTTTACTCCTTTTCTCTCCCTTACGGGGGAGCAGGCTTCGCTTTACCCATCCTATGGGCTGAATGTCAACACGCCCTAGCACCTAGAAAATATGGCAATCACGCCATCAGCCGCAACGCCACGCTCTTTGCCAGCGGCGTCCGAGCAGGACACTGGGTCCGCATGAGCATTAAATGGTAGTCGGTGATCTCGGTTCAGCATACCGAGAACAAGTATCGTGAGGTGTTGATTCCCAGTCGAGCGGCGACGCCACGGCGGATCGAGCCATCGAGATCATGGGGCCGGATCCGCAGGACAGGATGTGTTGGTAGCATCGTCGGCAAGTAATGGTTGAATTTAAAATGGTCTGGTTGTTCGACCTAGTGCAGCATAGTAAAAATCCGGGGACCATTAATTTCTCGGCTTTTGTCCAACTCAGCTTCGTCGCGAAACCCTAATCGGCCAGGATTGACAGGATTACACATGATTTACAGGATTCTTGTATTTCCTGTCATAACAAAAAATCCTGTACATCCTGAAAATCCTGTACTATTAGTCTATGATTTTTTTAGATCCGTCTTCTTAGCATGAATGGGTCTGTGTCCCAACATATCAACGGCTATTTGGGCTTGTTCAAGGATAATGTAACCGATCAGGGGTTCATAACGACCATCTTCCGGTTCCATATCGAGAAACAGGATCTCGCTATAAACAGGATCAAACCCCTCGATCTCGATTTCCACCGGGCCACAGACCTCACCCTTCACCAATTGTTGGGTTGCGGACTCACAATCGGTTTCTCGAATTGTGTTGAGCTTGCCGAGCCTCTCCTTCCATATGGTCGGAAAAACCATATGCGCCGACCCGGTACCGACCAATGCATCACAATGCACGACAGACTCGGGATCGAAAAGGTTCTTAGCAAAGACATGTGCAATAATTCGTCCCATGTCCACCTCTCATTAGGGTAACTGTTCGGATTGTTTGGTATTCGTCATTCCGGCAAGGATTGCCGGAATCCAGTGCCATGGACGGCAAAGGCAGTGGGGGTCTGAACGATTATATGTCTTACCGGGAATTGCCGCCCGGCGTACACCGGCTCCACCCGCAGTAGCTCGGCCGTTAGGGCCTCCGTCCGGTCATCCGGCAACGCCACTTGCGGCCGCGCCGGCGCCAACACCCGTTTGGCCCACTGCCGGAACTGCGCCGCCCGCGGACTACTAGCAAAGAACCCCAACAACACACAGCCCGACTGGCTGAAGATCTGGACATCACGGGGCTTGCCGTCATGCGACATCAAATTGATGTCGGTTGAAATCGTGGTCGTCACCCCGCACCTATCGCGGCCACCCCTGGTGTTTCATGCTGATGTCGCACGGATGCCGGGGCGCATGGCCGACCCATTCGGCGCCGTCGTAGCAGATCGGAAAATAGACCCAGCGCTTTCCCCACGCGGTGAACGGGCGACCTTCTTCGACTCCGTGCCCATCATCAAACGGACGCCGCAGCTCCGACTCATCGAGCGTGCAGCGGCAGCTGCCGAAATCTTCGCCATCTTCCGCCGTTGCCTCCTGGAGCAAGTCGTACCAGTTCGTCATTGTGTTCTCCGAGTTAATACGGGTTTCGATCCCGACTGCGATCTACGAATCGAGCTACCAGAACTGCGCTGGCGGCGGCGTCCGGCGCCCCCAGCAGCGTTCCCGGTAGCCTTGGAGGAAGGGGCTGGCGCCGCGCTTCAGTAGCCGGGCCCGCAGGCGTTGGCGTTCGGCCTCGGACAGGCGCCCGGTGCGGTCCAGCTCGGTCAGCATCAGGAGGCCATCCTCTTCGTCGTCCAGGGTATCCGGATCGAACAGCAGCCGCCAGGTGCGCCGGAAGGAAATCTCCGGCTGAAGCTGGAAGAAGGTCACGCCGACGATGCGGTCACCGGACCATTGGATGGGTTTGTTCATGGTCGTAATCGTGATCGTAGTCGAACTCGATCACGACCACGATCCTTTCGTGTCTTTTCGTGGCTTTCGTGGACCATTATGACTGCCTCCGCAGCAACACCCAGCCCCAGCGTTTGGTGGGACATGCGGGTTAGACCGTCAGGTACTCCTTAACGATCTCATCACTCAGTTCGGCCATAGCGCCCATCGCCATCAGGCGTCCCCGATCCAGGACCAGGAAACGATCGGCTACCTTGCGGGCAAAAGGTAGCTTCTGCTCTACCAGGATGACCGTCAGGCCGATCTCTCGGTTCAGGCGGCGGATGATAGCACCGGTCTCCTGCACGGTGTTGGGCTGGACGCCTTCGGTCGGTTCGTCCAGAATCAGCAATTTGGGATCTGTCACTAGGGCGCGGCCGATAGCGAGCTGTTGCTGCTGACCGCCGGAGAGGTCACCGCCGCGTCGGCCGAGCATTTCCTGCAAGACGGGGAACAACTCGAAGGCCAGTTCGGGGATCTTGTTCTTCCCGTCGGCCCGCGCCGGCAGGCCGATTTGCAGGTTTTCTTCCACTGTGAGCATAGGAAAGATCTGCCGGCCCTGGGGCACGTAGCCGATACCGAGGCCGGCCCGCTTTTCCGCCGCTAACTTGGCCAGGTCTATCCCCTGGTATTCCAGGATGCCGGAGCGCAGGGGCAACAGGCCCATGATGACCTCCATCAGGGTCGTCTTACCGACCCCGTTGCGGCCCATGACACAGATACATCGGCCCGTCGGGAAATCGACGTCCAGATCCCGGAGTGTGTGGCTCTCGCCGTAATACTGGTTGACTCGCCGGATGCTCAGCATGAATGACCTACCCCCATTGCAGGAGAACGCCTAGTACCCCATTTCACCTTATTTTTCGCTCTCAGAGCCTCCCAAACGCGGCAAGGTAAGGTACCGCGCGCAAGGAATAGCTCACGCTCTTGCCAAGCGCTGTAACGCCGCCTTGGCGCGTTTTGGGAGGCTCCCTTCGGGCGCGACGAGAGGTGGCCATCTGCGTTGTTGCGCGAGCTTGAGAGAGGACTGGCTATCCTTAAGCTCGCGCGCCTCGCATCTGGCCGCCTCCCGCTGCGCTGAGAACGGAAAATAAGGTGAAATGGGGTACTAGTATCCCGTCTTACCCCGGTTTCCGATTTGGTCCCTGATCGGCCATCCGTTGCCGATACGCCTCGACCAACTGGGCGTGCTCGCTACGGTAAATGCTGCGCGCGCTGCCGGAGGCGGATTGACACACCGCCTTGAGTGGGCAGTCCCGGCACTGGCTGGCCGGGCGGCTATAGCGGGTGCGTCGGATGCCGTTCTTCTGATGCGGCTGACCGCGCGGGGGCAACACCTCACCGGCGGGGCAAATATAAGCATCGATGGCACGGTTGTCATGGAAGCGTTCGCCGCTCAGGCGGCCTTGGCCAGTAACCACCTTGTGCTTATCCGGAATGGGGACATAGACGGTGGCGTTGGCCGCTTCGCAGGCTGCCAATTCAGCCTCGCTGTAATAACCGCTGTCGGCCACCGCCGTGATTTCGGTGACCGACAGGATTTCCATCGCCGCTCGGCATTGGCCACTGAGCTGGTTCTGATCATTCCCGGCGTTGGTGACCTCGTGATGCACAATGAGCGGATGTTTATCATCGACACCGCTTTGTACGTTGTCGCCGGTGACCTGCTGTCTCCCCTTGTTCAAAGCTCGCGCATCGGGGTCGGTTCGTGAGCGTTGGGTCTCGCCGCTCGCCTCCAGCTGTTTGAGTTGGGTCTGCTTGCGCGCTTGGCGTTCCTTGATCTCAGCCAGCTTGCTCCCTAGCGCAGGGTCTTCACCGCACCTATCGCCCGCGTGCTGTTCCTGCTCATCGTTGGCATCCAAGCACGGCGTGTAGGCGTCTAGATCACGCGCGATCTTCTTTAACTGTGAGGCTGGCGTCACTGGCACTTGCCTTGAAAAACGAGCCGTCGATACCGATGGGTTCTCCACCCAGCAACTCCAGTTCTTGGCACCGCACAACGAAATCACGGTTCGCCGCCCGCAATGTGGTCCCGTTCACCCGCCGAAACTCGGCGATGGTGCGGTCGCTGGGGACCAACCCCTCCAGCAGCCAGATCAGCTCCAGATTACGCCGACACTCGCGCTCCAGACGCCGGGAACTGCGCACCCGGTTGAGATAGCCGTACAGATAAAGCTTCAGTAACGTCGCCGGGTCGAACGCCGGCTGACCGGGGACAAGATCGCCACGGGTGTGGGTAAACCCCAATGCCTCCAGATCGAGCGTGTCGATGTCGGCGTCGATTGCCCACACCAGATTGGGCTCGCTGACATAATCTTCTAAGGCGTGGCGGCAGCAGGGCTTCCTGGACACGAGCTACCCCTTGCTTGTAACGTCTCGCCATGACTGTCAACCGATCGGATCGAATTTGACGGGGAGTTTACCCTCGCCACCGCCAAGCGCGAATTCTTTCACAGTCTCTTCGGTAGGGGAGCAAGCTGGTCCCGACGGAGGAGGGATCAGCCGCTGGAGCGGCTACACTTGCGTTCCCACGCCGGAGCGTGGGAGCCAGATGAAAGACAAAAAATCCTGTGATAGTGGCTAAATTCTAAGTGATAAAGTCTGCCAACCTCTCCCTCGTCATTCCGGCAGGGAGTGCCGAAATCCAGGGCCAGAGATGGCAGGCGATTCATCTGTTCCATTACCATTCGTGTTCATTGCTTTAATAACTTTAGTGCGCGAAGCACATCATAGTTGAAACTATGGACGTTAAGTCCCTTCACTTTTAGTCCGTGGCTTGTCCACGGATGAGGACGTTAGTCCTCCAGACTATGGACTTTCAGTCCATAGTGGTTGATTGTGGTTTCGGAGCGTGGGAACGAAGGCGGGTTCGCCGCGCAGTACCTACAATATCAAGCGAAATGAGGTACTAGTGCCCGGCGCAAGATTGCGGCGGATTTTCCAGGCGCTGTTACGCCCTGCCGCCGAGCGCCGGGGCGTATTGATGGTGACCCGGGGGGATCTGTTTCCCGCCCATCACGGCGCCGCGGTGAAGATCGACCGGACCGCCTGGGGCCTCTCCCGGTTGGCCAGTCCGGTGTTCCTGATCACGGACGATCGTACTCGCTACTATCGCTATGTCGATGGGAAGCAAGAAGCCGTCCGCTTTCCCTTCTGGCTACGGTTCCTGCGGCCATGGCGGAGAATCATCGCCCGTCGGCTGTGTCGCGCCGGAATTCCCGTTCAGGAGATTTTCCTGTATATGGCGCTCCGGGATTGGAGCTTTCTGGTGCGCGCTGCCTATATAACTGCCCGTTACGGCGTGCGGGTGTATCAAGCGGAATTTCCCGCCTATGCCCGAATCTGTCTCCGAATCAAGTCGATATTCGGCGGGTGCGCGGTCCTAGTAGAGCATAATGGGGAGTTCGAACGGATCAGGGATCAGGTCGCCGAGCTTTCCCACACAGGCTATCGATGGCTGCGTCGGGTAGAGATCGACCTGTGCAACCGAGTCGATCGGGTCGTTGCGGTTTCGCGCCGGGACCGAGCGTTACTGATTCGCCACGGCGTAGACGCCGGTCGTGTCCATGTGATTCCGCATGGTGTCGATGTCGCCTCATTCGATACCAGTCATACCCCCTTGATGATCTCTGCAAGCGTTTGGGTATTGATACCGGGCGCCCGACACTGGTGCATCACGGCACCTTTCGGTATCCGCCAAACCTGGAAGCGATCCGGATACTTGCATCCGAGATACTGCCGCGCCTGAACGCACGGGGCCTGGATCCTCAGGTGTTGGCGCTCGGAGCCGATCCGCCGGATCGGGACCTGCATCCCCGAATCCTCTTCTCGGGCGGCGTCGATTCCGTTGCGCCTTATATCAAGGCAGCGCACGTCGCCGTGGTTCCACTGTTGAAAGGGGGCGGAACCCGTATGAAGGTATTGGACTACTTTGCCGCGGGGATTCCCATCGTCAGCACTGCCAAGGGGGTGGAGGGCCTGGAGGTGCGCGACGGTATCCAATTGCTGGTACGTGATGATTGGGACGCGTTTGCCGCCGCGGTAGCGTGTCTGTTGCGGGAGAAGGAACTGACCCGGACCCTTGGGACGGCCGGTCGGCGGTTCGCCGAGCAATACGATTGGCTGACGATTGCCGGACGTTATGTCGGTCTCTACACCCGTTGCATGCACTAAGAAAATCGAAATGCCACGTTCGCTTCCTCACCCTCTTGGAGGATATCGCAAAAGACCGTCGCCGGGAGCGCCGCCTTCCAGGCGGCAGGTATCGATAAGATAGGCTGATCCGGGGGGGCCTCTTTCCTCTCCAGGTAGCTCGTACCCACGGATGCCGGCAAGATACCGGCGCTCCCAGGGGCTGCCGGTTTAAATCACCCGCTCCCCAACCCCTCGCTGCGCTCGGGGCAGGCTCTCTCCCGGTGGGAGAATGGCTTTTGCAACACCCTCCTTGGGGGAGAGAACTAGTACCCCATTTCACCTTATTTTTCGCTCTCAGAGCCTCCCAAACGCGTCACGGCAAGGCACAGCGCGCAGGGAATTCACGCTCTTGCCAAGCGCTGTAACGCCGCCTTGGCGCGTTTGGGGGGCTCCCTTCGGGCGCGACGAGAGGCGGCCAGCTGCGGTGTTGCGCGAGCTTGAAAGAGGACGGGCTATTCCGGCGCTCGCGCGCCTGGCATCTGGCCACCTCTCGCCGCGCTGAGAACCAAAAATAAGGTGAAATGGGGTACTAGGGTGAGGGGGTTAGTAGCTTTACTTTCGATACGATTAGGAAATAGCCTGCCACGATGCACATCGCTTGCACCCAATAGCAGCAGGGAGCTTGCTTCGCTCGCGGTTTTGATTTGAGGTACTTGTACCCCAACCACCAACAGGAGAACCAATATGGGTGCCGTATCCCTCCGCCTGCCCGATGATGTTTCGCAACGCCTACAAGCGCTGGCGGATCTCACCGGACGCAGCAAGACCTCCTACATGATCGAGGCCATCCGTGATTACTTGGACGACCTCGAGGATTTCTACATTGCCGAGCAACGCCTGATTGCCAACCGGGCCGGGAAATCTCGGACGTACACCCTGGATGAAGTAGAGCAAAGCCTTGGCCTGGCTGATTAGTTTCGACGATAGAGCCAAAAAGGACTTGGCGAAACTGGACAAGCAGGTAGCTAAACGCATCACTGCTTTTTTGCGTGAACGTGTCGCTGTGTTGGATGACCCACGCAGCATTGGCGAAGCCCTCAAAGGTCCCAAGTTGGGCAAGTTCTGGAAGTATCGTGTTGGTGACTACCGGATTATCAGCAGCATCGAGGACAGCGTGCTGCGTATCCTCGTGGTAGAGATCGGAAACCGGCGAGAGGATACCGATAACATCGAACGAGCAGGATCTTCACGGATTGAGCCGTGGCGGGTGTTGTTTTAACGACGAATCAACGCTAATGTCCCCATGGGCGCAAACAATCCAATGCGCGCGGATTCGCGTGATTCGTAGTTTGCACCTAACGCGCCTGAAGGCTTTGCCTTGGCCGCATTGAAGTCCTCAACACGGATTAAAAACGAAACCATCTGTGAATAGAAAACGTCATGTGATCTTTTGCGACCGATTTGCGTTGATTCGCGTTCATTGCTTCAATAACTTTAGTGCGCGGAGCGCATCATAGTTGAAACTATGGACGTTAAGTCCCTTCACTTTCAGTCTGTGGCTTGTCCACGGATGAGGACTTTAGTCCTCCAGACTATGGACTTTCAGTCCATAGTGGTTGATTGCGGCAAAAAGGAATTCTTGAAAAAAACCGTCGCCGCTTTGGGCTCCATTCGAGATATGGGCTATCGATCGTTGTGGAGAACACTACGCGAATCCATTCGCTACGCTGCCAGGGCGCGACGAGTCTTGCGTGACCAAGGCTTTGGGACCCTGCGACAGTCGATGAGAAGGCGCCTCGGCGCGATACCTGCCATTCCCGGGCACAAGCCCCGACTGCTTGCGCTCTCAAGTCCTTTCCACCCGCTGGATCTTCCCGGCAGCCAGCGACCGCTCGCCTCCGTGGTGATTCCCATGACGGACGATCCAAAGTTCGCCCATCATTGCCTGGCGACGCTGGGCACCCATCGCAGCGTCCATCCCTATGAGGTTATCGTCGTGGATTGCCGTCCGGCTGCGGACGCGGCAATTCCCCTGCCGTGCTGGAACACTGTACGGATCCTCACCAAGCGTGCGGGCTCGGGGGTAGCCGCGGCCCTGAACCATGGCGCTGCGGCGGCGAATGGGAAATATCGGGTGCTCCTGGACAGCCACCTACAGGTACAGGATCAGTGGCTCGATGCGCTGCTCGAGACCTTCGCTCTCAAGCCGGATGCGGGAATCGTGGGCAGCCGACTCCTGTACCCGGATGGACGCCAGCGAGAGGCCGGGGGTCGGGTGCTCGAAGACAGCGGCATCTGTAGCTACGGCCATCTCGAGGATCCCTGCAGACCCGAATTCAACTATCTACGTCCGACGGATTACTGCTCCGCCGCATCGTTTGCGATGCGGCGCTCCTTGTTTGCGGAGCTCAAAGGATTCGACGAGGGCCTTTCCGCCTCCGATGACCTGGCTGTCGATTTGGCACTGCGGGTGAGTGAGGCCGGCTATGGGGTCTATTACCAGCCCCATTCAGAGGCGGTTCAGTTCGATTCAGACCGCCTGGCCCACGACGAGAACGGTTGCAGACTGGGCCCGGACACGGGTAGTCGCGAGCGATTCCTGCGTCGCTGGGAAGCCGGATTGCGGGCCCGAACCGCCCAGACGGACAGCCAAACGCTGGGGTCGGAATCTCAGAGGTATAAGCGGGCCTTCGTAGCAAATTTCGCTATCCCGACGCCGGATCGGGATTCCGGTTCGCTGCGGATGGTCCATCTCCTTGCCATCCTGCAGGAACTGGGGTTCGGAATCACCTTCGCCTCCATGGGGTTGGAGGTGCGGCAACCCTATCTCGCCGACCTCCAGAAACGGGGAATCGAATGCCTCTACCGGCCCTATGTCACCTCGGGGGCCGAGCACTTACGCGAGCAAGGAGAGCGCTATGACCTGGTTATCCGCAGTCGTCTCGATACGGCGGCGGAGCTCTTGCCCATCGCGTTGCGTTGGTGCCCACGCGCGAAGATCGTCTTCGATACCGTGGACCTACACTTCCAACGCCTAGCCCGTGAGGCGGCCGTCGAGGGAAATCCGCGGATCGAGCGCATCGCTAACCGCAGGAAAAAACAGGAATTGGGCCCGATCGCGCAGGCCCACACCACCTTGGTGGTGAGCGAGGTCGAGCAAGAGTTACTGGCAGGCGAGCTACCGCAAGCGGACGTGCATGTCGTCTCGAACATCCATCGGATCCGTGGCAGTGCCAGGTCATTCGAGGCCCGCAGGGACATCCTCTTCGTCGGGGGGTTCGCCCATCCCCCGAACATGGATGTGGTCCTCTTTTTTGCCCGGGCGGTCTTCCCGCGCGTGCTGGAACAAATCCCCGACATTCGTTTCCTTGTCGTCGGTAGCGATCCACCGCCGGAGATAGTCGAGCTGGCGGACGTCAGCTTGCACATTCTGGGATACGTGCCCGATCTCGATGAACTCTTCAACACTTGCCGACTTTCGGTAGCACCTTTGCGCTTCGGTGCCGGGGTCAAAGGAAAGGTCAATCAGAGCCTTGCCTACGGCCTTCCCGTCGTTGCGACCACGATCGCCGCTGAGGGGATGTTTCTCCAGGACGGCCAATCGGTCCTTATCGCGAACGATTGCCAGACATTTGCCGACGTGGTTGTGAGGCTGTATCAGGACCAGGCGCTCTGGAATCGGCTGTCGCGCGGTGGCCTCAGTATCATGGAAGAACACTTCAGCTTCCGGGTGGCAAGAGAGGTAGTGACCCGGATGTTGGCTCCACCGGAGATCGAAAAATCCACGCAGCGCGAATCAACTGGATGATACGCACGTGTTCTGGAAACCTGGCATGGCATCCGGTATCTTTCCAGGCTTCCCGACACTCCTTGGCCCGAACTCTTCATGCCGGACACCGAAGCCTCAAAATCGCCGTCCTGGTTCGCCGTTCAGTGCCTTTATGCAACCCGTCCAGGCGAGTTCCATAATGCCGTGGCCGACATTTCCAATGGCTGGAGACACCGGTCGCTGTGGATGACGATCGGGTTACAAGCGATTCGACGGAACTATCGGCGGTCATCCATCGGACCCTTCTGGATAACCATCTCGATGGGCGTGCTGGTCACCGCTATCGGCGTGCTCTACGGCCAAATCTTCAAGATCGAGATCCGGGAATATCTCCCCTATTTGGCCGCGGGTTTTTTCTCCTGGGGGCTCATATCGAGCTTGGTGAACGAAGGATGTCAGACCTTTATCGGTGCTGAAAATTTCATCAAGCAGCTCAATGCCCCATTATCCACCCACGCCTATCGCGTGGTCTGGAGCAACCTCCTCACGGCGATGCATACCGTCTGGGTCTTCGTGGCCGTGGCCCTTGTGTTCTCGGTGGAGGTCAGGTGGTCTTGGTTACTCGCGGTGCCCGCGATCGCCCTGATCCTGCTCAACGGACTCTGGGTTGCCCTGCTGCTGGGATTGTTGAGCGCCCGTTTCAGGGATATTCCCATGATCGTAGGGAGTATCGTGCAGGTATTGTTTTTCATGACACCCATCTTCTGGCAGGTGGATATGCTTCCTGGTCGAACCATGTTCCTGGATGGGAATCCCTTTTATCACTTTGTCACCATCGTACGCAGCCCCCTGTTGGGCCAGGTTCCGGCCTTCGAACATTGGATCGTCATCCTTGCGGTAACCAGCGTCGGCTGGATACTCACCTTGCTCGCCTACACCGCCTGTCGGTGGCGAATCGCATACTGGGTCTAGGGAAAAGCTATGACCTCTATCCGCCTGAATAAGGTGGCGGTATCTTTCCCCATCTATGACGCGAGCAGTCGCTCGTTGAAGAAGCGCCTCATCCGGACCGGCACCGGCGGACGTATCCAATCCCAGCCCGGTTCGGGTAAGGTATCGGTCGTGAAGGCGTTGGACGATGTGAGCTTGTCGTTTCAAGATGGGGATCATGTCGGGCTGATCGGGCACAATGGATCGGGAAAGACCACACTGCTGCGAGTACTGGCCGGAATCTACGAACCGAGTGTCGGAACTGTCGAGATCGAAGGCCATGCAGTGCCCCTCTTTGATGTGTCTTTGGGGATGGACCACGAAAACACAGGTTACGAGAACATCATGCTGCGGGGCCTGTTTCTGGGTCTGACCCGTCAGCAAATAAAGGAGCGCGTGGACGACATCGTCGAATTCACCGAGCTTGGGGACTTTTTGAACCTGCCGATACGGACCTATTCCGCTGGTATGCGCATACGCCTGGCGTTTGCCATGTCGACATCGATCGTGCCGGACATCCTGTTATTGGACGAAGGGATCGGGGCGGGTGATGTAGCGTTTCTGGAAAAGGCTAACAAGCGCTTGGATGAATTCACGGAAAAAGCGGCGATCATCGTACTGGCGTCGCACTCGGAACCTTTGTTGAGGAAAATATGCAGAACCTGCATCTTGATGGAGCACGGAAAAGTACTTCGCATGGGAGAGACCGATGCGGTCCTGGAGTATTACAAGAATCGATCGGGGGGGCCTTAGTGCATCATCATTTTGGCTTATTTACTTAAGCTCGGTGTGTGCCCCCTCCGAGCCTATCCAGGCGCGATCCTGGGTTATTTGGCGTTGCCTGTGAAGGCGTCGTCAGTTATCAGGGGTTAAGATACTGGAAAATACCGGTTATCGAACCTGTATATCCTAAATACTAGTAGTAGTTCCCGATGAGAATCCTTAAAAATCAATCAGTTGTATCATAATGTGGGGTCGATACGGTAATCATTAACCAGGAAATAGAGGGTTAGACGCTAAATGATTCCCGTAACATGCTGATTCTAAAGTATGCTACAAAGGGAACAACTCTACTTTTCTCCTGCCCCCTGATAACTGCTGTCAACACGCTCTGATCAACTAAGCAATTGAGCGTCATACTCAAGTACCTACCCAGGGCCAGACAGGTACTGCGCACGGAAGGCTTTCCGATCCTGGTCGCTAAGCTGGTGCGGCGCTTGAAGACGCCCCCGCTCTCGGTCAAGCAGAAACCCGAGCGCTTGACGCTCCATCCGCCTTTCGAGCCCTTCGGGTTCCCTCTGGTGCCGGTGGTGGATGTATCCATCGTCATCCCCGTCTTCAATCAGTATCGCTTCACCTTTCACTGCCTTGCTGCGCTCAGGCGCCAGCGGAGTGCCTTCGGCTTTGAGGTCCTGGTCGTCGACGACGGCTCGATGGACGAGACGCGAGAGCAGCTATCCCGCTTCGGGAATCTCCGTCTGATCGTAAATTCACACAACCTGGGCTTCGTCCGTTCCTGCAACGCCGGAGCACACTAGGCACGGGGCAAATATATCGTCTTTCTCAACAACGACACCCAGGTGCAACCGGGTTGGCTGGATGCCCTGATCGGGACCTTCCGCATGCACTTGCAGGTCGGTGTCGTGGGCAATCGGCTGCTGTTCCCGGATGGGCGCCAACAAGAGGCCGGGGCCATCGTCTTCCGGGATGGTTCTTCCTGGAACTACGGCCATCTGGATGATCCCTATACGCCCCGGTACACTTATGTACGCGAGCCGGATTATGTCTCCGGTGTCTCACTGGCGATCCGCCGCGATCTGTTCGAGCAGCTCGGGGACTTCGACGAACACTTCGCACCGGCCTACTATGAGGATGTGAATCTGGCCTTTCGCGTCCGCGCGGCCGGCTATCGCGTCCTCTACGCGCCCTTGTCGAGGGTGGTGCACTTCGAGGGGATGAGCGCCGGCACGGACGAGATCGCGGTCATGGGTATGAAGCGGTATCAGGCCATCAACCGGAAGAAGTTCGTGGCCCGTTGGCGCGGTGAGCTCGCGGCGCACGGTGTGCGTGGGGACGAGCTAGAACGGCAGAAGGAGCGTCGAATCCGGCGCCGGGCCTTCGTCAGCGACATCTACATGCTAACCCCGGATCGGGAGTCCGGCTCCCTGCGGATGCAGAACCTGTTCGCGGTACTCCAGGAACTCGGATTCAAGATAACCTTCGCAGCCTCGAATCTGGAGGCGCCTCAACCTTACGTCTCCGATTTACAGCAGCGGGGTGTGGAGGTGCTGTATCGGCCTTATGTTTCCTCGATCGATAAGCACCTCCAAGCACAGGGGGCGGACTATGATCTGGTGATCTTGAGCCGGGCCAACACCGCAGCGCGGCTGATGGCCGGCGTTCGCCGCCATTGCCGCCATGCCCGCATCGTCTTCGACACCGTCGATCTCCATTTCCTGCGCGAGCGGCGGTTGGCCGAGCTGACCGGGGACAAGGCCATCCGTGCCGCGGGCGAGCGGCGCCGGCGCGAGGAGTTGGGGCTGATCGCACAGGCGGACACCACGCTGGTGGTGAGCCCCGTGGAACGCGACCTGTTGGCGCGGGAGGCACCCGCGGCGGACGTTCGGGTCCTGTCCAATGTTCACCGTATCCACGTACCTCTGGTTCTGTCGCGAAATCTTCCCGCTGGTCTCGGCAGAGCGGTCCGAGCTGCGGCTGGTGGTGGTCGGCGCCGATCCGCCGCCGGAGGTCAGGGATCTGGCAGCGGCGAACGTGCGTATCTTGGGCTATGTGCCCAATGTGGCCCCCTTCTTCGATAGTTGTCGCTTGTCCGTGGCCCCATTGCGCTATGGGGCCGGGGTCAAGGGCAAGATCAACCAGAGCCTGGCCTTCGGTCTGCCGGTAGTGGCCACCCGACAGGCGGTCGAGGGCATGTTCCTTGAAGATGGCGAATCGGTGCGGATTGCCGATGAACCGACGGACTTCGCTGCCGCGGTGCTGCGCCTCTACGCCGACCATTCCCTGTGGGAAAGGCTTTCACGCAACGGACTGGCGGTGATGGAAGCGCATTTCAGCTTCACTGCGGCCCGCCGAGCCTTGACGGACCTCGTCAGTGCCTAAGCAGGACGAATGCGTATAAACAGCTACCAGCTAAATGAAGTTGTGATACGGTATTCATAGGTATTATCTAATTTCTACTTTGTCACATTATAGGATAATTAACCGATTTATGTGGAGATGGTGAAATCCAGAAAAAGCAACGATTTAGGCTGAATGCGGCAAAGTGGAACTATTGATAAAGGAGCTCATTTTATGGCTACCTCGGTAAAAATCGACGATGATCTGAAAAGCCGTATCCAAAACCTGGCCGCTATGCGGCGCCGCTCGGCACATTGGATTATGCGCGAAGCAATCCGCGACTATGTTGAGCGAGAAGAAGCCCGTGAAAGTTTCAGGCAGGAAGCCCTGGCGTCCTGGACGGCTTATCAGGAAACCGGACGGCACCTGACCGGTCAGGAAGTACACCACTGGCTGAAAACCTGGGGAACGGATAAAGAGACCGAGATTCCACTGTGCCACGAGTAATTGTCACGGAAGGCGCAGGTCAAGTATTTGGAGCGCTGCCGCCGATTTCTGGTTGAAAAAAACCCACAAGCATCCATCAGGGCCAGTCATACTATCGAAAGCCAATTTGCACTACTGGAAACAGAACCCGAGATAGGCAGACCGGTTGATGATCTACCCGAATTGCGCGAGTTAATCATTCCCTTTGGCGATTCTGGATATGTCGCGCTTTATCACTTCGATGCCGAAGCTGATTCTGTTTATATTCTTGCTTTCCGGCACCAGAAAGAAGCGGGCTATTGATGAACAGAGAGTTGAAATTTGGAGAAGGTTTTTGTATTTGCTCGCCACCCCTCGGCTCCAACCCCCGGTAGCTTGCCGAATGATCATAGATTCTGTAGCCTTATCGTCTACACATCCAATTATCCGAGGTAGCTTCTCCGCCCATGGATATCAGCATCGACAGTGCCCGTTTCAACATGGTCCAGCAACAGATCCGGCCCTGGAATGTCGTAGACGACAGGGTCCTGTCAATCATGGCGGATATCCCACGGGAGCAATTCGTTCCGGCGGCCTATCGTGGCCTGGCCTATGCGGATCTGGAGATCCCCATCGGAGAAGGTCAGACCATGCTGGCACCCAAGATAGTGGCCCACATGCTGCAGGCCCTGGACATTCAGACGGATGACAAGATCCTGGAGATCGGTACCGGCACCGGTTATGTAATAGCCTGCCTGTCCCGTCTCGGCGGCCATATCGTGGGCCTGGAGATCCATGCAGGCCTGGCGGAACAGGCACGGACGGCACTGCAGGCGCTCAGGCCGCGGCGGCTGGAGGTGCGCGTCGGGGACGGACTCGAGGGGCCGGTGGCTGGACACCCCTTCGATGTGATCGCCGTGACGGGCTCCCTACCGGACGCCGCGGCGCTGGAGGCGCTGGAAGGTCAGCTGGCCCCCGGTGGGCGTCTGTTCGCCGTCGTCGGTGCAGAACCGGTCATGGAGGCCCTGCTTGTAACCCGTGTTACTGACCGGGATTTCCGCCGTCAGTCCCTGTTCGAGACCAGTGTGCCTGCGCTGGAGAAGGCCCCAGAACCGGAGCGTTTTGTTTTTTGATGCTTAGAGGCTGTCTAAAAACCTGAGTACCTGCCAACCGCTTGAACCTGAAGATTTCTCGCTGCGCTCGAAATGACAAGGATGCCAGTTGTGTTATCCTGAAGCGCAGCGAGGGAGCGTTATGACTCTTTCTTAACAGTTAAAATCAATGGGTTAGTTTTCAGACAGCCTCTTATGGGTCTTCCCAGTGCATCACACCAAAAAAACTCACGTCGGGATAGTGGCTGAGTTCTAAGTGGTAAAATCTACCAGCCCCAACCGCGTCATTCCGGCAGGGAGTGCCGGAATCCAGTGCCATGGATGGCAAAAACAGTGGGGGCTTGAATCATTACTTCACACAACCATGCCACTTTAAATTTAACCGCTACCCGATTTTCTTAGTAACCTAATGGCATTGGCACCCACCCCAACACAGGTAGGGTGGCGCCGGTAGTGGAGATGGAAATACAATGCCCCCTATCGAACGATTCCTTCAATAACTTTAGTGCGCGAAGCGCATCATAGTTGAAACTATGGACGTTAAGTCCCTTCACTTTCAGTCCGTGGCTTGTCCACGGATGAGGACGTTAGTCCTCCAGACTATGCACTTTCAGTCCATAGTGGTTGATTGTTTTCTTATTACCGTATCGCTCATGTTTATCGGCGTGAATGCTTCGAGCCACTTCATCTCGACCGTGCAGCCACCAGGATATTTTATCGGCTTATTGATAGCGGCATTGGGGTCTGTTGGCGTCTATAACCTCACCGCCAGATTGGTACACTGGTCACTATACAATTGGGATTGGTCGATGAAGGTAACGCTAGGACCAAACTCTGTACAGGGCGTATGGGGTGGGATCATTTTGACCAGATCGGGCAAGCCCTTGTATGTAGTGGAAAAGGTAGAGCAAACCTTATCGAAAACCAGCATTCGAGGCACATCTTACCGCCCGGATAAAATACCGGATGCAAATTGGATCACGGAATCCGTTCAAATCGATCCGGTGCGTGGAGAAATGTTTATCTTCTACTCCAATAACGTACCTTGGAAAGAGAACCGGGTAGAGGCCCTGGGACGGTTACAATTTGACCGAAAAAGCAAAGGGGAAGGCCCGACAGGAATGACCGGCTACGCCATCGACTCCGATTCCACTAAAAAACTTCAGTACGTGGTTCTGGAAAGGCTTTCGGTGAAAAATGACGGCACAAACGCTATTGATGAAACCGCTCGCCGATTTGGTGATCGGTACGAATCCCTCAATAATCAATATCTAACGGAAACATGACCCAACCAAAAGCTTTACCATTGCCGCCTCCGTATTTCCGCCCTGAAGTACTTCGAGTCTCGACGAGAGTAATTGTTTTGTCATAAGATCCCTCGCATTTGAGGATACCTATATCTTCTTGGGATGCGAGGATCGGCAATTGAATTCGGATCGAGATCTCCGTTGGGCAGACTGGGAGGCATTCCGGACCAGCTCATCACTGGATCTATCCTGGAAGGCCCTCGAGACCCTGGTCAACCACTTCGACGACCACCTGGTTGTGGTCGACGATCAAGATTTTCAGGAACTCGACTTCCCCACCTCGCCGGCGCGGCTGACTGTCTTCGAGGCCAGGGACAGGGATAGGACACATCTGTTCGCCCTGGCGACCACCGACGGGCATGTCATCGTCGGTCGTTGCGACCGGTTGAATACCTATTCCAAGCAACAGCTTGCCGGGTTCGATCCCCTCTGGGACGAGGTATTGTCCCTGGCGGTGACCGGTGGCCACCGTTGGCTCGGGGACCATCTCGACCTCTGAGTCATGGTCCGACAGCACCATAGGGACGACGTTGGGGGAGAGGGCTCCCGGAGCCTTGTCTACCATGGAATAGTCCGGCTGAACAATCAGGGCAAGCCGTGGCTAAGGCTGGCCCGGGACGATCAGGAGCTGAAAGACCAACGAGTCTGGCAGGCCCAGGCGGCGGATCGGCTTCCCGAGTGGCTGCGTAGCTATTCCCTCTCCTCTACCCCCGGCTCGACCCCTTTGCCGGTTTTCCCGGCGAGAGGCTTTGTGGGGATGTAGGGAATATAGACACCATGGCCTGGGCAAGGAGCGGTCTCTGCTATGCCTGCGGAGATGAGCTAGGCCTCATCCATGAACAGGCCATCCCTTTGACCTTGGCGGAGCGGGCCAGGGCATTGGCCCTAGTAGAAGACCCGGCGGGAGGCATCCGCGGCCCGGCGGGCTGTGAGGACCGTCGGCTAGTCGCCTTCGAGGAACAAGGAGGCAAGACCCAGGTCCCTTGGCACCAGACCCAAAGGGACTTTCCCCAGGCACTCGCCTTCCTGCCCCTGGTCGAGAGGGATCATTGGCCCGATCTGTTGGTGGCGTATCGAGACGGTCGGCTGCAACGGTTGCGTCATGTGGGACAAAACGCCGTCCGGGAGGTTTGGGATCGTTGCTGGGACCGGCTGGGTCTGACCGGACCGGATAAGCGGATCGAGGCGGCCCGAAAATACATCCAGGAGGCAAACCAGGACCGGCGATCGGTAAGCCTGTGGGGCGCCGTCGAAGCCGTATTGACCAGATCCGTCAGCGCGGAACCGGCGCAAAATGACGTCTGGCTGGCGGAGCTGAGCGAATTGTTCCGTACCGATGCCCGAGGGCGCCGACCTGTACGACTGGCCTTGGAACGCCTGCTACAGGAGCTCGAGTCCTTTGCTGCAGGTAAGTCACCACGCCGCCCCCTGCCGCAAGGGGATTTCCTGTCTGCCCTGATACCGATACCCTGGTTCTACCGAGATTGGCTACCCGTCCCAGACCGGGAGCGGGTGGACCAAACCGTCCGCACGTCCAACTGATTGTATAAGGTCACAGGCGATCCTGCCGTGAAGGAACTGAAGGAACGCGCCGAATGCACATTGGGTCGGCTCGGGGACAAGCCAGCGTCCGTGCTTTCTCTCCAGGAGCACATCGATCAGGTCTCCTTTGAGCTGGAGCGCTGGGCCAACGCCTATCTGATCTCGGATTGGATCCAGTTTCGACAAGAGAAAGAGATCCCTCGAAGACGGGCCTTGGTAGGGTTGATGAGTCTCGAGTCATCGGGCGAGCGGCGGCTGTTGGCCGGCACTCATAAAAGATTGACGCTCTGTGCCGTCGATGCGGATGGCGCGGTCACTCCCAGATCCCCCGACATGCCTTGGGCCGAGATTTCCCGCCAGGGAGGATTCGCTACCGCGACGCCAGGGTCTCGACAGGCCACGAATGCCGCGCTAGCCGACCGGGTACAGGCCGTGGCCCGCATCCGGGATCGGGAGGCCGATCGGGTGCTGTTGGTCGACGATAGCGGGCGGTTTCATGTGTTGGCATCTGATGATCCCGATACCCTTCAGTACATCACCAGCTCGCCTGACACCTATGCTGGCCAGTCCTGGATATTGGCTAGCTGTGACCACAGGGAAGGGGGGAATCTGTTGGTGGCCGTGTCCAGTCGGGGGCGCCGCGCCAGTCTGCTCGTTGGGTGGTTGGAGGAGGACCGGCTCCGTTCTGAGCAGCCTCAGGCCCTGGACGTGCCGCGAGTCAGCGCCTTGGATCTCAGACCGGACCCCGCGGTCGGCTATCGGCTCCTACTCGCTCCGCCCAGGCCGTCCCTGTCTACATCGTTCGGCTGGATGAAGCGGGAAAGATCCAAGAACAACGCCCGTTACGGGTCCTGGAGAGCGGTGCTTCGGCAGTCTGTTTCGGTGAGGACAGGGCGTTGGCCCTCTTGGGCGAATGGGATGGCCTCTTGTGGTGCATGGATCTGGATGGAGGCAGAGCGATTCGTTGGACCTGCCGTGCGAGCGGCGCGGTACGGAGGATTGCCCGCACCCGAAACGAAGGAGTCCACCATTTCCTGGTGGGCGCGGAGAGCGGTGCCCTTGCGCTGTTGCGCGCCGAGGACGGCCGGCGCTTTTGGAGGAACCAGTTGCCCCAAGCCATATGTCAGCTAGCGATCCTGGACGGTGACAAGCTGGCAGTGGGAATGCGCCTCGGGCTGGTAGCCCTGTACCACCGGTTGGAATTGGAAGAGCGGCAGCAGGTACTCGCGGAGGTACGAGTAGGCACCGAGGCCCTGGCGTCTGTTCCCCCGGAGGCCCATCCGGGGATCTGGGACACGGGGAACGGCCCCCGGGTCGAGGCCTTTTTCCGACTCCTACGGGGTGGTGGGGACATTCCGGGACTATTTCGACGCTTCCAGGACCGTGAGCCCCGGGCCCGGCTGCTGCGTTACCTGGCCCAAGAATACGACGGTCTGCCGGATCAGGCCGAGGCGATCATCCTCAAGGCGCTGTCCTTCTGGGATCTAATCAATCTGATGGCCTATCTGCCCGACGAACTGGATGAGTGGGATCGGCTCATCCGGGCGGATCTGGGCTGACGGATCTGGCAGAAAAGGGACGGATCCGAGTCGTCGCGAGGGGCCGAGGTGGCCATGGCCGCCTGTCTGCGGCGTTGGGCAGAAGAAGAACCCGAGGTTGCCGAGCTGATCGACAAGCCGCCGGGAGAGGACTATTTCAATCTTTCCTTAGTTCGGCTCTCCTTCACGCGGCTGCTGACCCAGGCAATCCAGCAAGAAATCCATAGCGCCAGCCTTTCCCAGCAGACCTTCTTTCCACGGCTGGTTTCCGCCCTGTTCCGGTTTCCGCCCCTGCTCGCCCGATACGCCTTCCTGGCCTTTCCTTACTAGTCCGAACCGGCCCTGGACTGCGAGGCATTTGCCAGTTTCCTGGAGAATCTCAAAACCAGCTCTTCAGCGGCGGATGTCGGGGAGGTCCTGGAACGACTGCTGGGACGCCTCTGTGCCCTCCCGGAGCCGACCGATTGGCAGCGGCTCCTGTGTGCCTTGATAGCCCTGCAACAGGTTGGGGCTCGCTGCGCCGATGGGGACTGGTCTTCCTGCCGCCGGGACGGATTGGTGGCCTTGGAAAGAGCGGTCGCTGCGGGTTATGCTTTCACCTCGGCCGAAGCGCCGATCATGACAGATCTCGTGGAGGGATTGCGATCCATGCTGCCGAGGCAACCGCTGGCCCCGGACCATGAACCTCTGGAGGAACGGACCAAGGCCATCGAGCGTGCCCGCCGACAGCTCGATAAGCCCCACGAGGGAGGTACGACCCCGGGCCCGTACTCATTCCTGGTGGCCCTATGTTGATGGTCTGCTGAGTCGAACACGGGAAACTGCCCACCTATTCTTGAATCAAGAGCAAACCCATGTACTCCGTCAGGTACGCCCACGGCTTTCTTTATTGGACCAGCATCGGGACAACAACAATCGCCTGAACCTGCGGCTACGCATGACAGGTGAGGGATCGTGGCATCTGGATGATGTCACCATCCTGCTCAATGCTGGTGGCCCGTCCGGTCTGTTGCCCCCCCGGTTGCCTGGAGAAGCGCCTGGGTGTCCTCACCTATCCGGGTCGTTTTCCGGCCAAGGATCTGGAGCTCTCGGGCTATCTAAGGCCCGGTCAGGATTCGGTACGGATAGCGGTCACCGTCCGGGACGGTATGGGCTATTGATTGCAGGAGGACTGGTCCTTTCCCGTGCCGGAGCCGGTATCCCGCGAATCGGGGACCTTGACCTTGCCCGACGCCTTACCCCGGACTTATGAAGGGTATCGGCAGGCGCTCTTCGCGGCTAAGGAGCCGGTCACTTAGCAGTCTTCGACAAAGACCTGGGCCGTGATGCCTTGTTGGCGGCATGGGACAGCCAGTTCCCCGGTCGACGCTCGGATCTGGATCAAGTCACCCGCGATACGGGCGAGGGCCGGCGCTATGGCGAGCGTCGTCTCGATTTGCCCTTGATCGAATCGGCCATCGCCGACACCCTGGAGCGGGTGCCGAGGGCCTCGCATCAGGCCCCGCTGCTGATCGCCCCTGTGGATGAGTTCGTTCAGCGGCTCCTGGATGGGGAAGCGCCACATCTCCTGGAGGCCTGGTGGTCCAAGCTGCGGGAGCGGGCGCGGCGGCGTGAGGCCCCGCCCTGGCTGGTACTGGTCTCCTCGGCCCATGCCTGCCGTCTGCGCCTCTTGAGTCTGGATCCCATCCTGGAATACCCAGCCCACTACTTGCTGGAAAGTTCCGAGGAACTGCGGGCATTCTGGAATCCTATCTGGCCTCGAAATCGGTCCAGGAGACGCTTCGATCCGAGCTTCAGGCCCTCTCGGCTTTCGATCTCACCAATACCCTCTTGGGGGCCGAGACGGAGACGACTCTCAAGTTCGGGGAGGTCGTCCCCGGTCAGGTCGCGGCTGGTGACTATGACTCCAGCACCCGCAAGGGTAGAATCCCCGGTCCAGTCAAATCGTCCTTGCCGGCCGCAACTTGGGCAACAACACGCCCGCCACGCTCGACGGCACCGATCACTGGGGTCTTCTTGGTGCCCCCCCGCCCGCGCGGGTTCGGGGTA
>Ga0209679_1000080_pt1 | contig 48182 bp, 46 predicted proteins | sample WorMetHEROISLAND_4_FD_187408 | JGI IMG/M metagenome (GOLD analysis project Ga0209679, IMG submission 187408) | Marine gutless worms symbiont microbial communities from Max Planck institute for Marine Microbiology, Germany - Olavius sp. 2 HERON... ...
GACAGCAGCTTTGCCATCTTCCAGTAAGCGAGCTGAAAACTGTTCCATAAATCCGGCCAACTCCGCTTCTACTGCTTGCTGAATCAGCTGAACTGCCCCTGTTCTCAGTAATTCAGTCAGGCCATCGGTGAGTTCCTGTCGACCTGAAAACGCAACAACGTTATTCTCTTTCTTCATAGCGGTGTATCCCTGTTGGTTGAGTGATTGGTTTGGCGACTACCCATCAACCAGATACACCGCTATTTTTCACATTCTTTAAACACCCGATTCAATTATAGCTCCCTGTTCACTCGATTACCCGTTGATTTTCTAATACACGAGACCTAAAGCTTTGCCGTAGTAAATCTCTATAACTTATTGATAATTATTGTCTAGTACGTAGGTTAACCTCGTATTTCGAGGATGAAAATTTCACGGGCTAACGGTTTCCTCAAGTCGCGCCTTCCCTTATATTATTGACCCCCACCAAAGGTTTGCTGGCTAACGAGAATGTATAACAGGCGCTTTCAATTGTTGTTTGTGGGAGTTGAAGGCCAAGGTGAGGAGCAAGCGCTATCAAAAGCGGCCATTACGCGAAAATTCCGTCTCGATGAAGTTAAAGCCTCGCGGCTCTTCTCCGGCAAACCGACGGTGGTAAAAAAAAATCTGGATGCTGAAACGGCGATCCACTACAAACGGATTGTGGATGGACTTGGAGGTATAACAAGAATAGAGGCAATGCCCATGAGCCATACCCCCGCTTCACCCAATGTGGTAGAGAGACGTTCACAAAACCGCCGACTACTCAATGATCGACGGAGTCGGCTACGAATCAGAGCCATCGATACCAATCGACGTCATAACAAAGGTCGGCGCAGGTCGGACTACGAAAAGGCTTCTTGAAGCTAAACGCATGACGTCTCGCTTAGGCGGTACGCACGTGCCCAACAGCGTGTTATACGCTATGTAGGTTGGCGCGCTGCGGCGCCTTGCTTTGACGGTAGATACTGGTCTGGTTCCTACCCTGTGATTTTGCTTGATAGAGTGCTTGATCCGCCGCCAGGAGTAGTTCTTTCGGGCTCTCGAAGTGCGTGACTGTGTTTTGACTCGCGATACCAATCGATATCGTCACATTGAAGTGTTCTCCCTCGGCAGTTTCATGATCGTACTCGCGAAACGCATTGACGATCCGCTCCGCAACCGCCTGGGTGGCCTCTCCATCGCTACCGGGAAGTAAAATGACGAACTCCTCGCCGCCATACCGCGCGACCAAATCGGCTTGACGCGTGCACTGTTCGATCAGCTCGGCGGATCGCTTCAATACCTGATCGCCAACCGCGTGGCCGTAATTGTCGTTCACGTTCTTAAAATGGTCGAGATCGGCGAATGGCTCAATGCGATGCACTCGACAATGCTCTCGGGTAGCTGCCACGCCTCCAGCAGCCAGCGCCCAACTTCGGCGTGGTCGTTTTCCAACTGCTCTATTTCGTGCTTCGTTATCCCTTGGTGATCCGACAACGGCGTGGTCATCGATATATATAACTTAGGCTCCACCCGATGGGGCGCCAACATACCGACATCCTGGAGAAGCGCGCACAAAAAGAGCTCTTCGCCGGCACCCCCGAGTTTCAAGCGTTGTGCCAATTGTCGCGCCGCGGCTGCCGCCAGGACCGAGCGGCGCCAAAAGTAGCCGAAGTCGAGTCCCGCACCCTGCTCTTTCTGCAATCCCTTTACCATGGAGAAGCTGAGGGCCAGAGTCAGCGCGGCGTTCAATCCGAGCAGTGAGAGGGCTTGCTGCAAGTTGTCGCAGCGTCGACGTAAGGCATAGAGCGGTGAATTGGCAATGCGCAGAAGCTTTACACTCAGGGCGGGATCGGCACTGATAATGTCGGCGATCTGCCCCAAATCGACGGAGGGACTCTGGGCCAGCTCGATGATGCGTAACGCCACCCCAGGGGGCGACGGTAGATTGTGAGCGCGCTTCAATCGCGCTTCCATGTCGGCCTTCATAGCCAGGCAACCTCGGGCGGTCAATCCGCCTTGTTCTTAGTGCGTATCTCTCGTAACCCCGTATATCGACGTCACTCGGGATTGAGAGATGGATTGTTATGTTTAGCGATGATCGCAACCATCCTGATCTCAGCCGCGGCCGAATCTATAACGTTACGTTGAGTTTTTCCAGAACGCTCTTCACGGAACGTGGCGACAGCACAACGTGCATTAATGCGTACGTGAAAGTGCGAGGAAGCGCGTGGCGGATCGAACACTACCCCCCTCCGCGCTGAAAGTATCGATCGAATCGCTCGAGAAATGCCGAAAAGAGTGCGGGCTGCTCTCCGCGGTAAGAAAACGAGACCGGTGTGGAAGGCAGCGAGATGGAAGCGATACGCCTCACCCCCGCCTCGCCCAGCGCGATGTGCACGCTGTCCTGCGGTGAAAGGTCGATCTCAATGATTCGATCCAGGAGACGATAGGGATTGTCTCCCACGGCCGCCGGCAACATACGTTGGAACTCGTCCCATGTAATCGCCATATCGCGCTCGATAACCACCGGCACCCCTCAGCCTCCGGCGATGGGTGGCCATACGGCGAGTTCATCGCCCTCGTTGAGGGTGTCGGGCCTGCGCGCCTCCGGGGGTAAAAACACACCATTGACCAACACTAAGTGGGTGAGCTCTTCCGGCACACCCAACTGACGAAGCAGTTGCGACGGGGTTGTGCCCTCTTCAATTTCAACCGATACTTCGTTACTGTTCTTGGCCGCCGGCATATGTTCAGAAAGCGACGCAAACAGTTTGAGTGTGATTTTCATCGGGTAAGAAACCTCTTTAAATAATACGTATAACCAATTGTTATCACTAATAATAGTAGCCTGCTATCTCCGGGGTGCTCGTACCAGCCCGATAATCGACTATTACAGTCGACAATAGCGGCAAGTTCAAACCTTTATAGAGACCACTCTCAACAATAAACACAAGACCGGCTAAATTGATCAAACTATACGGCACGCGCTGAAAATAGATTGATCGGGCACCCCTTAGGCTGACAACTGCCTACCGCTCGACAAAACCGAAGGAGGAGACAGCGTGGACTCCAAAAGCAAAATTACTCATGTGGGCCGCGTGACATCCGTGGTTGCCAGTCAAACGTCCGCTACCCCGCAATGGCCGGGGGGAAGTATCGCCGCCTCCTGGCAGCGCTGTCTCGAGTTACACCAACTCGATCCCAGCGCGACGTCGGAGACACAGGTGCTGGACAACGATCTGCTCAAAGAGGCCCGCGATCAGGTAGGCGTCTTACGGAACATCGCGCGGCAGCAGATGGAGCACCTCTACAAAGAGATTGCCGGCTAGTTACGCCATTCTCCTCACCAATGCGGAAGGTGCCGTACTGGACTATATCGTCGATCCGACCGTCGACAATCAATTCAGGCGAGCTGGTTTATTCACCGGCGCGCTGTGGAGCGAGCAAGCACAGGGAACCAACGGCATAAGCACCTGTATCGCCGATCAGCGTTCGGTCACCATTCACCAGGACGATCACTTCTCCGCGAACAATATTCACTTGACCTGTTCGGGTGCCCCCATTTTCGATCCACGGGGAGAGCTGTTCGCCGTTCTCGACATCTCCGCGGTCAACCCCGATGGACCCAAAGCGGCCCAGCAACACACCGCCGCCCTCGTCAACGCCTCGGCCCGCCTGATTGAAAACTGCTACCTCCTGCACGAGTGCAGCGGCTCGACGGTGTTGCGGTTCCACAACCAGCCGGAATTTCTGGGTCTGCCCACCAATGCCATGCTGGCGATGAACGGTGACGGACACATCGTTGCGGCGAATGCCAGTGCCGCCCGCGAACTCGGGGTAGGTGGCGTTCGCGATCTTATCGGCAAACCGCTGGCAAACCATATCAGCATGGAGGGTGATCAGCTGCTGAATCCGGACAACGCGCGCACCATATGGCCGCTAAGCCAACACAACGGACACAAATTGTTCGGGCAACTGCAGTTACCGCAACGCCCCAGGCCCGCAAAGAAAGCGAAATCATCGGCAACGCGGGAGACGGTTTTCGAACCCAAAACCGACGCGCCGAATCGCTCGCTCTCGTTGCGCGATCTTGCCGGTGAAGATCCACGCATGGCACACAATCTTCGCTGTGCGGAACGCATCGTCAACAAATCCATTTACGTCGTATTGCAGGGCGAGACCGGCACCGGTAAAGAGGCGTTTGCGCTGGCCATGCACCGGGCGAGCTTGCGCGCAGAGCAACGCTTTGTCGCCATCAACTGCGCCTCCATTCCGGAGTCTTTGATCGAAAGCGAGCTATTCGGATACTGCCACGGTGCGTTCACCGGCGCCCGCAAAGAGGGCATGCGGGGCAAGATCCAACAGGCCAGCGGTGGAACGTTGTTCCTCGACGAAATTGGCGACATGCCCCTCGCTCTGCAAGCCCGTCTGCTGAGGGTGTTGGAGGAGCAGGCGGTCGTTCCGCTGGGCGGTGGTAACGAAATCCCCGTCTCGCTGCACGTCATAAGCGCCACCCATCAGGATCTTCATCGGTTGGTTGAGCAGGGCGCGTTCCGGGAAGACCTCTACTATCGGCTCAACGGATTGACGCTAACGCTTCCCGCGCTGCGGCAACGCGCTGACCTGATCACCCTGCTGGAACGCATTATCGATTCCGAAAACGACACGGCGGAACCGGTCCGGCTCACCGATGAGGTGTGCCAGCTTCTTCTGAGTTATCAGTGGCCGGGAAACATTCGCCAACTGAAAAACACGATCCGCAGCGCACTGGCGCTGTGCGACGACAATCTGATTACGCTGGCGGATCTGCCACCGGAGATCGGTGCGTCAGTGAACGCGCCAAAGGAGAACAGCGACCCGACCCTACTCGACGCCCGAATTTCCCGGGAAGACCAACGCGACGCCAACGCGGAACGGAACGAGATCCTCGAGGCCCTGGAGGCGCACCGGTGGAATGTCAGCAGGACGGCGAAATCGTTGAGTATCAGTCGAAACGCCCTCTACCAACGAATGAAACGGCTCGGGATCTCAACCAAGAGCTAGCCATCCCGCTGCGGGATCGGTTCCGATGTTTCCCGCCTCGCTAGAGCCGGGACAATTCGGTTCGGGAGCGCTATCCCAGCCACCGATTCGAATCCCTACCCTAGACCTCTACGACGACCGTCTATACTTGCAGGACAGGGTGCCATCTACACGAGACAGTTTGCTCAGTGGTTCACCGTTAGCTCTCCCTTAACGGCAGCATAAATATATACAAAACAAAGTGTTATAAATTGGCATTCCGATTGCCTCAAATCTGTGGACTAACAACGAAAACCAACACAACAATCAGGAGGAGGAGTATGCTCAGGTCACTTCACATTGAGTCTTCCAAATGCACGGCTTGTATGCAGTGCGAGATGGCGTGTTCTTTGGAGAACGAGGGCGTGATCAACCCCGCGCGCTCTCGCATCAAAGTTTTCCAGTTCCATTCAGAAGGGAAATTCGTCCCCTATACCTGCACCCAGTGCTCCGAGGCGTGGTGCATGCAGGCCTGCCCGGTCGACGCGATCAGCAACAATCTCAGCACCGGCGCTAAAGAGGTGAATGCAGCGCTCTGTGTGGGCTGCAAGGTCTGCACCATCGCCTGCCCCTTCGGTACCGTGAACTATCAAGCCTCCTCCAGCAAGGTCGTCAAGTGTGATCTCTGTGGTGGAGATCCTGCGTGCGCCAAGGCCTGTCCGACCGCCGCCATCACCTACATCGATGCCGATACCACCGGGATCGATCGGATGCGCGCCTGGGCTTCCAAATCCGGTGCGCAACCCGCAGCGGCACAAGCCTAAGGAGGAGAACCGACATGTCATGGCAAAAGAAAGTACTGCGGGTGAACCTCACGGCAGGCACCTGCACCCCCGAACCGCTCAACATGGAGTGGGCACAGGAATACATCGGGCAGCGCGGGCTGGCCACCAAATACCTGGTGGAGGGCATGGACCCGAAGACCGATCCGTTGGCACCCGAGAATATGTTGATTTTCGCCACCGGTCCGTTGACCGGCACTTTGGCCTCGACCGGTGGACGCTATTCGGTGATCACCAAAGGTCCGCTCACCGGCGCGATCGCCTGCTCCAACTCCGGCGGTTACTTCGGCCCGGAGCTGAAGTTCGCGGGTTGGGATATGGTGATCTTCGAAGGCAAGGCAGCCTCCCCGGTCTACCTCCACATCGAGAACGACACGGCAGAGCTGCTCTCGGCCGAAGCGATTTGGGGTAAATCGACCTGGGATACCGAGGAGTGGATTCACAACACCCACCAGGATCCCCAGATCCGTATCGCCGGAATCGGCGCTGCCGGCGAAAACCAAGTGATGTATGCCTGCGTAGTGAACGACCTGCATCGTGCGGCGGGCCGTTCCGGTGTGGGTGCGGTGATGGGTTCCAAGAACCTCAAGTGCATCGCCGTGCGCGGCACGCAAGGTGTGGCCGGCATTCGCGACCCCAAAGCGTTCATGGAGTCGACCGCCGCAGCCAAGCAGGTGTTGTCGGAGAATCCCGTCACCGGCCAGGGACTCCCCACCTACGGGACTCAGGTGCTGATGAACGTGATCAACGAAGTCGGCGCGCTGCCCACCCGAAATCATCGCGACGTACAGTTCGAAGGGGCCAGCAAGATCTCCGGCGAAGCGATGCACGAACCGCGTCCCACCGACGGCAAACCGAACCTGGTGACCAACCAGGCATGCTTCAGTTGCACCATCGCTTGCGGGCGGATATCGCAGGTGGATAAGGACCACTTTACGGTAAAGAACAATCCCAAGTATTGGGGTGCATCAGGCGGCCTGGAGTACGAAAATGCCTGGTCGCTGGGTGCCGATACCGGCGTGGATGATCTGGACGCGCTGACCTACACCAACTTCATCTGCAACGAGCACAGCATGGACCCGATCTCCTTCGGCGCCACTGTCGCCGCGGCGATGGAGCTCTACGACATCGGTGCCATCGATGACGAGGTGACCGGCGGGATGACGCTGCGCTTCGGTGCCGCGGAAGATCTGGCCAAGGCGGTGGAGATGACCGCCAACGGCGAAGGCTTCGGCAAAGAGCTTGGATTGGGATCAAAACGACTGTGCGAGAAGTACGGTCACGGCGAGCTCTCCATGTCGGTGAAAGGCCAGGAGTTCCCCGCCTATGACTCGCGGGGCATCCAGGGCATCGGGCTGGCCTACGCGACCAGCAATCGCGGCGCCTGCCACTTACGCGCCTACACCATCGCCTCGGAAATTCTCGGCATTCCGGCCAAAACCGATCCTCACGAAACCGAAGGTAAAGCGGATCTGGTGAAGGCTTTCCAGGATGCGACCGCAGCGTGGGATTCAACGGGTTTGTGTGTCTTTACCTCGTTCGCCTGGACACTGGCGGATGTAGCACCGCAGATGGATTCGGCCTGCGAAGGCGGTTGGAGCGTGGAGAAGTTGGGCGAAGTGGGCGAGCGCATCTGGAACATGGAGCGTCAGTTCAATCTCGCAGCGGGTTTCACGTCGGCCGATGATAACTTACCGCCGCGTATCCTTTCCGAGGCCGCCAAGACCGGCCCCGCCAAAGGCATGGTCAATCGACTCCCCGAAATGCTGCCCGAGTACTACCAGGTACGCGGTTGGGACAGCAGCGGTGTACCCACCCAGGAGACACTCAGTCGACTTGGCATTGGTTGACAGAGGGGTGAAGTTGAACCCGGAGCCGCTGGTTTTGGCTCCGGGTTCTTTTAATGGGATAGCGACACCTACGCCCCCGCAAGGGCCGGCGTAGTCAAAACAAGAGGACCATCGACCATGCACTACGTGATTGCGGGTGCCGGACCGGCGGGCGTCACGGCCGCAGAAACGTTACGTAACCACGATCCCCAAGGCGATATCAGCCTGTTGGATCGCCACTCACATCCGCCCTACTCCCGAATGGCGATACCCTACTTTCTGACCGGTAACATCGAAGAGCAAGGGACCTATCTGCGCAAGGAGACCGGCCACTTTGAAAAACTCGGTGTCGAACACGTGCAGCAAGGCATCCGGGACGTACAACCCGGCGACAGGCACATCACACTGGGAGACGGATCGAGACTCCAGTACGACCGATTGCTGTTAGCCACCGGCTCGAGCCCGTTAGTGCCGCCGATACCCGGCATCGAACACGAAAACGTCACCTCCTGTTGGGACCTGAAACACGCCCGCCGCATCGTGGAGTTGGCGGCACCCGGTTCGAAAGTGGTCCTCATCGGTGCCGGTTTTATCGGCTGCATCATTCTCGAAGCGCTGGCGCTGCGCAAAGTCGAACTTGCCGTGGTGGAGATGGGAGATCGCATGGTGCCGCGAATGATGAATGCGACGGCCGGCGCCATGATCAAGTGCTGGTGCGAAGACAAAGGCGTCGCGGTCTACACCGGCACCCAAGTTGAAGCGATCGAGTCGGGGTCGGGCGGCAATCCGTTGACCGTGAATCTCGCCGGCAGGCATTCGTTACCCGCCGATCTGGTGATCACCGCCACCGGCGTCACGGCGAACCTGGAGTCCCTCGCCGGGTCCGGTATCGAAATCGATCAAGGCGTGCTGGTCAACGAGTTTCTGCAGAGTAGCGACACCAATGTGTATGCCGCAGGCGACTGCGCACAAGGTCGCGACTTTTCAACCGGCGAGCGCAGCGTGCACGCCATCCAACCCACTGCCGTGGAACATGGCCGGGTGGCCGCGTTAAACATGGCCGGTGTCGAAACCCGTTTTCAGGGCAGCATCAATATGAACGTGTTGGATACCCTGGGATTGATCTCCAGTTCGTTCGGATCGTGGATGGGTGTGGAAGGAGGAGATCGGGCCGAGCTGAACAGTCCCGAGCGTTTCCGCTACTTGAATCTGGAGTTCAAGGATGATGTCTTGGTGGGTGCTACCAGTGTCGGTTTGACCGAACACGTCGGCGTCCTGCGAGGCTTGATTCAGACCCGCGTATCACTGGGCCGTTGGAAAGAGAAGCTGATGAACGACCCGACGCGGATCATGGAAGCGTATCTGGCCTGTCGTGGGAATACGCCCGCCGCTGCCTGAAACCACGTCGCAACTTTCGCCATCCATGGAGGCCGGTCACTCGTACCAGCCTCGCTGTTTTTATGGGTGTTAGCGAATCAAAGCAACCTCCGCGGGCAGCGATCCCATTGCCTCCCCCTCTGGAGCGAGTAGTCGCGTCAGTGGCGATTGCAGAACCGGCCACTCCGCTTTCACACGGTTACTGACCCGTTCACCAGCGAAGGTGAGATAACTGTATTTGCCGTAGTGCGGTAACTTTCTGGCGAGCAACATGATCGACTCGATCCGGTCGGGAACCACCCAACCGAGCGTGGAGTACGGCCCGTTGCGAACACTCATCGCCAATGACCGCTCGGCTGGTTTCACCGTACTCCCCTCTCCCGCCAAACGCGTGCTACGGGGATCGGAAAGCCGGTAACTGTTCTGCACAATCTCCAGCACGTTTCCGGCATGCCGGTTGTTGCTCCCCAATAACCAAACGCCTCCCCGTTGCGGCAAGGGCTGTTTGTCCGTACCGAGCGTAAGGTGCGGGAAACGTTGCCGCCAAAACTGAGCCAGTTTGCGGTAGGCGTCGATCTCGTTCGGATCGGCTTCAGACGGCAGTACCAGATGCAGCGTCGGAGCACCGAAAATCTGACCTAACGAGGGCGGCAGTTCCTGGTTGGAGAGTTTCCGGAACAGATCGAACCGCGGATCCACATCCAAGCGCAACGGCCGGGCGGCGGTCCGTAGCGAAAAACGCAACCGCTTTGCATCCATCTCCACCTGCTTCCATTCCAACCCAGGATCTCCGGCGACAGTCACTGCGATGGGTACTTGAAGCTGGTAGTGCCCTCCGCGTTGCGTTTGAACCAACTCTCCACTCACTTCGTAGCCACCATCGCTGTTCCTGTTCACCGAGAGGTCACCGATTTCCAGACTGGGTGCCCCCGTGCGCTCCACCCACTGATCGAAAAACGCCGCAAGGGATCGTTTTCCGACGCGTTCGAACACTCGACGCAGATCGTCGAATCCCGCGATTCGAAACCGGTACGCTTGGTAAATCTCTCGGAGTCCTTGGCGGAACAGCTCGTCTCCCAGTTGCCGACGCAGCATATGAAGCATCATCAATGTTTTACCGTAACCCACTGCCTGGGAAGCGCCGTCGTGCCGAGAGCGAAACCGACGAATCGGGAAATCCTTCTCTTCTGAAGAGACGTAATCCGCATACTTCTGCAACGTTCCGCGCCGATAACGCGCACCGCCACCCTGTTGTTCCTGGAGTAGGTGATCGGCCAGGTAACTGGTCAATCCCTCACTCCAGTTACCGCGCGCGTAATCTGGGTAAACGCTGTTACCCAACCAGTTGTGAACGATCTCGTGCGGATAGGAGCTGGCGAGGATGAAGGGGAATCGCATCACCCGGCTACCCAGCAGCGTGAACGACGGCATACCGAAACCGGTCTGCCAGCGATTCTCCACCGCAGCGAACTTGGAAAACGGATAGGGACCGAGCAGCCGGGAATAGAGATCGAGATAGCGTTCGGTCACTTCCAGATAGCGGGAGGCCAGCCCGGCGTCCTTTGAGAGCAGGAACACTTGCGCCTTGGCGATCTCCCCTTTCTTCTCGTAATAGTGATAGGGACCTGCCAGCAAGTAGATATCATCTTGCGGTGCCGTAGTGGTCCATCGCGTGCGTCCCTCTCCCTCGGCGTGATAATCGCCCTGACTGATGGATGTCCAATCGGTGGGGTGCTCTACTAGCAGCGAAAACGTCATGAGACCGTCCCCCACCCGAGGATACCAACCACTGCTTCCATCCAGATAGACACCTTGTCGGTCATACACCAGCGCCGGCATCGCCGACGGCGAGTGCCCTTCCTCGGGGGATAGTCGCCCCTGATACCGTAGGGTGAGTGACCGGCTATCCGGTTTTATTCGCACCCGATAACGCTGCAGAGCACTGTGTCGCAGCGGGCGTTTTTCCAGCAACTCAGCGTCCACTACATTGACCACGAAGGGTTCGCCGAGCAGAAACTCGACGATATTGTCGCCCGCCACCTGCTTCAACTGGATATGGTCTTCCACGACGATGCGATCAGACTCCAACTGTACTTGCAGGTTGTGATGAACGCCGGCGCCGGGCGACCCCCAAGCCTGGAACGCGCACAAGAGCAGTAATCCAACGGGAACCAAGCGCCACTGTTTCGGGTCGGTTAATAAGTACATCTAATTACCTGCTATCGTTTTCTTAAAGAGATTTTATCCGCTTCGCGGATTTGTGATCGAAAAGGGGAACTCGTTCCCCCGTAAGATCAGGTACTGAAGGCAAAACCCATGTCAAACGGTCGAAAACTGCTGGCCTTGTTACCGATCGTCGCCATCGCCGTAGCCAGCTGTAACGTGCCGCTCGAAAAACCGGCCGCCGAGGCGCCTAAACCTCGGATTGTCGTGCACAACTCGCTCGACGACGCACTGCACGAAATCGATGCCCTGCCTCTGAATGTCGTGTCAGGTGGTTTTCGAGGCCCTCTTAGCGACACGCTGGATCGACTCACGAACACCCGTGTCGTATTGGTCGGCGAAACCCATAACCGGTACGAGCACCACCTGGTACAACTCGCTATCCTGAGAGCGGTACATCGGAAACAGCCCGCCATGGCCATCGGCGTGGAGTGGTTTCAGCAGGATGTCCAACCGCATCTCGACGACTATATCGCCGGCACCATCAGCGAAGCACAAATGTTACACCGGACCGAGTACTACCTGCGGTGGCGGTTCGACTACCGCCACTACCGTCCGATCATGGAGTACGCTCGAACGCATCGCATCCCCGTCTTAGCCTTGAATGCCCCGGTCGCCCTCACGCGCCAGATTGGTCGCAATGGGATCGAGAGCCTTTCAAAGGAGGCTCGAGACCGCCTGCCCGCCACGCTGGATCGTAGCAATCCCTCCTACGTCAAACGCATCCGGGAGGCGTATGAGGCGCACTCGGAGAGCGAGCAACTGTTCGACAACTTTCTGACCGTCCAGCTGGTGTGGGACGAAACCATGGCGCGGAATACCGTACGCTACCTCAAACGGCACCCCGGGCACAGGATGGTGGTACTCGCAGGCACGGGTCACACCGGATTTCGCTCGGCGATACCGGACCGTATCGTGCGTCGCTTGCCCGTCTCCACCGTCACGATCGTCACCGAAAACGAACCGCCTAGCGCCGCCCCGGAGGCGGGCTTCGCCGATGTGGTGGTGGTCGGCCCAGCCCTGGAATTGACGCCCAGCGGTAAGCTCGGTGTTCTCATCAATACCGAGCAGCGTCGCGTACTCATCACCAAAGTGCTCGAAGAGAGTGGTGCCTTTAAGAGTGGTATTCGCGCGGGAGACCAGATCACGAAACTGGAGGGTCGGAATATCCACTCCTTCTCCGACCTGAAGCTCGCCCTGATCCACCAACGCCCCGGGGATACGGTCAGCGTCGAAGTCAAAAGCGCCAACGAACCGGCCCGCGATCTCCGGGTCGTCCTGCAGTAGCATCTCGCGCCTTTCCAGCGCCATTTGATCCGGGCACGAACAGTCGTTAGACTATTCCTGACTAATTCTATTGGTTTTTAACCGGCGAAAAACATTCACAACTGGAGGTAGGTCCGTGCAGAAATGGCAGTGTGTGGTCTGTGGCCTGATATACGATGAAGCTGAAGGTATGCCCGAAGAGGGCATCGCGCCTGGAACCGCCTGGGCGGATATCCCCAACGACTGGCAGTGCCCGGATTGTGGCGTCGGTAAGGAGAGTTTTGAAATGGTCTCTGTCGCCGCCTAAACACTCGTGTGGGTAGCGGCGCCCGATCAGCAGACCGGTGTCCCGTAGGAGCGACTGAAGGGCACCAGTCCTGATAACGCGAGAACATCGCCTGCTTCCAATGCGTGTTCGGCTTCCATCGAACCCCCCAACGACTCCATGATGTTGTGGCCGTTCAACCAGGAGACATAGATCTCATGACGAGGAATCGCCAGAGTGTCGACAACCTCCCGCACGGTGGCGTTCTTCGGCACAAACAGTGCGCCGCCGCGCCCGTAGCGACCGAGACTGTTGAACAGTCGCAACTCGATTTCGATTTTCTCTTTCCCCACGTGAACCTTCCCCACGCTGTTGATCAGTGAACGATCCCCGGCTAGCACTATAGAGGAATCGGGGTTTAGGTGGGAATAACCGGCACCAGAGCCACGGCACAACCCCATCATTCAAACGCTTGATCTATCACCTATGAGGTATGACCGTGCAGGGCAGCCGTTGCCGCGCTAAAATACCCCTTCTTTGATTGGCGAAAAGTGCGTCAGGGCAAAATCCGCGCGCAGCGCCAATTGCTGGTGGGGGAGACAAATCAATACCGACTATCAGCACGGGAGATCGCGCTGTAGTGATCCGTGTGCACACCGCCCTTTATCGAGCCATCGATTCGCTTTTGCTTCTGAGCGAGTCCAGCGCTTCACACCCCGGGATACGGCGCGTTGATTTGCCGCCTCTCAATTCGGGGTCGGCTCACGCTGCTCGCCCTGCTTCCCGTCATCGCACTGCTCTACTTCGCGATCGTCACGGTCGTCGATAAAAACCGGATTTACAACGAAGTCACCGAACTGACTCGCGCGGTTACCATCACCGCGCAGACCGACCAGCGCGCTGATTCACGAAATTCAACGCGAACGCGGCTTGACCGCTGCGACCATCGGATCGAAAAGCGGCGATTTTGTCGACCGCCTCAGCGAGCAGTACAAGAACACCGATTCGCGACTCGAAGCGGTCACTCAACAGACCGTCTACATCGAAGGCGACACCTACACCCGCGAACTGCGCAACCGTTTAAAGCGAGCGCTGGAACCGTTGGAAAATCGCACTAAGTGGTGCCAACAGACACTCACACATGTGATGAGCATCGACGAAGCGCTGAGTCTCTATACCGAGGTCAACGCGCATTTAGTGGATGTGGTTGCGAATCTTCCGCGCCTCAGCACCAATGCAGACATCTCGACACTCGCCTCCGCCGCGATCCAGATAATCAACGCCAAGGAGAAGGCCGGTCTGGAGCGCGCTGTGCTGGCCAACACGTTTGCCGCCGAACAGTTTTCACCCGGCATGCTAGGCGTCGTTGTCGCGTTAATCTCCGCGCAGGATGCCTACTTGAACGTCTTCCAGCAGCACGCTAATCCCGACCAGCGCCGGTTCTTCCGCGATCAAATGAAAGGGCTCCTCGCCCAGGAGGTCGACCGCATGCGCGGCCTGGCCATCGCAGGTGCAGCCGGGAACGGTTTCGGCGTCGCCCCCGATCACTGGTTTCGGATGATGAGCACGCGCATCGACCGACTCCAGGCCGTGGAGAACCGGATTCTGGAAGAGCTGCGCTCAACGGTGGTTACGCTCGCGGCCGGAGCGAAACGTTCGCTCATCGTCACAGCACTCCTGGCGCTTTCGGTCGTCACCATTACACTGTTGCTGGGCTACTTCCTCACCCGGCAGATCCTGGGACAGGTTGCGGGATTGCAGGGAACCATCAGCAGCATTCGCAACGGTGTCGATCTTTCGAAGCGGGTGAAAGTCACCAGTCGCGATGAGATAGGCTCCACGCTGCATGCCTTCAACGAGATGTTGGACGAACTGTCGCGCGCCGACATGGGTTCACGCACGCAACTGGAAACCAAGTTGCGAGAACAAGCCGGGCAGCTGGCGGAAGCCGATCACCGTAAAGACGAGTTTCTCGCCATGTTGGCTCATGAACTGCGTAATCCCTTGGCACCTATCTCCAGCGTCTTGAAAACCTTGGAACGCGAACGCAACGCGTTAAGCATCGATGCACAGAAGGGGCTGAAGATGGTGGAACGACAAGTCGTCCACATGAGCACTTTGGTGGACGATCTTCTCGACGTCGCGCGGATCACCCCCACAACCGCCTCGAACTCCGCAAAGCCCCCATGGCATTGACCACGGTATTGGCCCACGCGGTAGAGGTGGTCAAGCCGTTAATGGACACCAAACAGCATACTTTTCACCCTGATATCTACCACACTGCGGCCTATGCCAACATCGATCCCGTGCGTTTCTCGCAAATCGTTACCAATCTGCTCTGCAACGCCCGAAGTACACCGAGAACGAAGGGGAGATTTGGTTAACGTTGGCAGTCGATAACGGGGAAGCGGTCATCACGGTCCGTGACACCGGAATCGGTATCAATGCGGAGTTACTGCCGCACGTGTTCGAGGTTTTTACTCAGGCCAGCCGCAATCTGGATCGCTCGCAGGGCGGCCTTGGGATCGGACTCAGCCTGGTTCGTGACCTGACTGAGTTGCACGGCGGAAACGTCGCTGCCTACAGCGATGGCATTGGGAAAGGTAGCCGCTTCGAGGTGCGCATCCCCGCTCTACAGGAGGTACCCGCACTGGCCGCAGAGAGCGACGAACCAGCGCCGGAACTCATCGATCCGAGTGTTTCTCGACGCATCCTGATCGTCGAAGACAACGTCGATGCGGCCTCGTCACTCGCCACGCTGCTCCGCGCGATGGGACATACCGTGCACGCCGCCCATGACAGTGTAGCCGCTGTGGAGGCGATTCCTATGCTACGACCCGAAGTGGTCATCCTCGATATCGGGCTGCCGGAGATGGACGGCTATCAGGTAGCAGAACATCTACGCGAGACGTTCAGACGCGATTTGGTTCTGATCGCGCTGACCGGCTACGGCAGCGACGAGGCGCGTAGAAAGGCACTGGAGGTCGGTTTCGATCACCATTTAGTGAAACCGGTCGATCCGATTGTACTGCAACATCTGTTGAAATCACCGGCTGAAACCCCACCGATAACCTCCCAAGAACGATCAACGGGTACGCTCAGCTAAAACGACTCCCGGTTCACTTCCCATCAAGCCCAGGCGCTGTCGCACGCTCTCAACGACCGTCAGAATCGACGGCATCACCAGCAGCACCAGCAGGGTCGTAAAAGCGAGACCGAAGGTGATGGAAACCGCCATGGGAATCAGGAATTGTGCTTGCACGGAGGTTTCGAACAACAGCGGCAGCAGACCCGCAATTGTCGTGAGCGACGTCAACATCACCGCACGCAACCGCTGACATGCCGCTTCGACCGCAGCCTCTCTTATCGCCATCCCTTCCTTACGCAAGCGCTGGTAGAAGGTGACCAGAATAATCGAGTCGTTGACGACGATCCCGGAGAGTCCGAAAAAACCGAATAACGAAAGAATGGTGAGTTCGATTCCCAAAACCCAATGCCCGAAGATGGCCCCCACTAAACCGAAGGGTATGGTCAACATGACGGCAATAGGTTGGGTATAGCTACCGAATACCCACGCCAGCACCAGATAGATCATCACCAACGCAAAGAGCATCCCGCGTTTCATATCGCCAAGCGTCTCTTGCTGGTCCGCTGCACGTCCTTCCAATGAGTAACTCAACCCGTAGCGTGACACCAGTTGCGGCAATACTCCCTGCTCCAACTCAGCGAGTATCCGGTTGGCGTTGTTTACACTACGGTCCACCTCTCCCGACACCTGCACGGCCAGTCGACCGTCGGAGTGACGCAACACCTCGAAACCGCGCCGGCTGTCCAGATCCAATACGGTGGGAAGCGGCACGCGGTTTCCGTTGGAAAGCGCGATAGAAAGACGCTCCAGACTGCTCAACTGATTACGTTCCGCGTCGGGCAGCATAACCCTGACTTCGACCTCACGACCACCCTCTTGAAAGATCTGCACCAGCAACCCGTCGTAAGCGGCACGCAGTTGGCGACCGACCTCTTCGACCGTTAACCCCAGGGCTCTCCCCTCGGGCCGCAACTGATAGATGATCTGCTCTTGCCCCCAAGGCATATCATCTTCCACGGCACCAACGCCCGGAAACCGCCGCAATTCGTCGGTCAGCTCGAGCGCGGCCTGTTTCAATCTGTCGGGCGTACCACCCATCAAGCGTATGTCGACTCCCCGACCGGGAGGACCCAGGAAACGCTCAGCGACAACGAACGACGTCACCCCCGGCGCCTTCTCCACACGTTGTTTCCACGCCTGCACCAGATCCCGGTTTCTCACTTCGCGTCCATCGGGCTCCACCAATTCGACGATCAACGAGCCCATGTGTTCGCCCGATACCGCATCCACGCCGCCAAACACACCCCGGCCGCTGCGCAGGACGATGTTTTCGATAAGATCGCCGCCCAGCTCCGATTCCGCTTCGCGGAGCGTTGCATTCAGATGCGCGAGAAACTCATCCACGCGCTGCGCGCTGCTGCCGGGTGTAAAGGTCGCACTGGCGTAGACCGTGGTTCCTTCGACTCCCGGAAACAGCGTAAAACCCAACCGGCCGCTCATTACTAAGCCAACGGCCAGTATCAGCGCAGCGACGGTGGCGCTCAATGTGGTCCAACGGTTGTCCACCGCCCAACTCATCAAGGGGCGAAAACGGTGTTCACGAAAGTTCTCGAATATCGCGTCGAGTCGCGCTCGAGTCCGGCCGGGTTTCGTGTGGTGCATCCTATGAAAGGTGTGACGCAAGTGGCCGGGCAATACCAGGAAACACTCCACCAGCGAGGCCAGGATGACGCAGATGACGATCAGGGGAATACCGAAGAGCACGTTACCGATGTTGCCGCCTATCAGCATCAAGGGCAGAAACACAGCAATGGTCGTCAACGACGATGACATGACCGGCGCCAACATGCGTCTCGCGCCACCCTCGGCGGCTTCCAGCGATCGCTCCCCCCCCGTGTAGTGGGTCATGGCATCTTCCCCCACCACGATGGCGTCGTCGACGATAATGCCGAGCGTCATGATCAACGCAAACAGTGTAATCATGTTGATGCTGCCGCCGATGAGATAGAGCGCCATCAGCGCCGCCATAAACGACACGGGGATCGCGACGGCAACCCAAAACGCCACACGATCGTTGAGGAACAGAAACAGCACCAGAAGCACGAGTACCAACCCGCCGGCACCGTTCTTCAACAGCAGGTTGATACGATCACGTATGTACTGCCACGGTTGATCGTAAACGACCAGTTCGATATTCGCCGGCAGCGTAGGACGAACGTCTTCCAACCACTCGTTCATGATCGCCGCCGAATCGAGCGCGTTGGTCGACTCAGCGCGTTGTAACTCCAGTTCTACCGTGGGCGAACCGCGATGATAGAGCAGCGTTTCACCCATTTTTGCCCGACGCTCAATGGTAGCCACCTCTCCCAAGGCGAGTAGACGACCCGACTCATCCGCCACCAAGGGAAGCTCTTCAAAACCAAGCACATCGCGGCGTTGATCGAGACTGCGCAACTGGCGCGCTACATCGTTGCGCCCTGCCGATCCAGCGGGCAGGTCGCGGCTGATGGCACCCACGGTTCGGCTCACATCACCCAAGGTCAATCCCAACGCCTGTAAACGATCCGAGGGGATCTGTATCGCCACCTCCTCTTCGGGCAGACCCAATACCTTGATCCGCGCGATACCACGAGCCAACAACTCATCTTCGAAACGTCTGGCCAGCGGGCGCAACTCTTGAAGACCGGCACCGCTGATCAACAATCGGGCGATGCGCTCGTATCGCGCGACCTGAACCACTTCCGGGGTCTCCGCGCTATCCGGGAGATTGCGGACCTGCGCGACAAACTCCTTCACCTGATCGGTAGCGCGCCCCATATCGATCCCCTCCTCGAACTCGAGGGTGATCGTTGTGAATCCTGTGGCCGAAGTCGAGGTGAGTTTTCTTAGGTTGTCGAGATTGCGCAGCTCTTGCTCGAGGGGTGTGGTTACCGCTGACTCCACATCTTCGGCACTCGCCCCACTCCACTCCACGCGCACCGTAACTATTTCGATCTCAATGGTGGGGAAGAATTGGACATTAAGTTTGGCCAGCGCCCAGATGCCCGCCAACAGCATCATGAACATCAACAGGTTGGCCGCCACATTGTGCTGGGCAAACCTTCCTACTAAATCGTTGCGGTGTTGGGAGAAATCGACCATCGAGCGCGCGTAAACTTTATTGCGCAGATTCGGTTCGGGAAGCGGTCGCAGGAACGCTCACGCGCAGACCCTCGATCGCATTGGGTAACTGCGTGGTGACGATGTGATCGCCTGCTTTTATTTCAGGGCGGGTGACGAGAATCTCCTCGGTTCCTCCGTCGGTCACACGACTGCCGACCCGCTCGATCAGTAGTGGATCGAGACGACCTTCAATGACGCGGTAGATTTGGTTCCGTCCATAGAGGGCTTCACGCGGTAGCGCGAGAATATTCGATTGGGGTGGAAGCGTCAGTTGGAGTGTGATGAAGCGCCCGATCGCTAGCCAGTCCACGCTTTCCCGAATGCGAAACAGCGCATCGACGCCGCCACTGCCCTTGGTAACTTCAGCGGCTAACCGATCCAAGCGTAGCTCTATCGCGCGGCCGTCCACACGGCTCACCGCCGGCAGGGTCTCCCCGCGATCCAGCGAGCGCCGCACGACACCAAGATAGGTATCAGGAATCTGGGCACGGGTCTCCAACCCTACCGTATCATACAGCTCCACGATGGTATCTCCCGGTCGCACTCGATCCCCCGCAGAGACCGCAACACGTGCGATACGACCCGCAAAAGGTGCGGAGATGCGGGTGCGTTGGTGATCGAGTTTCGCGATCTCCAGCTGTGCCTTGGCACGTGCCAGACGCGCGGCAAACTGGGTACGTCGATTCGCGTGGTCGACGATGGATTGTTCCCGGCTCTCGACGGCCAAGCGCTGACGAACCAGATTCTGCTGAGCCGTGTCGCGCTGCGATTCTGAGCCGAGACTCTTCTGAACCAAGTCGAAGGCGCGTTTCGCTTCCGCTTGCGCCAGCTTCAACAACTCCTGCTCCCGCACCAACGCGTTGAGATCGTTCTGGTAACGACTCTCTTCGCTGGCGATGGACGCTTCCGCGTCGCGTACATCCGCTTCCCGCTGAGCGACGAGTGCGGCCGTCTCTCGATCGTCCAATCGCACCAATGTTTGATCGCCGCGAGTCTTCTCGCCCTCTTTAACAGGCACTTCGCGCACTTCTGCTTCGATAGCGGCTTTCAGGCGACTACGCCGTGGTGTCTCGACGCGGCCATAGAGCGTTAAGGTGGGACGCACACTGCGTAACTCCGCTTCGAGAACGGAAACGGTCCACACCGATTCAGCACGAGGCGCGGCTTGCGATTTTGGTTTGGAGGCGACGAGCAGCACGAAACCAGCAACACCCACACCCAGTATGATCAGAGGCAATAAGACGCGCTGTAGGGTTTTGGGAGCCATTCCGTTCGGGTTCCGGGAGATGAGGGACACGGTGAATCTACCCCTGTAATTGTGCAGGTTTGGACGATCTCTGTCAGAAAAAGTTCTTTCTTCACTTTGAAAGTGTTTTAGATGCCTAACGCTATAATGGCCTGCGACCCGACAAAACCCATTCCCACTAAGGAATAGCCCAGTGCAAAGCGAGCTAACCGACGCGTTCCCGCAATTGAGCGCTGCCCTCCAAGCCGTGGAAGCGCAGTTTCTTCAGGAGAGTCAGCGCGTTCAGCTCCCGGTCGGCCAATTCGTCTGTATGGAGGGCCAAGCCTGCAGCCACCTCGCCCTGATCCTCGATGGCACGGTAAGGGTCTATAAAAGCGGCGAAACCGGTCGCGAGATCACACTCTACCGCCTCTCGCGTGGCGAGAGCTGCATACTGACCGCCTCCTGCATCCTCAATGAGAGAGCCTTCCCGGCGTTTGCGATCACCGAAACGGAAGTGGACGGATACGTGATACCGGCGCCTACGTTTCACCGCTGGGTGGCGCAACACCAAGCTTGGCAGCACTACGTTTTTCAGCTGTTATCCAGGCGGCTCGAAGCGGTCATAGAAGTCATCGAAGAGGTCGCCTTCCGGCGCATGGACGCACGTCTAGCGGACTATCTGCTGGAGCGAGCTACGCAGATCGACTCGGGCGCTCTCAATGCCACACACGAAATGATCGCCGCCGATCTTGGGAGTTCCCGCGAAGTGGTCAGTCGGCTCCTGAAGGATTTCGAACGCGAGGGATTCGTGAAATTAGGCCGGGGTCGCATTCTACTGGAAGCGACCGATGAACTCCGATCGCGCTATCGTCGAATGTGATTTTGTCACTGATTGTTGCCCGGACTTGAACCATACTTATCGCTCCAGACAACGCGAGTGGAGCGAGCAATGACAAAGAACATGGGAACAGTCGATCGAGTGATCCGAATTGCGGCGGCGGTCGCAGTGGTGGCGCTCTACGCGGTGGGTCAAATCAGCGGCACCGTCGCTATTATCCTGGGCGTTATCTCGGCAGCGTTCATCCTAACCAGTCTGATCGGTTTCTGTCCCGCCTACCCCATTTTGGGAATCAATACCTGCGGCAAGCAGAACCAGCAAACCCCAGGCATAGTTAAACGCTGACAGGGTGCTTTGCTGTGGTATCTGCCCCCCTTTTCGATACCACGAGGGGTCGCATAGCGCGGCCCTTTTTTTATTCGGTCGGTCCGCTACTCGACCAGCCCGTTTTTCTGTAACAGCGCATACACTTTCTTACAGGTTTTTCCCAGCCGGTGAAGGTCGCCCAACGAGGGATGCTCTCCCTCCGACAGCCGTTGTTCCCACGCCTCCAGTTCCGTATCGAGATAAGTCAGCAGTTTTGGCGAACACCCTTGGCAGAGATCGGGACACTCCTGCGCCTGAGGATCGTCAAAGGGAATTCTAGCGCGCACCTCTTCGATAAGATTCCGCATCGCAGTCGTGGTATCAGGTTTCACTTTGTACTCACTTGCTCGCTATCGAAACCGCAGCGGCGTTCAGGTCAACTCGCCGAGGACAAAGTAACTGCCGCAGCTCCATACCCCGAAGTGGCCGTTCTGTTCGATGCCTCGTTCTACCAAGTGATAAAACGTTGATCGATTGATGCGCGCTTCCAACCCATCTCTGATCATCACATAAGGCGATGGCTCCTGGGTCTTTTCGTGAATCTCGACGCGCAACGGATGTGACTCGTCGACCGTCACCTGATCGCCTACATTGGTGGACAGGACCAGTACCTGTTGATCACCGTCTCCGGCTGCATCCAAGGTAATCGCCGTAAAGGGGGCATCATCGACCCGGATACGCATTTTCTCAACGGGCGTCACGAGATAGAACTCGCCATCCGGGTCTTTACGCAGCACCGTGGAGAACAGCTCCACCATACGCTGGCGTTTTATGGGCGCCCCTTCATGGTACCAGGTGCCATCCCGCGCGATACGAATATCGATCTCGCCGCAATTCTCCGGGTCCACGTATGGGCCGGTGGTCGCTTTTTCTGCGTGATCTGCACCAGTAGCTCCTCTACATTCACAAACGCTAGCCTCCCTCGAGTCCCAATACGCCTCGCAAATGCTGGATGTCGTTTGTCGCTCGTGCAACCGCTTTGCGTCCTTCGTCGATCGCCTCGCCAGCGCGGTGGAACTCCATCAGCATGATATGAGCCAATCGCGGCGCGATGATCAACTCGGGCGGATCCCCTGCCATGCGGCTACGGGTGATTCGGGTCTGCATGATGTTCACGCTACGAAAAATGACGTCAATCAGCGAAGGCGTGTCGATTTCGTCATCGGCGAACAGGTTCGACTTCAGTTGCAAGACTTGATGATGGAGAAACTCACGCAGATCGGAGAAGTTCGAAAGATCGTTACCGGGATTTAGGGGTTCAGGATCGCGAGCGGGAGTAGTGAATCGATCCGCTACCAGTGCATGTTTCTGCAGCAAATTGGCGTCGAGATCTACCGCGATGACCAACTCGGCTCCCAGCGCACGACATAGCGAAACCGGAACGGGATTGACCATTCCACCATCGAGCAACCACTGGTGCTCCTGCTGCACCGGTGTGAACAAACCGGGTAGTGCGACCGAGGCTCTCACGGCCCTGAGCAGTGAGCCTTTTTGCAACCACACCTCTTGCCCGGTATCGAGATCGGTGGCGACCGCGCCGAACGGAATGGGTAGTTGTTCGATATTCCGGGTTTCGGTGTGACTGCCAAAAAAATCGAACAACTTGTTGCCCGCGATCAATCCACCATTGAAACTGGAATCGAGAAATCCCACAACCTGCTGCCAGGAAAGCTTCCTCGCCCACTCGCCCAATTCGTCCAGTTTGCCGCAGGCGAAACTTGCGCCCACCAACGAACCGACCGAGGTACCCGCGACAACGCTGGGTCGAATGCCCTGTTCCTCAAGAGCCTGCAGAACGCCGATATGCGCCCAACCACGGGCCGACCCGCTCCCCAGCGCTATCCCAATTCGCGGATGTCTCCTCGTACTCACCGATCAGTTCTGAGCCTGGCTGATCGGTACCAAGCCTTCGGACTGCAAAGAAACAGAGTCAGGAACATGGATGGTCTGCGTTGGGAAGGCCATTTCGGCGCCACGCTTCGCGATCAGGTCGGAGATTTTCAACAGCACATCCTGTTTGATCTCGTGATAGTCCGTCCACACGGTGGTATGGGTAAAACAGTAGGCGAAGAAATCGACAGACGATGCGCTGAAGGCGTTGAAATTGACCATCAGCGTTTGCGAAGTATCGATAGCGGGATGCTCCAGCAACATCGCCTTAACATCTTCCGTGATGCCCTGCATCTGTTCGATGTCATCGTACCGGATGCCGATCGTTTCGTAGATGCGCCGACGCGACATACGCGAAGGGTTTTGCACGGCAATGCTGGTGAAAACAGCGTTGGGTACATAGATCGGGCGTTTGTCGAAACTGCGAATACAGGTGAGTCGCCAACCGATTTTCTCCACCGTCCCTTCGATCTCCTTGTCCGGTGAGCGGATCCAGTCACCCACCGTAAACGGACGGTCGAGATAGATAATCAAACCGCCGAAAAAATTAGCCAGCAGGTCTTTCGCTGCGAAACCGACTGCGATACCGCCGATACCTCCGAATGCCAGCACGCCCGAGATACTGAACCCGAGGGTCTGCATAGCAACCAACGCCCCGGTGATAATCACCGAGACCCGTAGCAATTTCGCGATGGCATCGACCGTCGTGCGATCGACCCCCTCTTCCGTCTCCTCGTGGACCCGAATGTAGCTGCTCTCGAATCCGTTAATGAAACGCACCATGAACCAGATGACCATGGCGATCACACCGATGTCGCGAATAGGCTCAATGGCTTCGAATATGGCGGCACCGACACTCTGTTGAACGATCTCAGCGGCAAAAGTGATACCGACGATCCAAATCAAAAACTTGAGCGGCCTGCGCAACGCCTCGACAAATGCGTCATCCCGGGGGTTCTCGGTTTTAAGAAGCTCCCGGTGCAATCGATTCAAGACGCGCGAAATAATAAAGTTCGCCAGCAGTACGGCGAAAACGACGATAAACACCTGGGTGGCCCACCCCGCCATGCTGGAAGGGTTGGTCAGATCGCTTAGCAGAGTTTGCAATTCCATAGAGGGACTCGAGTGGTTGTGAGGTTAAGTGTGCGTTTACAGATCGAGATCGAGCAGCGGCGTATGATCGTAACTGTGCAACAGTTCGACCGCCTTGCGCCATTGAGGCGAAGCGGTCAACGCCTCCAGCGATCGCGAGTGACGGCCATGCAAACGTGTCAGGCGTAGTTGCGACGCGGGATTAGGCGAAATCTCGAGGTTATCCAGCGCCTCAGCGACGCCCGGGGGATGGTTGCAGATCAAAACCATATCGCACCCCGCTTCCAGTGCCACGCGACAGCGGTCCGAATATCGCTCGCCGGCGACAGCCGCCCCCGCCATGCTCAGATCATCGCTGAACACCGCACCTTGAAAACCGAGTTCTTCACGTAAAACGGTATGCAACCAATTGTAAGAGAAACCGGCCGGCATGGGCGCGACATCCGTATAGACTACGTGGGCCGCCATCAAAGCAGGTATGCCGTAGTGGATCAGTCGTTCGAACGGTAGCAGATCTTCGTCGCGCAGATCAGCAATCTTTCGTGGATCTTCGGGAAGCTCCATGTGGGAGTCGGCTACGACTCCGCCGTGCCCCGGAAAGTGTTTCCCCACTGCCGCCATTCCTGCGTGCCGCATGCCGACCATATAGGAGTGCGCTAAATCGGAGAGCGTCTCCGGATTCCGGTGAAACGCGCGATCGCCGATCACCTTGCTACGGCCGTGATCGATGTCCAGGACCGGTGCGAAACTGATATCGACGCCAACGGCGCGCAACTCAACCGCCATCAGCCATCCGGTAATCTCCGCAAGCTGCTTGGCGTGCTCAATATCCGTGTCCGCCTCGATACCCAGTTCAGCGACTGCCGGCAGGCGCGTGAAGCCCTCCCGAAATCGTTGTACCCGGCCACCCTCCTGATCGACGGCGATCAACAGGCGCGTGCGGCGCACCTGGTGCAACTCTTCGATCAGGGCGGTGAGCTGCCGAGGGTCTTCGTGGTTACGGGCGAACAGGATGACCCCACCCACCAACGGGTGCAGCAGCATCTCCCGCTCCTCGGGGAGCAGCCGGGGACCCTGCAGATCGATCATCAACGGGCCGAGACTCATGGTGTTGTTCTTATCTCGAATAAGTGACCGGGGTAGTTTTGAGAATCCATTATGCGTTCAACAGCGGCAGTGGACAATCCAGTGCCGGAACCCGCCGGATGAGAATGGATATCCCAATCCATTTACTGGCTAATTTTTAGCCAATCCAACCAAAGGCAGAGATGTTACCGTTCCGTGACAATTCATACACAACTTTATCCACAGGATATGTGGATAAACGAAAAGCCCCACACCGAAGTGTGGGGCGAAACGAAGAACGACGAACTTGCGGTTGTCGCTGAACTACGTGAAGTGCATTAAGCCGCTTCGACGGAATCAGCGATCGTCTGATAGGTATCCATCTTATCGAAGTTGAGATAACGGTATATCTCGGGCGCCATGGTGTCGATGCTCCGGGCGTACTCCAGATACTCCGCGGGTGTCGGTAGTTTGCCGAGAACGGAGGCGATGGCAGCCAGCTCCGCCGAAGCCAGGTAGACATTGGAGCCGGTTCCCAATCGATTCGGAAAGTTACGCGTCGACGTGGAAACCGCCGTCGAGTTCGCGGCTATGCGGGCCTGATTACCCATACAGAGCGAGCAGCCCGGCATTTCGGTGCGTGCGCCTGCTTTGGCGTAGGTGAAGTAATACCCCTCGTCGCGGAGCTGCGCTTCATCCATACGCGTGGGCGGTGCCAACCAGAGACGGGTGGGAATACCCTCTGCCTTCTCCAGCAGTTTTCCGGCCGCGCGGAAGTGACCGATGTTGGTCATGCAGGAGCCGATAAAGACTTCATCGATCTTATCGCCTGCCACTTCTGACAGCAGTCGGGCATCGTCGGGATCATTCGGTGCACAGAGAATAGGCTCTTTGATCTCATTCATGTCGATCTCGATCACGGCCGTGTACTCAGCGTCGGCGTCGGCCTCCAGCAGCTCCGGATTGGCGATCCACTCCTCCATGGAGGCGATGCGGCGCCGAATGGTGCGCTCGTCGCCATAACCCTCCGCAATCATCCACTTCAACATGGTGATGTTGGAGTTCAGGTACTCCACGATGGGCTCTTTGTCGAGCTTGATGGTACAGCCTGCCGCCGAGCGCTCAGCGGAAGCATCGGAGAGTTCAAACGCCTGCTCCACGGTCAGCGTGGGGAGATCTTCTATCTCCAGAATACGGCCGGAGAAGATGTTCTTCTTACCCTGCTTCGCCACGGTGAGCAGACCCTGCTGAATAGCGTAATACGGAATGGCATGCACCAAATCGCGCAGGGTGATACCGGGCTGCATCGCGCCCTTGAAACGTACCAACACCGACTCCGGCATATCCAACGGCATCACACCGGTGGCGGCGGCGAAAGCGACCAGACCAGATCCTGCCGGGAAGCTGATACCGATGGGGAAACGCGTGTGGGAGTCTCCTCCGGTCCCCACCGTGTCTGGCATCAACATGCGATTCAGCCAGGAGTGGATGATGCCGTCTCCGGGACGCAGCGACACACCGCCACGATCCATGATGAAGTCGGGCAGCGTATGGTGAGTATTGATATCCACCGGCTTCGGATAGGCGGCGGTGTGACAGAAGGACTGCACCACCAGATCGGCTGAAAAACCGAGGCAGGCCAGGTCTTTCAGCTCATCGCGAGTCATAGGACCGGTCGTATCCTGAGATCCGACCGTGGTCATCTTCGGCTCGCAATAGGTTCCGGGGCGAATACCCTCCACATCGCAGGCCTTGCCCACCATCTTCTGCGCCAGCGTGAAGCCTTTTCCGGAGCTCTCGGGATCGACCGGTTTGCGGAACAGATCCGACGGACCCATGCCGAGCGCTTCGCGAGCGCGTTCGGTGAGACCGCGGCCGATGATGAGCGGAATACGGCCACCGGCCCGCACCTCATCCAGCAGCACCTGAGTCTTCAGCTCGAAGGTGGAGACCACTTCGTCGCTATCGTGCTTGCACACTTTACCTTCATAGGGATAGATGTCGATGACGTCACCGGTGTTCATCGCCGAGACATCCATCTCGACCGGCAGCGCGCCGGCGTCTTCCATGGTATTGAAAAAGATCGGGGCGATCTTGCCGCCGAAACAGAAACCGCCGCCCCGCTTGTTTGGGACAAAGGGAATATCGTCGCCCATGTGCCACAGTACCGAGTTGGTGGCCGATTTACGGGAGGAGCCGGTCCCCACCACATCGCCCACATAGGCCAGCGGATAACCCTGCTGCTTCAACGCCTCGATCTTTTTAATCGGCCCTACGGTGCCGGGTTGATCGGGTTCGATCCCTTCGCGAGCCATCTTCAGCATTGCCAGTGCGTGCAGCGGAATGTCGGGACGACCCCAGGCATCCGGCGCGGGCGACAGGTCGTCGGTGTTGGTTTCGCCAGGGACTTTGAACACCGTCACGGTGATCTTTTCGGCCAACTCGGGCCGGCTGGTGAACCACTCCCCGTTGGCCCAGCTCTCCATCACCTTTTTGGCTTGGGCATTGCCCGACTGCGCCTTCTCGGCAACATCGTGAAACGCATCAAACATCAACAAGGTACGGGAGAGCGCTTCGGCGGCATTGGACGCCAGCTCGCCATCGTCGAGCGCCTCGATGAGCGGTGCGATGTTGTAGCCGCCCAGCATGGTACCCAGCAGCTCAACGGCTTTGGCCTTATCGATGAGCGGCGAACTCGCACTGCCCTTCACCACATCAGCAAGAAACGCCGCTTTGACCCGTGCGGCATCATCCACCCCTGGGGGTACACGATTGGTCAGCAGATCGACGAGGAACTCCTCCTCACCCGCTGGAGGTGTTTTGATCAGTTCCACCAGGTCAGCGACTTGCTGAGCATTGAGCGGCAGGGGCGCTACTCCTTCAGCGGCGCGCTCATCGACATGTTTCCGATAGGCTTCAAGCACGATGGTAATCCTCTTGGGCTGGTTCGTTCTGACACCGGGGGGCAGAATGCCCGCCAGCGAAAATGCGATAATTGTAAATTAATCGAGGGTAAAAAGAAATTATACCTAACGCTCATGGAGCGTAGTCCCGCTGATCATACGCGGACCTTCGCAACCTCTGACGGCATGGGCACTGGTACCGATTGCAGGGTGCGATCCGTCACCGCGAAACCCCAGTTTGCTTCCGTTCCACCCGACGCGTGGCTCCGATGCGATTGTAGTATCATTGCCCCCTTTTCACACGATTCACCTTGTGTAGAGACGCTATCTCAGGAGCTGCCATGGACCTCTCTTCGCTTACCGCCATATCACCCATCGATGGTCGATATGGCTCCAAAACCTCCGATCTGAGACCGATCTTCAGCGAATACGGCCTGATTCGACACCGTGTGACGGTGGAAGTGCGGTGGCTGCAAATGCTCTCCGGTCGCGAAGAGATAGCGGAGGTACCCGCCTTCAGCTCGCACGCCAACGAACTGCTGGACCGTATCGTCGACGAGTTTAGCGAAAGGGATGCACAGCGTGTCAAAAACATCGAAGCAACCACCAACCACGATGTAAAAGCCGTCGAATACTTCCTGAAAGAGAAGGTGGCCGGGAATGACGAGCTGGAAGCCGTCAGCGAATTCATACACTTCGCCTGCACCTCGGAAGATATCAATAACCTCTCCTACGCCCTGATGCTGCGAGAGGCGCGAACCCAAGCGCTGTTGCCGCAGATGGATGAAATCATCGACGCCATCAGCCGGCTCGCCCATGAATACGCGGAGATCCCCATGTTGTCGCGTACCCACGGTCAGCCCGCCTCCCCGACCACCCTGGGTAAGGAGATGGCCAGTGTGGCGTTCCGTCTAAAGCGACAACGTGAACAACTGGTGATGGTGCCCGTACTGGGTAAGATCAATGGCGCGGTAGGCAACTACAACGCTCACCTCGCCACCTATCCTGAGGTGGATTGGCCCGGCGTGGCTCAGCAGTTCATCACCGGATTGGGACTCGATTGGAATCCCTATACCACCCAGATCGAACCCCATGACTACATCGCGGAGTACTTCCACGCTGTCACTCGTTTCAACACCGTGCTGATCGATTTCTGCCGCGACGTCTGGGCCTACATCTCGCTGGGTTATTTCAAACAGAAGGTGGTCGCCGGAGAGGTGGGTTCGTCGACCATGCCCCACAAGGTCAATCCCATCGATTTCGAGAACGCCGAAGGCAACTTGGGTGTGGCCAACGCCATCGTGGGCCATCTGGCCGAAAAACTTCCCATCTCCCGCTGGCAGCGCGACCTCACAGACTCTACGGTCCAGCGCAACCTCGGGGTGGGCATCGCGCAATCGGTTCTCGCCTATCAGTCCTGCCTCAAAGGCATCTCGAAACTGGAGGTCAATCAGGAGACGCTGGCCAACGACCTTGCCGCCAACCTGGAAGTGCTGGCCGAACCGATCCAGACCGTGATGCGACGCTATGGAATCGATCAACCCTACGAAAAGTTGAAGGCACTGACCCGGGGTCAACGCATTACGCCTGAGGCGTTGAGCGAGTTCATCGAGAAGCTTGAGATACCCGAGCAGGCCAAAAAAACGCTTCTCGAGATGACCCCTGCCACCTACATCGGCAATGCCGTTGAGCAAGCCAGGGAGCTTTGAATCGCGACAACCCGTTTCGCGGTGCCCTTAGCCTTGTGACCCGGACGAAGCGCAGCGGAATCCGGGTCTAGACGCTAGCCGTCGATAGCCTGGAGGCCTGTGCTCAAATAGCGCTCTGCTTGACCCAACAGGCCACGCATTCGCTCCACATTTTCACGCGCGACATGGACGAGCGGCTCTACGATACGGAGCCGTTTATCGAAGCTGTCCGGCAGCTCGCCATCCGCGGCCGCCACTCCGAAGTACGCATTCTCGTCCAGCAACCCGACCACGGTATCAAGAACGACCACCGACTCATCGAGCTCAGCCGCAGACTGAGCAGTCACATTGCGATCCGCACCGTTCACCCCGATTTTCGTGACTATAACGAAGCGTTTCTCATCGCCGACGACGAGGGTTTCATCCAACGACCGCTCGCCGATCGCTACGAAGGGAAAGCCAGCTTCCACGATCCTCTCGAAGCTCGGGAGTTGAAGCAGTTCTTTACCAAAGTGTGGGCGATGAGCACGCGCGACCCTCAGCATTTGCGGCTCCATATTTAGCGAATACCGTCGTCTACACTCTCCCTATGCGATCGTTACTCCGACTCACCGTTGCTCTCCTCGCTCTTTCGGTCACCACCCCCCTCGTCGCTCAACAACTGGAGATCATCGAACTTCAACACCAGCCCGCCGCAGAGGTGATACCGCTGCTACGCCCTTTTCTCGCCAAAGGCGGCACATTGAGCGGTCATAGCGGACAGTTATTCGTACGAACAACTCCACAAAATCTAACTGAAATCAAAACGATATTGAATTCTCTTGACAAAGCACCTGAGCAACTGATGATCACGGTTCTGCAGGGCGACGCCACCCGGTTGGCCGGAGATGAAGCCCAGCTCAACGCGAGCCTCGGCATTGGTAAACACGGGCGCCTCAGTGCCGGCTCGCCCCCCGCTGCAAACGATTCCGTGGAGCTGAGGATACGTAGCACCCGTTCGCGTCATCGTGATGAGGATGTCCAGTGAGTCAGAGTGTTGGAGGGAAGCCCCGCCACCCTCTATCTCGGACAGAGCGTGCCTATCGGCAATCGCACCACAACCACATCACCTTGGGGAAGCCAGACCAGCGATACCATCGGGTACCGCAATGTCGCCACGGGATTCACCGTGCTGCCTCGAATCAGCGGTCAACGGGTCACCCTGGAAATCGCCACTCGGCGTGATTCACTGTCGCGTTCGGGGAGCGGGCGCATCAACGTCCAGGGTGTCAATACCACCATCACCGGTACGGTCGGCGAGTGGATAGAGATCGGTGGGAGTGCCGCGACCGAATCCAGCCGCCGAAGCGGCGTGATCTATCGCAGCACCGGAACACTCCAGTCCAGTCGCCGTGTGTTGATCCGGGTGGAAAGAGTCCCAAGATAAGCCGCGTCACAAACCACGCGCCATCTCGAACTGAGTGAAAACGGAGCGACGATAGTGGTTGACCCGTCTCCGTTCGACAGTGAATCCCATGCGACGAAAAAAGGGGCGGGCCGTCAGACTGACCTCCGCATTTAACCGCGTCGCGCCTCACGGACGATGCGTTTGATTAACGCTCGACCGACCCCCTGTCCCTGGTGCAGGTGGTGAACATAGAAACAGTCCACGTGACCGGAGACTTCGATTTCAGCAAAACCCACGATCCGGTTCTCTAGAAACGCAATCCACACCTGATAGCTCCGCCACCGCCGCCGCCAAAACGATGCGGGATAGATCCGTGGTGCCCACGCTCGGATCTGGCGCGGGGAGTAGCCTCGAGCGTTCACGTGGCGGATGGTCTCGAAGTAGAGGCGCGAAACCGCCTCCGCATCACAGTTTTTTGCGCGTTTTACTATGATTTTATTCAACATTTTGTCTTCCATTCGGGTATCATACGCCCCTCTCTGTCGACACCCGGTCGTTTCGCCCGCTTGCAGCTAGGGCTTTCCGCTTGGCGAACGACCCACACGTAAGGCCAAAAAACATGTCATCCGCTATTGCCGGCTTTGATGAGCTGGCGCTACCCATGCCATTGCTGAAGGTACTGGGCGAACTGGGCTACGAGACCCCTTCGCCGATCCAGGCCGCCAGCATCCCTGCCCTGTTGGAGGGGCGGGACCTGCTTGGGCAAGCACAGACCGGAACCGGTAAAACGGCCGCCTTCGCCCTGCCGTCGGTGGCGCGCCTCGATCTGAAGCGGCCACATCCTCAAGTTCTGGTCCTGACACCGACGCGCGAGTTAGCGATCCAGGTGGCCGAAGCGTTCCAAACCTACGCTCGCGACTTGAAGGGATTCCATGTACTGCCCATCTACGGTGGCCAGGGCATGGAAACCCAATTGCGCCAGCTCCGCCGCGGCCCCCAGGTCGTGGTAGGCACTCCGGGGCGCATCATGGATCATCTGCGCCGTAAAACGCTCCGATTGGACAACCTCCAAACCATCGTCTTGGACGAAGCCGATGAAATGCTGCGCATGGGCTTTATCGACGATGTCGAATGGATCCTGGAGCACGCACCCGAGAATCGGCAAATCGCCCTCTTCTCCGCCACGATGCCACCCGCTATTCACAAAATGACTCAACGCCATTTGCACGATGCGGTCGAGATCCGAATAAAATCCAAGACAACCACCGTCGACGCCATAGAACAACTCTACTGGCGAGTCAGCGGCCTCCACAAACTGGATGTGCTCACACGAATACTCGAGGTGGAAGAGACCGATGCAACGCTGATCTTCGTGCGCACCAAGACCGCGACGGTCGAGCTGGCGGAAAAACTTGAAGCTCGAGGCTACGCCTGCTCGGCACTCAATGGCGATATTACTCAAGCTATGCGCGAGCGTACCGTCGAGCAGTTGAAGGGTCGTAAGCTCGATATTGTCGTGGCTACCGATGTCGCCGCGCGCGGCTTGGACGTCAGTCGCGTCACCCACGTGATCAACTACGGTATCCCCTACGATGTCGAAGCATACGTCCACCGAATTGGCCGCACGGGACGCAACGGGCGGGCCATTCTTTTTGTAGCGCCCCGTGAAATGCATCTGCTTCGAGCGATAGAAAAAGCCACGCGAAGCAAACTGGCGCCACTCAAACTGCCATCGAACGAAATGGTCACCGACAGGCGCGTGGCCCGTTTCAAGACGGAGATCGAAGAGGTGTTGGCATCGCAGGATCTCGCGTTCTTCGACAAACTGATCACAGAGATACAACACGACCAAGAGGTAAGCGCCGAGCAGATCGCCGCGGCCCTGGCCTTGATCGCGCAGCGCGAAAAACCGCTCCTGCTACCCGAGCGCAAGCAGGAACAAGGAACACGAAAACCCGATCAACCCAATCGTAGCCAGGAAAAGAGAAAGCCACAGCGCAACGACGATCACGCGCCGATTGACATGGTGCGCTACCGTATCGAGGTTGGCCGCGACCACGGCATTTCTCCGGGCGACATAGTGGGGGCGATCGCCAACGAAGCAGAGCTTGAAAGCCGCTATATCGAGCATATCAGACTTCACGATAACTTCAGCACCGTCGACCTGCCCGAGGGCATGCCGCGCGAAACCTTTCGTCACCTGAAAACGGTTCGCGTTCGCCAGCACCCGATGCGCATCAGCGTTCTCGGTGACCGCCCCGAGGGCAAGCGGGGTAAGAAAGCTTTCAAAGGGACGCACCGCTCTGCCAATAAACGTTCCAAAAGAGCACACGCTTAGCCTATTACACCGTCAAAGAGATTCCGGAATTTGACCTATCCAATTTCACATTACATAAGACATTAGCTAGACAGGAGTATTAGATGGATCAATCGAAGTTAGAACTACAGTTACAAGTGTGGAAAGACCTTGCCGTCAACAAGCAGATGATGATGAGTGCCGCCGCCGAGGCACTGGGTTTGGATTCGGAGTGTAGCGTCGAAGAGCTTAAGCACGCGTTAGATATCGCTATTAAGCGCGGTAACGATGCGGACTCGACGATCAAATCCGCCAAAGAGAAGGCGAACGCGGCTGTCGCCCAAATGAAAGGCGAGCTCGAGGAGAGCGAGCGGAATCGCACTGCTGCGGAAGCGTCCATTGCGGAAGCTCAGGAAGCGCAGCAGAAAGCCGAACACCAAGCCGCCGCCGGGCGTGAGGCCAACGCTAAGGAGGTCGGCAAACTCAAAGAACAGGTTGCGGACAAAGAGAAGGCTCTGAAGGCGATCAAAATCGCACTGGCCGATACGCCAGAGAACGTCGTTAAGAAGCTTAAAACGCTGAAAAAGCAGAAAACCGACGAAGCCAACGAGCGTAAACGTTCCGAAGCCGAGGTACGCCGACTCAGCAAGGAAAAACAGGAGCTCGATAGGCGCAACACCGAACTGCAAGCCATACTGGAGGACGCCACTACGCTGGCAGCCCAGTACCGTGAGCTGTATGAGCAGTGCGTCAATCAGCAGGAGCAGCTGAAATCGGCTGGAATCAAGGAAGAAGAGATTCCGGCCCTCCCCGCTATGGACGAAGCGCTTCTCGATCGCGTCGAACAGAACGAATCAGATAAAGAGGGTGACGACCTGGCCCCCGCGGCTTAATCGTCAGCGGTTGGGCTGCGAGTCACCATCCGCCGTGCTCACAGCCTTTAATTGTTCTTATTTTTCATAGGGTTAAATGGTATTTAACCCGACCTGATGCATCGCTCCCGCCAGCGCAATCCGGGCGTTGTATGCTCGAATTAATGATAAGAGCAATACCCCCGATCCTATTACTGGTCTTAGGCGTGATCATTTACTGGCTTTTCAGGCCAGAGATTTATCTATTCCAGTTCATTCAAATCAGTAATCCTGCGCCCCTCGGCACCCATGACAGCCTCTTTCTGCTGTTTCTGAAAAATCATTCCGCCGACGCCGTTTGGTGTTTGGCACTGCTGTTGTCGGTTCGCCTACTCCAAACTAGCGATATCCCCCGGGGTTACATCCTCGCCCTGTTATCGCTTCCGTTTGTGAGTGAACTGCTCCAGGGCACGCCATTGATTCCTGGTACCTTCGACTGGATCGATCTAGCGATTTATTTGGCACTTTATGCGACTTTTTTTCATAGGGAGATAATCGAAATGAACAACACTCTAAAGCACATAATCGGCGTGCTTGCTTTAACGACCTTTGTCGCCGGGATCGTGGGTAGCACCAACCCTCCAGCCCGAAAGAGCAGTACCAAAAGTTCTTCGAAGCCGGTTAAAACGATTGAGTACACCACAGGTACTTTCAAGATTCCGGCTGCCGAAAACGAGTACTTCACCAAGAAGTCCTTGGGCAGAATTCTTAAGACTTCCAGCACACCTTCTATCGTGCTGCGCGTACCGGTGGCAGGTAAAAACGTGACTCAGGAGAGCAAACAGAAGAACAACGTGCTCTACAACATCATCGAAAAGGAGTTCGCAAAATCCGGTTTCGCCGTCAGAGACCGCTTGGTCGGTGCTTACACTTTCCACTACACGCCTTGTACGTTCGCCTGCACACACAAATTCAATACGAAAGTGAGAAGGACGCTGACGGTCGATAAAACCATTCCAACGGATTTCTTCAAGAACGCCGCCAAACGTTTGATCACTGAATTGCAGAAGGTCAAGTAGCCCGGGAATCCATCGATGGGAAACACAACTCGCGCGAGAATAGCAGGATTGTGTTTCCCGCGCCGTTGGAACCGGGACTCGACTCTGCCGTATCTGCGAGGGAAACGGTGATGGACGCTGTTCGATCTGGAATCGCGTCTAATCCCTAGCTGTTAACAGAACTCTCAAAATCGCAGTTCGGGTCTGAACAACAATACCCATCTGGTATTCCATGGCTTCAAGCACAGCGTCACCCGTTATCGTCTTGTTGATAGGGCTCAGCTTGACGGGTTGCGCACTCTCCCCCATTCAATCAGTACGGGACACTGCGAATTCTGGCGACCACCAGTATCTCGAGACACTAGCCGACATCGAACTGGGTAGGTTGCTGAACTATCAAGTGGAAGATCCGCTAGGCGATCATGCTCTGATCAGGTTGCTGCTTCTAACAGCTCCTAAAGTGGTTTGGCTAACGGCAACCGGACAGGGATACGGCGAACTACTGGACGAGATCTTTGAGTTGCGTAGTCAATACCCATTCGAACCGATCGGCCTCGATCGTTTTGCGAATATGAGGGAACTAAAGCCGGAAGTTTTAGTGGGAGATCGGGAGATCTGGTCCAAAAACGATGATGTATTCATGGACGTCATTTCCAGAGAGTTGCGTAGTGGGATTCGCCCGACGACCGGAATCTGTCATAGGTGGAGTGCAGCTTATCGAAAGGATCCGCAGACCGGCCCATTCCCTTTTATGTTTTCCCCAAGCTACTCTGGGCCTTGGCGTACGGAGAATCTTCCGTCTATTTTGTCACTGAAAAGGAAGAGCCGTTGGCCCAATGGATCGTTGCGCAGGAGCTAAGATCTGTGACGCTGAGCGAACTATTCAGAAAAAGCTACCAACTCAATGCGGGTGACGTTTATCTATCGCTATTGACTGCGACCAATGTCTTTTCCAGATTCTGGTTTTTAAAAGGCCGTGAAACACTCTCCATCGCGACACGCCTCAAACTGATTACCGCCGAGCAGAGCGGCGAAGACGACAACTACGGTTCATGGCATCATTTTTGGGGGTTGGTTCTATTCGGATATTGCCACGGAGCAACGAGTTCAAAACTCGTGGGTTGGCTTGAAAGCATGGGAAGTCAGAGGGTGACGAAAACGGACGAAGCCGATGAGAACTATGTAAACCACCATGCTGGCCCGGTCGGCGCTGATCTGAGAAAAGAGATCGAAAACTGGTCCAGCGATCGCTTTGAGGCGAGCGAAAACACTCGCCACGCGAACTAAAGATTATCCGCGAGCATCACTGATGCAAAACAGGATCGAAAAGATTCAAGATACCTTCGTTTCTCTGGCTTTTCGGACTAGATCGTCAATAGCGTAATCGAAGGTGTATTCAACTCCATCTCGGAGTGGAATCCGCGTACCAGTACGATGTAATCCCCGGCCTGAGCAAGGCCTGCCTCTTTCGCAATTTGGCGCGCGAGAATGTTGGGGTGGGACTCACCCGCCTCTTCCGCCAACACGGGCAAGGTCCCCCACTGCAGATTGACTCGACGACAAGTGACGGGGTCGGATGAGATAGCCAGCAGGGGTGCTGAAGGTCTCTCCGAACTGATGGTCACGGCAGACATCCCGGAGTTGGACAAGCTCAGAATCGCTTTTGCGTTGATCTTCTCTACCAGGTCTGCAGCCGCGTGAGCAACGGCGTGACCAAATGGAACGGTCTTCTTTGAATCGATTTTGCGCGCGAGATCCGCAAAGTTGTTTTCGTCGAAAAGGTAGACTTCGGTTTGATGGATCACGCGAGACATCATTTGAACGGTCTGTACGGGGAATTGTCCGCTAGCGGTCTCACCCGACAACATGACCGCGTCTACGCCGGCGACGACGGCCTGCGAAACATCGGACACCTCCGCGCGCGACGGGCGTGTAGTGTTCATCATCGATTCCAGCATTTGTGTAGCGACAATCACCGGCCGGTTGAAATCACGCGCCATGTCGATCAACTTGCGCTGTGCGATAGGTACCTGCTCGGGAGTGAGTTCCACCCCCAGGTCACCGCGCGCCACCATAATAGCGTCGGACGCTCCGATGATATCCGCGGCATTGATCAACGCTTCCGGTTTTTCGAATTTCGCGATAATTCCGGTTGTCGCCCCCTGCCCTTCAACGATCCGACGGAGATCGATTACATCATCGGCACTCCGTACGAAGGAGAGCGCGAGGAAATCGATACCCAACTGCATGGCGAAGCGGGCATCTTCTTTATCCTTGTCGGTTAGCGACGGCGCCGAAACACTTACCCCCGGAAGATTCATCCCCTTCTTATCTCTCAAAATACCGCCGTGCACGACCCGACACCGCACCTCGCTGCCTTCGATCGATTCCACCCTTATCTCGATTTTTCCATCGTCGAGGAGAATCCGGTCACCACACTCGACATCGTCCACTAGCGCCTCGTATTGCGAGGGTATGAGCCCCTCATCACCCATGACATCCTGCGAGTGACAACGACCTGGGAATCGACCGTCAGCTCGATCTGATGATTGTTGAAAAGACCGGTACGAATTTTCGGTCCGCACAGATCGGCGAAAACGGCAATGGGTAGATCGAGAGTATGGGAGATGCGACGCACACGATCGTACTGTTGCTGGTGTTCGGCGTGCGTGCCGTGCGACATATTGAGCCGAAAAACGCTTACGCCGGCCTTTATCAGCTCGGTAACCGTCTCATCATCGGCGCTGGCGGGCCCCAAGGTTGCGACGATCTTGGTTCTTCGATCCTGAAGTAACTCCAGCTCTGTTTTAATGGTCATGGGCAAATCCGGACCAGGGTTTGTGGAACGGGCTTGCGATCTGGTGACCTGGGATTAGCCGAATGTCGCGCCCAAGTGTCGACCGCTCATACAGGGTTATGGCGGCGAGATGACCATTTACCTTAGGATCGGCTACTCCCAGACCGTCGGTTTCGGGTCATACTCGATCGAGCGAACCCAGCCGCGCCAATACGTGAAATCTCCCTCGGGTAGATTCCATTGAGCCGCCGCCTGCAAGGGTATGTGCATGTCGCCACGATCGGCATATTCTCGAAATAGCCGGTCCAGGGCGTAGGCACGTAGCGTCCGTCGACCTCCCGATAACGCTGATTCGTCTCCACACGCTCCACTTCATGGCGATCGTTGAAGTGAAAGGTGAGTGACACCGTGTATCCCTGATCGGTCAGTATCGCCCGCGCGCTCTTCTCATCGATCGCCTCCCACTGCAGCCCGCGCCGGGGAAGCAGAATCGAAGGGCACCAGACCGCTTCGCCCAGGTAACGCATGAGCGCGCCCTCGGCCAACTCCGGTTTATCCAGTTCGTTCACCAGAGGAAGGGCCGACATCAGTCTGACGCGCATACCCGCTCTGCCCTGTTGATAGTTATCCACCACCCGGGCATCGAAAAGCGAAGAGACCATATCCACTCGGGCGTCCCAGACAAAGGCCGGTTGGTCGGTCTTGAGGTACTCCCGAGCGCTGAAATGCTTCCACGCGCCCTCTTCGTTTTTCAGGCGCATATCTCCATCCTGGGATATGCGTATCCGATGAGGTGCCTCGAGGCCGGGGGTAAGCGCCAATTTCAGGTAACGGGCGACGGGCTATGGTAGTCCGTTTAGTCGATCGAACGAAATCGTCTCCGGTTCGGGAGGTTGATCCGGTGCAACGATGCGGTGAATCAAGGTTTTGGTATTTTTCTCCAGTTGCGCCGAACTGAATGCCACATAAGCCGCCGTGTAGACAAAGCTGTAGACCAGCAGTACCGGAACAATCATATCGAGAACAACGTCGAGACTCATGCGTAACACTCATCCGATCGACATCAAGCGCCTATGGAAAGCGCGGTCTATTGTCAACCAAGCTGCAACCATCGTTCTTCTTGAGAGTCGTTCCATCGAGAGACGTTCAAACGAATTTGCCGAATCGTCAGCACCGCGCGACATCGACGTACAATCCTCCTCACCCTCAAGGTAAACGACAACGGGAATCCCGACCGAAGGCTTGTCAGGATTCCCGTTGGAAAAGCGTTCTACTTCAGTGTTGGCGCTCTATTTTCGAATGATGTAGAAGTAGTTTTGAAAATCGTGATCCAGCTCTTTCACCTCGACCGCTCCAAAACCGGCATCCCGTAACATATTCAGGGCTAACTCCTTACCCCACACTGTCCCCAAACCAGCACCGCCTTGTGCCAGAGAGACCGTCATGCAGTGCATGGTGGAGAGCGTGTAGAGCAAGGGGCCAATGGGGTGATCCATGTTGTTCTGGAGATGGCTGGAACCTTTGATATTCTGCATCAAATAGACGCCATCGTCCCGCAAGGCTTGCTGGATAGTGGACAAAACGTGCGCCGGATCCTTCTGATCGTGGATGGCATCGAACGTAACGATCCAATCGTAAGCCTCCTGCTCCCGCCAGGTCGTCGCATCCTTCACCTCAAATCCGATATTGGTCAGTCCCTGCCTTTGCGCCTCTCGCGTCGCCCATTGGATCGCCGCTTCGGAGAAGTCGTAGCCGGTGAAACGGCTGTTGGGAAATGCTTTGGCCATGAGCATGATAGCGCGCCCACGGCCGCACCCCACATCCAACACATCGATCCCCGCGCTGAGTCGCTCCACCAACCCATCGACGAGCGGCAGGATATGATCGAACAGCGCGCTCACCACGGTCTGACCGCTGTCTTCAGCCATCACCTCGTGGAAGCGATTGAAGCGCTCGTAAGGCGCGCCGCCGCCATTATAGAAACAGTCGACGATATCGTCCTCCACCTGCCCGAGCACCGGGATGTTGTCGGGGCTAGCCTCACGGGTCAGCCAGACCGCGTGGATCTCCGGCAGTTGGTAGGTGCGCTCCTCGTGGTCGTAGGTCACGAAACCGGCGGTGACCATAGCGCCCAACCATTCGCGTACGTAGCGCTCATTGAGGCCCGCTGCGGAGGCAACGACATGACTTTCGGACGGTGGCATCTTGGCCATGATGTCGAACAGGCCGGTGCGGTGTCCTAAGGAAGTCATCAACGCGATAGCACCATGATTGAGAATTTCGACCAGACGATCGGCAAAGGCTTCGCTTTCGTTTGCAGGATCAAGGTGTTCAACGGCGGGAATGTTCACTGGATTACACACGGTTTGTCCTCCATTAAATTGTGGGTTTGATCGAAAATGACATCACGCTGCCGTGACTCGAAGCCGCCCCGTCGTCGTGGGAGCAGCGCAAGGGACGAAGTTGTCCCGCGTGTGGGTCGGGACGAATCCCGCCCGCATGAGGTTCCGGAACGAGTGCTGGGGATCGCCGGGCACCGCCTCTCCGGTCTCGGTGACCAGCGTCCGGCAACCCAACTCGATCGCTGTTTCGATGCGCTGTTTCAGCAGAGCGGTCTGACTGCCCTGACCCCGGAATGCGGGATCGGTCCCAGCCCAATCGAACCAGGCCATATCCCCCTCGACGCGCAAAGCCGCTGCACCGGCGGGTTGATCGCCCCTGAAGCTCATGTAGTGGTACCAACCGGGCAGCCCCACCATCGAAGCCAATACCGGGGCCGCCGCTTCGCTCAGGTCGAAAGACTGCGCGGCGATCCGACCGAATTCGGCGGCGTACTCTTGCCCGACCCGCTCCACCCGCAACGTGGTACTGCGCGTTTCGACGGGTTGCCGACCGCGAATGAACTGGGTCCAGCCGCGATCGCGCGCCAGCCCCGCATCGAAGAGCCAGTTCCAAGTCTCCGCTGGACGAATCCAGGGTTGTATGTGAAGAAAAAAGTCGGAGACACCGGCATGCGAATAGGCGTCGCAGATGGCGGTGACGTCCTCGCGCGTCGCCGGGCGATTGACACCCACACCGATGACTCGATTGAGCAATATATTGGGCTCGTGTCGAGCCATGAACTGCTGCGCACCACCTACTTCCAACTGTTCCAGGCCCAGGTTGTTTCGATCGCTATCCGAGGCCGATTGGAAGAAATCGTTCAGCGCCAGATACTCGATCCGGTCCACTGCATCGGCGTAATCTCTGTGGTTCATTCTGATACCCTCTTAACTGGCGTGCCGCTGATCGACACGATTCGCGTCTCGTCAGATGTTTCAGATGTTGTGTGCTAACGTAGTGGAGAGGCGTCACGGCGAACGCCGGACGGCCGTCAAAAGGGCGTCAAAAAAACCAAAAATGGCCGATGCAATCCTTTCGGACCCGGAAACGTATCCATGGAACTGACACTATTCGGTGGCTTTCAGCTACGTGATGACGCGGGGAACAGTGTCGAACTGAGTGCTCGCAAGTCCAAGGCACTTTTGGCTTGGTTGGCGATGCACCAGGACAAAAACCATGCACGCGATCGCTTGGCCGTGCTGCTGTGGGAAGAGAGTGACGAGGCACAGGCACGCCACAGCCTGCGACGAGCGCTCAGCGGTCTGCGTAAGGCGTTGGGAGAGCATGCGGTCGCGTTGGAGACCGATCAGGAGAACGTGCTCCTAAAAAGTGGACCGATCCAGGTGGATGCCACTCAGTTCGCGGCATTGACGCGGGGCGATCGCTCCAGCGATGCGCTCAGAGAGAGTGCCGCACTTTACGGCGGAGAATTTCTCGAGGGATTCAATCCGCGATCCAACACCTATGAAGAGTGGCTGATGACACAACGCAGCCACTTTCGCGAACAGGCGGTCAACGCGATGTGGGAGCTGTTGACGCACTATCTCGAAACCCACCAACTGGAATCGGGCGTGCGCCTGGCGATACAGTTACTGAGCAGCGACCCGCTACAGGAGCGGGTCTATCGCGCATTGATGCAGCTCTACCACCGTCTCAACCGTCCGGCAGACGCCTTGCGCCAGTATCGCCAGTGCCGGAGAGTGCTGTTTCGCGAACTGGGACTCGCACCGGAACCTGAAACCGACCGTCTCTACCAGGAGATCGCTCAATCTCGCTCGCGCGCTTCAAGCGAAAAACCGTACACCCCGGGAGACAGCGATCGGTCGAGCGGCTCCGGCAACCGGACCGACACCGAAGCCGTCCCTCCGCCAGTGACGAAACAGCAACTGCGTCCGGTCACCGCGCTACACCTCCACTTGGGACGTTTCCTCGAATTCGTTTCCGAAGGAGACCCCGAGACGCCGCAGCAATCAACCGATCAATTGCTGGAACAGATCGAACGCCTCACCGAGCGTTGGGGGGGACAACTCCATCACCAGCAGAACAACGCCATCGTGGTCCTGTTCGGCCTCCCTGCCGCAAAGGGCAACGAATGCGAGAGAGCTGCGCAAATGGCGTTGGCCGTTCAAAATCGGGAGGAGACGCCAAACGATGCTGCCTGGGCACTGGGTGTACAAACGGGAATCTGTAGCGGATCGGTGCTCTACGATGGCGAACGCGCAATATCAGGCGCGGTTTTCGCACAAGCGGAGCAGATCGCCCGATCCGGTCAACCCGGCCAGACGTTGATAGCCGAATCTGCCTACCGCGGTTTGCGACTTCCCCTCACAGCCTCCGGGTGTGACGGCGGAATCTGGCGACTGGAGAGGTGCGACGAAACGTCCTCTGCCACCAGGGCGACCCCGTTTATCGGTCGCAACCGTGAACTGAGACAATTCAGCGCCGCACTGACCGCCTGTTGCGAAGACCAAGTGGGAGAGACGTTTCTGATTCGGGGTGAGGCGGGTATCGGCAAGAGTCGTTTGGTCGAAGAGATCGCGCGGCAGGCCCACGGGTCGGGTATCGCCTCCCACCGAGCGCTGGTACTCGATTTTGGGATGGAATCACAAGCGGAACCGATTCCTGCGCTGCTACGCCAACTGCTGGATGTCTCTGAAAGCGCAACTGCCGAACGGATAGAGGCACAAGCGGAATCCTACTTGGGCAGTGAATGGAATGATGTTCTGCGCCGACACGCCCTCCACGCGCTTCTGCGCCTCCCGCTCGCCCCTGGCGCAGCCGAAGAGGATCTCACCGAGGAGGCGCTTCGCGTCGGTTCTCTGCAACTGCTGCGCCACCTACTGGAGTCGGCCGCTCGCGTTCAACCGCGCCTGCTCGTCGTGGAGGACATTCATTGGGCCGATCAACAGACGCTGACGCTCGTCGCTGAACTCGCGTCGATCGTGAGCGCTTGTGCGGCGCTTCTGATAATCACCTCTTGCGTGGAAGGCGAGCCCTTGGACCCCGCTTGGCGTAGTGCGATGCATGGTGCGCCGCTCACGACTCTCGATCTGGGACCACTGCCGCGGGAACACGCGCTCACCATTGCGGAGGAGTTGGGAAGTGGTGGCAGCAAATTCATCGTGAGCTGTGTCGAGCGGTCGGGAGGAAATCCTTTCTTTCTCGAACAGCTCCTTTGGGGAGCAACTCGCGAGCATAGTTCCGTTCCCGATTCGGTACAGACCTTAGTAATCACCCGGCTCGATATGTTGCCAGACACCGATAAGATGGCTGCACAAGCGGCTAGCGTCTTGGGCCAACGATTCAAGTCGGCCGCTCTACGACACCCGCTAGCCGACAAGGAGTATCAGGCGGATCAACTGCTCACTCAGCGATTGATCCGACCGGAAGGCGAAGGATTCCTGTTCGGTCGTGCATTGTTACGTGATGGCATCTACGCCTCACCCTTGCCTTCCCACCGCCGCGCCCTGCACCTACGCGCCGCTGAGTGGTACCGGGAACTCGATCCCATCCTTCATGCCAAACACCTCGATTTGGCCAATGACGAACAGGCGGGCAACGCTCATTTGCGCGCCGTGCCATTTACCGTCGACTCTTTCGATTTCGAACAGGCATTGAGCCTCGCCTCGCGCGGTGCAGAAATAGCGAAAAGCGCGGAATTGACGACGCAGTTCAATCTGATGCGCGGTGATCTCCTGGTGCAGTCAGGGGCAATCGATCCCGCCAAACAGGCCTATCAAGCTGCTGCAGAGTCAGCTACCGAAGAGAGTGATCGATGCCGGGCGCTCATCGGACTTGCCACGGGTCTGACCGTCCAGGACCAATTCGAAGCGGCTCTGGAAAAGCTCGACGAAGCACAACCCCTCGCCTTCCAGTGCGGAGACAACACCTTACAGACCGAACTGTACTATCGGCGCGGCGATATCCTCTTCGCCCTCGCCAGGGTCGATGAGTGTCTGATTGCGCACCAACAGGCGGAACAACTCGCCAGGCAGTCCGAGGCGCCGCTATTGGAGATTCGCGCACTCGCCGGTATGGCGGACGCCTACTACGCCTGCGGGAAGATGAAGACGGCATTTCAGCATCTCGATCGCTGTATTGAACTCGCCCGGGAAGAGCGACGATTGCCACAGGAGTTGGGCAATCTCTCCATGCGCGGTTTGACCCGCTTTTACACCGGTTCGGTAGCCGAGGCGTTAGCCGATGAACTTGAATCAGCGAAATTGGGAGCCCAGTACGGAAACCTGCGCGCAGAGATGTTCGGCTACATGGATATCGCGCTCATCAAGCTCTTCACGGATGATCTCGATGGGGTTGAACAGTCCGCACGGCAAGGTTACGAATTGGCACAGCAGTTAGGCGCCAGCCGCTTTTATGGGGACCATCTGGTCGCTATCGGCGAGGCATTGGTGTTGAAGGGCGAACTCGACGAGGGGCTGGAGTACATCGAACGCGCTTACCGTTCATCGCGAGAGACTGTCCCTACGCACGACTGCGCGTTTATTTGCGGTGTCTTGGCGCGGGTCACGCCCGACGAGAAACGGCGCCAGCAGGCCATCGAGGAAGGCCAAAAACTGTTGGATGTAGGCAGCCTTAGCCACAACTACCTCCACTACTATCAGAATCTCATTGAAGTCTGCCTCAATCGACAAGACGTGGAAGATGCCTTTCATTACGCGGCGGCCCTTGAGAATTACACCGTAGCCGAGCCTCTGGCTTGGAGCGATTTCTACATTGCGCGCGGGCGACTGCTGGCAACGGTCATGCAGCAGGGTGCCGAGGAGACCCAGCGTCAGGAGGCTGGCCGGCTGCTCGAAGCCACCCGAGCAGCCGGGCTCCATTTCGGAACGCCGGAACTGCGCGCCCTGATTGAGGCCTAAATCCGACCGTTTCGGTAAAACACCATAAAAACCTCAAATTTGACGCGTCTTTGACGCTCCACTCCACACCGATCTGACAGTTCGTGCGTATCGTCCCTCCAACGCAATCGATGAAAGTCGATTTCCGTTGTTAAATCCGATCAAGCAAGGAGGACGACCATGAAAAACCAAAACACCCGGGCAAACCCATTCGCCACGTTAGTATTCCTGACCGCTACCGGCGCGAGCGTGGGGGGAGCGCTTATTTCGATCGCCGCGGCGCAGTTGGGCCTGCCGATTACCGCGTGGACACTCTGGTACCTAGGAATCGCGGGCTTCATCGCATTGCTAGTGCTCGGACTATCCGCCTTGGTGAGCACGATTTCCCTGGCCATCCGAGGACGCAGCGGCGATAAATCACACTTGAGGTGGGTAGCGGAAACACCCGCCTCCGATCGGTAACGCGCACCGACTGCGGCACCCGCCTGGAAATGGGGAATCCAGCCTCGGTTCCAGGCGGGTTCAGGTCGAGCTGCGTTGGTGCTGATACTCCTGTTTCAGCATCGACATGACCACCAGCGAGATGAAACGTTCGCCCTGCTTCAGACTCTCCCGGTGCGTACCCTCCTCGACAAATCCTGCTGACCGGTACAGCCGTCTGGCTCGCTCGTTATGCTCCATCACCTCTAGCCACAATCGATGAGCACCGTAGTCGTCGAAGGCGATTCGTTTGACCTGTTGCACCACCTCTTTTCCCAGGCCACGCTCTTTATCGGCAATGGCAATGCGTTTGAATTCCAGACTTCGATCAGGATTGTCGAGACCCGGCAGAATCACGTATCCGACGACCGATCCACGGCTGTCAATCGCCGTAAGGTGCGCCGCATCGCTTGCGCGGAGCGAATCGCTGTGCTGTTCCAGACTCCACTGGCGGATGAATGGACTGTTTTCTGGATCTCTCTCGATGCGTAGCACTTCGTCCAGCGAGCTTGCAGTGGACGGGACAAGCGTTACAACCGCCACAACGTCGTCTCAACCATGTTTACCCGGCTCCCACCCGACCGCGCCGATGGCTCTCTCCGCCACTTTGGCGGGCGCCTCTTCGAGCTCCGTCGCCATGGCATCGTTCCAGCGATTCAAGTAGCCGAAGAGTGCGATCGAAGCGACGATCTCGACGATCTCTTCATCCGAGTAGTGATTTTTCAGTGCTTCAAAATCTTCTTCGCACGCTTCATTGGGCACCAGTGCGGCGTGGTAGGCCAGACGTAACGCCGCACGCTCTGCTTCCGAGAAAAGCTTACTGGTTTCGAACTCCCAGACCGCACGTATCTTTTCGTCGGAGTTTTCGTAGACACTGGAGAGGTTGGCCATATGGGCTTGGCAGTAGCGACAACCCGTGGCCTGCGAGGTGATCAGACTGATCAACATCTTGAGCTGCTCCGGTACACTCCCTTCGTAGAGAATCGCCTGATTCAGCTTCATGAATGCCTCGGCAATGGCGGGTCTTCTTCCCATTGTGAGAATCGAGTTGGGCAGAAATCCGCGTATTCGATCGTAGCGATCAAAAAGCGCTTCAAACTGTGGTAGAGCTTCGCGGGGTAAGGGTTCGATATGGGCCATTCGTCTCTTGCTCCCAGATTGACTACGGTTCGGTAAGAGAATTAGTCACTCACAACGGGTTGAGGTCGACACCGTAACAAATTGATAGCGCGCATACTCATCACAACTTCACCCTCTTGATTAAGCGTTTCTATGTAGGAACGCACGATACCCCGGTCAGGTTTGGACTGAGATAAGCGAGTCTCCTCAACCGTTACGCGTACCGATAGAACATCTCCTGGGCGAACGGGTTTGATCCACCGCAACTCATCCAGTCCAGGAGAGGCAAGACTCGCAACTTTTGAGAGGTAGTGATCCGCATACATCCGCATTGTCATACTCCCGGTATGCCAACCGCTAGCGATCAGGCCATTGAATGGGGTCGCCTTTGCAGCAGAAGGATCGACGTGAAAAACCTGGGGATCGAAACGCTGGGCGAAATCGATAACCTCTTCCTCTAAAACATTAGTGGATCCAAATTCAAAGACACCACCCTTGGGGTAGTCTTCAAAATAGGGGATTTATATACTTGACTCCCCGCTGATCCAGTCGTGAAAACTCTCCACAAGTCTGCCGATTTGATCGTCCCTGATTCTGTTGCTGTTGTTGTCGATCATTTCCTGGCCGTCTGGTTGCCGGAGGTAGATCGGCTTCGCCCGTTGGTCTATTCCTGCGGTGCGGGGCGTGCGCATGAAGACATTGTAGGTGGTCTCTAAAATGCCGGCATCGGCTTGTTTGGCCTCTGCTGGAGACAACTTCTGGACGATCAGGACCGTGGGGTTCTTGATGCCCTTGCTGGCTGCGAAAGTCGTCTTTGGGAGATCGAC
>Ga0209679_1000085_pt1 | contig 45780 bp, 44 predicted proteins | sample WorMetHEROISLAND_4_FD_187408 | JGI IMG/M metagenome (GOLD analysis project Ga0209679, IMG submission 187408) | Marine gutless worms symbiont microbial communities from Max Planck institute for Marine Microbiology, Germany - Olavius sp. 2 HERON... ...
GTAATTCAGTCAGGCCATCAGTGAGTTCCTGTCGACCTGAAAACGCAACAACGTTATTCTCTTTCTCCATAGCGGTGTATCCCTGTTGGTTGAGTGATTGGTTTGGCGACTACCCATCAACCAGATGCACCGCTATTTTTCACATTCTTTAAACACCAGATTCGATTATAGCTCAAAGTTTGTTATCAAGACCCTTACATTCATAACAGCGAATAGCAAAAACGCAATAAAAAAAACGGCGAGGATGTCGCCTCGCCGTTTTCCGGTCTTTGGTTGAGTGGTCCGCTCATTTGTGCAAGTGCACTTTCGCATAGGCGCCGGGAGCGGCTTCCAACGCGGGTAACTCGCGGTCACCTGGAGTGCGTGCTTTGACTTTGCCTCCCGCACGTCGATAGCACCACTTGTACCAATCGGTCCACCAGGAGCCCTCATACTGTTTGGCTCCAGAGAACCACTCTTCCGCACTGTCGGCCAGTTTGCTCTGCGTCCAGTAGCAATACTTCCCTGCCACGGGGGGATTGATGACTCCGGCAATATGGCCGGAACCACCCAACACGAACTTAACCTGCCCGGAGAACAGTTTGGCGCCGGAAAAGGTCGCTTTCCAAGGTGCGATATGGTCCTCAATCGTGGAGAGGAAATAGGTGGGCGTTTTCACGCTACTCAAATCGATGGATTCTCCATTCAACGTAAGACCGCCAGGCGTGCGGAGCAGGTTTTCCTGGTACATGTTCCTCAGATAGAAACTATGCATCGCCGCCGGCATGCGCGTGGAGTCTGAATTCCAGAACAGCAGATCGAAGGGAAACGGCTCTTTGCCCAACAGATAATTGTTGATGAAGAACGACCAGATCAGATCGTTGGCCCGCAGCATGCTAAACGTGGTCGCCATTTCGCTGCCGTCGAGAAAACCGGCCTTCTGCATCTTCTCCTCGAGCATCTTGAGCTCATCTTCGTCGATGAATACTTCGAGCTCACCGGGCTGTTCGAAATCGATCATTGTGGTGAAGAAAGTGGCGCTTTTGATGCGATCGTCGCCCTTGGCGTTCAGGTAGGCCAAGGTGGAGGCCAGAAGCGTACCGCCTAGGCAGTAGCCTACGGCATTGACCTCTTTTTCGCCGGTGGCCTGCTCGATGGCATCCAGCGCCGCGAGTGGGCCTTCCAGCATGTAATCTTCGAAATTCTTCTCCGCCAGTTTCTCGTCGGGATTGACCCACGACATGATAAAGACGGTGAAGCCCTGATCGACGGCCCACTTCACAAAGGAGTTCTTCTCGCGCAGATCCAGGATGTAGTACTTGTTGATCCAGGGAGGAACGATGAGCAGTGGACGCCTGTAGACTTCGTCGGTGGTGGGCTCGTACTGGATGAGCTGCATGAGATCGGTCTGGAAGACCACTTTGCCCGGTGTGGTGGCGATGTTTTCCCCCATTTTGAACGCGTCGAGATCGGTCATCTTGATCGCCAACTTGCCCCGTCCGCGCTCCAGGTCATCGAGTAAGTTCTTCAAGCCCTGAACGAGATTTTGACCCCCGGACTCGACCGTCGTACGGAGCACCTCGGGATTGGTGATGGGGAAGTTGGTGGGGGATAACGCATCGATAAATTGGCGCGTATAGAACTCGACCTTCTTTTTAGTCTTCTCGTCCATACCCTCCACCTCAGCCACTGTGTTTTGCAGCCAGTTGGCGGTAAGCAGATAGGTCTGCTTGATGTAGTCGAAGAAGAAGTGTTCCTCCCAATCGTCGTGTTTGAAGCGACGATCGGTCTTATCCGGTGTGATGGCAGGCTCTACTTGCAGCCCAAAAAACGAAGCGGCGCTCTTATGCCAAAGATCCAGGTAGCCTTTCCAAAGGCTGAAATTGGCCTCGGCCAATTTGGCGGGATTCTGAAGCATCTTCTCGGTCAAATGCAGAAACGCCTGGCCCAGGTTGGTGCGATCCGCCATACCCATGTGGCCATCCGCGACCTGGCGTCCCAGCCAATCGTTAACGATTCTCTGACTCTGCTCTGCGATTCCCACCATGGTATTAGGCAACTGCGAGAGATCGGGCAATTGGATGTCTGTGGCTTCGTTTTGTGCCATTGCTGAGCTGCTCCTCACTGGTGACACACCCTCGATTTCTTAAAATCGCGGCATCGGTGGGACATAATTCGTGGAGACGAACGCGCCATGATTCGGCATTTCGTCAATTTCGAGCGGGAATACTACTCTTTTCGTTCGTTGCGTTGCAACAATGCAGGATGAGATGCCCGGCTATTATGGCGGGTATTCCTGGCGCTTATGGAATCGATCCCAAAGGTCTGACCAAAACCAACCTTGCGGGCGTCGATCGACCGGACTGAGATCGACGTGAGCTAGGAATCGGTGGCCGGCTCGGAGACCAGTTCCGGTTCAACGGGGAGGCGAATAGTAAAGAGGGTCCCCTTTCCAACCTCGCTCTCCACCTCCACCGTTCCCTTGTGCTTGGCGACTATGCTGTAGACGACATTCAGGCCGAGCCCGGTCCCTTGACCCACCTCTTTGGTCGTAAAGAAAGGATCAAACACTTTCTTAATCTGCTCCTCGGGTATTCCAGTACCGGTATCGCTGATGGAGATCTCGATCCACTGCTCATCCAGCGATCGAGTCGCTATGCGAATAACACCCATGCCCTCGATGGCTTGAGCGGCGTTGACGAGCAGATTGACGAAAACCTGATTGAGCTCCTGAGCCAGACACTTGACCAATGGAAGTGACTCGAGTGATTTCTCAACGGTTGCCTTGTACTTGATTTCGTTGTTAACGACACTCAGTGTCGATTCAATAAGCTCGTTAACATTGGCGAACTCCATAGTGCCCTGCCCCGGGTGAGCAAAATCCTTCAACGCCTGGACAATCTTCTTGATGCGTTCAGTACCCTCTCGGCTCTCGGCGACCAATGACTCGAGATCTTCCAGCAGGAACTCCAGATCGACACTCTTTTCCGTCTCCTTGACGCGGGACAATACCTCCGCTACCGCTCCCTCTGGTGTGGTTTTAGCGACTTCACTAACCAAGCGACGATAACCCTCTAGCAAGCCAGTGATGTCGGTCATGTAGTCCGAAAGCGAATTCAGATTACTGGCGACAAAGCCGGTCGGGTTGTTTATTTCGTGTGCCACGCCCGCCGCCAGCTGACCAATGGAGGCCATTTTTTCCGATTGCACCATAAACGTTTGCTCGCTCTGAAGCTCACCCAACGTTTGCTCGAGCTGTTGATTCGTCTCCTGTAACTCTCGGGTACGATCCTCCACGCATTGCGCCATTTCCCGGTAGGAGTTACTCAAGGCCGATGCCCTATCCTGCAGCTCAGTGACATCAAGCAAGATCTCCACCGCACCCAGTAACTCTCCCTGCCGGCCACGCATCGGTGCCGCTGCGCCATACAGCCATCGATCCCGCCCACCCATGTTGGGAAAAAAATCCATCGCCTCGAAAGCGCCCTCGATGAGATCGGAAGGCCGGCACTTGCCGTCATAGAGTGCATCAGCGTCCTTGTGCGAAGCATCGTCCACAACCAAATCCGCCATAACGGGTCGCTGCGTTTCATAGAAGGCGCGCCAGGAATCGGTGGTTCCCAACACCTGCTCGGCGGAGATATCGGTTAGAAGCTCGCAAGCCCCATTCCAATGGGTCACGCGGTGATCGCAGTCCACGGCAAACACCGCCAACGGGATGCTCGTAACAATCTCGTTGAGATACTCGTCGCTATTGACGACAGGTTTGTAGAGATGTGAATCGGAGGAGATAGCGGTATACGTGGCAATGTGGCCTAATCCCGGGACTTCCCTACGCACGATCTCCAGCGTATTCCCATTGAGGATAGTTCTTCTGTATCTAACATCGGCGCCGCTTTCAAGTGAATTCAGTCGACTGGTAACGTGTTCCTCAATGCTACCCGATCCATAGCCACCGCGTTCGACCATCCAACGCACCAGAGCCTCGACGGGAGTGCCCGGCTTTGATAACTCTATGGGAACATCCAGCAGTTCATTAAACAACTTATTGTGAACGAGGATTCGACGATCCTTACCAACGACGAGAACGCCCTGACCTATGCAATCGAGGGTAGCGGCAAGTATTTTCTCAGCTTGCGAAGCTTCCAAATCGAGGTTTGCCCGTTCAACTGTCATCGCTAAATCTTCACACTCGCCGCTGCGGGACTAAGTAGTAGCCAACACTCCATCGCATTGGTTTACGAGCTCAATGAACCGCCAGCAACGCTTTCAGCAAAATCGTCGCTGGATACCAAGGCCGGATCCACGGGTAACTTGATAGTGAAGGCCGTACCCTCCCCCAGCCGACTATCAACATCCACGGAGCCGTTGTGCTTGGCAACGATGCTATAAACTACATTAAGCCCCAACCCCGTTCCCTTCCCTACCTCTTTGGTGGTAAAGAACGGATCAAAGATCTTTTTGAGATTGTCTTCGGGAATTCCGCTGCCGGTATCACGAACTATTATCTCTACCCATTGGTCGTCAACAGGTCGGGATAGAATTGAGATACTCCTCTTCTCATCGATGGCTTGTGCGGCATTAACCAGTAGATTGACAAAAACCTGATTCAATTCCTGAGCCAGGCATTTAACGTGGGGTAAATCGCTGAGCGATTTTTCTACTGTAGCCTTGTACTTGATTTCATTGTTGACGACGTTGAGGGTTGTTTCGATGAGATCATTGATATCCGCGAACTGCATGGTGCCCTCACCTGGATGAGCGAAATCCTTCAGCGCTTTTACGATTTTGCGAATCCGATCGGTTCCCTCTCGACTCTCATCCACTAACGACTCCAGATCCTCCAACAGGTACTCAAGCTCAACCTCTTGTTCGATCTCTTTGATACGCTCGAGCTGCTTGGAATAGGTGCTGCTCAACTGAAGATCACCAACACTGGTAGTGAACTGGCGATACTCGCCGATCAAGCGAACGATATCCGCCACATAGTCGCGCAACGAATTGAGGTTGCTGGCAACGAATCCGGTGGGATTGTTGATTTCGTGGGCTACACCTGCCGCCAGCTGACCAATGGAGACCATCTTCTCTGACTGAACCATGAAGGCCTGAGCGCTCTGAAGCTCCGCCAGCGTATCCTCCAATTGCTGGTTACTCTCTTGCAGCTCCTGCGTTCGACCAGCGACGCGATGCTCCAGCTTCAGGTTAGCCTCATGGAGCTCATCGGAAACGCGTTTCCTCTCGGTGATATCCTGTAAAGTCTCTATCGCCCCGACGATTTCGCCGGAGTGATTTCGCAGTGGGGCCGCAGTGAAAAAGACCCACTGATTGCTCGGGCCGAACTCCGGAAAGAAATCTTCCGCCACGTAGGCACCCTCCAATAGGGCTGATCGGCGATATTTATCACCGTAGTGCTGCGCCGTCTCCTCATCCGATGCGCTATCGACGATCAAATCGGCCATCACAGGTCGTTCAGACCCGTAGAAGGCTCGCCACTGTTCTGTGGATCCGATCATCTGCTCGGCGGAGTATCCCGTCAGCGCCGCGCAAGCTTGATTCCAGTGGGTAATTTGATGTCTACGGTCAATGACAAAAACAGCGACGGGTACCCCTTCGATAATCTCTCTAAGGTATTTGTCGCTAGCGATAAGCGCCTGGCGAGCCCTGGCTCCTTCGGTGATATCCGTGATCGTCGCCAATAGACCACCACCATCCAAGGGCCGGTAGATCTCCTCCAGCACCATTCCATCGGCTCGGGTTCGCTGCAATCGACGCCAGGCCTCCGAACCTAAGTGGGCCACTTCCTGCTCGACGAGCTGCTCGAAATCGCCCTCTCCCATCTGCCCCGCGCTTACGCGAAACTCAACGATTCGTTCTACTGGTACACCAGGTTCGGCGAGTTCGGGGGGGCAACTGCAGCAATTCTCGAAAAGCACGATTAGAGGTAACGACCCTGAGTTCTCGATCAAGAACAAAGAGTCCCTCGGGCAGCACCTCTATGGCCTGCATCAGAAAAGCGGTCTGATCCAATGTTTCCCTCCCTGGCAGAGTAATTTCCCCATGCGCAATCCCGCCATGCGCTCTGCCACCACCAAATGCCGTGGATCACGCATAGTATATAGCGGCTACTATGCGCCTTAAGTTTACCTGCGGGAGATAATGTCGAGGATCGTGGTGCCCGGGGCCGGACTCGAACCGGCACGGCCAAAGCCGGGGGATTTTAAGTCCCCTGCGTCTACCAATTCCGCCACCCGGGCAATCAACCGGACGGGAGAGCAACACCGGGCGGGATGATTGCTGAAAAAATGGAGGCTGGGGTCGGAATCGAACCGGCGTCCACGGCTTTGCAGGCCGCTGCATAACCACTCTGCCACCCAGCCATACCCTGTTAACGAAAACGGCCCGTTTGGGCCGCATTCATCGTACAAGAACTTGGAGCGGGAAACGAGACTCGAACTCGCGACCCCAACCTTGGCAAGGTTGTGCTCTACCAACTGAGCTATTCCCGCCCGAACAGAGGCCGCTTATTCTACTGCTGACCCCCAGCTTGTCAAGCGCGGGGGAATCTGCTCCGGGCACCCACAACCGATCGTTGTTACTGCTCAGCGGACGAGTCACCCGCATTGTTCGCACCACTCAATACTGGCCACGCAGCGCGCAAATAGAGATACATCGACCAGAGCGTGAGGATCGCCGCCGCGTAGAGCGAGACCACCCCCACGTCATAGGTGGGAAAATCACCCAACGGCTCCCTATAGAGCAGCAGTAATAGCGCGACCATTTGAAAAGTCGTCTTGATCTTACCGATGACCGACACGGCGACCTTAGTCCTCTCACCGATTCCAGCCATCCATTCACGAAGTGCCGAAACAGCGATTTCGCGACCGATAATGATGGTCGCCGGCATAACCAACCAAGCCTTCTCATCGATTTGAACCAACAGCACCAGCGCGACTGCGACCATCAGTTTGTCAGCAACCGGATCGAGAAAAGCACCGAACGGCGAGCTTTGCCCCAATTTCCGGGCGAGGTAGCCATCCAACCAATCGGTCGCCGCGGCAATAACGAAGATCCACGTGGCAGCGTCGTTGGACCACTTGAAGGGCAGATAAAACACGACCACAAAGACCGGAATCAGCGCGATACGCACCAGCGTTAACGTATTGGGAATATTGAGCAGAAGATGCATAGTCGAGGTGTGTATCTCTATCTCACCGCCGTAGGTTCAAGTCTCTTCCAGGTGAAACGCGTCGTAGATCCGTTGGGCTAATCCGGTACTGATCCCGTTCACCTTTGATAAATCCTCGATGCCCGCCCGAGTCACTCCCCGCAGGCCGCCAAAGTGCTTGAGTAGCGCTTGTCGTCGTTTGGGGCCCAGCCCATCGATCTGTTCAAGCGACGAAACCCGTCGATTCTTCCCGCGCCGTTGTCGATGGCCGGTGATGGCGAATCGATGTGCCTCATCGCGTATTTGCTGTATCAAATGGAGGGCGGGTGAATCGGCTGGGAGTATAATCGGCGCCTTGTCCCCCCACAAGAAAAGCCGTTCCAGTCCAGGCTTGCGGCCCTCCCCCTTGGCAACGCCAACCAGCAATACCTCGTTGACCTGCAACTCTTCCAGCACCCCCGCGACGCGCGCTACCTGCCCTTTGCCGCCGTCGATGAAAAGCACATCGGGAAGCCGTCCCTCACCTTTTTGGATACGCGTATAACGGCGCGATACGGCCTCCTCCAAGGCGAGGTAGTCATCGCCTCCGGTTGCAGCGCGGATATTGAAACGCCGATAGTCCGAGCTCAAGGGACCTTCAGGCCCGAACACAACACACGACGCTACCGTCGCTTCGCCCATGGTATGGCTGATATCGAAACACCCCAACCGCTCCGGGTACTCATCCAAGCCGAGCATCTCCTGGAGCGCCACATAACGCGCTCGAATCCCCGCGCGACTGGCTAATCGGCTCATGAGCGCCTGTTCGGCATTGGTCTCAGCCATACGCACCCAGCGTGCCCGCTCGCCCCTCACTTGCGCCGCCACCCCGACGCGTCGTCCCCGCTGCTCGCTCAACACATCCTCGACCACCGCTTTGTCCTGAATCGCGTGGTTGAGAACAATCTGATCGGGTACCGAACGGCCGATGTAGTGTTGGCTTAGAAACGCCGCCAACATCTCAGATTCATCGACACTCTCCGGCGTCTTCGGGAAGTAGCTTTTGTTACCCAATACATGCCCCTGTCGGATGAACAGCACGTGGACACAGGCGAGTTCCGATTGCGACAGAGCGACGACAACATCCACATCACCCTGCTCACCGCTGACGTACTGCCTCTCCTGGACCTTGCGAAGCGCGCTGATTTGATCCCGCAATCGCGCCGCTCCTTCGTAGTCCAGACGTTCCGATGCGGTTTCCATCCTTTTCACCAGCACGTCGACGATTTGGTGGTTCGTGCCCTCCAGAAACAGCGTAGTGTGCTCCACATCAGTGTGGTAGGCCTCAGGGCTGATCATCTCGACACAAGGTCCCGAACACCGTTTGATCTGGTATTGCAGACAGGGCCGTGAACGATTGCGGAAAAAGACATCATCGCACTGACGCACACCAAACAGCTTCTGCAGCAGGTGCAGGCTCTCACGCACCGCCGATGCGTTGGGGTACGGTCCGAAGTAGCGCCCCTTCGTGCGTTTAGCACCACGATGAAAACTCAACCTCGGGTAAATCTCTCCACTGGAAAGGAAAATATAGGGATAGCTCTTATCGTCTCGCAGCAGGATGTTGTAACGAGGCAGCAGCGCTTTGATCAGGTTGTTCTCTAAGATCAACGCCTCCGCTTCGGTGTGCGTCACGGTCACTTCCACCGAACAGATCTGCGCGACAAGCGCACGTGTTTTCTGGCTCGATACAGTGCGCTGGAAATAGCTCGAGACACGCTTTTTGAGGTTGCCCGCCTTGCCCACGTAGAGAACCTCACCATCCGCACCCATCATCCTGTACACGCCGGGGCGAGAGGTGAGGGTACGCAAAAAACCCCTGATGTCGAACGAATTCTCGGTGGCAGATGAAGACGGCATACTCTGATTCGCGGCTAAGCGCAGGCGGGATTCAACCGTTTTCCGACTTGCTCAAAAACGCCATGAAACATCGATTCCGTCAAACGGCGCGTTTGGGTGTTGTAGCGGCTGCAATGGTACGAGTCCACTAGTAACAGCCCCTCGCTTATCAGGTGCTCGTGCCCATGCCCGAAACGAAACGACGACAACCGTAACCCGCACGCGCGCAACACCGCATTGTGCGCGATCGTACCGAGCGCCAGCACCACCGCTCCAGGGGGGAGTTGGCGCAGCTCTGAGGCCAGAAACTCGTTGCACTGTTTGACCTCCACCCCCTGCGGTTTATTGTCGGGAGGTAGACACTTGACGGCATTGGTAATGCGACAATTGATCAAGCTGAGGCCGTCATCTCGGCTCACGGATTCGGGCTTATTGCTAAAGCCATACTTGTGGAGCGTCTGGTAGAGCAAGATGCCCGCATAATCGCCCGTAAACGGTCGGCCGGTCGCGTTCGCACCGTGCATCCCCGGCGCCAGTCCCACGATCAGCAACGATGCATCGGGGTCACCAAACGGTGCTACCGGTTTGCAGTGGTAATCGGGGTTTTGCGCTTTGACTTGGAGCAGGAAGTCAGCCAATCGTGGGCATTGCTGACAGTGGTCATCGAACGGTTTGGAATTCGGCATTACTGATCCGCTGCAGATAGGAAGGCAAAGTCCGCGTCATTGTAACGCAGAAAGTCTCTAACAAAGGCTCGCGGGTAATAGGATTTTAGGAGGGACGGACGTTTTCGACGATCCCATGGCTTATCGCCAGTCGAATCAGCTCGACATCGTTCTCGACACCCAACTTATCGTACAGACGATAGCGGTAGGTGCTCACCGTCTTCAGGCTTAAACAGAGCCGGTCGGAGATATCCTGTACGCTCTGCTCTTCGGTGAGCATCAACAGAACCTGCATCTCTCTTTGAGACAACGTATCGAAGGGCGACTCCGCTGACCCTGGTAACAACGAGAGGGCCAGATCCTGCGCCACATCGGTGCCGACATAACGCTGACCGGCATGGACAGCCCGGATCGCCTTGACCACCTCTTCGGCTGGGCAACCCTTGGTCAGAAATCCTTGGGCCCCACCTTTCAACAGTTGCACAGCATAGGGTTTGTCACCGTGAACGGTGAGTGCAATGACCTTGGTCTTGGGGGTCGCACGCAGAATTTTGCGTGTCGCTTCGATACCACCGATGCCCGGCATGTGAATATCCATCAATACAACATCGGGTTTATGGGTGTTGGCTTCGGAAACGGCCTGCTCACCGCTACTGGCCTCCGCCACAACGGTGATACCACTGGCATCGTCGACTATACGACGCACCCCGGTGCGAACCAGTTCGTGCTCATCGACAAGAATAACGCGGATACTCGCCACTCAGTTCTCCCATCCAATCCTGGCTCAACAACCCTACACGGCACCCCCAAAATGACAGCTCGATTTTTGTCATTATTGATCGACCGAACCGGGAAATCGCAAGCCTGAGCAACTGGCTTCGCCAAGCCGGTAAACGTACACCATGAGGCGTAAGTTTCCTATTCAACAGCGCCTTTATTAACTAGTGGTATAGCAGTTTTGTACGAGGGCGATGGTAAGTTATAGAGATATCTAATTGGTTGCTATTCCGTTTAGCAGTAAATTTGATTCGTTTATCTAGTGCTTACCGCTTAGTCCGCTAAGTAGTGGTGGAATAAGTACCTCACGAGAACGCGATTGGTTACGCCGACTGCCACAAAAGCAAAAAAGCCCCGCGAGGGGCTTCCAAAGATCTGCACACTACCTGAGGTTCGCCTTCACGAATCAGGCCATAGTCACGTTAACTCTTTTTTGGAACCTCGCGACACTTCGGCCCTGCATAGCTCCAACTGTGCTGACGCGGAATGGGTCCTTTGTTTCGCCCTCCCTGCTCCATCTGCTCCCAGGCATGGGCGAGAATACCCACCGATCGCGACAGACAGAACAGCCCTCTGGTCAATGGAGCGGAAAAACCGAGTTCCGAGTAAATGACAGCGGTGGCACCGTCGATGTTCATGGGAATTCGTTTACCCACTCTGGCCGAAAGTTCGCCTTCTATCCGACGGCCAATGGCGGCGAACCGGCCGCCAACGATCCCTTGCGCGACAGCCCTGTCCCCCATCTTCAGAAGACGCGGCGCCCGGGGATCGATCGGGTGAAAACGGTGACCGAATCCAGGAAGATGCTTCCCTCGATGGGCAACATAGTCGCCAATCTCATCCGCCACCGCTGCCTCCAGAGAGAGGCCTGTGGCGATACGCGCCTCGATAGCCCGATAAACCTCGACGGCCTGCTCCCCTGCACCCCCATGCACGTCTCCCAATACATTGATTGCAGAGGCCATGGCGTTATTGAGATCCACACCGCAGGTTACCGCCATGCGCGCGATGGCGATCGATGGCGCTTGCGGTCCATGGTCCACGGCCGCCATAAGGGCGGTATCGAGCAACTCCGCCTGACCGCGACTCGGTGGCTCGCCACGGACCATTAACCAGATCATCTGGGCAAAACTGACGTTGCCGATCAATTCCTCGATAGGATAGCCGCGATAACGAATCACGCCCGGCTCCATCTCGATGATCTCGGTACGCCACCAATCACGCATCTCCTGCGCCGCGTCGTTCATGGCAAACGCTCCTTTCGTGGTTCATCGATCTCTGACTCCGCGACATCCAGCTCATACAGAAGTTCGGCACGATGCTCACCCAGCTGCGGTGGCGGCCTCTCGACCCTAAGAGCTTCGCCATTGATCTTGATGCCGGTACGCAGTAGACGGATATCCCGCCCCACGCCCGGCGCCTCGGTAAACTCACCGATCATGCCGCGTTCGGCGATCTGCGGATGCGCCAGCACCTGGGGTACGGTGAACACCGGCCCGGCGGGCACCCCGGCGGCGCTGAGTGCCTCCACCCATTGCTCGGCAGACCGGCACTGCATGGCGTCTTCGAGAATTCCCTTGAGCTCGAAGCGACGTTCGAGGTGCGCCTGGCGTTCGGCAAAACGGGGATCGTCGATTAACTCGGGGCGCCCAACGACGCGACACACCGCCTCGAATTGCTCCTGCTTGTTGGCCGCGATGTTGATCAACCCGTCGCCCGTGGCAAAGGTGCCGGAAGGACTGGCGGTGAAATTCTCGTTACCCAGCGGCGCGGGCTCTTTGCCGGCGATCAGGTAATTGGAGACCACCCAGCCCATGGTCGCCAGCGTCGCCTCGAGCATGGAGACGTCGATAAAGATTGCCTCCCCCTCCTCGCGGCGTGCCAGCGCCGAGGCGACCGCAAAAGCCGCGGTCATCCCACCGACGGTATCGGAGACCGGAAAACCCACCCGATAGGGCGCGGTGTCGGGGGCACCGGTAATGCTCATGAGGCCCGACATGCCTTGGATGATCTGATCGTAGGCCGGCAGATCGCGCAACGGGCCGTTCTGCCCGAAGCCGGAAATGGCGCAATAGACCAGGTTGGGATTCTCTTCCTTCAATACCTCGAAGCCGAGCCCCAGCCGATCCATGACACCGGGGCGAAAATTCTCCACCAGAACGTCCGCGCTCCGCACCAACTTGCGGAACAGCACCTTGCCGCTAGCGCTTTTCAGATTGATGCAGATCGACCGCTTGCCGGGGTTTTGGGCCAGAAACGAGACGCCCATGTGCCGAGCATTGAGTTCCGGATCGGCACCGAGTTGCCGGGCCAGATCGCCGGTGGGCGCCTCCACCTTTATAACGTCGGCGCCCATATGGGCCAGTTGGTGGCAGCAGAACGGTCCCGCCAATACGTTCGTTAAATCGAGAACACGGACATCGTGTAACAGTTTCAAGATTTCCTCCCGTCGCCTGGAGATCAATCCCCCTGGGCGACCCCCTTCTGCAGATACCGCGCGCGGCGACGTCGATAAGCCGGCAGGAAGATCAGCAACATTCCGATCATCAACAGCGCCAGCGTCATGGGTCGCTGGTACATGAAGTCCACACCATCCGTCAGATTCACCGCACGGGCGAAGTTGTTCTCCATCATGCCGCCTAGAATGAAACCGATGAGCAGCGGCGCCAACGGATAGTCGGCAAAGCGCAAAATGGTGGCGAAGACGCCGAGCGCAACGAGAATCAACAGCTCGGTGGCATTGTTCTGACCGATGTAGGCACCCACCATGGTGAAGAACAGGATGAAGGGAATCAGATAATTGCGCGGCACCGTGAGCAGCCGGGCGATATAGGGGATCAGCGGTAGATTAAGAATCAGCAGCACGATGTTGCCGATGTACATGGAGATGATCACCGCCCAGAAGACCGACGGGTTGTCGACCATCAACCGGGGTCCCGGATTGACGTTCAGCGCGATCAGCGCACCCAACAATATAGCGGTCGTGCCAGAACCGGGAATACCCAGCGTGAGCAGTGGGACGAAGGAGCCTGTGCAGGCCGCGTTGTTGGCGGTTTCCGGCGCCGCCAACCCCTTAATCGAACCCTTGCCGAACTCGTCCTGATCGGCGCCCTTGGCGATATTGCGCTCCACCGCATAGCCGAGAAAGGAGGCAATGGTGGCGCCGGCTCCCGGCATCACCCCGATGATGAATCCCTGGAGCGACTGGCGGCCGACCACCGGAGCGATCTTCTTCGCCTCCTCCCGGGTCACACGTAGCTCTTTGATCGCCGAACTTTGGCCACCCTTGGAACCACGTTTGGGATCGAGCACCAAATAGAGTGCCTCGGGTAGGGCAAAGAGCGCCATGGCCAGGGTGACGAAGCTGAATCCAGACTGCAGATCCTGGATGCCCATGGTGAAGCGCGGCGCGTTAAACAGTGCCGATTCCCCCACCGTGGCGAGAATCAGGCCCATCACCGTCATCATCAGCGCCTTGGCAACCTTACCGGTTCCCGCAAAGGCGGCGATGGCCGACAGGCCAACCACCATCAGGGCGAAGTACTCCGCTGAATGGAACAGCAGTGCCACCGTCGACAGTGCAGGCGCGAAACCCATCAACAGGACCGCACCGACGGTTCCCCCCGCGAACGAGGCGATGGCGGCAATGGTCAACGCTTTGCCCGCCTTACCCTGGCGCGCCATGGGATAGCCGTCGAAAGAGGTGGCGACGGTGCCCGCCACCCCGGGGGCATTGATCAGGATCGACGACGTCGAACCGCCGAAGATAGCGCCATAGTAAACACCGGCGAGCAGAATCAGGGCAGCCGAGGGATCGCCGATGGTGATGGCGACCGGGATCATGATGGCGATGATCGACATCGGCCCCAGCCCCGGCAGCATCCCGATCAGAGTACCGATCAGACAGCCCGCCACCACGAGAAAAAGGTTTTGCAGGGAGAGGGCTGTCTGAATGCCGAGCAAAATACCTTCAAGCATGGCTAGCCCTCCTTAGGAAAGAAACCAAGGTAAGGGACGCAGAAAGATGCCCAACGTCTCCTGCACCAGATACCAGATCACTCCCGCACCGGTCATGGCGACGGGGATCATTACCTGGAGTTTGCGCTCCCCGAGTATCCAGCCGGTTCCGACCAGAAACAGCGTGGTTGCCGCGAGGAACCCGATCGGTCGCAGCGCCAGGGCATAGAGAATCATTGCGCCGATCAGCGCCAGCGCCTGCCCGAGTTTGTAGTCGCGCAACTTCGAGAGATCGATATCGCCCAGCGCATCGCCCTCCTCGTCGGCCACCGGCTTGCGGCCCAACAGGATGATCAGAGCGAGCAGTACCCCGGGCACACTCAACACCATCGGCATGGTATTGGGCAGAAAAGACATTGCCCGCTCAAAAGGCAGCAACGGATAGGTGTAGGATGCGTACCCGTAGATCAGCGAGATCACCATGAAAACAACAGCGATCCATTTGTCGAGTGCCATGCTGCCCTCCTCCGGATTGGGATCTGTCAGATAGATCAAGGCCGGGACGCCTCGCGACGCCCCGGCCGTGCTTCAGACTTAGAGAAAGCCCAACTTCTTCATCAGATCCTTGATGATCTTCTCCTGATTGGCGAGGAAAGCGGTGAACTCGTCACCCGGATTATGGATATTGACCCAGCCGTTACGCGCGCGAACCGCCTCCCACTCCGGGGTCGCATACATCTTGGCGATGGCCGAGCGATAGGCATTGGCCTTATCCGCCGGAAGGTTCGGAGCGGCAAAAAAACCGCGCCAGTTGACGAACTCGGCATCGTAGCCCTGCTCCTTCAACGTGGGCGCATCCTTAAACGCGGCGACACGTTTTGGGGCTGTTACGCCGATGATCTTCACCTCACCCGCGTTGGCCATACCCACGGCTTCGGAGAAACCGGTTGAAAGGGCCTTGATCTCACCGGACAGCAGCGCCGCCATCGCCTTACCGCCGGCGTCGTAGGGGATGTACTCCACCTTGGTGGGATCCTGACCGACGGCCTGCATCGCCATCGCGGCGACCAGGTGGTCCATACCGCCCGGTACCGAACCGCCGCCAATGGCGACCTTCTTCGGGTTGGCTTTGTATTCCGCCACTAAATCATTGAAGGAATTTAGCGGGCTGTCCTTGTGAACCACGAACGCCGCGTAGTCACCAATGGTACCGGCGATCATGGTCAGATCGCGGAAATTGTAGGGGAAACGCCCGACCAGCGAACGGATCACGATGGGGGTCGAGTTCACCATCAGCGTACCGTGATTGGAGGAGGCGTTTTCGATCAGATAGCCGATCGCCTTGCCACCACCGCCACCGGACATATTCTCGTAGGAGGCTGTCCCCACGATGCCGGACTTGGTCAATGCCTCACCGGTGCCGCGGGCGGTACCGTCCCAACCACCACCGGCACCGCCGGGGATCAGGAAGTGAAGCTTGTCGATATCCGCCGCGTTGGCGGCTCCGAAGAAAAGGGAAATACCCAGAACACTCGCTACGAGGGAAAACCCCCGCAACGCCTTGGTTAGCGTCATGACTCATCTCCTCCTGGTAAAAAGCTCTGTACTGGCTTTGTCGTCATTAACGGCTTTTATCCGCCGTAGTCAGAAAGATACGAGCTCAATCCTTCACCAACCCTTCATGTCGGAAAAAAGCTTGCTAAATATTTCCCTTCTTTCTAGTACTCTTTCAAGAAGATATTGACGGATTCAGAGCAACCCGGATGATCCAAGACAAGGCGCAGTCCGCAGGGAATGGCCCAGCCCTTTTCAAGGGCTGCAACGCCGTATTGGATCATCCGGGTTGCTCCCTGCGGGCGGGCCGGGAAGGGGTCATCCACGGTGTTGCGTCTGTTGGCAAGGGCGCGCCATTCCCCGCCAGACGCGCCTTGTGGCTAACCCCTTCCCGACCCGCTGAATCCATCAATATCATCTTGAAAGAGTACTGGGTTCAATTTAAGTAGGAACAAAGGAACACCGGCATGCGCGTTCTTCTGATCGAAGACGACACAATTCTGGCCGACGGCCTGACGCGTTCCCTGAAACAGGCCGAGTACGCCGTCGACTGGTCCAGCGATGGTAAAGAGGCGCGAGCCATCCTGAGCATGCAAGAGTACGATCTGGTTATTCTCGACCTGACCCTGCCCCACTTGGATGGCCTTGAGCTGCTGCGCGGATTGCGCGATCGACGCAAGAGCACGCCGGTACTCATCATCACCGCCCGATCCGAACTGGATGATCGTATCCGCGGCCTCGACCTGGGGGCGGACGATTATTTAACGAAGCCCTTCGAATTGCGCGAGTTCGACGCCCGGGTACGCGCTTTGATCCGCCGTAGCCAGAGCAGCGGCCTGCAGCGGCTGACCTGTGGAGAGCTGACCTTGGACATGACTGCACGTCGAGCGTTTATCGGTGATGAACCTTTGGAGTTACCACGCCGCGAGTACCACATCCTTGAAGTACTGATGACCGGGAGGGGGCGTATTCTGAACAAGGAGCAGATCATCGATCACATCTCCGACTTCGATGAAGATCTGAGCCCATCGGCGGTCGAGATCTACATCAGCCGCTTGCGCAAGAAACTGGAACCAGCCGGCGTCAGCATCCGCGTAGTGCGTGGCGTGGGGTATATCCTCGAGTGAGCACACGAACGCCGCACACATGGTCGATTCATCGGCGGGTGCTGGGCTGGCTCACGGCTGGTATGGCGCTGGTGTTCGCGGCCAACCTGATCAGCAGTTATTACAGCAATCGCGAGGCGGCGGACAGCGCCTATGACCGCTTACTCCTCGCCTCAACCGCGCAAGACCGGGTGTTCTATGTCGTTTCCGCACCCGACGGTTCGGTAGTAACCGGCTATGAGGACCTACCGTCACCCCCTGAGTTTTCCGCGGCGGGCAACGTACCCAATCCCTACTTCTACGACACCCGCTACAAAGGCGCTCCGGTACGGGTGGTCGCCCTGAAATCGTTCGTCAGTGGTAACAACTTAAGTGGTTTCGCCTCGATCCGCGTGGCACAGACCCGGGGCGAACGCGATTCGCTCGCCTTCCGTCTACTGCAGCAAAGTGCGATCTGGACGTTGGCCATCGCCGTCGCCGGCGCCATAGCGGTCTGGCTCGGAATCAGCTACGGCCTGCGACCGTTGGATCGTCTGAACGCCGCCTTGGGGAGACGATCCCCGGAGGATGTGCGTCCCGTGGTGCACGATGTCCCCAACGAGTTCAAGCCACTGGTCAGTGCGGTGAACGGTATGTTGATGCGCATCGACGAGGGGCTGAGCTCGATGCGGCATTTTATCAGTGATGCTTCGCACCAACTCAAAACACCCCTGGCAGGACTCCAGGCACAGACCCAAATGGCACTGCGCGAGACCGATTCGGAAACCATTCGCGACTCGCTCGCCAAGGTCGACGTCAGCGTTCGACGCACCAGTCGCCTCGCGCAACAACTGCTGAGCCATGCCCGCGCCGCAGAGCCCACCGGCGAGCTCCAGGAAGTGGATCTCGTGCGTGTAGCAAAGGAGACGGTTTCGCTGATGACCCCGCAAGCGCTGGCCAGGAACATCGATCTCGGCTACGAAGGTACCGACAGCGCGCCTGTATCCGGCGATCCCACGCTACTGGAAGAGATGATGATGAATCTGGCGGACAACGCACTGCGTTACTCCCCGCCCGGGGCCAGAGTCACACTCTCCGTTCATCGCAATGAGATTTCCACATCGCTTGTCGTCGACGATAACGGTCCTGGCATCCCGGTGGAGAAACGCAAAGAGGTGTTCGAGCGTTTTGTTCGACTGCCAGGATCGCAAGCCGAAGGATGCGGCCTGGGGCTCGCGATCGTGCAGGAGATCGCGGTGAGCCATGGCGCGAGAGCGGTGTTGGAGGAGTCGCCTCATGGGGGTCTCAGGGTACGTATCGAATTGCCGTATTCCAGGATTCGGGAGGAGTAGAATGCGCTGGGCTATCGGTCTGCTCATGGGGCTCCTGTTCGGTTCGCCGGCTCTGGCGGAACTCATCAGTTTCGAGGCCAAAGGAGCCACGCGACAAACCCTGACCATCTATAGCTCCGCGGACACCGACCGCATGGTGGAGCTGATCGACGCATTCCAGCAGTCCCATCCCGAGGTGAGAATCGCCTATCACCTGCTGGACACTCTCGATATTTACGATCGAGCCAAATCGGAAATGGACGCGGGTAAGCCGACTGCCGACCTATTGATCAGCTCAGCGATGGATCTCCAGATCAAGCTGGTCAACGACGGCTACGCATCCGCCCATCGTTCCGAGGAGACCGAAGCGCTCCCCCCCTGGGCCAATTGGCGCAACGAAGCCTTCGGATTCACCTTTGAACCCGTGGTCATGATCTACAACAAAGCGCTGGCTCCGCACTTAACCGAGGTGTCCACACGTTTCGAGCTGGCGCGGGCACTCGCATCCGACGCGGCCACATTGCAACACCGAATCGTCACCTACGACCCGGAACGCAGCGGTGCGGGTTTCATGTTCGGGACCCACGATGCCATCCAATCCGAAGACTTCTGGTATCTGGCCCGCAGCCTTGGGGATGCACACGTCATGCTCGAGACCAGCACGGCCGCCATGATTGACAAAGTGACGTCGGGAGAGGCGTTAATCGCTTACAACGTATTAGGCTCGTATGCCAAGGCCCGAGTGCGGCAGAATCCCGATCTCGCCATTACGCTGCCAAGGGACTACTGCCTGGTGATGTCTCGCATCGCTGTGATAACCCGAACGGCCCGTAATCTGGAGGCCGCCGCTCAGTTCATCGATTTTCTACTGTCGCGGGAGGGGCAGAACCTCATTGCCAACGCCGCGTCGCTCTACTCCCTAAGAAATGACATCGAAGGTGAAGCAACCGCCGCGAGCTTGCGCCAAGAGGCACAAGGTCCGCTGATTCCTATCCACTTAGGGCCGGGATTGTTGGTTTATCTGGATAGATTGAAGCGTCAGGATTTTTTGAAGCGATGGCGGCGGGCGATGGTGGGAGAATAGAGTCGTACCTACCCATCCCGTTCTAAAAGCTCCACTCGGGGCCCCTTTTCATTTGGCGGAGAGCGAGGGATTCGAACCCCCGGACCGTTTCCGGTCAACGGTTTTCAAGACCGCCGCTTTCGACCACTCAGCCAGCTCTCCAAGTTCACAACCATTTGTGTCGGACCGCAGGAAATCAGGCGTCTAATCTCCGAGATCTCAAGCGGCTCCATCCGCCGCTTTGCTCCGCACATCCCTGTGCTTCGTCCTTCGGATTAGCCTTCGGCTGCCCAAATGCGTTCCCTACGCATTTGTCGACCACTCAGCCAGCTCTCCTGAATTCGGAAGGTGGCCGAGTCTATCACACCCCATTTCGGATGCGGGAGCTGGGTAAGCGCCCTTGAAAACACCGATTGACGCCCCTATTGATCTTTAACAATCTACCGTTATGCTGTGAACTATCCACAGGAAAGAAAGTCTACTAGAAGAAGGTAGTTAATCCTTAATTTTTAGGAGGTTAAAGGAAATGAGAGAAGTTCAGCCGGTTATTGCACGTTCATCGGAAAGCGTGCTGGCCACCAATAAGCTGATCCGCAACACCTATACGCTGCTCTCCATGACCCTGCTGTTCAGTGCCCTGACAGCCGGAATTTCGATGGTGATGCAGCTCCCCATGATGGTTTACATGATCAGTTTCGGTGGGTCGATTCTTCTGCTCTGGTTGGTTCTGCCCCGGACAGCGAACTCCGCGGCTGGCATTGGCGTCGTTTTCGCGATCACCGGCTTGATGGGACTTGGATTGGGTCCGGTGCTTAACGTTTATGCCGGATTACCCAATGGACCACAGATCATCGCCACAGCGATGGGGGGCACGGGAACCATCTTCCTCGCCCTGTCGGGCTATGCGCTCACCACGCGACGTGATTTCAGCTTCATGGGCGGGTTCTTGTTCGCTGGACTGATCATCGCCCTGGTCGCCATCTTGGCGAATATCTTTCTGAATATTCCCGCGCTTTCGCTGGCCATCTCCGCGGTAGTGATTTTTATCATGGCGGGATTCATTCTGTTTGACACCAGTCGCATGATTCACGGTGGGATAGACAACTACATTCTTGCGACCGTCTCCCTCTACCTGAGTATCTATAATATTTTCATACATTTACTGCATCTGCTCGGCGCCCTGGGTGGTGACGATTAGCAGGGTAGATCGGAACGTCGAGTACACCAGCCCCCAGCTCTATGCTGGGGCTTTTTCTTTAAGTTGAACAGAGCGCAGCAACGAAATGGAATCTTGGACAAAGATACTGTGGGCAATCCCCATACTGTTGATGATTATTCTGTTGTGGCCCCAAGCGCGCCACTGGATGAAGAACAGCCCCAAGGGAAGCAGCAAAGATTGGCAGTCCGTCATTCTCCCGCTAGTGGGCGTGATGCTGTTTGTGATATTTCTGGTTTTCCTGGTACGTGGATTCTAAGCAATCTCGACACTGCTCAACTCATCGGCGACACGCACAAATTGCTTCACAGCCCGGGGGGCCTCGACCTCCACCACCTGCTCCATTAACCAACGTCGATCGATCTCGGGTGCTGCATCCGCAACACCAGCACCCAGGCAACGTAGAAAGTTCATCCCCGGTTGATTGCCCTCCACACGACACTCCGCGTACTCTTTGCCGGTTCGGTTGACCCGCTCGATGAAGTGATCCGCCTTGGCCTGCTCATCCACTCGATCGGCCAAATTGTCCGACAACGTATCCCGTAACCGGTGCGCCATAGACTTGATCAGTTTGGCGCGGCGCAGATCGTCGGTTCTCTCGTAGACCACACGGTCGCTGAGGTGGATAAAAAAGGCCAGCCACTCTTCTAAAATGGCAAAACGATAGTCTTCGCCTTGAAAATCGAAATCGGCGGCGAGGAGATGTTCGACACTCTCCTTCGCCACTTTCCACGCTGTGACCGCCAGGGTCTGCCCGACCTCTTCAGCGGTGCGGGGACCGGCCTTACTGTGCCAACGGCGTTTCAGTCGTGCCATCAACCCTCCTCGATAATATTGCGGACCGATTTATGGGGTATGAACAACCCGCACCCCAACCGACGCTCGTCCCCCAACCCCTGACGCTGGACTTGCAGCGACTCGCGAGGCTTGAGGTCTGCCAGCATCAGGCTTCGCGTCACCAATTTGGATTGATCCCGATGGAGGATGGTGGTTCTACCAACCACCATGCGGCGTGCGGTCACACCCATGGCGGAAAACCGATCACTGGCCCAGTCGAGGAAATCGGCTTCGGACTCTGCGCCCTCCGCGCTGAGCACGTGGCGGGCATTGAGGGTGGTATGGAGACTGAGCAGACGAATGTCCGATTTACCGATTGTTAGCTTGAAATCGCCGACATGGAGCTCGCTTTCCTCAAGATCACGCGCTGCATCGACCATCGCCTTGGGAAGCCTCAAACCCAGTTTGGCGCGACGCGGTAGGTACATGGTTTCCGCCGCCATATCGCTAGGGCTGTACCAACCGTTACCCGAAGGAGCAGGATAAATGAGATGCAGACCCAGGCTGGGATCACCACCAAACCAAGGCAAAATCTCCCGAATCGCCCCCATCAATTGCCACGCATGGTCGCACGGAAGTTCCCGTCCACTCAGCTGAAAGAGCAGATCCACCACATCATCCGGCACCTGAGTGGAATTAATTTCGTCTTCGTCTTGCCAATACATGAAAAAATTCTCTCATACGATAGGAGATTGGCTCTCCACCCAATGGAGCATGAGTTGCCCCCACTTATGGGCAGTATCGGCATCCAGCTCGAGCGTGGTAAAGCGTTTCCCTTCCCGGATCTGGATGCGCATTAGCTTAAAGCCGTTGTCGTAAGTCACCTCTTGCACCTTGATCTGCTTGTTGAAAGGTGCTGGAAACTCGTCGAGCGGTGTGATGATCTGTTGGGACATGAACGCCTCACTTGATGCCAAACAAATGGCCTGACTAGGATTATTCAGTATTTTCGCATATTCCAATTTAGGGCCAAATAATCCGAGATGCCATATGGCATTTTTGACATTTTCCAACTCGCTGTTGCTCCCCTCTCAAAGGGGATAGATTGTCCACCCACAACGCGAAATCCCACTTCTGTACATAGCTTTCTATAGTCGTGTTTGTCTGATGTGTCGTATCCCTTTTCCGTCAGGAATTTAAGGATTAGGACATCGGCTATCCCCCACGGGATAGAGGGAGGTAGAGAGCTATCCCAACAGAGACATGGGTTTAGCCTTGACCCCCGGAAAGCAGTTCCCATAGACTGCAGCTAAGTTAGGATCTTCTTATATTCTAATATCTTGTCCTGACAGCGGTCGAAAGAGTATCCCCAGAGTGTGACACGCTCTGGTTGAAATGGAGGAGGACGGCAATAGGTATGACAGCCCAGGAGGGTTGCCACTTTTGTCGCTCATCCGCCGGTTTACGAGCAGGCCTCTCACTCATTTTGGTGAGGCTTACAACAGGAGCCCGGACTATGGCGAAGAAACCGCACGAGACCCCACAACTCGACGAACTGGAAAGCGGCCCATGGCCCAGTTTTGTGACCGGTCTTAAGCGACTGGCAAAAGACAACGACATGATGGTTGACCTGATGGGTCAGCTGGAATCTTCCTACGAAACCAAGAAGGGTTATTGGAAAGGCGGCACGGTCGGTGTGTTCGGTTACGGTGGTGGCGTCATACCCCGCTTCACTGAACTCCTGGATGAAGAGGGCAAGCCCAAGTATCCCGAAGCGGCTGAATTCCATACCCTGCGCGTCATGCCACCTCCGGGCATGCATTACGATACCGACACGTTGCGTAAGTTCTGCGACATCTGGGAAAAGCATGGCTCCGGGCTCATCGCCTTCCACGGCCAGAGCGGCGACATCATGTTCCAGGGTTGTTCGACCGAAAAAGTGCAGGAAGCCTTCGACGAGATCAACGAGATGGGCTTCGACCTGGGTGGCGCCGGTCCTGCGCTGCGCACCTCCATGTCCTGCGTCGGCCACGCGCGCTGCGAGCACTCCTGCTACGACACGCACCGTGGGAACCGCCAAATCATCAATGCCTTCCTCGACGACATGCACCGCCCATCGCTCCCCTACAAATTCAAGTTCAAGTGGTCGGGCTGCGCCAACGACTGCATGAATGCTATCCAGCGTTCCGACTTCGCGGTTATCGGCACCTGGCGCGACGACATCCAGGTGGACCAGGAAGAGGTGAAGGCCTACGTCGCTGACAAGGGTCGTAAGTACGTGGTGGACAACGTCATCACCCGCTGCCCCACCCAGAGTCTCAGCCTCAACGACGACGACACCCTGGATATCGACAACCGCAGCTGCGTGCGCTGCATGCACTGTATCAACGTCATGACCAAGGCTCTCGCCCCGGGTAAGGATCGCGGTGTTTCGATCCTCATCGGCGGTAAGCGTACTCTCAAGATCGGCGACCTGATGGGCACCATGGTGGTTCCCTTCATGAAACTGGAGACCGACGACGATTGGGAGAAGCTCGAAGAGCTGGCGGGCAACGTTATCGACTTCTTTGCCGAAAACGCCCTGGAGCACGAGCGCACCGGCGAGATGATCGAGCGCATCGGATTGGCCAACTTCCTTGAGGGGGTTGGACTGGAAATCGATCCCAACATGATCAACCACCCGCGCACCAACCCCTATGTGCGCGCCGATGGTTGGCAAGAAGAAGCGGAGAAGTGGGAGCAACGCAAACGCGCTGTAGGCAGCGACGAATAGCGTTGACGAATACTCACCCCGACTATCGATAACGAACAGGATTTTGTGGAGGAAACTATGAGTCAGCCGCGCCAACCTATCGAGAGTGGAGTACCAGACCACACTCCGTATCTGCACCCGCTGATGAAAAAGAACTACGGTCAGTGGAAATGGCACGAGCGTCCGCGCCCCGGCGTCCTGCGCCACGTCGCCGAAAGTGGCGATGAGATTTGGACCATTCGGGCCGGTACCCAGCGCCAGATGGATGTCTACACCATTCGCAAGCTGTGCGACATTGCTGACGAGTACGCTGAAGGCTACGTGCGCTTCACCATTCGCAGCAATATCGAGTACATAGTGAGCGAAGAGTCGAAGGTCCAGCCACTCATCGACGCCCTCACGGAAGCCGGCTTCCCCATCGGCGGCACCGGTAACTCGGTATCTATGATCTCCCACACTCAGGGCTGGCTACACTGCGATATCCCCGGTACCGACGCTTCGGGTGCGGTAAAAGCGCTGATGGACGATCTCATCGAAGAGTTTGAGAAAGAGGAGATGCCGAACCGAGTGCGCATCACCACCTCCTGCTGCGAGATCAACTGCGGCGGGCAAGGCGATATCGCTATCAACATCCAGCACACCAAACCGCCGAAGATCAACCACGATCTGGTCGCCAACGTGTGCGAGCGTCCTTCGGTGGTGGCACGTTGCCCGGTCGCGGCAATTCGCCCGGCAATGGTCAACGGTAAACCGTCTCTGGAAGTCGATGAGCGCAAATGTATCTGCTGTGGCGCCTGCTTCCCACCCTGCCCGCCCATGCAGATCAACGATCCCGAATACACTAAGTTCGCGATCTGGGTCGGTGGTAAGAACTCCAGCACCCGCAGCAAACCGACCTTCCACAAGTTGGTCGCATCCGACATCCCCAACAACCCGCCGCGTTGGCCAGAAGTATCGCAGGTGGTGCGTAAGATCTTGAGCGCCTACAAGGCAGACGCCCGCGAATGGGAGCGCATGAACGAGTGGATAGATCGCATTGGATGGCCGCGTTTCTTCGAACTCACCGAACTGCCGTTCACCAAGTATCACATCGATGATTGGCGCGGATCGCGTGCCACGTTGAACGCATCGTCTCAAGTGCGTTTCTGATCGTTCGAGAGCGAAATCGACCATGAAATTTTCGATCCTGATCAATGAAGGGCCCTACACCCACCAGGCAGCCGACAGCGCCTACAACTTCATCACTGCGGCGCTGGAGAAGGGGCACGAGATCTTTCGCGTCTTCTTCTATCACGATGGCGTCAACAACGGCACCAGCCTGACCACGCCACCGCAGGATGACCGCAATATCGTCAATCGCTGGTCTGAGCTGGCAGAGCAACATGAGATGGATATGGTGGTCTGCATCGCGGCAGCGCAACGTCGCGGTATCGTCGACAAAGACGAGATGAAGCGTCACGGCAAAGACGGTTACAACCTGGCGAAGGGTTTTCGCATCTCCGGTCTCGGTCAGTTGATCGAGGCCGGTATCGATGCCGACCGCCTAATTGTGTTTGGGGATTAGGGGAAACACAGCATGGCAACCAAAAAACTTCTATACGTTAACCGCAAGGCGCCCTACGGAACGATCTACGCACTTGAGTCCCTGGAGGTTGTGCTGATCGGTGCCGCCTTCGAACAGGACGTCAGCCTCGTCTTCATGGACGACGGGGTCTATCAGCTCATGCAGGGTCAGGAGACCAAGGGTATCGGTGTGAAGAACTTCTCACCCACCTACGCCGCACTCGGCGACTACGACGTGAACAAGATTTACGTCGACAAGGAGTCGCTGGAAGAGCGTGGCCTGTCCCTGGACGACCTCCAACACCTCACTTGGGAAGACGAGGACGATGATTGGGCGGAGAAAGATTCCATACGCTTGGTCAGCCGCGCGGAAATCGCAGAGCTGATGGAAGAGCACGAAGTAGTGTTCAGTTTCTGAGGGGCTTGAAACTATGATGCTTCATGTAGTCAACAAATCACCTTTTGAGCGCAACGCCTTGGACAGTTGTCTGCGCACAGCCAAAAAAGGCAGTTCGATTCTACTCATCGAAGACGGGGTGTTAGGTGCCCTGGAAGGCACGATGGTATCGGGACGTATCACAGAGGCAATGGCAGATCACAAGATCTACGTCCTGCAGCCCGATCTCGACGCCCGTAGCGTTAACGGAAAATTGGTGGACGGAATCGAATCCGTGGATTACGGCGGTTTTGTCGACCTCGCCGAAAGCCACACGACGGTTCAATCCTGGTTGTAAATTTGTGGGGGTGTGTCTCTGCGCGATCCCCAATCAGCAGAGTGTAACGGTAAGGAGAGAGTAATATGTCAATTGAAATTAACGGCAAATCTATAGATACCGACGAGGAAGGCTATATCACCAATCTCGCCGATTGGGATGAGGATGTCGCCGATTACCTGGCCAAGGAAGAAGGCATCGACATGTCGGAGAATCACTGGGAGGTGGTGAACTTCCTGCGCGAGTACTACGACGAGTATCAGATTGCGCCCGCCGTTCGTGTGTTGACCAAAGCGATCGGCAAAAAATTGGGTAAAGAGAAAGGTAACAGCAAGTATCTCTACGAGCTGTTCCCCTACGGCCCGGCCAAGCAGGCGTGCAAAATCGCCGGTCTGCCGAAACCGACGGGTTGTATCTGAATAAATAATAGCGCTTCACAGCGCATGTCGAGTGGGGGCATCGTCCCCTACTGAACTTCGGTTAACTTTTTGGAGGGGGAGATACGCATGGCGTTTCTCGACACCGTGTACAGCCTGTTGTTTTATGCGGCCACGTCGGTGTTCGTGATTGGTCTTGCCTATCGTATTACGGTTTTTTCCCGTACACCCGCCCCTCTCAAGATTCCCACCATGCCCGCACCGCTTTCGACACAGGGCGTCGCCTTTCGCATGTTTCGCGAAGTCGCCTTTTTCGAAAGCCTGTTTCGATCCAACAAGTGGATTTGGGTTTTCGGGTGGGTCTTTCATGTCGCGCTAGCGCTGGTGTTGCTGCGCCATCTACGCTATTTCACCGATCCCGTCTGGGGATGGGTAACGCTGATTCAGCCCTTTGGTCTCTACGCCGGCTTCGCCATGGTTGGAGGATTGGTGGCGCTTTGGTTACGACGTGTCGTATTGGAGCGAATCCGCTACATCAGTCAACCCTCCGATCACTTGATGCTGCTGCTGCTCATCATGATCGGTATCAGCGGTCTGGTGATGAAATTCGTCTCCCACACCGATATTGTCGGCGTGAAGGCATTCATGCTTGGGCTGATGGTTTTCGATTGGCAGCCCATGCCTCACGATCCACCATTTTTGATTCACCTGGCGCTGGTGATGGCGCTGATGATTGTTTTTCCGTTCAGCAAATTGCTGCACGCTCCGGGCGTCTTCTTCAGCCCGACCCGAAATCAGGTGGATAACTCCCGCGAGCAGCGTCACTTGGCTCCGTGGGCGCGCGACTTGGAGGCTGAATAATGGCTGCCGATATCCAAGTCCCCGAGTTACGCGAATACCCGGTCGTCCCGCACATCAAACGGAACGCCACAGCGGGTCTCTCTCCCTTCGTCGCCAAACCGGATCACCAGGAAGCGCTGGGGTTTCCCGGCGAACTGGTGGATAACTGGGAAGGGGTGGCGATCGCCAAATTAGGTGAATTGCTCGAAAAATCCCGCTCGCTGAAAGTGTATCTCGACTCCTGCGTCAAATGCGGCGCCTGCACGGACAAATGCCACTACTTCATCGGTACGAACGACCCGAAGAACATGCCGGTGGCGCGGCAAGATCTATTGCGCAGCGTCTACCGCCGTTACTTCACGGCCGCGGGAAAATACTTTCCCAAACTGGTCGGTGCACGCGACCTTACGCGGGAAGTGCTTGACGAATGGTACAGCTACTTCCACCAGTGTTCGCAGTGTCGACGCTGCTCGGTCTATTGTCCTTACGGTATCGATACGGCGGAGATCTCCATGGCCGCGCGCGAGATCATGGATGCCGTCGGACTTGGCCAAAAGTACTGCAACGAGATCATCGGCAAAGTACACAAGATCGGCAATAATCTGGGACTGCCCGGTCCAGCGTTGGAAAATACGCTCGAAGGTCTTGAAGAAGACATTCTCGATGAGACCGGCGTCGACGTAAAACTCCCGGTCGATGTGGAAGGCGCCGAAGTTCTGTTGGTCACCCCTTCAGCCGACTTTTTCGCCGAACCGCACATCGACGGTTTGATCGGCTACGCCAAGGTTTTCCACCAGGCGGGAATTTCCTGGACCGTCAGTTCGTACGCCTCCGAAGCAGCCAATTTCGGGATGTTCATCGGTAGTTACGAAAACATGCGCCAGGTATCGTTGCGCATTCGTAAAGCCGCCCAAGATCTCGGCGTAAAACGCATCATCTTTGGTGAGTGTGGTCACGCTTGGCGCGTCGCTTACAGTTTTCTCAATACGTTGGCGGGACCTTTCGATTTTCTCGACAAGCAGTATCCGGTTCCGCAACACATCTGCGAGTTCACCCACGACCTGATTCAACGCGGTGCGCTCAATCTGGATAAGTCCGCAAACGATGACATGGTATTAACGTTTCATGACTCCTGTAACGTCGCACGCGCTACTCGTATGGGCGACATGCCGGGCGGTCAATTCGTCATCCCCCGTGAAGTGATCAAAGTGAGCTGTAATCACTTCGTCGATATGCGCGATGAAACCATTCATGACCAGACCTTTTGCTGCGGTGGCGGCGGAGGGTTGTTGACCGACGATCTCATGGAGATCCGCGTCAAAGGCGCGCTACCGAGAATGGAAGCGCTGCGTGAAGTAATCGAAGATAAAGGCGTAACCCACATGGCCGCAATTTGCGCGATCTGCAAGAGCCAGTTCGCCAAAGTACTGCCCTACTACGACATGCCCATGGACATGATTGTCAGTGTGCATCAACTGGTGAGCAACGCGATTCAATTGGGAACCAAAGAATAGAAGAGTTGGAGTAATCCTCCCCGCTTTGTAGAGGAGAAATAAACGATGGCCGCTTCGCCCGATGATATGAACCAGGAACAGAAGATCACTTGGCGCCGTTATGAAGACGGTGATACACAGTTCGACGACCTGACCGAGCAGATCTTCCAGGCCAGTTGGTCGCACAAGTGCCCGACCTACATCCAAAGGACTCCACCCTGTCAGGCGAGTTGCCCGAGCGGCCACGATATCCGTGGCTGGCTGGATATCGTTCGTGGTCTTGAGCAGCCGCCTGAGGGCGTCAGTTGGCAGAAGTATGCCTTTCAGCGGTACGCGGAAGCTAATCCTTTTCCGTCGGTAATGGGTCGTGTCTGCCCTGCTCCGTGCGAAGATGGCTGCAACCGCAACGAGGTGGAAGACAAGGTCGGCATCAACTCGGTGGAGCAGTTCATCGGCGACTACGCGTTCAAGAACAAGTTCGCCTTTCCCAAACCGGAGAGCGAGAGCGGCAAACGCGTCGCGATCATCGGTGGCGGTCCCGCCGGTCTTGCGTGTGCTCACCAGTTGCGGCTGCGAGGTCACGCCTGCACCATTTTCGAATCGGCCGAAGAGTTGGGCGGTATGGTCCGCTACGGCATTCCGGGCTATCGCACGCCACGGGATATTCTCGACAACGAGATACAGCGCATCCTTGATATGGGTGTCGAGGTGAAAACCAAGTGCAAGGTTGGCGTCGATGTCTCTGTTGACGAACTGGAAAAAGAGTACGACTCCATCTTCTGGGCTATCGGTGCTCAGTCGGGCCGCGCGCTCGACGTTCCCGGTGGGGATGCTCCCAACTGCATTACCGGTGTGGCTTTCCTCAACGCCTTCAACGACGGCCGTCTGCAGCACGTCTCCGGCCGTGTGGTTGTAGTGGGCGGCGGTGACACCTCTATCGACGTCGCCTCAGTCGCGCGTCGCTTAGGTCACATCAAAAATGTTCACGAAAAAGATCGACCGGAAAATGCCGTCATTGGTCAGGTCGCTCACGACGTTGCGGCTACAGCGAAGCGTGAAGGTGCGGAAGTACTGCTAATTTCACGGCGACCCATCGAAGGTATGCACGCTGCGAAGAAAGAGATCGACGACGCGCTTCGCGAAGGTGTTGAGATACGTGGAGCGGTCAATCCCAGCGAAATCATTATCGGTGAAGACGGTCGTGCCTGTGGTCTCAAGTTAATCAGCTGCGAAGAGCAAGAAGACGGTAGCGTAGTCTGCTATCCAGGTACCGATGTCGAAATAGAAGCAGACCTGATCGTCTCCGCCATCGGACAGCAGGGCGAGTTCGATGGGTTTGAAGATCTCAACAACGGCCGTGGTCTGATGGATTCCGACAAGCATTTCCAGATCCCGAACAAGCCGGGCCACTTCGTCGCAGGCGATATCATTCGTCCCCATCTCCTGACGACGGCGATCGGGCAGGCGCGTATCGCTGCGATCAGCATCGACCGTTATCTCAACGGAGAGGAGATGACCAAGCGGCCCAAGATCGACGCCAACCACTTCAGCCTGTTGCGTAAGCTGCACGAGGTGGGACTCGACCCCGACGAGGTTCACGAACCGGTACGCGGAACCGACGACGCCAAGTTCGCGGTGCACAATTTCGATACGCGTGCCGCCAACGAGGTGATACCCGCCGATGAACTCTTCCTGGGTCACTTCGAGTACGAGGCGCGTATTAGGCGCGAAGAACGGGGGGTCTCCTCTGAAGATGTTCTCGGCGACTTTGAAGAGCGGATGGTGGGTCTCACCGAGGAGCAGGCTATCGAGGAGGCCAAACGCTGTATGAGCTGCGGTATGTGTGTGGAGTGCGACAACTGTATTGTCTACTGTCCGCAAGACGCTGTAATTCGCGTCAAGAAGAACGAGCGCACGCTCGGGCGCTATGTAGATACGGAGTACAGTAAATGTATCGGCTGCCACATTTGTCGCGATGTCTGCCCGACGGGCTACATCCAAATGGGACTCGGTGAATAGTTGCGGAGTCGGTTGATGATGGTCAGCAAGACAAATCGTTTTTTCTCACTCCTTACGGTTTTCGCTTTGCTGGCGATCACCGGCACCTCTGCGGTTGCGGATTCACGCGTTCCGCTACCGCAGCTGGCGCCGGCCTTGGGCGAGCGTTGCGTCGAAGATACCTCGTTCATGCGACGCAACCATATGGATCTCCTCAAGCATCAACGTGACGAGACCATGCACCGGGGTATTCGCACTGAAAAACACAGCCTGAAAAACTGTCTCTCGTGTCACGCACCCAAACTCGAGACCCAAAGTGCTGAGCAACCGCATTTTTGCCAGAGCTGTCACCAATACGCCGGGATAAGACTCGACTGTTTTCAGTGTCATGCCCGATACGGCGATCCCAAACAGTGATTGATCGATTCAGCCATGAGTGAACAAAAACCACTTCCCAACGAAACCATCGACGAAAGCCGCCGGCGCTGGCTGAAAGGAAGTAGTGCCGCAGCGCTTGTGACCGTGGCACCCGGCGTCCTTCTTTGGCAAGCGCCCCTTGCGCGTGAAGCCGATGAACCGGTCACCTCGAAAGTACGTTGGGGTATGTTGGTTTATACCACTCGTTGTAACGATAACTGCTCGGCCTGCGTCTCTGCCTGCGCCAGCGAAAACGGATTGACCGGACACGGCCGACCCGAAACCGATGCACAGTGGATACGCAAACTGATGTTGCGCAACCCCGAAACCGGACATACGCGTTCGCTACCAATGATGTGCCAGCACTGCGAACATCCGCCTTGTGTTGACGTCTGCCCAACGGGTGCATCGTTCAAACGCGCCGACGGCATAGTACTGGTGGACAAACACACCTGCATCGGTTGCCGCTACTGCATGATGGCCTGCCCCTACAAAGCGCGTTCGTTTATCCACGAGGATCTCACTGATCAAAAGCCCCACGCTCCTCGCGGTAAGGGAACGGTTGAATCCTGCACGCTCTGCGTACATCGCGTGGATGCGGGCGGCATACCGGCATGCGTGGAGGCTTGCGAGAATACCGGCCACCAGGCGCTCGTGTTCGGCGATTTAAACGATCCTGAAAGCCTGATCAGCCGCAAATTGCGGACTCTGGGTGCGACGCAGATTCGTGCCGACCTCGGCACCAACCCCGGCATTCACTACCGCGGTATTTAATCATGGCGAAAATCACCTATCGCGCTATCGAAGGTAAGGCTCCAGGCTATCTGGCTTTAGTCGCTGTGCTGGGCGCTTTTGTCGTCGCCGCCTTGGGGGCGGCCTGGTACATGGAGCATAACGGCCACTACGTCACTGGAATGACCAACCAGGTCGTCTGGGGGATGCCGCATGTGTTTGCCGTATTCCTTATCGTGGCGGCGTCGGGAGCGCTCAATGTGGCCTCGATGAGTTCGGCATTCGGCAAACAAGTCTACAAACCCCTTGCGCCGCTATCAGCGTTACTCGCGCTTGCGTTATTGGCTGGAGGGCTTGCCGTTCTCGTGCTCGATCTTGGCCGACCGGATCGACTTTTAGTTGCCATGACCACTTACAACTTCAAATCGATTTTCGCCTGGAACATCTATCTCTACGTAGGATTCATGGTTATCGTCGGCGCTTACCTGTGGTTCATGATGGACCGGCGTATGAACCGCTTTAGCAAAGCGGTGGGTATCTTTGCCTTTATCTGGCGACTGGTGTTGACCACTGGTACCGGTTCAATTTTCGGCTTTTTGGTCGCGAGACAGGCCTACGATGCCGCGGTCATGGCACCGCTGTTCATCGCCATGTCGCTATCATTTGGTACAGCGATATTTCTGCTGCTCATCATGCGAACCTACGAGGGGATAAAACGGCCGCTTGATCCTGCTTTAGTCGCCCGTCTCGCCTCCCTTCTGGCGGTCCTCGTCGCGGTAGTGCTCTATTTCACGGTAGTGCAGCACCTCACTAATCTGTATGCGGCAGAACACCAGGGTATCGAGCAGTTCATCCTCTTCTCGGGCAACAAGTATTCGCAGTTGTTCTGGATTGGGCAGGTAACCTTTGGGGGTTTGATCCCGCTCTTCATCCTGCTACACCCCGATTTCCGGAGTTCCCGAACCTGGATCATGTTGGCATCGACGCTGGTGATCATCGGCGGACTTTGTCAAATGTACGTCATCATTATTGGCGGTCAGGCCTTTCCTTTGGTGCTGTTTCCGGGGATGGAAGTGACCAGTAGTTTCTTCGATGGACAGGTCAATGCATACTCCGCTTCGTTGCCCGAGTTTCTCCTTGGCCTGGGGGGTGTTGCTTTGGCGCTAGTGATCGTCGCACTGGTACTCAAACTACTACCCATACTGCCCGAAGATCTCGGCACGGTAGCCCAAAAAGATGCGACCAGCGACGAAACATCGCTCGCTGCAGACAGCGGTTAACCGCCGCTGCTTTCGCCTCCGCCCTGCGTCGCGCGACCGCACGGCACGGGTCTGGTAGACTCTTTTCACTATGGCCCGTATCTATCTCTCTGCTACGCGTCAATCTTCGGGCAAAACAGCGGTATCTATCGGTATTGCAGCGGCGCTACGTGCGCGTGGGCTCTCAGTCCAACCCTTCAAAAAGGGCCCCGACTACATCGATCCCATGTGGATCAGCCGGGCCGCGCAACACCCCTGTTTCAACCTCGATTTCCACACCATGTCGCCCACCGAGATACGCTCGGTCTACGGGCAACACGTTCGTCATGCCGATTTTACGTTGATCGAAGGGACCAAAGGCCTTTTCGACGGCCTCGATTTCACCGGTGAAGATAGCAATGCCGCGCTGGCTAAACTGCTGAAAACACCCGTTGTGCTGGTTGTGGATGCGCGTGGAATGACGCGTGGTGTCGTACCATTGATTCTGGGACACCAACAGTTCGATTCCGACATTCTCCTGGCCGGGATCATCTTGAACAACCTGGGCGGCAGCCGCCACGAATCCAAGCTCCGCGCAGCGCTGGATCACTACACCGACATCCCCGTGATTGGCGCTATACTTCGCGATCGACGCATGGAAATGACCATGCGCCATCTGGGCCTGATGCCCAGCAACGAGGCGGAAGATGCCGACAAACGCATCACCGCGCTTCAATCCTGTATCGAAGATAACGTTGATTTAGACACGCTTGTCGAGACCGCACGGCAGGCTCCGGCACCCCCGTTCGAAACGCTCGCCAAACCCTCCATCACCGCTAAACCCGATGTAAGAATCGGCATCGCAAGGGATTCGGCCTTCGGCTTCTACTACCCCGATGACCTTGAACAGCTCACCGAATTGGGAGCGACGTTGGTACCCATCAATACAATGGAGTCGAACCGACTTCCCGATGTGGATGGACTGCTGATCGGTGGCGGCTTCCCCGAAACGCACCTCGAGGCCTTGGAGAGCAACCGTGCGCTACGGGAAGCGATCCGCGAGGCCATTCAGGCGGGCATGCCCTGCTACGCCGAGTGTGGCGGACTTATGTACCTGGCGCGTTCAATCACGTGGAACGGTCGTCAGTTTGAAATGGTGGGTGCTATCGACGGCGATGTAGTGATGCATCCTCGCCCGATCGGAAAAGGCTATACGCGGTTGGAAGAGACACAGCATCATCCCTGGCCGGTAACGAGTGTCTCCCACAGCACGGTCTACAACGCCCACGAATTTCACTATTCCGAAATAGTGAATTTGCCGGCAAATACCGTATTCGCCTATCGGGTCTTGCGTGGCATGGGGGTCAACGGTGATTCGGATGGCATCGTTCACAATAATCTCCTGGCATGCTACTGCCATTTGCGGCAATTTGGCGGCAGCCAATGGTGCGAGCGATTCGTCAATACGATCCGGCAGCACACTCAGCGGCCCGGTGTACCCACCGCCCGTGTGGGGAGTTGAGATGCGTGCGGATAGCAACAATCCGTATCCCTTTTGGGGTGCCAAACCGCTATACTCGGGTAGTCGGCGTCTAAGTTTTCGCAGCGAAATTAAGGAATTGGATGAAGCGGGGCCCGCAACTCCTTGCTCCAAACTCTAAATGAATGCAGCCATAAATCCGACCTCCACTTCACCCGAAACGCAACGCGTTGACGGAGACACGGTGCAGACCGCCACGGCTACCGCTGCGCCAACCGTTCCCCCATCTCGTCAAGTCAACATCCGTGCACTGCTCGCAGGCCTGTTGTTCCTGTTGGTTGCGCAAATTGCCGTTGGCATCGCCGTTGTCGTGTTCGCGCTTCCTCTCTATTGGTTTGTGCTACTTAGCGGTCTGTTGCTCATCACGGGGATATGGGTGGCGGTGCGCGCCTACCGGCAGCTCCAGTCACAGTTCATCGAGCCGCTGGAAGAGGTTCGACTCTGGGCATTGCGCATGCGCGGTGGGAATCTGCAAGCTCGCCTGCCGGATGCGTCCAAGCCTGAGCTGGATGATTTCACTTATGACATCAATTGCCTTGCCGACGAGTTTCAACGCTTGGCTAGAGATCTTGACAGCGAGGTCAATCGTCATACCGAACGGTTGGCGCTGAAAACACGTTCTCTGCAAATTCTCTATGATGTCGCTGCCAGCGTGAACATGGTACGCGATCTCGATGAGCTTTTGACGCGTTTTTTACACACACTCGTCGATCTGGTTAACGCTCGCGCGGGCATCGTTCGATTGTTGGACGAGGACGGTTACATGGAGCTGGTGGCCGCTACCGGCTTGTCTCCGGAAATTCTCGAACAGGAGCAGACCGTCCCACTCGACAGTTGCCTGTGTGGACAAGCCGCCAATTCCAGCCAGCTCATGGTGGACTGCCAAGGGGATAGTTGTCGAAGTTACCTGGGGCGAACCGTATTGGACGGTCCCTCTTCGACGTTGATCGCCGTGCCGCTTCAGTACCGGGGCACAACGCTTGGCGTCTACAATCTGTTTCTCGACTCGAATGCAACGCCCGGTGAAGACCTTCAAGAATTGCTGACCAGCATTGGCCGCCACTTGGGAATGGCAATTGAAAAATCTCAAGTCGATAAGAAGGCACAGCGACTTTCGATCATGCAGGAGCGCACCATGCTGGCTCATGAACTCCACGATTCGGTCGCTCAAACCATCACCAGTCTCCGTTACCGCGTCCGTGCCATGGATGAATTGCTCTCTTCGGATTCGCAGGAGTCTGTGCGACAGGAATTGAAGCAGATCCGCAGCACTCTGGAAGAGGCGCATACCGAGCTGCGGCAGTTAATGCTCCACTACCGTGCGCCCATGGACGAACGAGGACTTCTACCAGCGATTGAAGATCTCATGCAACGCTTTCGCCGGGAAACGGGAATCACCCTATTCGTACAGAAAGATTGCGGTGGCTCCAATCTCCCCGCCATTCTGGAAATGCAAGTGCTGCGAATTATCCAAGAGGCACTTGCCAATGTACGTAAACACAGTCAAGCACAGACGGTACGCGTCTTGATGCGCTGTGTGGATGGTGAGTTTTATCGTGTCTTGATCGAAGATGACGGCATCGGGTTTTCCAAGACGTCATTAAGCGGTCAACCCGGCGAACACGTTGGCCTCAGTATTATGCAAGAGCGTACCCAGCGGTTGAGCGGGACGTTGAACATAGAAAGTGAACCGGGCGAAGGAACGCGCGTCGAATTGACCTTCCGACACCGTAAGGACGATTCGCTCAATTCCCTAAACCCCGAATGCAATAGCGAGGTAACCCATGCGTGTTCTGATCATTGATGATCACGCCTTGTTCCGTGTTGGCCTCCAGGAACTCCTGGAACGCCGCGGAATCGAGGTGTGCGGCGCTGTAGGTGATGGCAAAGAGGGGCTGCGTATGGCGGCGGAAACCTCGCCTGATATCGTGCTCTTGGATTTACGCATGCCCAACACCGACGGAATCACCGTGCTCCGGGCGATTCGAGAGGCGGGACTGAAGATGCCAGTCGTTATGCTTACCACCAGTAGCGACGAACGTGATCTCGTGGAGTCGCTGCGCTCCGGTGCGCAAGGGTACCTGGTAAAGGATATGGAACCGGACGAAGTGGTTAGTGCGCTTAGCGAGGTTGTTGAAGGGCAGACTGTCGTAGCGCCCGGGTTGACCGGTGTGCTCGCTGATGCGGTGCGTTCCGATTATTCAGACAGCGATATCGACGCCAGCCCTTTTGCCGAGCTCACCCCGAGAGAGACCGAGATTCTGTGCCATCTGGCCGAGGGACAGAGTAATAAAGTCATTGCCCGTAATTTAGGCATTTCCGACGGTACGGTAAAACTGCACGTCAAGGCCATCCTGCGTAAGCTGGGTGTTCACTCCCGGGTCGAAGCAGCTGTCATGGCGGTACGACATGGACTCAGTCACAAGCAACTGGAGAGCGACGGAGCCTAGGGCCTGTTCACACCAGTCGGATAGGTCCTGTTGTGCCTGAATACACGCCAATCAAGGCACGAGGAGAGAAGTTTGGTGACTCCAATCGAACGACGAGCAACGCCAAGTGGCGTGTATTCAGGCGCAACCCGAAGGGCTGGGCCTCATTTTTCGCCCAGCGGCGTTATCGTTCGCTCATGTAGCGGTGCTACAGATCGCTTACTCTGCCTTGCTGGACGAAAACTGAGACCTAGCAGAACCTATCCGACTGGTGTGAACAGGCCCCTGGCGTGACAACCTTTCGTGCCCTCGTTGACGCTTGTCGAAAAAGCGTTGGCGAACTTTTTCCCTGGGATCTTGCAGAGGCATTGGCGGAACAACAGCCACTACTGCTGCTGGATGTACGCGAACCCTATGAGTTCGAGGCAGTGGCCATCCAAGGCTCGCTCAACGTACCGCGCGGCATTCTGGAGCCCTCCTGCGAATACGGTTTTGAAGAGACGCTCCCTGAGCTGGTGCAAGCGCGCGATCGGTCTATCGTCATTGTCTGTCGTTCGGGTAATCGCAGTCTGCTGGCGGGACAAGTGATGAAACTTATGGGTTACCGAGACGTACGCTCGCTGGCGACAGGATTGAAAGGTTGGAACGACTACGATCAACCGCTCTATGACCTAACCGGTAAGCCGGTCGACGCCGATTCCGCAGAACTCTTGCTCTCCCCTCCCCTCAGCGCAGAACAGCTCGGTACCGCCGGTTGAAACACCGGCTGACCTGCCGTTTGAACTACTGTATGACGGTGTAACCTTTGGACTGGATGAAAGTCCGGACAAGATCTTGATCGATTTTCCCTGAAGCAACCTCTTGATGGAGTATGTCGAGTGCCTGCTCCTCGGGCAGACCGCGTTTGTAAGGTCGGTCACCCGCCGTCAACGCATCGTAGATATCGGCAATCGTCATGATCTTCGATTGAATCGGTATCTCTTCAGCCATCAGCCCACGCGGATACCCGGATCCATTCAACTTCTCGTGATGCGCATAGGCAATTTCGGGAACGGCTTTTAACGTACCACTCCATGGGATCAGGCTCAGAAACGCAAAGGTATGGCTAACATGAGATTCGATCTGCAACCGCTCATCGGGGCTCAAACTCCCTTGTGCGGCGGTGAGATCGGAAAACTCAAAGTCTTCAAGAATAGAGATCTCTTCCCCATCTTCCCCTGGGAACGAGTAGGAGAGTAGCTCGCTAAGTTCGGTAGGAACCTCTCGCCGTGAAACCGAAGGTTCATTGGTCTTCAATATCAGTTCGAGAAAGCGATCCAATCGCTCTCTCTCGGTCACCAATGCCTCTTCAGTCGCCCGACGCAACTCCAACAGCTCTTTATCCTCCAGACTCCCCTGCTCATGCAGTTGGATCAGCTTCTTATACGCCCGGCGTTCGAGGCTGGCGCGCGCGTACTGGAAACGCTGCTTAATGAGTTGGAGCTGGTGCGGGTAGAGCTTTTTGGGTTTAGTCAGAACATGTTCGCGCACACCGACTTTACCGAAATCATGAAGCAGCGCTGCGTAACGCAATTCGCGCATCATATCCGCATCAAACTCGACCTTTTTCAGGGCCGATTCGCCAGACCGATCGACCGCCGCCGCCAAACGCTCCGTGTATTCCGCCACGCGAAACGAGTGACCGGCGGTAACCGGGTCTCGTGCTTCAATGGCCTGCACGGAAGCGCGGATAAAACTCTCGAACAACTCTTCGATCTCGGAATAGAGCTGCGCGTTACGAACGGCAATGGCGGCCTGGGCGCAGACACCGGTCAATACTTCCAGGTCAGACTGATCGAAAGTCTGGGGATCGGAGGTACTGTGGACCTGGATCAATCCCAATACGTCGTCACTGACCAAGAGTGGCGCGCACATCAGGCTACGCAATGACAAATCGAGTATGGATTCCTGGGATTCGAATCGCTTGTCGCCTTGGGCATCCACCGACAGGATGGCCTGCTTATTAGTGATCACCTGATTGACGACCGTACGGGAGATAGCGACATCTTCGCTGTCATGTTTGTCAGTCGATCGGCTCCTATGAGCCACGGGAACTAATTCGTCAAGATCCCGATCTTTGAGTAGCACAAAAGCACTTTCAGCTTTTGGAAAAATGTCGAAGATGTAATCCATTACCGTCAACATCAACTGCTCGCGGCTATCTACCGCCCCCAACGCGACACTGATTTGAGTCATGGCTTGCAAACGACGCAATACGTTCGCTAGAGACGGATCTTCTCGCTTATCGAGATCGAGTTTCTGCAGGATACTCTGCGATGCGTCGAGCATGACACTCATTTCACCGAGTGACTTGTCATTCATACGTAGCGCGGCATTATCCGGCGCGGGGTGCCTGCTGAAAACGCTCTGTCCCGCGTGGGCGGTTGTTGCGGTTCCACCCGTATTCATAATCACGCTGGTCTCTTTATCACGGTAGACCAACAGCGTGGACGAGATAGTTATCTCATCGCCATCTTTCAGTTCGCGGGGTTGGTTGGGAGTTAGGGTTTCGTCGGAGATCCGTGTTCCGTTGGTAGAACCCAGATCCTCGATTTGATAGCCGTTACCCTTACGAAAAATACGGGCATGTCGACGACTCACTTCGCCATCAGGCAGAGGTAAAAACACGCGCGCGTCTATGCCCTCGGGACAGCACCCGAGGTAGACCTCCTCATCCAGCCTGAAAACGCGGCCGGTATCGTGACCTTCGCGTATTTGAAGGGTGGGCACGCTTAGCCTATCCCCACCATGTTTTTTGCTGTTCTTCCATAGGCTTACTATATCAAGCTCGAAGCAACATCCCTAGCCACAAACAACTTATCGAACACACAGGAGTTTTCGCACTCTATTCCTTATAGTCCACCGTCGAAACCCTATGGTAAAGTATCTGATCGTAAAGAAAAAATGGCGGTTGGGGCACCGAGCGATTTACCGTAAGTGGATTTTGCCGGGCGAAACAGGTGGATATCAAACTAGATGACCTACTAAACGTAGGGGTGTATCTATGCCTTTGGCATTGAATCTCTCACTTAAACCACAACCCACCCTGCCGTTAATCGTTTTGGACGGTAAAGACGTCGCGAGATCATTGAGCCCTGCCTATGGGAGGAGTCATGGGTTCCAAAAACCTGATAGTCCCCAAACAACTGAGCCACGTAACGCTCTGGGTTCACCCGGACGGCATTGTCGAGGGATGTTTGTTTCTCAGAATGGACGATGGAGAACTGAAACCCGAAGTTCCGATCGAGGTGTTGAACCACCCTTCGCCCTTTATTGTGGTAAGAAGGGAGGATCCTCAATCGATTAAGTTCTACAACAAAAGCTCTATTGTTCGTGTCCACTACAGTGCCGAGTATGAGGATGACCGCCGTCTCCCTGAACTCCAGTGTTCGATGCAGATGATGGATGGCTCACTGCTTAAAGGCACCATACGCAGAGAGCTGCCTCCCGATTATTCGCGGTTGTACGACTATCTGAACTTGGAACAGGAGCGATTCGCCAAACTCTATCTCGATGACGACCAGGTCTGTTTGGTGAACAAAGCCTATATCGTCTGTGTATCCGAAGTGGGCGCCAGTAGCATTTCGTAGCATGCAATCACTGGTGATCGTTGATGGGGTTGAATAGCAAATAAGATGGGGATTTTAGACGGATTCCGTGCCAATAAGGCTGTGGCGACAATAGTTAAAGCCAAAAACGCCGCAACACCGGATGTGGCCGATGCGGTATTCCAGCTCAAACAGGCCGGTGATAGCGCCGCCGAAAAACTCATCGAAGCGTTGGGTCGAACCCGCACACCCAACACGGTGATCGCGGTGCTAAACAGTTTTCTCGACAATTCGACACTCCGCTACTTTGCGGAAGGTCTGACCAGCAAGGATCCAGCGATCGTGGACGGTGTTGCCAAAGTCCTCACTACGGGGACACGTTACGATCCCAATCTGCTTTTGGAGGTCTATGCCGATCCCGAAAGTCCCAAAGGTTTGTTGTCCAAGATCCTCTTGGCGCAGAAAGATCGACTCAAACTGAAATCACTACTCCGCCTGATCGGGCGCATTCCCCCCGAAGCGCGTACCGGTGTGTTTAGAATCATGGAAGAGGTCGCAGCGACCGAGAATGTCGGCGAGCTTATGGGATTTGTAGGAAGCGACGACCCGGTTATTAGGCTTCATACCGCGCGCATACTAAAGCGATTCAGCACGGCAGAAGTGCGCGACACCCTGGTGAAACTCCTCTCCGATCCCGCGAAGGCGGTAAGGCTGGAAGCGTTGACCGGCGTAGGCGAGTTAAGCATCCCCGTGGATGTTCAACCGATCTGCAAAATGTTGCGTGATGCGGATATGACCGTACAGAGCAAGGCCATCGACACGATCATCAAGATCAACTCGGCCGACTCGGTGAAGTATTTGTTGGAGATTCTGCAAGACGAATCGGAGTATGTTCGACGCGCTGCAGTAGAAGTTCTCAATGAGGTCGGCAATACCAGCGCCATCAAAGATCTCATCGATGCGCTACGCGATCAGGACTGGTGGGTACGGGTACGCGCTTCTGATGCATTGGGCTCGATCGGTGGCCCCCGGGTAGTGGAGTCGGTTATTTCGCTGATTAAGGACGAAGATGAGTTCATTCGTCGATTCGCCATAGAAATCCTCAACTCCACGAAAGACAGCCGAGCCAAAAACTATTTGGCCGATGCATTGGAAGACGACGACTGGTGGGTACGCGAACGGGCTGTCGATGCGCTCGCGGCCATTGGTGATCCATCGGTTGTACCGCGTCTCATCACGTTGATGCAAAAAGACGACCGCGCGGCACCGGTGGTCATCCGCGCTCTCGCCCAAATCGGCGACATCAGCGCGGTAGAGCGATCGTGGAGATGTTGAAGCACCCGGAGAATTCAATACGCAAAGAGGCGTTACGCGCGCTCGCCACGCTGACGGATAAAGAACACGCCGATAAGGTGCGACGTGCCACGATGGAATTGTGCAATTCCTCCGATGCCGACATTCGTGCGTTGGCCGACAATACGATAAACACTCTGATAGCCCTGCCCTCTGATGGCGCTCAAGGCGAACAAGGCCAGCGGGCTAGATCACTTGCCGATGAGCCGGTACATACCGGTTCCACAGTGATGCGAGCGCACTCCATGTTGACCGATCAGGATCTCTCCAACTCCAATGATGCGACCATCATTGCCGGCGGAGACGTTGCCCGCGTCGACACTATCGATGCCGCAAAACTGAAGCCCGGTGAGATACTCGCCGATCGTTACCGCGTTATCCGCCATATTGGCCGTGGAGCTTTCGGAGTCGTGTTGCTCGTCGAGGATATGATGGTACACGAGGAGATCGTTTTAAAATTCATCACGCCGCAACTTACCTCCAATGAGGACACCATCAAGCGTTTTGTGTTGGAGATGAAGTACGCACGCAAGATCACTCACGAAAACGTGATCCGAATTTACGATTTCATCACGTTTGGTAACTCCTACGCCATGTCGATGGAGTACTTCGACGCCCACTCGCTGGCCTCGGAACTGAAAACCGGAACTCCCATTGAAACAGACCGCAGTCTACGGATACTGCGCGACATCTGCCTGGGTATGACGGTTACCCATAAGGGTAGCCTCGTGCACCGCGACCTTAACCCTTCCAACATCTTGATAGATGATGATGATTTGGTGAAGATCGTTGACTTTGGCTTGGCCGCTGCCGCTCGGGAGGGTGAATCGCGTTTGACCAAAACCGGTATTATTCTTGGCACGCCTACCTATATGGCGCCCAAGCAGGTCAAAGGACAGAAGGTCGATGCGAAAACGGATATCTACAGTTTAGGTATCATCATGTATGAGATGTTCACGGGTCGACCACCCTATGTAGCGGATGACCCGATGGGAATTCTGTTCCAGCGTATGGAAGCGAAGGCGAAGCCTCCAAGAGAGATGAATCCCGACATCCCCGAAGAGATCGAAGCGTTGATTCGTAAATCGATGGCGCGCAAGGCGGAAGACCGATTCACCAGCATGGATGAAGTTCGCCTCGCCATCGAGAAGATCATGCAACTCAGGAGTACGGATTAGTGGCGGCCCGTATTGATGCCTTCCTGCAACTCGGTCGCGAACAGGGGTGTTCGGATATACACCTGGCGGTGGGAACCCCTCCCATATTGCGTCTGCATGGAGAGCTGACGCCGGTTCGCTATCGTGATCTCGATCATGACGAACTGGAGCGGCTCATCGACGAAATTCTCACCGAAGAGCAGCGCAAGCAGTTCAGCCAAGGCGGCGACCTGGATCTGTCCTACGAAAGCGAAGAGGTTGGCCGCTTTCGCGTCAACCTATTCAGGAAAGTCGGCGGGGTCGGTGCGACATTTCGTGTCATCCCCTCCGAAATCCCCTCGTTGGAGAGTCTGAACCTGCCGCCGGTCGTCGAAAAATTCAACGATCTTCACCAAGGTTTGGTGTTAGTCACCGGTGCGACGGGAACCGGCAAAACGACCACGCTCTCCTCCATGATTCACAACATCAATCAGCGTCGTAAACAGAATATCATCACGCTGGAAGACCCCATCGAGTTCGTCCACAAAAGCGATCAATCGTTAGTGGTGCAGCGTGAAGTCGGCGTTCATGTACCCAGTTTCGCGGACGGCCTTCGTGCAGCGCTTCGCGAAGACCCCGATATCATCCTGGTGGGCGAACTCCGTGATCTCGAAACGGTCACCCTTGCCTTGATTGCTGCTGAAACCGGCCACTTGGTGCTCGGTACACTGCACACCACGTCGGCGACAAAAACACTGGATCGTATTATCGATGCCCTTCCCGCCGAGCAGAAGCTCCAAGGGATGACCTCGTTAGCCCAAAACCTGCGTGCCGTCGTCAGCCAGAGTCTCGTGCGCACCGCCGACGGCCGCGGGCGAAAAGGCCATCTGCGAGATCATGGTGATGACACCGGCCATTTCACACCTGTTGATGAGCGGAAAAGTGTTCCAGATACCTGCCAAATTGCAGACCGGCCGCGACCAAGGCATGCAACTATTGGATCAGTCACTCCTGGAAGCGGTACAAGCAAGGGAGATCGACCCGGATGACACGTATCGCCACGCGATCGATAAGAAGCAGTTTCAGCGCTTTGTTACCGATCCCACGCTTCTTCCCTCTGTAAGCCTGGTGGGGCAATAGGCCATGGAGATCAGTGGAATCACCTCCGGCGCCATCGAGATGCGACACCGTGTCGATAGTTTTCTGGAGCTGGTAGTCAAACAGAAGGGGTCTGACCTTCACTTGGTATCGGGAAATCCTCCTCGGATCCGCCTCTTCGGTGAAGTAGCCACCATCAAGTATCGTGAACTCTCCACTACCGAGACTGAAGATCTGCTTTTCGAGATCATGCCCAGTATGGCGCGGCGTACTTTCGATACCGAACATGGCGTCGATTTCGGCTATGAGATTCCAGGCATGTCGCGTTTTCGCGTCAACGCCTTTCGCCACTTGGGCGGCATCGGCGCAGTATTCCGCGTCATTCCCAGCCAAGTGCCTTCGCTGGAGGAGATGCGCCTGCCGCCGATCTGTCGAGCTCTCTGCGAGCACCAGAAGGGCCTCATCCTGGTGACGGAACCGACAGGATCGGGGAAATCCACCACCCTGGCGGCCATGGTGGACCACATCTAATGATTCTAGAAAAAGCCACATCATCACCATCGAAGACCCCATCGAATACCAGCACACCCGCAAAAGCAGCTTGATCAGCCAGCGCGAAGTGGGAATCCACACCGAGAGTTTCGCCTCCGCCCTGCGGTCCGCCCTGCGCGAGGACCCTAATGTCCTGTTGGTCGGTGAGATGCGCGACCTGGAGACCATCCATCTCGCAGCCACCGCCGCCGAGACAGGCATTCTGGTGATGGGAACTCTACACACCAATGGTGCAGCCGCGGCAGTGGATCGAGCTATAACTGAATCGGGTGTTTAAAGAATGTGAAAAATAGCGGTGTATCTGGTTGATGGGTAGTCGCCAAACCAATCACTCAACCAACAGGGATACACCGCTATGGAGAAAGAGAATAACGTTGTTGCGTTTTCAGGTCGACAGGAACTCACTGATGGCCTGACTGAATTACTGAGAACAGGGGCAGTTCAGCTGATTCAGCAAGCAGTAGAAGCGGAGTTGGCCGGATTTATGGAACAGTTTTCAGCTCGCTTACTGGAAG
>Ga0209679_1000086_pt1 | contig 45471 bp, 40 predicted proteins | sample WorMetHEROISLAND_4_FD_187408 | JGI IMG/M metagenome (GOLD analysis project Ga0209679, IMG submission 187408) | Marine gutless worms symbiont microbial communities from Max Planck institute for Marine Microbiology, Germany - Olavius sp. 2 HERON... ...
AACTTTAAGAAGCTGATAGCGGAAGCCGGAGGCTTGGACGTTATGGGGCGGCTTTATCCGAGAATGCAGATCCTGTCTGTGCCGGAAATCTTTGAGGGTAAGCGATTCGATACGCCAGGGGCGGTAGATCATGGTGACCGGCAGCATACTTTGGCTTTACCAATAAGCCTATAACTATTAATTCCCAAAAATTTCTCAATTATGCCTTTGCGGTTCAAAAACGGCTACCCGGATGAGGTAGGATAGAACCTCACTCTATATTCTGCACCTGCTCGCGCATCTGCTCGATCAGGACCTTCATCTCCACGGCCATGCGGGTAACCTCGAGGTCAGAGGATTTCGAAGTCAGAGTATTGGCCTCCCGGTTCAGCTCCTGCATCAGGAAGTCCAGGCGGCGACCAATGGGGCCGCTGTTATTCAACACCGACCGGACCTCATCGATATGGGCCGTCAGACGATCCAGCTCCTCGTCCACATCCAGGCGTTGGGCGAGCAAGGCAAGTTCCTGCTCCAGGCGGTTCGGATCGAGCTCGGCGCGCACCTCCTGCAGCCGGTCGCGGATGCGCTCCCGTACCTCCACCATGACTTGGGGCATACGCTTCCTGATCCGGTCCGCACAAGCGGCGAGCTTGTCACAGCGTTCCCGGATAAGACCGGCCAGCCGCGCCCCTTCCCGTTCGCGGGTCGCGACCAGGGAGGCTAGGGCCTGGTCCAATAGCTCCAGGGACCGCCGCATAACCGGCTCCAGGTCGGGCGGTTGCTCCTGCAGCACGCCGGGCCAGCGCAGGAGCTCGAATGGGGCGGGTTGCGCCCTGTGGCCGATAAGTTCCACCACCTCGTTCCCGGCGGCCAGCAGCTGCGCCAGGTAATGCCGGTTGATATGCAGGTTACAGGCCGTACTTGGACCTGGCGCATGGCGTAGCGTGCAGTCCAGCTTCCCCCGCCCGAGACCTGAGGCGAGGCGCTCACGCACTGCGGGCTCCAACGTCCGCAGTCCCTCCGGGAGGTGTACAGAGGCCTCCAGGTAGCGATGATTGACGGAGCGTAGCTCCCAGGTCAGCTCGCCTTCATCCCCGGTGGCGGATTCACGGGCGAAGGCGGTCATACTCTTGGTCACAGAGATCTCCGGAAGTGGACGGCGCACCATCCCTAGGGGGCGTTCTCAATCAATAAATTATCCAAGGATAGCAACCCGTTATGAGCGACCCGCCGACAATCATGTGCCTCGACAGCGCCGGCAAGCCGGCGCCTACAGCTGACTACGCGGTAGGCGCGGGCTTGCCCGCGCTTTTCCAGCTTGATTGTTACGATGATTTGGCTCAATTGAGAACGCCCCCTAGTACAGCAGTACCGAGCTACCGATAACGTCGATTGAGTTCTACCATTGGAAATTTTTTTGCCGCAATCAACCACTATGGACTGGAAGTCCATAGTCTGGAGGACTAACGTCCATAGTTTCAACTATGATGCGCTTCGCGCACTAAAGTTATTGAAGCAATGAACGCAAATCGGTTCGCTATCATCGGGGGTTCTTGGTCCATTTCCATTTATTTGCGGCCATTGGCGTTGATTTGCGGACAACTCTTCCGAGAAAACCCGGTTTGCTCAGTGTTATCAGTAATTGAGCCCGTAGCCCGTAGCCCGTAGGCTGGGTTGAGGAACGAAACCTCGCGCAGACAGCCAATAGCATGCCGGGTTAGGGCGCGTTCGACCCTGCTGGTAATACCACCGTATCGCAGTACGCGCCTAACCCAGCCTACCGGCTATCGGCAAAAGGCACCGATCTTCACCCTTGATCCCCTCTCCCCAACCCCTCTCCCGGCCGGGAGAGGGGCTTTTACGACACCCTCGGTGGGAAAGGGGCTTTTGCGATACCCTCCTGGGGCGATAGGCAGGTATCACCACATCATTGATGCGGTTCGCTGCGCTGGTAATGCTCAATATATAATGATCGTGCAATCATCCCACCGCAGAGGTTCATCACTACACATTGCGCACTACCGCTTCGCTCACCGCATCCTACTCAGCAAGGAGCGCCACATGGGCCGCGGCTAGTCTGGCCACCGGTACCCGCGGGGCCGAGCAGCTCACGTAATCCAGACCGATCCGGTGGCAGAAGCCGATGGAGTCCGGGTGGCCGCCGTGTTCGCCGCAGATGCCCACGTGCATCTGGGGACGGATCTCCTTACCCCACTTCATGGTAAGCTCCATGAGCTTACCCACGCCCTTGATATCCAGCACCTCGAATGGATTGTTCTGCAGGATCCCCGACTGGCTGTACAGGGGTAGGAATTTGTTCTCGGCGTCTTCCCGCGAGAAGGAGAAGGCGGCCTGGGTGAGATCGTTGGTACCGAAGGAGAAAAACTCTGCCACCTCGGCCAGGGGACCAGCCTCCATGCAGGCACGCACGACCTCGATCATGGTGCCGAACTTGAAATCCACCGGACGCCCGTCGCGTTGCTTGAGCTCCTCGTGAATCTCGTCCACATAGTCCTTGACCCGTAGCAGCTCTTCCTGGGTGCAGACCTGAGGGACCTTGATCCGCGGCTGGATCTCGATGCCCATCCGCGCACACTCGGCGGCCGCCTCCAGGATAGCCCGGATCTGCATCTGGTAGATCTCCGGGAAGGTGATCCCCAGCCGCACGCCGCGGTGACCGAGCATGGGGTTGGTCTCGTAGAGGACACGCACCTTGTGCAGCATGGCCTCCTTCTTGGCAATGGCCGCCTCCACCAGGGTCGGGTCTACCGTCCGGCGTATCGCATCGATCTCAGCGCGGTGTTTGTCGGGGGCCTGGATGAGGCCGATGGCACCCGCCAGGACCGTTACACCGCGCATGGTCTCGTTAAGGCTGCGCAGGGCCTCCAGGTCACGCTCCAGCTGGTGCTCGTCCGGCAGGAACTCGTGGATCGGTGGGTCCAGCAGGCGAATGGTGACCGGATTCGGGGCCATGACCTGAAACAGCTCCTTGAAGTCGGCCCGTTGCAGGGGCAACAGCCGGTCCAGGGCCGCCTGGCGCTCCTCTGGGGTCTCGGCCACGATCATCTCGATGACGATGGGCAGGCGATCCACGGCGTTGAACATGCGCTCGGTACGGGCCAGCCCGATGCCCACGGCACCGTACTTGACGGCCCGGCGGGCATCGTCGGGCAGATCCGCGTTGGCCCACACCTGGAGTCGGGCCGCCGCGTCCGCCCACTGCAGCAGCAGCTCGAGCTCCTGGGTAAAATCGGGCTCCACGGTGGGGATCTCACCGAGATAGACCTGGCCCGTGCTGCCGTCGATGGTGATGACATCCCCCTCGTGGAAGCTGGCTTCCCCCACCTGGGCCTCACGGCGCTCCACATCGACGGCGATGCCCTCGGCGCCGGCTACACAGGGCTTGCCCATGCCCCGGGCCACCACCGCCGCGTGGGAGGTCTTGCCACCGCGGGAGGTGAGGATGCCCTGGGCGGCGAAGAAGCCGTGGATGTCTTCGGGCTTGGTCTCCTCCCGCACCAGGATCACCTTGTGGCCCAGCTCCTTGCCCATCTGCTCGGCGCGGTCCGCATCGAACACGGCGATGCCGGAGGCGGCCCCGGGCGAGGCCGGCAGGCCCTGGGCCACCGGCTCGGCGGGCACACTGGAGTCGAGGCGGGGAAACAGCATCTGCTCCAGCGACTCGGGCTGGATGCGCAGCAGGGCCTGCCGCTTGTCGATCAGTCCCGCGCGTTCCATCTCCACCGAGGTACGCACCATGGCGGTGGCGTTCATCTTGCCGTTGCGGGTCTGCAGACAGAACAAGCGACCGCGCTCGATGGTGAACTCGAAGTCCTGGATCTCGTGGTAATGGGTCTCCAGCTTGTCGCGCAATTCGGCGAGCTCTTTGGCCAACTGCGGCATCTCGGCCGTCATCTGGTCGATGGGTTTGGGGGTGCGGATGCCGGCCACCACGTCTTCGCCCTGGGCATTGACCAGGTACTCGCCGAACAGCTTGTTCTCGCCGGTCCCCGGATTGCGGGTGAAGGCTACGCCGGTGGCGCTGTCTTCCCCGCGATTCCCGAACACCATGGTCTGGACGTTCACTGCCGTGCCGTTGGCCATATTCGGGGTGATGTTGAACTGCTTGCGGTAATCCACGGCCCGCTTGCCCATCCAGGAGTGGAACACCGCCTTGATCGCGAGCTCGAGCTGCGCGAAGGGGTCTGTGGGGAAAGGCCTGCCGGTGGTCTCTTGCACCACTTGCAGGAAGCGTTCACCGATTTCCTGGAGGTCGTCGGCACTGAGCGCGACGTCTTCCGTTACCCCGGCCCGCTGCTTGACTGCCTCCAATTGCTGATCGAAGCGTTCGTCCGGCACGCCCTGCGCCACCTTGCCGAAGAGCTGGATAAAGCGCCGATAGGCGTCATAGCCGAAAAGGCGATCACCTGTTTGGGCGATCACGCCCTCCAGGGTCGTGGCGTTGAGGCCCAGGTTCAGGATGGTGTCCATCATGCCCGGCATGGACAAGGCGGAGCCCGAGCGCACCGAGACCAGCAAGGGGTTCTTGGCGTCGCCGAAGCCCTTGCCGGTCTGGGTCTCGAGCGTGCGCATGTGGGCACGGACCTCGTCCATGATGCCCGCCGGCAGCTCCCGCGACGGGGAATCCAGATACTCGAGACAGGCCGCGGTGGAAATCACAAAGCCGGGAGGTACGTTCAACCCGATCTGGGTCATCTCGCACAGGTTCGATCCCTTGCCACCCAGGAGCTGCTTGTTCTTTCCATCCCCCTCGGTGAATGCAAAGACATGTTTCTTGGTGCCGGTTGCAACGCTCATCGGTCGATTCTACCTCAATTTGGGTTGTGAAATTTCGATCTGCGGGCAAGGATACCATCAAGATAGTTTGCAATCCCCCTGCCAAGTTGGTAGCCACGGGATTGGCTCGTATAAATCTCTGCTCACATTTAGTTGCGAATGGTGATATTCTAGCGAGGCTTCGCCCACCGGCGAGTGCCTAACTCGAGCTCCGTCGCAAAACCCCAATAGGACAGGATTTACAGGATTCTTGTCGTTCCTGAATTTGCTACACCCGATCACGTCCTGACCAAACCAGCAAGCCTCCTTCACAATAAAAAAATCCTGTTAATCCTGTACGATTAGCTGGCGAGACGAAACTTCGCCTTAAGCCCATGAGGTGTGAACTTTTTGTGCAGTGCACAAACTTGACTTATTATGTTAAAGATGCAGGTCCATCAAGGAATTCTAGCGACATGAAACAAGCAACCATCACCTTCCCGGATAACCTTGAGCAAGCTCTTGAGCGATCCGTCGAGGAGCAGGAGATACCAGTGCAGCCCACAGGGGTCGTCCAAGAGACCGTTGGGGAGTACCTGGGTGAGCACGGCTATCTCCGGTCATCCTCTGCACTTCGCATCCGTCCGGCTGAACGCGGTAGCGGTCAAAAAGACGTGAGCATTGCGCACGACCGCTACCTTGCTTTCAGGTGACACGGGCCGTTCTCGCCGATACAGGGCCGTTGTATGCTGCGGTCGATGTCGATGACCGGTATCGCGAGCGCGCTCAGGAGCAACTGCAAACCCTTGAAGACCAAGGGCTGTCAGTAGTGCTTACCTACCCGATTCTCCTAGAAGCGCACACGCTTATCTTGTATCGGCTCGAGCATCTAAGTGCATCCAGGTGGCTTGAGGATGTGCGTGCCGGCACTGCATTGCTGAATCCAACCCCACAAGATTACCGCGACTCCACGATGTTGGTCGGCCGGTTTCCCGACCAGTCCATCTCACTATTCGATGCCGCGTTGGCTACCCTGGCGTCCAGGTTGAGACTGCCGGTCTGGACCTATGACCATCACTTCGACGCGATGCAAACCGCCGTCTGGCGTTGAATCCGTGGGTCGGACGGGACACCTGGCCGGATTTGTGACTCGGTGGTATGTGATGGGGCCTTTCCATCAGAACAGCTGGGGATGGATTTCCGAAAGCTCACGCCGCAGCCCGATGTCGTCGTCGCCGGTGACCAAGCGCTGTCGCAGCCGGTAGGCAACACCGCGTTCGTCGGCCGGTATCGAATCCGGCGTCAGGGAAGCCGCCGCGGTGGGTTCCTGCAGCAGTAACCAGGCCGGGAAGTCCTCGGTATCCAATGGCGGGTCCAGGTCTTCGAATCCGTCCCAAAGCCCGGCGAGCCGGCGGTCGGGGAACCGGGGCGAGGCGAAGGTCCGCTCAGCCTCCAGGGGATGCTCCCAGCACAGCCCATCCAGTCCGTGCGCGCGGCCCCTAGGTCACGCCGGTGCCAACAGGCCGCGGCGTAGGCCAGCAGGAGTGACGGCTCGCTGCGCCAATCGTGCTCCGCCGCTTCTCGCACCGCATCCCAGCGCCCGGCCCGCGCCCAGGCGAAGCTGGCATGGAGCTGCGGGGCACCGGGCTCGAAGGCCCGTCCGGCAAGAGACTCCGCGAGGGCCGGCCACAGGGGGGCGAGAAAGTCCCGATCCCGATGCCCCAGGAGCTCCCGTGCTAGGGGCTCGATGGCTAGCAGCTCCTGCAGGCGATCGCCAGGAGTCATGATATCCGGGTCGTCGATGACCTGGATCAGGCGCAGAAAGCCGCGCAAACGGCGATGGTGCGGATCTTGTCGCACCAGCCGTGCGACCTGCTCCCGGGCCCGCTCGATACGGCGCTCGGCCAGGGCCCGTTGGATCTCCTGCTCCAGCAAGGGTACGGTGCCGTCCTGAAACAGGTCCAATTGGGGCCGGTCCGGGGGTGGGGCAAAGACCGCGGCACAGGCGTAGACCAAGCGGGTCTGGTCACCGATGCGCAACGGCTTATCGACATTGGCCCAGCCACGGTGCTCCAAGGGTGTCGCCACAAGCCCCTGCCCCGTAGCGTAGGCCCCGGACATTCTCCAGCAGCTCGGCAACATCCGCCGGCGCGGCGCGGAGTAAGCCCTGAGTGGTCGGCTTATGCCCCATCCGCCAGGCCTCATAGTCCTCGTAGGCCAGGAGGTCGGCCGCCAGCAGCAGCTCCAACGGATCCAGCCGCCCCTGTTCGAGCAGGAGCCGGTCCGCTAGAGACCCGAGGGCGTTATTGGAGAGCAGATCGCTTAACACTAAACAATCACCTGATGCGAAAGGAGCGCTAGCGACTGAAGCAGTCGGGTGAATTGACTTATTAGCTTAAGTGGAGAGGCAAATCAGACAAAATGGGTATCCTTCTTCTTATAGTCTATCTGATTTATCCCAGCAATTCATTGAATCATTTACTGCCTTCGCCGCACCATCAAACCCCGGAAATAAGGTAGATGCAGTCACTCCGTATAATTCACATAATTCTAAAATCTTTTTTGATTTTATAGGGATAGATATTTTAAATAGAAGTGTATCTGGCAATCTCGTAAACTCTTGTTCCATTGAAACAAAATTAATGGGCTCACGTGTTTTTCCCTCCTGTCGATGGAGACTAAATACGCCTGCTTGAGCTGCCAAATTTTTGCTTGCTGAACCGGGCACACTGATGATGGAGATGTTTCTGTAAAGGTTTATCACCTCTATATCAAGAGCCCAAACAGCAAGACGCTCTTTTTCTTTCCACTGATGCTTATTTTCAAGGGCTGAAGAGGCGGCAAAATACGCTGCCACAAATGACCGTCTTGTCCAGTCAAGCAATCGTGTTGGTACACCATGGTGTTGTGATAGTGCCATAATTTCCAAAAGATTTTTATTGGGCCACTCCGTTGGGTTTAAATAAAATCTGCTCGCATTTCGAGTGTTCAAATGTTGTTCTCTAAATTCTACAGGATCGTTTATAATTCTTAGACCTAAATAGTCGCATTGCTCGACAAAATGTTCTAATATCCTCGATTCTGAAAAAACCTGATCATCGGCTGTTACACCAAGACTTCCCCAAACACGTTTTACAGGGTTTTTAGGTCCTTCTCTCAATACACTTGAGGATCAGCTCCCAATCTGAATTTCTTTGCCCTCGATAAATAAAATTACTAGGATCAGGTCTTAACGGTTTTTGTGGAGAAAGGAGAGACTGAAATTCTTCGACTCTCTCACATTTTTTTCGGTAAAAGCTTTGTGCATAGCTATCAGGTTCCGGGTTCCTCCCAGGGATCGACCAGGTTCAGATCGTCCAGAAATCCGAAATCCTTTCTGTTGCGGGTTGCCAGCTCAAGGTTGTTGGCACAGGCGATAGCCGCGATCTGGGCATCCTCGACCGATACGGGCCGTCCCAGGCGCTTGGAGTGAGCCAGGATACTTGCGTAGTGTGGGGCAACCGCGCAATCGAACGCCAAACAGCGTCCGTGGAGCGCAGAGAAAACGACCTGGGCGGCTAAACGCAGTGCCTCGCGTCGTCGCCCGTCCGGCAGCAATGCGATACCTCTCTCGATCTCGGCCTTGGTGACAGCTGATATATGGAGCTGGCTCGGGCGCTGATGATCGAGCCACGCGATGACCTCGGGATCGGGAACCACCTTCATCCATTCCGAGATCACGTTCGTATCGAGCAGGATCACTGACCACTTTCCCGGAAATCGGGTGCCGGACGGGGAGCGGACCGCGCCGGAAGTGCCAGCTCGCCGCCGCCGTTCAGTTCGAGTATGCGCGCATGAACACGGCTGCCCAACCCGCCTTGCTCGCGTTCGACCACCAGCGCCTCGCGCAGGATTTGCCGCACTTCCTCTTCCATCGAGTGTCCGCGGCTCCCTGCCCGCAGGCGCAGTAGGCCCTTTAGATCGTCGTCGAGATTTCGCACTTTAGCATTGCCATCATTAGACTCCCAACGCGCATGCACTGCATGCATCGTATACAGTCTAGTGGGTCGGGTCGGCTCAAACCAAGGAAAATGTCGGCAACGTTCGTGCTTGCGTCCAATGGTACAGGATTGACAGGATGTTCAGGATTAACAGGATTTTTTCTTGTTGCCCTGAACGTTCGCCGCGGAGTTACACTCTTTCCGAATGGGTAGTGCTTAGGCGATTTCTGTCAAATGACAGACCAGCCTGCTTGTCTTTGCGTCCGTCTTCTGGGTCGCGACAAAGTTACATCGCACAACGATGCGCCTGTTGTCGCTCCTTGAAGACGAACGAATAGCCGACCCGTCCTGGTCTATCATTTTCCGGCAATCGCTTTAAACAAGTACTGATCCTATAATTACCCCGTCGAAGAAGAGGGCGTTACAAAAGCCCCTCTCCCGCCGGGAGAGGGGATCAAAGGGCGAAGATCGATGCTTTTTGCGACACCCTCAAGGAGGAAAAGGTTCGGCAGGAAGTTCATCGCTACAGGTTAGCACTACCCCTGGCCAACAGCTATTCTCAATTACCAGTAACATCGAGCGGATAGGATCTTCATGGAAAAGTTAGCCGCAAATCAACGCGATGGGATGAAGGACCGTCGATGATGGCAGGTTGATTCCGAACGATTTGCGTTCATTACGGCAAAAAAAATGATTCCCATGTTATCGGTATTTTGGTACTGTAATACCGGTGGGGAGCAGTCCAGTCATGCGACCGGGGCGAACAGGAGCTCGAGATCCTCGGCGGTCAAAGACCCCGCCGCCGCACCGTCACCCGACAGCATGGCGTCCGCCAGCGCCGCCTTACGTGCCTGTAGCTCCGCCACCCGCTGCTCCACCGTACCTTCGGTGAGCAGCTTGTAGGCAAATACCGGCTTGTCCTGGCCGATGCGGTGGGCACGGTCGGTAACCTGGTGCTCGGCAGCCGGATTCCACCAGGGGTCATAATGGATCACCGTATCCGCCGCCGTGAGGTTGAGCCCACTGCCGCCGGCCTTGAGGCTGATGAGAAACAAGGGGACCTCCCCGGCCTGGAAGCGGTCCACCGGCACGACCCGGTTACGGGTGCGGCCGGTGAGCTTCACGGAATCCTGGTTCTCGCGCAAGCCACTGCGCATCAGCTCGTCCTCGATCAGGGCCAGCATGCTGGCGAACTGGGAGAACAGGAGCACACGGCGCCCCTCCTCGCGCAGCTCCGGCAGCAAGGTCATGAGTAGCTCCAGCTTGGCGGAGCCCTTAACCTTGCGGGCACTTGCGAGTGCCACCAGCCGCGGGTCGCAGCACACCTGGCGCAACTTGAGCAAGGCATCGAGGAGGATGATGCCGCTGCGGACCAGGCCCTTGCTTGCCACCTCCCGGCGTACCCGTTCGTCCATGGCTAGACGCAGGGTCTCGTAGAGGTCGCGCTGATCGTTCGCTAGGGGCACCTGGCGTAGGATCTCGGTCTTTGGCGGCAGCTCCGTGGCCACCGCCTCCTTGGTACGACGCAGGAGGAAGGGGGTCACCCGCCGGCGCAGCTGCCCCTGACGGTGCGTGTCACCATAGCGTTCGATGGGGGTGCGGAACAGCGGCCGGAAGCGGCGTTCGTCACCGGGCAGCTCGGGCAAGAGAAAATTGAACAGGGACCAGAGTTCCCCCAGGTGGTTCTCCAGGGGGGTGCCGGTGAGACACAAACGGTGATGGGCCTCCAGGGAGCCGGCCACCTGGGCGGCCTTGCTGCGGGGGTTTTTGATCGCCTGGGCCTCGTCCAGGATCAGGAGATGGTAGGTCTGGGCACCCAAGGCCTCACGATCGCGGAACAGCAGCGGATAGGTGGTCAGCACCAGGTCGTGATCTGGGATCGCCGCGAAGTGGTGTCGGCGCTCCGGGCCATGGAGCAGCAGCACCTTGAGAGAGGGGGCGAAACGCTCGGCCTCCCGCCGCCAGTTGAACATCAGGCTAGTCGGCGCCACTACCAAGCTGGGGCGGTCGCTGCGGCCGCTCTCCCGTTCGACCAGAAGATGCGCCAGGGCCTGTACCGTTTTGCCCAGGCCCATATCGTCGGCGAGGATACCGCCCAGGTCATACTCCCGCAGGAACTGGAGCCAATCCAGCCCCCGGCGTTGATAGGGCCGTAACTCGGTTGCAAGTCCCGTCAGCGGGTCCAGCTCCGTAAGGCCCTGGAATTCCTTGAGCCGCCGCCCCCATGCCCGGCTCACTTCGCCACCCCGGAAGATCAGCCGTGGGTCCGCCGCCTCGATCTCCGCGAGCTGGGTCGCCTGCAGGCCGGACAGGCGCAGCCGCCCATCGCCCGTAAGGGGCCGCTGGGGGTCGTAGAGCTCGATCAGGGTAGACAGGGTAGACAGGATAGACAGGATAGACAGGATAGACAGGATAGACAGGATAGACAGGATAGACAGGATAGACAGGATAGACAGGATAGGCCGCAATCGTCCCGCCGGCATCAGGATCAGACGGCCATCGTCGAGCCGTACCTGCAAGTTCTCCTCGTCCTGCATCTGCGCCAGCATGGGCAAGGAGAAGTCGGCCTGGTAACGTTGAATCAGATCCACCAGGAGCGGCAGCAAATCCAGGCGCTCGCTGTCCACCTCCACGCCCAACCCGAGGTCGAACCAATGCTGCCCTTCGTACTCGGCGATCTCGATCTGCCAGTCGTCCCCGAGGTGGGCGATTTGGAAGTGGAAGCCGTCCTCCACATGGATCCGCCAGCCTTGCTCCACCAGGCGCGGTATGTCGCGCCCCATGAAGCGCAGCCAGCCCCGTCGTCGGGCAGCTCGAAGCACAACCCGACGTCGTCCTCATCGCCCAGGCTGCGGATGAGTCCTAGCCCTTCGAGGGCTCGGATCGCCGCGGACTCGCCCGCCAGATCACGCCCGCTCTCCAACAACATGCCCTGCTCCACGCGTTCGAGCGTCTCCTTCCTGTCTCGGGGATCGACGGTCCCGAAGGGGCCGTATGCGAAGGTCAGGACAGCACTGTGGGACCAGCTGGGCTCCGGTTTGACGCCCCAATAGCGGCCGGCGATGTCTGCGTTCAGGTCCTTGCTCTGCAAGTGCAGGCAGGGGGTAGGGGACTCGGATGCAACCCGGCGGCGCTCGGTGCGCGCCGGCAGGGGTGAAGCCGGCACGGGACTGAGCCGAGATGTTGTAGTCCTGGGGCTTACCATAACCCCCGGCCGCTAACTGCCGTATCCTGACGACATGCACCAGGATCTGCTTGAGACCGAATCGCTCCTCGCAGCGGAGCAGATAAAGCAACCGCTGCGGATTATCATAAGCAGCGCTGGCTGCCACCCGTTCCACGTGGCTGAGCCAATTGCGCACCTCCGGCGGTAGTCCGGAGGACGCATCTGGTTGCGAACGCTGCGCCGACCGATCGCCCAGCGACAGCAGGGTCGCCGCCACATGCTTGCAGTTGTATCCCACCGGACAGGAGCACTGTCCGACCACCGTCAGCTCACCGGAATCATCCCGCTGGAGCTGCACGATGCATTGGTAGACCCGCCCCCCGGAGCCCCGCACCCGCGCTCACCAGGCTCTGGGCGGCGTTGTAGTCGGCAGTCAGTACCCTGCCGTTGCGAAAGTAACGCACGCCACGCTCCAGATAGCTCGGGGGAAAGGCGCCTTCCAGATCTTCGTCGGTGAGAGTAAAGGGGATGTTGGATATGAGGTTTCGGATCGGCTCTTCTGGCCTGTCGTCTTTCACTGTTGAACCAATTCTGCGCCGACCGCGGGGAATCTAGGGCATGTTGACATTTAATTTAAGAGGCTGTCTAAAAACTAAGCCATTGATTTTCATAGAACCGCACCCGTAGGGTGGGCTGTGCCCACCGGTCAGGCATAGAATTTGGTGGGCACAGTCCACCCTACAGGTTAGTTAGTTCTTATACAGTCTCTAAGGAGTAAACCCTAACCTCTGGGCTTGTCTCCTAATGGTACAGGATTAACAGGATCTTATATCAGAGTGATATACCCCCCGAGCACACCGTCGAGTCCTGTGGCTCTATTGCCGTACAGTTCCTCCACCGTATCACGGAGGTAGTAGGTCAGCCGCGCGGCCACCGGATACGAGCGGCAAAACGCGGTCACCAACGCACGCGCCTCGGGGATCGTGACAGCCATCCGCTGTAACCTATCGTTTGTGCTGCGCAGCTATTTCTCTTGGTGTTCACGAGCCAGGCGGGTCAGGGTGTCATTGAGGGACTCACCGGGACGCCTCCCAGGGAACTGTCGGGCAGTGGTCTTGGTGATGAAAAGCGGGATATCCAAGTACTGGCCTTCCTCGAGCTCGAGGAACACCGGTTCTTCAACCAGGTCGGCACTGCCCTCGGCAGCATCTTGCTTGTTCAAGGCGTCCTCATAGCCGGGCACTTGAGCATCGGCCGGTTTCTTGTGCAGGATCTCAGTTATATCAGCCTGGTCGTCGAATGTGATTTCGGGATCGATAGTCCGGTCGTTCATGATGTTTGCACCTTAAATTAATAGGGTCAGACTCGATTGATTGTCACCACTGGGGAGAGTTCAAACCCCCAGCTTCAGCTGGCAGCTTTCAGCATGCCGGTGTAGCGTGGGAGTCACGAAGGATCAATCGAGTCTGACCCAATTGATTTATAGCCCCTGCTTGAGACTGGCCTCGATGAAGGGATCCAGATTACCGTCCAATACCGATTGGGTGTTGCCGATCTCCAGGTTGGTACGCAGGTCCTTGATCCGCGACTGATCGAGCACGTAAGAACGGATCTGGCTGCCCCAGCCGATGTCGGATTTGGTGTCCTCCACTGCCTGCTGGTCGGCCTGGCGTTTCTGGATCTCCAGCTCGTAGAGCTTGGCCTTGAGCTGCTTCATGGCCGTGGCCTTGTTCTTGTGCTGACTGCGTTCGTTCTGGCATTGCACCACGATCCCGGTGGGATGATGGGTGATCCGCACCGCCGATTCGGTGCGGTTAACATGTTGGCCACCGGCCCCGCTGGCGCGGTAGACATCGATGCGCAGATCCGCCGGATTGATCTCCACGCCTACGTCGTCGTCCACCTCCGGGGCCACGAACACGGCGGCGAAGGAGGTATGGCGCCGGTTTCCCGAATCGAAGGGGGATTTGCGCACCAGCCGGTGCACGCCGATCTCGGTACGCAGCCAACCGAAGGCATAGTCGCCGTCGAACTTGACGGTGGCACTCTTGATGCCCGCGACCTCACCCGGAGAGACCTCGATCAGCTCGGTCTTGAAGTCGCGCCGTTCCCCCCACCGCACATACATGCGTAGCAACATCTCGGCCCAATCTTGGGCCTCGGTTCCACCGGACCCGGACTGGATGTCCAGAAAGGCGTTCCTGGCGTCCATCTCCCCGGAAAACATGCTGCGGAACTCCAGCTCGGCGATGCGCCGCTCACAATCCGCCACATCGGCTACCACCGCATCGACCGTCTCTGTGTCTGCCTCCTCCACGGCCAGGGCCAGGATGTCGGAGGCGTCGGACAGGGCCGCATCCAGCGCGTCGAGGCCGACCACTACGGCCTCCAGATCGGCCCGCTCCTTGCCCATGGCCTGCGCGCGCTCGGGGTCCTGCCACAGATCCGGCGCCTCGAGCTCACGCAGGACTTCCGTCAGACGCTCCTGCTTCTCCGCATAGTCAAAGATACCCCCTGAGGGCCCGAACGCGCTCCATAAGATCGCCGATCCTCGCTACGATGGGATTGATGTCCTGCATGAATTCCTCCAACCAAGACCCGGAACAATAAAGGTCGAATGGTAGTCGAATTTGAACCGCAGCTGTGAAAATCTACGTAATCTGCGGATAAAGACTGTCATTTTGCGGTTCGAATCTTTAGGGTTCAAACTATAGGGTAAGCTCAGATCCTGCGGAGTCCAGGGCCGGACCCGGCATCCAGTCAAGGCCTGAAGTGTGCATCTTCCCGCCGCGGCGCCCGGACCGGACGCAATCGCACTCGAGATAAAGGCCCTACATGGCAAACATCCGCATCAAGAGAATTCACGCGCTCGGAACCGAGAACGCCCGGGCCCAGGTGGAGGCGTTCGCCCAGTCCCTCAAAGAGGAGCTGCAGATCGATTACGCGTGGGACGGCAATCGGCTCATATTCAAACGCGTCGGTGCCTCCGGTACCCTCGAGGTCGGCGCCGATTCCCTCGACCTGGACATCGAGCTCGGCCTGTCCCTCTCGTTGCTGGCAGGTAGCATCGAGAGAGACATTAATGAAAGATTGGACGATGCGCTGAAATGACAGCCTCCACGACCGCTCCGGTTGCTACCGGTCGGAGCGATCATTGCCGGGTGAATTTCACCCACTGAGAGGGTGCGCCTTTCCACGGCGCACCCTAGTACATCATTTCGACTGATATTGCGGGCATAATCCCTTAAGCTGGATGTGCGCCTCCTCCGAGAAATTTGCAATATCAATCGAAACCGGGTACTAGTCCGAGGATTAAAACGGTTGGTAGTGGTTAAATTCAAAGTGGTATGGTTATGCGACCTGATGATTCGAACCCCCACTGCTTTTGCCATCCATGGCACCTGGATTCCGGCAATCCCTGCCGGAACGACGAGGTAGGGGTCAGCAGATTTCATCACTTAAAATTTAGCCACTACCAAAAGGTTTTTGTCAGGGACCCGACTTAGGTTCCTGATGGTGGGGAAAATGCTGGTCCTCAGGAGAACAGGGCCAGGCCCTGGAGCACGAGGTCGGGTCTATGTTGGATCGGGAGGTGCAGGGCGGGGATCAGCCGTTCCGCATCTCCCCCCGAGAGGATGCACTGAGGCGTCCTACTGGCCTGCTCGGTCAGCCGCTCGAATAGCCGCTCAGCTAGCGCAGCAGGGGCCTGGATCGAGCCTACGGCAATGGCGGCGCCCGTATCCGTAGCCCAGGGGTCCGCGGACTCTGTGGGCTCGACCCAGGGAATCCGAGTGCCGGCGATCAGCCTAGCGCGCATCATCTCGATTCCCGCCGTGATGAGCCCACCCAGATGGCTTCCATCCTCCAGCAGCAGGTCGTAGGTGATGGCGGTACCCGCGTCGACCACCAGGACCGGACCTCGGCAGATCCGATGGGCGGCAATCAGGGCCAGCCAGCGGTCGACGCCGAGCCGCTCCGGGCGTTCATAGGCGATGGTGACGCCATAGGCCTGCAGTTCGGGGGTGGCGAATAACGGATCTCGGTCCCAATAGGAACGACAGACCCGTTCCAAGGCCCTGGCCAGCTCGGTGCCGCCGACGTTGCTGACAAGAATCCGCCTCGGGGGTGTCAGCTGTTCCCAGGCCGCGTGCAGATCGATCGGGAAACCGCCGTGGTGGCGGACGGTCCGCATCGCTTCCAGGGAACCGAACTCACCGCAGGTCCACTTGAGGTTGGTGTTACCGATGTCGATGAGGAGGTCCATTAAAGGGCACCTTGAAAAATAGGTATTTTCATCAATCAAGCGACTCTAAATCATTGATTGTTTAGGTGTGCCGTAGACAAAAACCGTATTTTTCAAAGTGCCCTGAATTCGTTGCCGAACCACGCATGACCCATGGAGCCTATCGGAAGTGGGTAGTGGCTTAAGAGGCTGTCTAAAAACCTGAGTATCTGCCAACCGCTTGAACCTAAAGATTTCTCGCTGCGCTCGAAATGACAAGGACGCCAGTTGTGTCATCCCGAGGCACAGCGAGGGATCTTTATGACTCTTTCTTAACTTTCAAAATCAATGGGTTAGTTTTTAGACAGCCTCTAAGAGCTCGACACCTGGGATCTCCATCTCCTCTCCCTCGGTCTTCATTGCTTCAATAACTTTAGTGCGCGAAGCGCATCATAGTTGAAACTATGGACGTTAAGTCCCTTTACTTTCAGTCCGTGGCTTGTCCACGGATGAGGACGTTAGTCCTCCAGACTATGGACTTTCAGTCCATAGTGGTTGATCCATACGCTACCTCCAGGTTCACAGTTAGGGACCAGTGGCCGCAAGTCTTCCAGTCACCCGGAAACTTCCTTATCCTGATTTGAATCCGATCGCCCTTGTTCCTTCTGCTTGCTCGGGACTGGCAGCTTATCCTGCTACCCTTCATAGCGTACTCATGCCTGTCGTTTAGTCTCTGCTTTTACTGCTCTAATCCAGTCGTCGATCTCCTGTCCTTCTGCGGGTTTGTCTGGTGCTGCCGATACCGGCGCTTGATCTCGGCCCGCATCCAGTCGCTCGATACCTTCATGTCGTGCAGCAGCGATGCGAACTCGGATTGCGTCAACACTCGCGGCGGCTCTGAGATGCCCCGCCTCGCTTTGCGTGAGGTAGTCGACGCCATAGCCAAATGTCTCTCTCCAGAACGTATCCATCGTGGGGCCATGTTTGCGGGCAATCGCCTCCAGCATGGTAGGTTTCACGGCTAGATCAACCCCCCCGCGGCGTGCCGTCATGACCGAAGCACCGATCACTTTGCCGCCTCGGTTCTCGACGTAACCGCGCAGTGGAGCAAGGGTGCCGCCCATCGTCAAGGTATCATCTAAGATCAGGTAGCTGCGGCCTGGATGCACCTTACCCTTAAATGTCGGATTGAACACTGGACGGTAGTCGGCACCAGCCCCCCGGTACGGTGAATCTTCTCACGCTGTCCAATACCCAACTCAACATCAAGCACAAGCCGGCTCGACAAAACCTCGGCCATTGCCAAGGGAATCTTGTTGTTGCCAGTTCCTTCAACGGCCAGGACGGGCAATAAGGTCAGCTTTCTATCGCCGATCAGTGCCTTGATCCGGTCAACCGTTTCGGCGGTTATCAGCCGATCAACCAGATTCAACGCGGCCTGATGATCTCCGCCCTTGGCAGCCTGGTACTCCGGTTCCACCTGTATGGCACTAAGATCGGCATTCCGGATAACCTGGGGGAAATCGCCCCAGGGAGCTCGTTCGCCGTTCACACGAGAACTGGCCGCCGCGATGTTTAGAGGACCTCCAAATCGAAGCTCACAGCCTCAAATGGCGGGGCAGTTACTCGATCGGCATCAGCAAAGCGATCAACCTCGACCCAAGCGCCAGCGTCGAGTTGGTAGACCTCCAAGGTATGCTCGGCCGGATCAATCAGCCACACATACCGCACACCATTGTGTCATCTCTACCGCCTTGCGCTCCGGGTACGCTCTCTCGTCTTCCTATCCAGACTGTGCCACACAGACAGCGTAGCACGACACTGCTGGTTCCTTTTTATTGATTAGTCACCGCATCCTATCCTTTACACCTTTGCGCCTCAACCTGTTCCACAGCCAATTCCGGTGCCGGCCGCAGGCTGACTTCACCGGCCTGGAAGGTCCGGATGTTGCCGTCCATGTCCAGGCGCAGGGCGCCTCGGGGTGTCACGCCAGCGTGAATACCTGAGAAGCTTTGGTCGGCCAGGCGGATTTCGACCGGTTCGCCGCGGTAGCGATCGAAACGCTCCCACTCCGGGAGGAAGGGACCGAGCCCGTCGCTGCCGTAACGCACCATGGTGTCGGTGAGGCGCTCCGCCAGTCGGGCCGCGAGCCGGTTGCGGCTGACGGCACCGAGTCCGGCAACGGAATCCAGGTCCGCCCAGGGTTGATCGATCGCGGTGGCCTGGGTCGCGGGGAGCCGGATGTTCAACCCCAACCCGAGCACCACCAGGCTCGGGCCTTGGGCCTCGCCCGCCACCTCCAGGAGCAGACCCGCGAGCTTGCGGCGATGCCAGAGGACGTCGTTGGGCCACTTGAGGCCAATATCGGGCACGCCTTTCGCCTCCAGGACGCCGGCTACCGCGGTGCCCGCGGCCAGACTCAGACCGCCGAGCATCGCCGGTCCGAAGGGGTAGCGCCACAGCAGGGAGAGGTAGATGTTAGTGCCGAAGGGGGAGATCCAGGTCCTGCCGCGCCTCCCGCGTCCGGCCCGCTGGCGCTCGGCGAGACACAGGGTGCCCGAAGGCGCGCCCCCTTGTCCCTCGCGCATCAGGTGGCTGTTGGTCGAGTCGATATCGGTGTAGACCTCCAGCCGCTCGATCCGGTGCCGGGCCTGGCGCGGGAGCGCGGCCAGGATGCGTTCGGAATCGAGCAGCTCGAGGGGCGCCACCAGGCGATAGCCGCGCCCGCGCACCGAGTGGACCTCCAGGCCCAGCACCTCACTGGCCTTGTGGACCGCCTTCCAGACCGCCGCTCGGCTGATACCCAGGGCCTGCGCCAGGTCCGCGCCGGAGTGGAGCTCGCCGTCGGCGAGCCGGCGGATGATCCTGAGGTGGGTTTCCATTCTCACAAGACAGCCGATCTATTGACGCGCGTCAGTGACTTAAGGCCCAGGAATAACATAGATTAATGTTCTTGCACGTGTCGGAGTCGATCTCCGATCGCCCACAGGCGTGCTGTAACCCCAGGATGCAGTAATCAGGGCACACGTGGATATCCGGAAGCTGTGCGGAACCGGGATGCCTCACCGTCTTCCTGCGCGTAAGCGTATAACAATCAACCACTATGGACTGAAAGTCCATAGTCTGGAGGACTAAAGCCCTCATCCGTGGACAAGCCACGGACTGAAAGTGAAGGGACTTAACGTCCATAGTTTCAACTATGATGCGCTTCGCGCACTAAAGCTATTGAAGCAATGAACACGAATTCGCACGAATGAGAATTTGTGTCCATTCGTATTCATTCGTGGCTCCATTGCGTTTGAAACCTGTACTACTCGGGCTTCACACAAATCATTCCGCACCCATGAGCGGTATTGCCATTGAACTCGGCTCCTGCCAGCCGGCCCAGGTCAACTGCGTCAAGATCTCTCCTGCATCGGGACAAATTTGACCTGTTGCGTTCGATGCCTAACGGTTTGTCGATCTCCTGACACTGCCTAGCTCATAGGCTAACCCCGGCTTTCCCTGCCCCCTGACAACTGCCCCCTCTCTGGTCGGTGTCCGTGCCGGCGTCTCAACGCAACCTATCCCACTTAAAACTTACCCGTCACCCCCCAATTACACGAAGAGGCGCTTGCACGCCTCTTCTCCTATTCCACTATCGTGCTACGGGGCTGGCCTACCAAGGATAGGTGTAGACCCCCGCATACATGAAATAGTGCCGCAGCAGGTAGCCGCCGGTAAGCACGAAGATCGAGGCGGCGATGATGGGCACATGGCTGGTCCAACCCTTGATGACCCCCTTGAGCTCCAGGAAGAAGGGGACGATGAGGCCGAATCCGATAAAGCCGATCAGCCAACCCCAATCGGTGAACAGGATCTCCTTCGACTGCTGCGCCGATTCGGGGCCGCGTTGCAGGTAGAAGAAGAAGGAGAAGATGATCACCAACTCGGTTGCGATCAGGACCAGGTCGATCTGCTCATACAGCACCCGGATGTGATCGTCCTCCGCCTCGTGGAGGATGGTATACATGATCAGCAGCAGGAAGGCCATGGCGGTGGAGAAGGCGGAGACCGTGAACAGCAGGGGTACCCCGGGATTCGCCCACAGGGCCACGGAGGGGAAGGACTGCAGCAACAGGCCCGTATAGACAGCGACCCCGGCCCCGTTGACCACCGCGAGCCAACCGAAGAACTTGCGATGCCTGGCCACGAAATCCCCCAGCCTCCCCACCCAGGACCAGGCCAGGATGCTCTTCAGCACTGGGGTGCGCTGGAACAAAGGGGTCACGCGGGCATAGGGAAGCGCGTAGAGCACGCCCCAGACCATCATCCACAAGATGAGCTGGGTGCCCCAGGCGATCCAGGCCGTAGGCTGGTTGAGCATGGCCAGGGGGTTGAGCACATGGATCACCGCCAGATGATCAAGCAGGTGCCAGAACAGCATGGAGGAGCCCAGGGATAGCAGCACCACCCCGGTGAGCGCCCCCCAGAGCACCAGGTTACGATGGGCCTTGAGATACAGGTCGGTGAGGAAGGTCACCGCCAGCACCGCCCCCCCGAGCCCGCCGGTGTACAGGTAGACGGCGAACCACCAGGTCCACAGATCTTGGGTCGCATAGGTAATGTTGACCTCCATCTCAGCCCCTCCACTTCAGATCATCGATGTAATAGACCCTAGGCTCGGTGCCGATGTGGGACATCAGTGGCTGGGCCGCTCCGCTCGCGATCATCTGGGTGACCGGATCGTCCGGGTCCTCCAGGTTGCCGAACATGCGCGACTCGCCGACGCAGGTCTCCACGCAGGCGGGCTCGAGTCCCTTCTTCACCCGGTGGTTGCAGAAGGAGCACTTGTCCACGCTGGGACGGGTGCGGTGGTAGTCCGAGCCATAAAATTCCTTGCCCTTCTCGACGTCCGCATAGGTGATGTTCACCCGGGCGTGATAGGGGCAGGCCATGGCGCAGGCCTGGCAGCCCATGCAGAGGCCCTCGTCCACCAGCACGAACCCCTCGTCCGTTTTGTAGGTCGCCCCGGTGGGACAGACGTGCATGCAGGGCGGGTTGTCGCAGTGGTTGCACAGGCGCGGGAAGAAGCGGCGGTGCACGTCGTTGCCCGTCCCGACCTCTTCGTCGTGGACATAGGTGCGCCATTTCTTGGTATCCCACACGGGGGTCTGATTCTCCAGGGCGCAGGCGGCCATGCAAGCGTTGCAGCCCACGCAGGTGTTGAGGTCGATGACCATCGCGTATCTAGCCATGTCTTAAATCCTCCCTCGCCTCAGGCGTGGGACACTTTGACGGTGAATTCCTGGGACCTGAATCCGGCCACCACCGGCTCCACCTGATGGGGGATGAGCGCGCTGGTGGGGGTGCCGTCCCCGGCGGTCTTGGTCAGGGCCTTATTCTCCACCCCGAAAGAGGAGTGGATGAACACGGTGTCCTTTTGCACCAAGCGGGTAACATAGGCATGGCCCGCGACCTCCTGACCGGATTTGTTGTTGACGACACGAATCCGGTCTCCCTTTCTGATATTCAGCCTTCCGGCCCGCTCCGGATGGATCCAGACCCCTTTATAGATGTCGTCCTTGAACTTGTTGATGCCGGACAGCACCGGGTTGTTGCTGTTAGTGGAGGCGTGGGAGACGGTGGGCGACTTACCGTAGATGAAATAGAACTCATCTTCCGCCAACGCCCGGCCTTCCGGGAACTCGGGGGCGATCCAGGTGGCCAGCACGCTGAAGTTGTCCTGGGTGTGGCCGAGGTCGCGCTGGGCACGCATCAGGCCGCTGAAGAACTCCACCCGTCCGCTGTCGGTGGGCACCGGCATCTTACGCGGCATGGCCTCATGGGCGAGGATCTCACGCATATCCTTTTCGTGATAGACCCCCTTCTTGCGCAGTATCCGGTCGATGTGCTCCACGGTGGTATGGGCACGCTCGGCGTGCAGGGTGAAGGACGCCTTGCGGCAAGCGGCGGCGAAGGCCCCTTGCCCTTTCCTGTTCTGATGCGTCTTCCGGGTCTTAGCGAAGGCCGCCATGATGTCCTTGGCCTTGATTCCCGTGAGGTGCTCGATCAGCCCGATGAAACCTTCCTGGTTGCCGCTGATGATGCCGGTCAGCTTGTACAGGATGTCCGCCATCTCCTCGGTGTTGTAGATGGGATCGATGGCCGCATAGCGGGTGGTCAAGGCCAAATCCTGATTGGTACCGTTGCCGTAGAGGGTGGGCTCGTCACGCTCTAAGTAGGTGCTGTTGGGGAGGATCACGTCCGCGTAGGGGACCGTGTCCGAAGGCAGCACGTCCACGGCGACCACCAGCTCTACGTTCTCGTGACTCAAGACCTCCCGCCAATGGGTGTCGGGATAGTAGTGACGGACCGGATTGGCCGCGTTGATGAGAAAGGCGCGGGTGCGATAGGGCTCGCCGTTGAATTGGAGCTCGCCCTTCACCGACTCCAGCAGTCCGGTATCGGTCATTACCGGCAGGGCGATGTCGGGACGGCCAGCCTCTCTCTGTTGCTGGCTGAAGGCCCAGGACCAGCCGGGCTTGCCATGCTTGAAGAACTGGCCTTTCTGATCGGAGAAGGCCCCGATGACGAGCTTGATAAAGGCCATGCCGGCCAGGTTTGCCAACGGCGCGTGCATCTTACCGACCAAGGCATCGATGGAGATACCCATCTTCTCCATGTCCTTGTACATATGGGCCGCTTTGTGGTGCACCTCGCCGGAGTTCACCCAGCCACCCACCGAATCGAGACCACCGATGAGCGCCTGCACCATGGCCTGCACCCGGCGCAGCATCAGCACATTGCCGAAGCGGGCGCCGTGCCAACCTGGGTCCACGATGGCCGGGCGGGTGGTGCCGAACTCACGGGAAATGCGGGCGATGTCCGTGGCTGGCACGCCGGTGATCATCTCCGCCCACTCGGGGGTGTACTCGGCGAGCATTTCGAGCTGGGCCTCGAACACCGTCTTGACCTGTTTGCCGTCGACCGTGATAGGTTCCGACAGCTTGAGGAGGGGGAGGATGACGTTACCCTTGGGGTCCTGGGAATCGCGGCTGGCCTGTTCCGACGGGGGCTGTCCCGATGGGGCCTGGTCAGGGGCTTGTTCCGAGAGGGGGGCGGCGGTACCTTCTTGCGCCGTCTCGATCTTGGCCTCCCTGAAATTGTCGTTGCTGAACTTCTCCAGCACCCGGACCTCGTTGGAGCCCTCTATGACCACCTTGGGGCGACCTTCTGCGTCCGTGACCATCCGCAACTCGCCCTGGTTGTCCTGGTAGACGAGGAACGGCATGTTGGTATAACGCCGGAGGAAATACTCATCGTAGTACCCCTTCTCCATGAGGATCTTCATCAGGGCTAGCATGAAGGCCAGATCGGTCCCCGGACGGATCTGGATCCATTCGTCCGCTTTGGCCGCGGTCTCGGAACGGCGCGGGTCGAGCGCCACCACCTTGGCGCCGTTCTTGAGGCCCTGGGCGAAGCGCACCATGCGGCAGGTGGAGACTGCCCCGATGGAGGCGTTGTTGGCCACGAACAGAATGTACTTAGCATTATCGAAATCCGGTAGGACCTCGTCGTGGATGTTGAAGTTGCCCGTGACCATATCTGTGCCCAGGTGGCCGGTGGTCACGCAGTGCTGCATGGGCGAGGCGATGATGTTAGGGGTCTGGTTGGCCACGGCGAAGGGCACGGCCCAGTTCATATAGAAGACGCAGGAGGTCCAGCCGCCCACCATGGTCCATTCCCAGGGCTTAATCTCGGCCGATTTCTGCTTGTCTTCGATATACTTCCAGGCCTCCTCCCAGCTCGCCTCGCGGAAGGCGTATTCGCCCCGCTTGGTCCCCTCGACCCTGATCAGGGGCGTCTTAAGGCGGTCCGTGTCGTAGGTTTGGCGCATCCCCGCCTGACCGCGGGCGCAGATCTTGCCGCGGTTGAGCGTGGAGTTGGGGTTGCCGTCGATCTTGACGATACGCTTGTCGCCGTTATTGGTGTGGGTAGTGATCTCCAGGTTGCACAGCGACGAGCAGAAGTTGCAGATGCTATAGGTGACCTCCTCCTGTTCCTCGTCTTTGGCGACGGCCTTGCCGACCATGCCGCCGACGGGAGCAATGGGAGAGAGCAGGCTGAGCCCGGCGGTGCCATAGCTGGTGGTTTTCAGGAACGCACGGCGGGAAAGGCGTGGTATCTTCCACCCCATGGGGGATCCTCCTTTCTGGTTGATGCTGTCCCGGCGCTACGACGACCGGGATTTTATAGGGGACCAAAAAAACCCCCTAACGATTCTCCGACCCGACGCTCTTCTGTTCAGGTGCCTTACCGCCCGCCAGCGGGCGGTAAGGCACGCACGGGTAGACACAGCATTGCGAGCGTCTTCATTGCTTCAATAACTTTAGTGCGCGAAGCGTGTCATAGTTGAAACTATGGATGTTAAGTCCCTTCACTTTCAGTCCGTGGCTTATCCACGGATGAGGACTTTAGTCCTCCAGACTATGGACTTTCAGTCCATAGTGGTTGATCGTGGTTTCTGTTCCTCGCGCCCACAGGTATGTTAAATGTCAGCAGACCCTAGTACCTAGTTTCAATCTAATTTGACATTTCAAGGGTCAGTAAGACTTTGGAACAGGAAAAATAGACTGAAACCAGGTATTAGCGGGGGCTATTCTTTCTCGGTTCCGCGCCGCGGGATCCGCAGGCGAATGCTGTCCGTACTGTCCTCGCGACTCATGGCGCTCAGGATAGCGTCTGGAGGTACCGCCAACCGCTGGTTCGTAGTGCCGGACGAATAGCTGAAGCTGCGCATGGAGCCGCGGCCGTCGTCGAAGCTGTCTTTCCGTGTCTGCTGGATCGAATGCGTTCGGCTGAGGAGGATCCAGTGTCCTTGGATACGGATCCGGACCGTTTCGGGACCCATCCCATCGAGCATGATGGTGAGAAGGTAGGCATCATCCGATGTCTCCCGCCAGATCCGGAATCCCGCAGGCCCTCCGAAGCCCCGTCCGCCGGAGTCGGGGGAATAAGGTCGTGACTCGTAGCCGGGGGCTGCGGGTGCGGGAGATAGGGCATCCTGGGGGGTATCCCCGTAAGGGACTGGGGGTGCCTCAGGTCCGTAGTGGGGGGACCATCCACCGGTATATCCGCCGCTCCGATCGATCGATGGCGGAAGACCGGGGCCATAGCTCCCGGCCCCTGTCGGCGGTTCTGGATATCCGCCCCGATAGCCGGGACCATAGGGGCCATAGCTGTAGGATGTCCAGGCCATGACCGATGGGGCCAGGCCGATACCTAGTGCGGCAACCGGAAGACAGATTGATCGGATGTTTCGCCACATCGAAGTGCGCCTCAAAAGCTGTCTGGTTAAAAGCAATCCTGAATGATTTGGCGCGGTTTGAGAGATCGGCCGTGTTGCGTTCAGCGGGCTGTGGTTGATACAGCCGAGCCTGAACCCGGATACCAGGACCACCGGCGGCTCCAGCGCAAGCGGCGGGTCGCTCGCGAACAGGGAGGGTCCAGGGGGGCATACGCCAACGACCAGGCAACCGGACCTGGCCGCTGAATGTTCCGCCGCTGCCGCGATGACCTCCGGCTCGATCCGCCGAAGGCCTGCAGTGCAGCCGCCTCGCTAGCTGCGGTGGGCGATGGTCGTATTTCTTGGGTCCTTTCACTCGAGGGAGGGATCGGTGTTAGCCGCCCCTCGCGTGGGGCCGGGTTCGGGACGGTCGGGGCAGTCGGAAACTCAGGGCTACCGGCATGGAGGGTCGGCTCCGGAGTAGCTGGGGCAGACGGAGACTCAGGGCCATCGACGAGGGGGGCCGGGTCCGAAACGGCTGGGACGATCGGAGACTCGGGACCACCGACGTGGAGGGCCGGCTCTGGAGCGGTCGGGGCAATCGGGGATTCAGGGGCACCGACATGAGGAGCTGGGTCCAGAGCCGTTGGGGTAGAGGGTGATTCGGGTGCACCGACTTGGAGGATCGGGTCCGAGGTGACTGGGGCAGATGGGGACTCGGGGCTACCGACAGGAGGGGCGGGGTCCGGGGTGACCGGGACAGGTGAAGGTTCGGGACCGCTGGTCGGTAGGTTCTGCTCTGCGGGTCGTGGGCGCGATGTGTCCGCCAGGATGTCATAGTCCTCCGGAATTGCTTCGGGCGGACTGTAGAAGGCGTTCAAGTCAGGGGTATGATCCGGCTCTGTCGCGGCAACCGAGGTCCGGGGGGACTCGTGCTCGGGCCCAAGGGTCTGTCCAAGGGTTTGCTCAGGGGGTTGGGGCCCCTCTTCCGGGGGTGCCGCTATCAGCCAGTCGTCAGGCCTTGTGGGGGCTTCCTGTTTTGTCGCCGGAGGGGGGAATGAGTCGGTTGTTGCCGATGCCCCTCCGACCAGATCCATGATGTCGGGCACAGCACCGCCGGACGGGGTCTGCGCATAGGACTCGAATTCGGGCCTGACGCCGGCCCGGGGAGCGGTCGACGCGGCGGGTTGCGGTTGAGAGGCTTCCCGGGAGACGCGGATTTCATAGGTGCCGATGCCCAGCGTGTCACCGTCATGGAGCTCGACCTCCTGATCCTTAGGGAGCGGCTCCGTGTTGACAGAGGTCCCGTTGGTGCTAGTATCCGTCACAGAAAAGGCACCCTCGCGAAAGTTGATCCTGGCGTGCTGTCGCCCTACCCAGCGCTCGGAGTCCGGAAGCACCAGCGCATTGTCCGGGTTACGCCCGATGGTCCCGCCGGTGACGCCGATCCTTGCGGTCAGCGCCGACTCTGCGGGGCGATTTTGATAGCGGACGACGATCAGAATCAGCTCCATGGGGGGGAAGTATAACCTCCATCAACGACTTCAGCACGACCATAACGGAACTTTCGATTGACCCTAGGGTCGCCGTCCGAAGATGCGGTTCACCGCATTCTAGGTCCTGTTGACGTTTAACTCTAACCGAAGACCCTCATTCCGGCGGGGAAGCGAGAACCCAGCGGCCGAGGGGAAGCAGGTCTGCAGCCGGCAAACCGCGGATCTCTACTGCGACTAAGAGGCCGTCTAAAAACTAACCCATTGATTTTAAATATTAAGTAAAGAGTCATAAGATCCCTCGCCGGGCTTCGGGATGACCCAGCGCGCGTCCTTGTCATTGCGAGCGCAGCGAGAAATCTTCAGGTCCAAGCGGTTGGTAGGTACTCAGGTTTTTAGACAGCCTCTAAGGGCTGTTGCAGAATCATCGTGCCAACCGCTAGTAGGACAGGATTAACAGGATTATTTTCTTAAATAGCGGTTATAACATCCTGCTAATCCTGTACCATATAGGAGATAAACTCGGAGGTTGGGTTTACTCCTTAATCAAATGTCAACACAGCCTAGTACTCCGTTTCACCTTGTTTTGCGTTCTCAGCGCGGCGAGAAGCGGCCAGCTGCGAGGCGCGCGAGCGCAGGAATAGAACCCTCTTTCAAGCTCGCGCAACAACGCAGGTGGCCGCTTCTCGTCTCGCTCGAAGGGAGCCCTCCAAACACGCCAAGGCGGCGTTACAGCGCTTGGCAAGAGCGGTGAGCTATTCCCTGCGCGCTGTGCCTTGCCTTGGCGCGTTTGGGAGGGCTCTGAGAGCAAAGAATAAGGTGAAATGGGGTACTAGACTCCGGGCCTTTGGGTTCGGGCGGATTGGCGGCCAGTCACGGACTTGCCAGGGGGTTGTCGAACTTGAAGCCGAACCGGTGCGGATTCTCGCAGATGACGGCCGCGGAGAAGGTATAGAAGACGTAGTCATAGGTCTCTTTCGGGATCTTATAATGGCGTAGCGGCTTCCAGAAATTGCGCTCCCGGGGATTCTCCGGCATTTTGCACAGGCGCTTGATAATGTTGCCTTCGCCCCAGTTGTAGGAGGCCATCACCAGCAGACCCAAGGCCTGGGCGTCGGTACGATAGATGGTCTTCAGGTATCTTGCCGTGGCATAGGAGGTCTTCTTGAAATCGTGGCGCTCGTCGGCCGGGTCGTACCGGCGCGTGTGTTTCAGCGGTCCCATCTTGAGGCCGAATTTCTCGCCCGTAGGGGGGATGAACTGCCACATACCCGTGGCGGGGCCGTAGAGGCGGAGTATCCGGCTGCTCATTGGACCGACCGCGCGGGGCTGGAAGTTGGTCTCCTGCAAGGCGACATACATGAACTGAGGCGGCAATTCCTGGCTTGCGAGGGCAGCGCGGATCGTCGGGGCGTAGTTGTTTTCCCGCAGGCGCCGGATTGCGTTCTCCAGGCGGCTGGATGACTGCCACTTCTTGATGTACTCCTTGACCTTGGTGATAAAGGTTTTCGGCACCGCTACCTCGGTTTCGCCGAAGATCTTCGCCAGACGCAGGATCAGGAGCTCTTCAGAGTCCGGGGGGATCAACCGGCTGGTCTGAAGCTCGCGCGCGTAGGCGTCATATTTTTCGCGCATCCTTGCGAGCTTGCGCTTGGGCGCTGTGACCTCTGCGCGGAGCTTTGCGCTCCGTATATCCTCGCGGTCGCGTTCCAGATCGAACTCGAGATCGGCCACATGCAGTTCGAGTTCTTTCATTGCTTCAATAACTTTAGTGCGCGAAGCGCATCATAGTTGAAACTATGGACGTTAAGTCCCTTCACTTTCAGTTTGTGGCTTGTCCACGGATGAGGACGTTAGTCCTCCAGACTATGGACTTTCAGTCCATAGTGGTTGATGTCGTAGAAGATATCGTTGGCGAGACCGGCCATCTTCTGCAACTGTAGATACTGGAAAAGGGCCATGCCGGACACAGCGGTCAGCATCAGGACCACGATGGAGATGAGTGCGAGATAGGTCCGCGATTGGCGTCGCTTGGCGTCCTTGAAGGCCCTGCGGATCAGCAGCGTATGCTCTCCCGCCGGCATCTCGGACGCGGCATCCAGATAGTGCTGGGGTACGTCCTCCAAGGACCGGGGGGAGTCCTCGTCCGGGGTTGAGGCAGGCGGCGGTGGGGCCGTAACTCGGATCTGCGGTCCTTGTTGGCCGAGCTCCAGGGTGATGGTACCGACGAGCGGCAAAGATCGCGCGCCCACCAAGCGCCGTCTTGCAGGAAGATCTCCACATGGTGCCGGCTGACCCCTGGGGCGAGGAGGCGGATGGCACAATCCTCCCCCCCCCGTCCTATGATGAAGGCGTGTGGGTACCTCCCGTAACTGGGCTGTCGCCGGGCCCCGGATACCGGATCTCGACGCCGGAGACATTCCTGGGGGGACGGGTGCTCTGGGGGACGGATCAGGGGGGGACGATGCGGGTCCTCTCGTCATCATCGATAGACATGGCTTGGACTAGGGGCTGTTGACATCATCGTCGTGCCAAACGCTAATAGGACAGGATTATTTTTCCTAAATAACACTTAATAATATCCTGTGAATCCTGAAATCCTGTTAATCCTGTACTATTAGGAGACAAACCCGGAGGTTTGAGCTAGCACACAGGCGAGACCGATTTTATCCGGATCCGATCGACCCAGGCCTTGGCCGAGACTTCGTTGCAGACGTTTGAGCTTGCGGCTACCTCGAAGGTCAGGGTCACCGTTCGATCCGCGAACCGGGACAGGTCGATATCCGACCGCTGCAGCCATTCCGCCTCGACATGCTCCATACCGACGGCGGAGGCCTCGTCCACCGGCGTGCCGTCCACCAGGACGCTGAAGCTGGCGCTGGTGTAGTCGTTTACCGCCGCATCGAGATTGAGCCTGCGCACATAGCTCAGCTCCGGACTGGGACCCAGCACGATCTTACGCGATGTGGATCGGATCCGTTTGCCCGTTTCACAGGCACGCCCGGAGGACACCTGCCCGAAGAGCCTAGGTCCCCCCGAGTCGTCGCTAAGGAGCTCCCACCCCTCACCCTCCCAGCCGGAGTCGGCCGTCTGTTGCGCCGTTTCTTTTACTGATCCTGCGGAATCCGGGCCCGTGGCGGAGCCTTTAAACATGCCCGTCGCTTCGAGGGAGGTCCCGATGATCCCCGGTATGTCGACCCCGAACGGCATACCGCCGGCGTGCAGGCCCTCGGCAGCGGGCGCCGTATCCCGGACCAGACCGGCCGCTGCCAGGGATTTGCGGACGACCCCGTGCACATTGATTCCTAAGGGGATTCCCAGGGGCACATCCCCGCCGCTGGTAGACCCGGACGCGTGCTCACCGGGCTCCGGGCCGGTCTCTTGCCGTTCCGGCCCCAACGGCTCGATGAGGATGCCGCGGGCAACCGACTCGGAACCGGCATCGGTCCCGCCCGCTCCCGGTTGCTGTGTGTGGGACCTGGCCGCTTGGTCGCTCTCGTGGCCCCCCCGTGCATAGACCCCCCCCGGCTGCCCATAATCCGGGCGGTTGCCACCTGGGATCCGCGACGGGTCGATCACCTCGGGTCGTGCCCGGCCGGCGGTGGCCGTCGCAGCCGCCACCACGTCCGATTCCTGCTCCAGCAGGCCCCAGAAGCCGGCGATGTGGAAGGCGGAAGAGATGCCGACGTCGTTGAAAAAGGGTGCCGCGGTGCCGCATTGGTCAGGTCGGTCCCCGGTGCTCAGGGGGGCGCCGTGGGACATGCCGCTGATGGTGTAGGATTCGACCAGGGGTTCACCGTCCGCCCCTTGCCACACCCGGCAGAGGTGGCCATCCAGGGTCCGTTCCACAGGGGGACTACCCGCCACGCCATGTACGTCCGTCCACTGCTTGACGATCTCATCGGCATTCAGAGGGTTGACCGCGGAGTCGGCGTCCCCGTGCCAGACCGAGACCTTGGGCCAGGGTCCCCGGTGGGGAGAGGCGCTCCGCACCAGGTCGCCCCATTCGCGCGGGGTGCGGGGGCGCCCTTGGAAGATGCTCTCGAAGGCCTCCTGCATGTTGTCTGCCGTGCGATAGGGCACCCCCGCAAGGACCGCCCCTCCCGCGAATAGGTCCGGATAGGTCGCCAGCATTACGGAGGTCATGGCGCCTCCCGATGAGAGTCCCGTCACATAGACCCGCCGTCGGTCGAACCCGTGGTCCTCGAGCATGCGGTCGATCATCTGCTTGATGGACAGGGCCTCGCCCTCGTCCCTGCGGGTATCTGCGGGGCGGAACCAATTGAAGCAGCGTAGCGGATTGTTGGTCCAGTGCTGTTCGGACAGCAGGAGCGCGAAGCCATGGCAATCGGCGAGGGTCGACCAGCCGGTGCCCTTGTCGAACGAGACTCCGGACTGGGTGCAGCCATGCAACAGAACGACCAAGGGCGCCGCTGCCGGGAGCCGGTCGGGGACATAAGTGAGCATCCGCAGCTGGCCCGGATTCGACCCGAAGCCCTGCACCTCCACGAGCTTGCTGGCGCGCGTATCGACCCGGTCCGACCAGGCCTGGACCCTGGCCAGGGCTGCCAGCAGCTGTTCCCAACGACCCCGAAAACGGGTCTGGCGAACGAGGTCGGCGAGTTTTGAAATGCGCGCCATTTTAGGTCCTAGATTGATCATGGGGGGCCTCTCTTGGGTTGGAAGGCTGGTGAGCTTACCGATCTCCACCAGCTTGGCGGCCGGTAAGAACACCGTGTGATGGAGACCGGGATCAGGGTTACCGTCCCGCTCCGGATCGAGCCACACTGGGAGGCGCTCTCCCCCGGCCGGCTCGTAACGCTGGGTGATGACGTTGCGTTGTCCCTCGGACCAGGCACCCAGCTGCACGGCACTGACCGGATAGCTGCGGCTGATCCAGATTCCGAACAGCTCCCGGGCCAAGCCCCCCCTGGTCTCCGGCACCATGGCAAGCTCCAACAGCCGGGCCAAGATCTCCCCGAAGGTCCGGTGACCGGAGAGCAGCGGGGGCGAAGGGCTTGCATGTCCCGACGGAGAGCGCGGACTCAGAGTAATGCGGGGAGCCGTCGGGTCCGTCGTGCGGGCGGTTGGGCGCAGCCGTTCGTAGCAGCGGATAGCCTCGACCGTATAAGACTGCTGGGGGGCGGCCATGGACCCGAGCAAGAGCTTGGCGGCGTAGTGGGGGGTCGCCGGTGGTGAGCCACGCCCCCGGGGGCCCGGCGCCACCAGGCCGCCCGCCACCAGCATAGTCACGCGAAAACGTAGATCACGGCGGGACTCGCCGAGAATGTCGGCCAGCCGTTCGCTGAATTCGTAGCGCCTCAACCCGGTTGCCATGGCACACAAGCTACCATGGCCCCGAGGTGTACGCAAGGATAATTTAGTAAGTGACGGATAATGATTTGTAAGCCGGGCAGGCAGCGCGGGGGGTCATGTGGGTGTAGGTTGTGTTGAGACGCTGGCACGGGCCTGGCCGTAGATCGACGCGCCCTTGTGCGTCGAAACGCAACACGTCAAACCCTGAGGACAACACCGGATAATTCAGGATTGCTCGGGATGACACCCGGCAGCAGATTGCCGCCGGGGTGTGCGAAGGGATCACTTGTTGCGTGCGTCCATCAGCTGTTCGATGATGGGCTGCAGGATGATCTCCATGGCGAAACCCATCTTCCCCCCGGGAACGACCATGTTGTTGCGGCGGGTCATGAAGGAATCGTGGATCATGGACAGCAGGTAGGGGAAGTCAATGTCGAATTTTTTCGGATCCTGGACACGGATGATGACGAAGCTCTCGTCCGGAGTCGGGATATCCCGAGCGATAAAAGGATTCGATGTGTCGACCGTCGGCACCCGCTGGAAATTGATGTCCGTCAGGGTGAATTGGGGCACGATGGTGGTGATGTAGTCCGGCATGCGACGCATGATGGTGTCCACGATGGCCTCGGCGGAGTAACCACGCTCCAGGTTGTCGCGGTGGATTTTCTGAATCCACTCCAGGTTGACGATGGGAACGACCCCGACCCCGAGATCCACATGCTGGGCGACGTTGTTCTCTTCAGTCACAACCAGCCCATGCAGACCTTCGTAAAACAGCAGATCCGTACCTTCCGGGACGTCTTCCCACGGGGTGAACTGGCCGGGGGCGAGGTTAGTGCCGAGGCGCGCGTTGAGCTCCGCCGCTTCCTCGTCACTGTGAATGTAGTACCGCTTCTTGCCGGTGCCTGTCTCGCCATAACTTCTGAACAGCTCTTCGAGCAGGTCGAAACGGTTCGCGACTGACCCGAAGTGGCTCAGGTTGCGGTGTGCTTCCGCCGCCTTGGTCATTTCGGCTTTCATCTCGGCGCGGTTGTAGCGATGGAAGCTGTCGCCTTCGATGATGGCGGCGTTGAAGCCGTCGCGGAAAAAGATGTGCTCAAAGGCCCGTTTGACGGTCGTGGTGCCCGCGCCTGAGGAGCCGGTAACCGCGACGATCGGATGTTTCTTGGACATGGGTCTCTCCCGTTCTCTTGAAGTTGTCTCTCGTCAAGTTATTTCTCGTCCCCGGGCCGCATTGTATACCGATCCGCTGTCGTGTCTGCGTTTTCCATATGGCAACGACCAATTTCAGGTACGTTTGGGAGGACGGGCTCGATAAACTGTGGGGGGCTGTTGACATTTGTCCGAGCGAGGCTGATTGTGAGGTGTTTTTCGTGCTGACCAGGCGCGGCGAGGAGGAATAGCCGGCCTATTTTGACGAGCCGCAACGAAGTCAGCGCGGAAAAGGGCCGCAAAGGACCTAAGAGCGATTTGACATTTACGACTACTGCGTTGATTTTACAGACAATTCGACGCCTGACTGGAAAGGCTAACTTGATGATTCAGAAGTGTTTTCGGTCTAAATGTCAACACGACCTAGGCCGCGGACCGGAAGGCAAGGCAGGAAGCATGGTGATGCCGTCCCCGACCGCAATCTTGGCCATCTCCAAGGCGGTGTCAAGATCGGGGGCGCCGTCGTCGATACCGGGAAGCATATGGCAGTGCAGGTCGATCATCGGAAAAACGACTCTGGTTGAGTTGAGGCATACACCGGGCAGGATGCGGTTTGCCATATTATTTTGCCATGTTGTGAGGTGACCGGCGTCTCGAGTCAAGGGGACAGTTGTTAGTTGTCAGGAAACAGAAGACAAAGTATGGAGCTGTCTGGTTAAAAACAATCCTGAATTGTTTGGCGTTGCTTGGGGATTTGACGTGTTGCGTTCGACGCCCAAAGGCTCGCTGATTATCCGCCAGGTCAGTGCCGGCGTCTTAACGCAACCTACACCTACATGCCCCCCGCGCTGCTGGTCCGCGCGGACCTCGCGTTAAGTGTAGGTTGGGTTAGGCGCACTGTCCGATCTTGAAGCACAGCCACAGGGCCGAACGCGCCGCAACCCAACACGTCGGATCCCACAGCCAACGCCGAACAACCCAGGACCGCTATTCCCTTTAAAGTCATATCTGAAAGCTAAACAGGCCAACTACGATCGTCTTATCTCCACATCGAATGAACTTGGTCTCCAGGTCCTCCTCTTCTTTATCAAACTCGATCCACCCCTTTTGCTCGAGTTTTAACATAACCTCTCTCTCGGCGTGAAAATCTTTTCTCTTTTATGACACATTCGGTCACAGAGCAAATCAAAAAACACTCATCTAGCCGAGGCCTAATGAAATCAAGAAAAATTTCCACAGCAATAGCTTTCCACTTCCCAAAGGGAACGGATTCGCTATAGCCAACGAAATGGCAAGATTGTGCATACGCATTAAGATCAACAATCTCTTTTAACAGCTCTATTTTTAGTTTTCACATAAGAACGTCACCTCACTATAACCGTTCAGCCTCCACCTTGTCATTCCGGCTGGGACGCTGGAATCCAGTTGCCAGGGATGGCTAAACAGTGGGCAACTGAACGATTACTTCCTAGTCTGGATCGAATTAAACGGGTATCCGTATTTCTACTATGCTGCACTTGGATCATGGGCTAAAGCGGTAATTTTATTTCCGGAAGAATCAAATACTCGTCTTCTTCATCCGGTAGAGAAGCTCGCACCCGCATCTTGTGCCACTCCAACAAGATATGTATCTCCTCATCCGAAAATTCCGCTAATACTTCTCGGTGCCACCAGTAATCAACCACTCTGGACTGAAAGTCCATAGTCTGGAGGACTAAAGTCCTCATCCGTGGACAAGCCACGGGACTGAAAGTGAAGGGACTTAACGTCCATAGTTTCAACTATGATGCGCTTCCTCATCTAACGGACCACCTGGTATACTGGCGGTCTGCTGAAAGACCCTTTCGCCCCAGGCCGTCCGCAGCGTTCTTAGCACTTCGATTTTCCTATCGATCTCTCAATGCCCGGTCCGGAGCCCGGTCTCGATCAATTCGACCAGCCTGTCTATCCGCTCCTGTGGCAAATTCACCGCTACAATACTGGTTCCGAAATTCGAATAGCGAATTACCCCAGAGCCATTCCACTAGCCCGTCCTCCGTTTCATCACAGTAAACCTTGAATGCCCAATCGACGAATCGATCGACATGCCCTGGCTCCAGCTTCTCTATTAAGCGTTCCAAAAAGGCGTTGACAACACGAGAGATGTTTTCCGGGGAATAATCGATCATATAAAAATCGTCTGCCTCTCCCATTAAATCACTGTGCGCCTTTTTGGCGGTACTCTGTATCACCAGATTATCCGCTATTTCCATATCCAATCCACACTCCTTCCGGAATTGAAATGCGCCATCCGGACTCAGCATTCTAAAAATAGAATGCCAGCGTGTCTGCTGCATGTCCAAATCGGAAATCGTCAAATCATTTCTCGTTCTTTGTTTCATATTGCTTTCCTCTCACATTGCTCATCGCAAACCGGATGGTATCGAATGTGGGGCAGGTGCTCTGGGTGCATAACCGCTCAGCCCCCACCCCACTATTCCGGCATTCTCTGTCGGAATAATGGGGTGGGGCTGAATGGTTACAAACTTTACGAGATACGCTGCTTCTCAATCTTTAAAATTGGTCCTGGAAATAATATCAGTCTCATCACATAAACCCAGGATCTCTTCTGCCATGTCCTTACTCGGCGTCACGAACTGTATCGATAAGTGATGGTTGATCTTTATAAGCAGGTCTCGCTAGTTATTGAAGCAATGAACCGCCGTTCATTGCCTAACGGGTCGCGTATCCGGAGCAGATCGTCTTCGGGGTCGTAGCCATAGCTGGTTTCGGGTCCATTTTTGTCGCGCTCGCGGATCAAACACCCCTTGAGATCGTAGATGAAATGCCTGGCGTGACCTTGGGCATCGCCTGCATATATCAGACGATGCACTGCGCCGCTGGGGTGTCGAGCTCCCGGACCTGGGGCCGGGAGATCCTTGTATGCGCGTGACGGATTACGGTCTGCGCTGCGAGTTCGGTCGGGGAGACTGGAGCCGCGTGCGCTTCTTCGACCGGCCGGCATTGATCGAATTGGTGACTGTCCTATATCCTGGAAGCATTGAAGAAGTCCCAGCACGAGCGTGAGCTGGGTCAGGCACCGACCCTGGCGACACCCGATTTCCCAATCGAAAAAGCGGGTATACGCCTCAACCTGTGGGTCCTGCTGGCATTGATCCTGGCGGTCTCGGCCGTGGTCATCGCCCTCTACTCGGCCTTGCGCGGCGGCCCACCGGTCGCGACGGTGGCCCAGACCGCCCAAACGGTAACCCGTGAGACCAGGAACCGGAGTCCTGCCACACCCAAGGAACCGGTGCCTAAGCCGTTGCCGAGACAGGCACTCCCGCGCCAGCCCGTGCCTATCACGTCTGGTCCTCGAAGACCGGCGAACAGGTCCCCGGCACCAATTCCGGCTGCGCCCGAGACTACTGTTTCATCCGTGAACATGGAGGTGCCCGCCCCCGTCGTATCCCCACCTCCACCGCGACGCCGGATGCCTAAGGGTCCGGTCGCAGCGGAAGAACCACCGGTGGGGCCCCGGCGCAGGAGCGGGACAGCAGGATTCCGTCGGATTTGGTTGCCGATATCGAGGCCTTCAAACGCGAAGTTCGTGAGGAACAAGCGGGCATAACCGACGCCCCGCGGGTCGAGGAGGAGACCGCACCCCAGGATTTGCATCTACCCAGAGCGGTACGCAACCGTTTGCCCGAGTTCGTCATGTCGGCGCACATCTACGACAGCGAGCCGTCCAGGCGTTTCGTCCTGATCAACGGCTTCAAGATACGGGAGGGGGAGGCATCGCGGGAGGAGATTATCGTGGAGCAGATCCTTCCCGACGGCGCCGTTTTGAGTTTTGAGGGATACAGATTTTTTCAGCGGCGTTAGGGGGTTGACATCCCCGAACCAGGTCGTAAACTCAGGCCCCTTAGTGCGGGAATAGCTCAGTTGGTAGAGCACAACCTTGCCAAGGTTGGGGTCGCGAGTTCGAGTCTCGTTTCCCGCTCCATTCGAGTACCCGGTTTTACCTTATTTTCCGTTCTCGCCGCGCTGAGAAGGTGAAGCCGAGTATTAGGGGCTGATGACATAATCATCGTGCCGACCACTAAGAGGACAAGATTAACAGGATTTCCAGGATTATTTTTTTGAATAATCGATTACAACATCCTGTTAATCCTGGAAATCCTGTACCATTAGGGGACAAGCCCGGAGGTTAGGGTTCACCCCCTTTTAAATGTCAGCCGCCCTAGTATCCCACTTCACCTTATTTTTCGGTAGGGAACGCCCTCCGTGGCGTTCCGGAATTGGGTACGAATTATTCGGGACGGCACAGAGGCCGTCCCCTACAAGAGATTTCATAAACAGAGAAATAAGGTGAAATGGGGTACTAGTTACCCCCTTTCGCCTTGGCAGGTTGGGCCTTTAGCGGCGTTGGCCTTTTATGGATGGCCATGCGGTCGAACCAGGCGTCGCCTGTGATCCGGTGCCTTCCCGCTGAGACAAGGTGAATCTCCTGGAGCGTGCAAGCTTCGGGAACCTGGAACTCAAATCTGAAATCTCGCCATTCGTTGGCACCCAGGAAACGCTCGCTTTCCCCTAGATCCTCGGGCTGCGGCAGCAGGCAGCGTATAACCCACTTGAGTTCCCCTTGCGTATCCAGGCTGTCGGTATGGACTCTACCCCACGGTCGGTAAGTATCGCCAGGATCGAGGAACAGTTTTTGGTATAGGCTACCACTGAAATGGCCCCGGTCATGATCGAACCGTAAATGCAGCGATTTGCTGCCGTCGCTGCCGTAGATATATACCGGTTGGTGCCGGTGACACCCGCTGTGAGCACGCCCCATCTACAAACTCAGTCCGGTTCTCGACCCGGCTGCTGGGTTAGAGGCCTGCTCAACCGCAGGAAACGCTACGAACTCATTGCAACTTGGCCTCCTTTGGAGGCACACATTAAGAACTCCTCGGATGGTCGATTGCTCAATGACAAGGCCTGCGCGCGCTTAACTGGCGTCCGCTCCCGGTAAACCGTCTCAACCCGTCGTCTTCGTCTTAGGCCGCACCGAGCGTGACCTGTGCCCCCGCCGGCACCACACCGGAGTCGACAAACCGCCACAGGTCGATCAGCAGACGCCGAGCAAGAGCCACGATGCTGATCCGTCGCCGGCGCTTGCTGCCACCACCGAAGCGCTCCTGGAATCAGCAGCTGTGTTTGCTGTCCGGGTAATCGCGCAGCCACAGCCACCCCAACTGAATCACCCGCACCTGCCAGTTGCCCGCGTTGCTGATTCCCTGGTCGTGTGCTATGAGTAAAAGGACACCTATCTTATTCTCAAAGGGATACCGTGAAGGGTATGACCATGGCCGAACCAGCCGAACGCCAAGTGACCTATGAGGACCTGCTACGGATTTTGTCGCCGAGATCATCAATGGCCGTTTAGTTACCCATCCGAGACCGGCTCCGAGGCATTTACAGGCAAGCTCATCGCTCGGAGTAGAGCTCAATGGCCCTTCGACAAGGGCCGTGGCAGGCCAGGGGGATGGTGGATCCTGGACGAGCCCGAGCTGCATCTCGGGTCCCATATTTTGGTCCCGGATCTTGCGGGCTGGCGTCGGACGCGCCTGCCGAGCTTACCGAAAACTGCCTGGTTCGAGCTGGCCCCGGATTGGGTCTGTGAAGTCCTGTCCCCTGGAACGGCCGCGGACGATCGTGCCGAGAAGTTGCCGATCTATGCGGAATACGGCGTGGTGTACGCCTGGCTCATCGATCCCCAATTGCGTACCTTGGAGCCCTTCGAGAATAACGCGGGAAAGTGGCACCTGCTCACCACCTTGAATGACCAGGGTCGGGTTTCGCTCTCGCCGTTCGACGCCATTGCGTTTGATCTATCGTTGCTGTGGGCGGATTGAGTAATCTCAAAGAAATGATTGTGAAACTAGAATCCACGAATCCTCGCTACCCTGATCTCTCGGAGGAGCAGCAATATTTTGTTCTGAGCATCGAGGCAAATGACTATAGAATACTGAACGATATCGGGAAACCTTATCTTTACGCACCGGAACTCTTCGACGTATTAGACCCGACAGAGCCGGGAGATTGGATGACTGAGTTTGGTGAGGATGGCGAGCGATATTCGTATCCTGCTCCGCTGAATGAGGCGAGCTTCTTTGAAGATTTCTTCGACTAAAAATTTGAACAAACGTCGATACTTTTGGCACCTCGTCAATCAATGCAAAACAAACAGCGTAAGTCCGGAGAATTAAATGCCAGACGTTAAGGCGATTATTGGGAAAAGTAATACATGTCTCGATGAAAGAGACGATATCCCAAATGCTCCTCTTTGGCATATGGGGAAAGTGGCAATTCTCCAGACAAAGAGAGTTTTGAGTTATTGCAAAATACGATTGATTATTTAACTTGCAATCAGCACCGTCATCATAGTTTGGATTTGGGTTGCGTTGAATAGAGAAACCCGAGAAGTTGTGGCTTATGCCTGCGGTGATCGGAGTGAAGAGACGTGCCGAATACGTTGGGATCGCATACCTCCTGCGTATAAAAAAGCCACGGTTTTCAGCGACTATTGGAAAGCGTATCAAGCCGTGATTCCAGATGAGCAACATCGCCCTGTGGGTAAAGAAACGGGAGAAACGGCCCATGTTGAGCGATGGAATAATACCTTGCGCCAGCATTTAGCACGCTTCGTACGCAAGACCTTATCTTTTTCCAAGTACGGTCGTATGCATGAGATTTATTTAAGACTCTTCCTGCACCGCTATTATTCCACTTATATATCAACCACTACCCCTGCAGCAACTGGTGCGCACTACCATCTCGGCTCAGAACGTGGCCGTGGAGAATCCGCTCTGGATGAACGGGTCCCTGCAGATCAATCCCGCCCTGAGCCTGACCTACAATCGGATCTACGTGATCCTTTTCACCCTGCTGGTCTTCCTGGGTCTGCTGCTGATCCTGAAACGCACGACCCTGGGGCTACAGGTCCGGGCGGTATCCCAGAACCGAGCCATGGCCCGCGCCCTGGGGGTCCGTTCCGCGCGAGCGGAGGATTGATAAACCGCAAAGGCGCGATACGCTAACCATTTGATGGACTTTAAAGGTTGTCTAAAGAAGGGGGCTGTAAGCCAGAGTCGGGAGTAGGTTGGGTTGAGGAACGAAACCCAGCATTTACGGACAAGCCTGGTTTGCTCAGGTCGGCACGCATCTCTGCAACCATATGTGAATACGAATGACCGCAATAAAGTTGCTTCGCGTCCTTTGCGTCTTTGTGGTTTAAATGAAGCGGCGGCAGATTAAGCCATATTAGATTACACTCAATGCCATTGACTTAAGGATTATGAGGTCGGTTCGTTCGGCTTCCACCACGTCATTCCGGCAGGGATGGCCGGAATCCAGGAGTCATGGATGATAAAAACACTACACCATTCAGGACCTAATAAAGCCAAATCAAATAGCAAGCGGCATCGCTGAATAATGGTTAATATCTTCTCTATCCTTCTCCTTATTACACTTTCCACTTTCCTCCGGCTTTTCCCAACCTGCTGTCAGATTTGGATTGAACGATTTTATCTTATTGAATAATTTTTCTCCATTCTTATGGAGTGGTATAAAATATTCTTTCGTGCCCCAACCTTCCGCGGGGCCTGGACCATTGGGATATCCGAAATTGGTTTTCAAATCATAGATCACATCAACTTCATGCGGGTCTCCATAGGTAATATGTACAATCCCATCGTAGGTATTCGCCGTAAAATCCGATAAATAAATGTTATCAGTGTCCGTGGCTGTCGAATAATATTCGACCCCCGATATTGTTCGATCATTTTCGTCAACTACTTCATAATAAACACTTCTCCCGTTATCGTATCCGAGATTATAATGTAATCACACAAACATTTTCCAATCTACCGGGAGCTTTCCCGCTTTACGCTCTTCCGCGCAGAACATTGGGGAAATTGTCATGACGACAATTACTGAATATATAAATCCCATTCTCCGGGACATCTCATACTCCAAAAGACGATGTCATAGATCAATTGCCATGATAGCAAACAGTGGATAGCATAGACAATAGTATAACCCTGATTATCCATAATGAGACATCCTATCTGCGGTAAGACTAACCGATAGCAAGGCGCAAAGATCTTGAAGACGAAATCCTCCTCTACAGCTGCAACTGTGGTTGGATCGATTCGAGCCACCGGAGTAATCACATCGACCACTATGGACTGAAAGTCCATAGTCTGGAGGACTAACGTCCTCATCCGTGGACAAGCCACAGACTGAAAGTGAAGGGACTTAACGTCCATAGTTTCAACTCTGATGCGCTTCGCGCACTAAAGTTATTGAAGCAATGAAACACTGCGGACGAGGTAAAATCATCTTTCTGACCATCGCCGGTGTCCTCCTAGTAGTTCTTGCCGCATTCTGGTGGCTCTTCATACTTGTTTTCGACGACTCACGCGTTTTCCATCGCTGCTCACTTGCATACTGGATTCTGGTGCTGGATAGTGTCCGCCGCCTGCCGTTGGACTATTGCACCGGACCCGCCCACTATCGCCATAGTATAGCCGACGGGCTCTCACCCCATTAGGGTGAGGCGTTATTGCCATACCTCCGATCCGGCTGCCGCCATCACCCATTACCGGGATCTGCTCCTGGCGTGGGGCTATCGGGGGCCGGAGCGGCAAATCGGTGCTTATGACCGGGAATATCTCTCTTTCTATCAGGACGACCATGTACTCGATCTTTCGAGCAAGGCGCCGGACCAATTCGAAATCACCTATCTGGAGTAGGAGTAACCAATGACAAAGCGCAAAGATATTAAAGATGATGATCTCATTTACACCTGCAACTGCGGTTGGATCGACCTGAATCACGTAAGGGACAATGCTTCACGTGAATTCGTCGGCGCCAAGAACCTCTGGAGGCAGATCCGGAACGGCAATCTCCCACCGGGGGTCGATCCCCGCAGGCTAGATGACCGCCCCGGTCCGAGCGGTTTCCCCTATGTGTATCCTTGGGAACGACTCGCCCGTTTTCACGACGGCGATCCGGGATACAAGGTCACCTACATCCAGGATATGAGTAGATTCAGGCTAGGCGTCAGGTGCAGCTATCTGGTCCGCTATGGACTCACCCTGCGGGAACAGAAAACACAAGAAGGACACCCATTTTGGCAACAGGCCATCGCCGAGTGCGGGCGCTTCTAGGCTGAGCATGCCGTCAAAGTGGAATGATACAAATCGAGGATCAAGTCTTTTTCCTTTTGCCTTACGTGTCTGCAAAAACAGAAATGGCCTAGCACACCCATCAAGCCGACGCTGTACTGCTTCATGACATAGTTCAATAGTTATGAATGAAAAAGAACTCATTGAGCGGGATTCCGAGCGTGATATTTGGCAAGAAACGCTGAATGCTGTGCGTGACATCAAGGCTGGAAATGTAGGTCACGTTGAAACTGTTGAACTGCCTCCTGTAGTCGAGGCTCGCCGGAAATCCGGCTTGTCTCAATCTCAGTTTTCAGAGCTATTAGGTATGCTAGTTCGTGCTCTTCAAAATTGGGAGCAAGGGCATCGTAAACCGAGTAAAGGGTACCTTGAAAAATAGGTATTTTCACCAATCAAGCAACTCTAAGTCATTGATTGTTGAGGTGTGCCGTAGATGAGAATCGCATTTTTCAAAGTGCCCTAACGTTGCTATGTCACTTATTCAAATTGCAAAACAGCACCCGGATGTATTGCATGAAGTATTTGGATAAGAATCCTATACCATATCGTGGTGCGCACTGAGAGACTTATAGCGATTGAGACGATGAAAGTAACGAAATCTGAAAAAGTACCGAAGAATATGCAGGGCGTATTCAAGGTAATTGTAGCGATTACCGATGAATTCAGCAAACATCATTTAAATGATGAATACGCTCAATTAGCGCGTTATGCTACGGTAGCTTTATGCCGCAAACGTCCATCACTACTTGGCAGCGGTCGCCCTGATACCTGGGCCTGTGGAATCATTTATGCTTTGGGATTTGTTAATTTCTTGTTTGATAAGAGTCAAAAGCCTTACATCAGTGCTGCCGATCTGTATGGAAATTTTGGTGTCGGCAAAAGCACAGGTTCCGCCAGATCCAAAGTGGTACGCGATACTTTAGGTATGAGGCAGTTGGATCCGAATTGGTGCTTGCCAAGCAAGCTGGACGATAATCCAATGGCGTGGATGATTATGGTCAATGGATTGCTTGTAAATGCGAGGCAACTGCCCCGAGAAATACAAGAGGTGGCTTATGAAAAAGGCATTATCCCATATATACCAGCAGATAAAGAATGATTAAGAAAACTGGTCCTGGTTTATACTTATCGAGGTTTAGTGAGTATCAATTGGAGATTGCACACGGATCATGAGTATCGACTATGACCAAGACTTCTTCGCCTGGTCTCAGGAGCAGGCGCGGCTGCTACGGTCGGGACGTTTCTCACAGCTCGACGTCACGCATCTGGTCGAGGAGATAGGGGATTTGGGAAAACGGGAACGGCGAGCCCTGGAGAGCCGATTGGCGGTGCTGATCGGGTACCTGCTCAAGTGGCGCTACCAGCCTGATTATCCGAACGGAAATCCTGGCGAGCGACCATCAATACCCAGCGCCGTGCCGTTACCAGGCTCTTGGATGAGAATCCCAGCCTCAGAACCGACCTCGAAAAAACCATTGCCGAGGCCTATCCCGATGCGGTGGACCTAGCGGTCGCAGAAACCCCATTCGACTACGACAGCTTCCCGAAGTCGTGCCTTTGGGATGAGGAGCAGATTCTGAAGGACTATTGGCCGATTGCGGATCGGGGTTAGGAGCTGTTGACATTTAGAAGGTCTGCACAGAGAGGGAAACGGGGACGGACCTTTCCCGATTTCTGTCGAGTCAACATCCAACATGTTGGTGAGACTCTTCGGTGCTGCAATCGACTGCTTCCTGATCGGGTAGTGGTTAAATTTCAAGTGGCACTGTTATGTGATTCAACCCCCACTGTTTTTACCATCCCTGGCACCTGGATTCCGGCACTCCCTGCCGGAACGACGCGGTGAGTCCTATAAGGATTGCAACCTTCTCCCAGACGATCGAGACTGCGAAAGCATTCGCGTCGGTCGTGACGAAGGTACACTCCCGTTTGGTCTCCATAATGGGCACCTTGAAAAATAGGTATTTTCACCAATCAAGCGACTCTAAGCCATTGATTGTTAAGATATACTGTAGACGAAACCCGTATTTTTCAAAGTGCCCTAAAGCAAGATGTCTGTTACCGCTAGTACCCCATTTCACCTTATTTTCCGTTCTCAGCACGGCGAGAGGCGGCTAGATGCGAGGCGCGCTGTGCCTTGCCTGGGCGCGTTTGGGAGGCTCTGAGAGCGAAAAATAAGGTGAAATGGGGTACTAGGCATATCCTGGTCGATCTCGCCGCTCAGAGCCTGGTGCTCTTGGAGGGGAATCGAGTACGGAAACAGTATCGGGTCTCTACCGCCCGCAATGGCCCCGGCGAACGGCAGGAAAGTGGTTGTACGCCCCGCGGGCTGCACCGGATACGCATCCGGATCGGGGCTGGGTGTCCGGAAGGAATGATGTTCGTGGGGCGTCGTCCAACAGGCGAGATCTACGACCCGGAGCTGGCGGAACAATATCCCGAACGGGATTGGGTCCTGACCCGCATCCTCTGGCTCACCGGGCTGGAGTCCGGGCGCAATCGGGGCGGATATATGGATACCTTGCGTCGCTATATCTACATCCATGGTTGCCCGGATACGGAACCCATGGGGGTGCCCTGCTCCCATGGTTGTATCCGCATGCGCAATCGGGATCTGATTGAGCTCTTTGACCTGGTTCCGACCGGGACCCTGGTGGAGATCCGCTGATTTGCGTCGGTTTTCGCGAACTTACCGAGGTGAACAGCAAAAGCGCAAAGGGTAAAGTTTAGCGGTAGTGGTATATTTCAGAGTGATAGAGTAAAGTAGTTCATTGAAACTATGGACGTTAAGTCCCTTCACTTTCAGTCCGTGGCTTGTCCACGGATGAGGACGTTAGTCCTCCAGACTATGGACTTTCAGTCCATAGTGGTTGATTCGCAATCGTTCAAACTTCTACG
>Ga0209679_1000088_pt1 | contig 45251 bp, 45 predicted proteins | sample WorMetHEROISLAND_4_FD_187408 | JGI IMG/M metagenome (GOLD analysis project Ga0209679, IMG submission 187408) | Marine gutless worms symbiont microbial communities from Max Planck institute for Marine Microbiology, Germany - Olavius sp. 2 HERON... ...
CGGGCTGATATTTGGTCGGAGCTGCAATGCGGGCAAACAGCATGATCGCCCCATCTGCGTTGCTCAAAGTGGAGCCGGGCTGATTCAGCATCGGGGAACCTCTGAAAAAACTCGAAGGTTGATATAGCTAAGATTGTCGTTCATGGTATTTCCCTTATTTACTTATGGATCAAGTATAATTGATTTTCCGTGGGAGTAAAGTATATAGTTCCCTAAATTTAAGGCAGCACGGTTGTGTAACCTGATGGTTCGAACCCCCAGTGTTTTTGCCATCCCTGGCACCGGATTCCGGCACTCCCTGCCGGAATGACAAGGCGGGGACCGAAGGGTTACGCAAAGATCCCTCCTGTGTCAGGATGACAATTTCGTGTCTTTCGTGGTTAATAGGCACCTTCAGGAAGGACCACGAAAAACACGAACGGACACGAAAAGCTGCAAGCGTTCGGCTCCCCGCTGTTTTTACCATCTGCCCCGGCATCTCCTATCGGGCATTGGTTCGTATCGATCCGATGGCGTATCATCGCCACCCTATACCATCCCAGGGTTCGCCGACCATGTCCTACGGAGCCTTGTCCGCGTTCTTTGCGGCTGCCCTGCTCACCCTCGGCGGCTGCGCCGGCGCTATTGCAAGAGACGATATGTCCAAGGACCTGGAGGCGGCCCTCACCACCTACGGAGAGGCCATGCGGTGGGGCTATTTCGAGACCGCCTACGGTTATGTTCCTCCCGACCGCCGCCGAAAGATCCCGCAGCACCTCGACAACCTACGGGTCATCGGCTAGGAGGTATTGGAGGGGCCGCGCATGTACGATGGGGAGCGCGCGGAGCAGCTAGACCGCATCCAGTACGTCCACGAGGACGAGCAACGGCTACGCTCGGTGTCGGATCGACAGCTGTGGTGCTACGACACGGCCAGCGGCGGCTGGCGTCCGGGATTCCCTTGTTCGAGTGAGGTCAGGGCGGTGACAGGCGAGGTCGAATTCAGCCCGGCGGCGCGCTTCCTGTTGGTCAGCGGCGCCTTGGTGCTGGTGGTCGCGGGCCTGCATGCGGCCGCCTCGCTCATCACCCCCTTTCTGCTCGCCGGCTTCATCGCCATTATCGCCGCCCCGACCATGTTCTATTTCGTGCACCGCGGGACACCCACCTGGCTGGCGCTGCTGGCGGCGAGCGCGGTCATGATCGCCATCGGCGGCCTCATCATCGCCCTGGTCTCCGGCTCCCTCAACGCCTTCATGGCCCAGCTGCCTGAATACCAGCTGAGGCTCAAGGAATTGACCCAGGAGCTGGTCACCTGGTTAAACGGCGTGGGGATCGAGATACCGCGCGCGGCCCTTACCGACTATTTGGATACGGGCAAGGCCATGCAAATGGCCGGGGTATTGCTCGGTGGTCTGGGTGACATGCTGACCAATGCCTTCCTGATTGTATTGACCGTGATCTTCATCCTGCTCGAGGCCTCCAACCTCCCGGCCAAGTTGAAGGCGGGGCTGCGGGCGCCGGACGCCTCCCTCGCGTGGCTGCGGAGCGTACTCGACAACATCAACCGCTATATGGTCCTCAAGACCCTCATGAGCCTGCTCACCGGCGGCCTGATCTGGGGTTGGCTCTCGTACCTGGGGCTCGACTTCGCGCCGCTCTGGGCCTTGGTGGCCTTTCTGTTTAACTATGTGCCGACCATCGGTTCCATCATCGCGGCGATCCCCGCGGTCCTGCTGGCCCTAGTGCAGCTCGACGTCCAGTCGGCGCTCTGGATCGCCCTCGGCTACCTGGCGGTCAACGCCGCCGTCGGCACCATGATCGAGCCCAGGTTCATGGGGCAGGGCCTGGGTCTCTCCACCCTGGTGGTCTTCGTCTCTTTGGTCTTCTGGGGCTGGGTCCTGGGCCCGGTGGGCATGTTCCTGTCGGTGCCGCTGACGATGGCCCTCAAGATCGCCCTCGACGCCAATCCCCAGACCCGTCCCATCGCGGTCATGCTCGGCCCGGAGATCAAGCCACCCGCGGAGCCGGCGCGGAGCAAGGAGGAGTGACCCGCGGCCCGACGCAGGGCGTCGATGTCGTCCTGGGGACACGGACGCATGGTCGCCGTGCAGGTTTTCCCATCTAACAGGCTGTTTCCCTTTTCCCTGCTCCAGCTCCTTTTCCGGAAAGCGAGGCAGGCTCGAATACCGAAGCCGTCCGGCTCGGTAGACAGGGTGGACTCGGATTCGGCATAGATGGTGGGCGCCTCACGTCATCGTTCAGCCCCCCGCTGTTGTTATCATCCCTGGCACCAGATTCCGGCAATCCCTGCCGGAATGACGCGGTGGGGGCTGAACGGTTACCGTCTTACCTGTGCGTCTTGTCCCCGCTAATCGGTTACACTCAACGGGCTAAGAAGCTGTCTGGTTAAAAGCAATCCTGAATTATTTGGCGTTGTCCGGGGGATTCGACGTGTTGCGTTTCGACGCACAAGGGCTCGTTGATCGACGGCCAGACCCGTGCCCGTGTCTCAACGCAACCTACGCCCACATGATCCCCCGCGCAGCCTGCCCGCGCGGACCCCGCTTTGTGGTGTAGGTTGGGTTAGGCGCGTCGTCCGATCTCGAAGTACAGTGACCAGGCCAAACACGCCGTAACCCAACACGCTGGCTCCTGCAACCAACGCCAAACAATCCAGGACTGCGCCCGGACAGGGTCGACGCCGAACGCGGCGTAACGCAACACGACGCCAGATCCGTTTTAACCAGACAGCTTCTAAGATCGGATACTTGATTAGGGGCTGTTGATAGTTATGTCACTGCGAGCGCAGCGAGAAATCCTGGTCCCGACGGAGGAGGGATCTTGTGCCCAACCAACACCATGACTTCATATGGAAGATCTCTCCCTACGGTCGAGATGACAGGTTCGGACGAGTGACATGCAGTACCCTAACCTGACAGCTCACCATTTGACTGACCGGAGGGTCCGCCGGGCGGACCTTCTGAATGTCAATACGACCTGATACCCGGCATTTCGGAGTCCGGCTGTGGGGAACATCACACTGCGCGCAGCCTGGTCGGGGGAGGCCGACTGCCTCAATTGTTTCCTCCGTGCCTCGGTACTGTTCACCGGTCTGGAAGACCAGGATTTCAAGCGCATCCATGACCCCATCGACCAATTCGCGGTCAATCCCGGCACCGTTCTGTATCATACCGGGGACGTCGGGGACTATATGTTCACCGTTCGCCGTGGGACCTTCAAGTTGGTCCAGTATCTGCCGGGCGCTGGACGGCGTATCGTGCGGCTCGCCCGCACCACCGACGTGATCGGACTCGAGGCCTTGGTCGAGGACCGCTATGCGCATGATGCGATCGCTATTCATCACACGGAGGTCTGTCGCTATCCGGCGCGGGTAGTGCATATCCTGGGCCAGGAGAACCCCAAGCTCTACCATGAGCTCATGACCCGTTGGCGGCGGGCGTTCTCCGAGGCGGATACCTGGTTGACGGAGCTGTTTACGGGCTCCGCCCGTCAGCGCGTAGCCCGGTTGTTGTTGCGCCTGGTGCACAATCGAGTAAACAGCGAGTACGAGCTCTTCTGCCGTGAGGACATGGGCGCCATGCTCGGGATTACCACCGAGACCACCAGTCGTACCATCGCCGAGTACAAGCGCCAGGGCCTGCTGGTGGAGGTGGGGCCCCAATGCCTTCCAGCTCGATGTTCCCAATCTGCGCCGGATCGCCGAGGATTGACGGAGAACCTTGCCGGGATCCGACCGGCGCATGGCGACTAACCGTCGGAAATACTTTTTGCCGCAATCAACTACTAAAGTTATGAAGCAATGAACGCGAATCAACGCAAATCGGTCGCAATTGGCTCGTCGTCAGCGACGGCTCTTCATCGCATTAGGTTCATTTGCGTTGATTTGCGGCTAATTTTCCCGTGATGATCCACTCGCTACCGCTCTCCCCGCGAGCGCATCGACAAAACCGCGAGGAAATCCATGCAGTTCATCAATCTTCAGGCCCAGTACCGCCAGCTCAGGGAACGGATCGACGCCCGCATCCAACGAGTGTTGGACCACGGGCGCTACATCCTGGGCCCCGAGGTCGCGGAGCTCGAGGAGCGGCTGGCTGACTACGTCGGTGTCAGGCACTGCATCGGCATTTCCAGCGGAACCGATGCCCTATTGGTGTCCATGATGGCTCTGGGCATCGGACCGGGAGATGAAGTCGTCACCACACCTTTCACCTTCATCGCCACCGGCGAAATGATCGCCCTGCTCGGCGCGCGGCCGGTCTTCGTGGACATCGATCCGCGCACCTACAACATCGACCCGGACCTGATTGAGGCGGCCATCACGCCGCACACCCGCGCCATCGTACCGGTCAGTCTGTACGGTCAATGCGCCGAGATGGATGCGATCAATGCCGTCGCCCGACGCCATGGGCTACCGGTGATCGAAGACGCCGCCCAGAGCTTCGGCGCCACCTATCGGGGCCGGCACTCCTGCGCCCTGTCCACCATCGGGTGCACGAGCTTCTTCCCCTCCAAGCCGTTGGGCTGCTATGGCGATGGGGGGGCCTGTTTTACGGGCGATGAGACCCTTGCCGTCAAGATTCGTCAGCTCTCGGCGCACGGACAGGACCGCCGCTATCATCATCCCCTGATCGGCATCAATGGGCGGTTGGATACGCTCCAAGCGGCGGTGTTGCTCGCAAAATTGGAGGTATTTCCGCAGGAAGTCGCGGCGCGGGAGCGGATCGGAAGGCGCTATACGGATCGCCTCGCCGGCAGCGTTCAGGTCCCCTATGTGGAATCCTATAACAGGAGCGTCTACGCCCAGTACACGATCCGGGTCCAAGCCCGTGATGAGCTGGCCGAAAGGCTGAGGGAGGCCAGTATTCCCACCGCCGTGCACTATCCGGTCCCGCTGACGAGCCAACCGGCCCTCAGCGACCCGAACGCCCAGGTGCCGAACGCGACTGCGGCCGCCGGGCGGGTGCTCAGTCTTCCCATGTCGCCCTGGCTGACCGAATCCGATCAGGATGCGGTGATCGAACAGGTTCGAACCGCGCAACTTGACAGGTTTTCAGCGCAAGACTAATCTGACAGAAAATCTGTCACTAGTGAGCAATCGTAACGTGAAATCCTTTAGCTATACGGAGACACGGGACCGCCTGAAATATCTGATGGACCAGGCCAACGAGGGCATGCCCCCTTGTATATCCAGCGCCGCAACGGCGGAGGGGCGATCCTGATGGTGGAGTCCGATTACGCTGGGCTCCAGGAAACCCTTTACCTGCTCGGAAACCCAGTCAATGCAGAGCAGCTCCTGGCGGCCCGGTGCAGGAGTCGAGAGGGCGGGATACCCTGGGAGGATGCGAAAGAGCGGCTTGGCCTGTGAGACAGCTGATCCTGGACCCCCAAGCACCGGAAGACCTGCAATGGTGGACGAGAACCGGTAAGCGCGTCGCACTGAAGATTCTGCAGCTGTTGGAGGAAAGCGTACGGAACCCCTTCGCAGGCAAAGGCAAGCCGGAGGCCTTGAAATTCGATCTTTCCGGGTGCTGGTCGCGCCGTATCGACCTGGCGCATCGTCTCGTTTATGAGGCCACCGACAGCAACATCCGCGTACTGTCTTGTCGGTTTCACTATCGGTGACCCCGGTGCGGACAGCAATCCTGAATGATTTGGTGCAGTTTGGGGGACCGGGCGTGTTGGGTTATGGCGCGTTCAAGGGTGAATTTGTATCCTTCAGGGTCGGGCAGCGCGCCTAACCCAACCTACATCAAAGCGAGGTCCGCGCGAGCCAGCAACACGGCAGGAATCGGAGCGCCGCCGTCCTGGCGGCCTTGATTCGCCGGCATGACCCAAGCAGACGATCAGCGAGCCTTGGTGCGTCGAACGCAATACCTCAATCTTTTCCCTCCGGACAAGGTGACAACCCGCTTGATGAACAGTGCGCCCAGGGGCAGCGAGATGAGCAACTTCCTCAATGCTCCCAAATGCCCTCCCACCAGGCTCCCTTGTCACCCTTGGATCCAGCGTTGGTTGCAGACCGCCGCGGCAGCTTCATCCAGGCGCGGATGTCCTTGATATCCCAGCCGGTCAAGCGGGCAAGATTGTGGGCCTCCTCCCTCAGACGCTCCGGCAGCGTCTCGTTGAAATGGCGCTTGGCCGCCTCGCAATCGACATCGCCTCGCCAGGGGTGGCGGATCACATAACGTCCCTGGAAATTATCGCGGTTGCCGGTCACCTGAAACCGCAGGTCCTTCGGGAAACGGGCGCGGTCATAACGCAGATGGAGACGGGTGATATAGACACCCTTCGCCCCCGGCACCGGAGGCGCGATGCGCGGGGTCGGTCGAGACCTCGGAGCCGGACGGCGGTCATCGAGCCAGAAGACGCCCAGCTCCCGTAATTCCTGATTGCTCAGGGGATCGGCGGCGCAGGGATCGCACCAGTTCATGTCCCAGGCGTATTCGAGAAAGACCGTGCGGCCGCCTTCCTTGGCGACTTGGGTGCGGAATAGGTCGCGGTAAAAATCGGCGAACTTGCCCTCTTCCTTGATATAGACGGGGATGTCGATGTCCGCCGGTAGCTTGACGGTACGGTAGTTGGCGGTCTCCACCCGCCCCTTGCGGGTCAAGGCATAGATGAACAACTCCTGTGGCCCTCTGGCATTGACGGTGCCGAGCCGGATCGGCAACATGAATCTGCGATGGCTATAGGCGATCTGCAGTGGTCTCAGATAGCTGTATTTCCCTTTGCGGTAGCTCTCCAGATTGATCTTGGCCACGAAGAATTTCATACCCTATTTCAAATAGCTGCCGACCACCGGCTACGCGCCCGGGGGCAGCTTGTAACCAGTCTCCGTGAGCCAGGTGACGAGGCCGTTGCTCTCCTTGGCCGAGAGGATCAGGATGTTGTATTCACCGACCTGGTATTCGGCCTCGATGGTGACGCCGAGACTCTTCGCGCGTTGGCGGGCAACCTTGGCCTTTGCCATCGGGGCGGTGGCCATCGCGGCGGGTGTGGCCACCTCGTAGCGCAGGCAAGGGTCCTCATCGAAATACTCCACCAGCCGGGGCGCCGAATAGGCGTCCAGATGCTCCAGGATCGCCTTCTCCGTCACATGGATCTGCCTTTTCCGCAACACCTTGGGCACCGGTACCACCATCGCAAACTCATCCATATCGCCTTGGAAATCGTTCGCCATAGTGATGACGTTCTTGTTACCGTCACGCACCATCACCACCTGGGATGCGCGGTTGAAGAGCTTAGTGTCCGCCTTGGCGACATAGAAGCCGCAGAAGGCGGAGGCGAGGTTCGGCGCCGTCAAGAGACACAGCAGTAGCCAATGGATCGGTTTCATGTTCATGAATGGCTCCCGGTGCCGGGCCAGACAAAGGCCCGGCCCGGTAGGTGTTGGTTGATCAGCAAGGTCAGTGGTGAAGAGAGAATCAGGGCATAGAGAAAGGCGTTCGGGATAAAAAACAGATACTGCAGCGTCCAGCCGAGCAGCGCAACCCAGGTACCGTAGAGGAGGCAACTGGCCATCGACGCGGGTGTGGTCTTGGGATCCGACAGCATGAAGAAGGCAAAGATCAGCAAGGCGCCGTTCTGCAGCTGGTGCAGGGGGATCTGCCAAGGGTCGCCGAGCCAGGCGGCGTACCCGAAGAGCGCGAGCGCATGGACGGCGCCGAACGCGAGGGTCGTCGCCATGCGGGTCGGCCGATCAGTAGGATCAGGCCACCACCTGCCGCCAACAGCAGCAACCAGATATCGCGGCCCCACTGACCCGGCGTGACCCAGGCCACGTCGCCGATCAGGATCACTACCACGATACCCAGGGCCGAAGGATTGAACAGGTGACGGCGGCGCACCGTCACCAGAAACTTGCTCGCAATCGCAATCAGAACCGCAAGCAGCAGCCAGCCGAGCGCGTTCGAGCGCAGCAGCAGCAGGATCGACAGGGCGCTGTTGGCCGCGCTGAGAAGATTAGCCGGCAGGTGATAGCGGCGGGTGAAAAGGAGCTGCAGCAATCCGGCGAGCGCCACCACCGCGACGATACACGCCGGCGAGATCTCGAATTGGAGCTGCAGGATGCCGAGCAACAATAAGGCAATCTGCACCGCCAGCTGATAGTAGCGCGGGTCCATGTGCAATGATTTGATCCTAGTACGGATGCTCTCAACGACCGGTAACATTGAACCCGCACGACTCCACTCAGTCCACGACCGGAAGATTTATCCGCAAATCAACGCAAATGCACGCAAATGGATCAAGAGCCATTGATGAAAACCGTATTTTCGAGGTGCTCGATAGCGAATCGATTGCAGTTGATTTGCGTCTATTGGCGTTCATTGCGGCAGAAAATAATTTCCCTATAGAAAAATCAGTTTCGTTGAAGTCGAGCAAATTGTCGGTGGGCACAGCCCACCCTACTTTGCGGTTCAAAATGGCTCAAAGAGAACCCGAACGCCAACGGTTCGCCACCCGATGGACCAGCTCCATCGGCACGAACTCCTGTTCCAGACGTCCCTGCTCCCGGTCGTAGAGGTCCCGATATAGGGCCTGCTCCTGGGTATCGAGTCCGGCAGGCGGTTGGGGATCTGCCCTGACCGGCTCGACGACGGCATGTTCCAGCGCGAGCGCCGAGAAGGTGGCCGCGTTCATCATCAGGGCCTTGAGATGCGGCCGCTGCAGGCGGGCCGTCGCCAACATGCTCAGGCCCCAGGTATCGAGATCGCCCCAGTACGCCAAGGCCCGATCATCCAGCCAAGGGGCCTGCAGCCAGCTCAGGTTTAGCCCGGCGCTCAGGACGGCGATGGTCCCCGGCAACGGCGGCAACTGGTAGAGGGAACGCTCGTTCTCGACCGCTATCAGGTGGCTGCCGGGCAGATCGGATCGGCACAGCTCGCTGCTACGCAGTCGCAGCTGCTCGAACGGTAACAGGTCCGGCTCCAGGGGCGCCACCAGCAGCCAATGCTTGCCCTCGTCGAGCGCCCCGAGAAAGCCTTCCAGCCCCTGTTCCGCGACGGCGGGGCCGAAGCGCAGCTCCAGCAGTCGGGTCAGGAGGGGGCGATTGCGTTCGAAGAATTTGCTGTCGCAGCCGGCGATTGATAGGGCCCGCAGCGGGCGTCCGTCGGCGCAGCCCGGCGTCAGTCGATCGGCCACGACGCAGACCCGGATGGTCTCCTCCGCCCCCTGTGCCAACAGTTGCTGACGTTGCTGGACGATGAGCGGATGGAATTGGGGATCGACCGCGGTGATGACACTGGATAAAAGACGGTATTCCCGACGAATGTCGGCATCGGCCATGGCCTCCACCCATTGTTCCAGCGAGTGCAATACCCAGCTGACCGGGAGCTCGACGGCAGCAGCCAGGCTTCGGTAGCTCACCGCCTCCCAACGCACCTCGCCTATCTTCACCCCACGCCAGCGTTCGATGTGGGCCCGCACCGCGGCGATGTCACCGGCCACGAGGGCCGGCGCCGGCTTGCCGATGGGCAGGGTCAAGGGCCATTGGTCCTGCCTCAACAGCCGTCGGCGGCGGGTGCCGCCGTTGCGCCACTGGCCCCGGAGCTTGTCGCGCAAGGCGTTAGGCGTCCTCATCGGTTAGCGCAATCCTAAATGATTTGGCGTTGTCTGGAGGATTTGGCGTGTTGTGTTTCGACGCCCACCAGCTCGTTGATCGACGGCCAAGCTAGTGCCTGCGTCTCAACGCAACCTACGCCTATATTACCTCCCGTGCTGCCTGTTCGCGCGGGGAAACGCCTCGGGGGGCACGGCGTCCCTGCAAGCAAACAAGGAACGCGGCGTAACGCAACACGACGCTAAATGTCAACAAGACCGAGTAAATGTCGGACACGCCGCCCCCTGATGGCATTACCCAACACACTGACAGGAAGCTGGCGACCGGTAGCCGGCAGCTGCGCTCACCGCCCATCTGCACGGCTACCCTTTGCGTCTTTGCGGTTTAAATATGCCTTTGTAGTTCAATCAGCTATTGCCCATGGCCGCGATTCGGGCCAGGTCCTGGGCCTCGAAATCGAGGCCGAACTCCAGGCCGGGGTTGAGCGTGATGCCGTAACCGATGCCCAGTTTCTCCAGGATCCAGGTGAACTCGACGACCAAGCCGCCGCCATAGCCGGGGTAGTCCTTCACGAAGACCTTGGCGCGCTCGGGATTCGTGAACAACACCAGCACCCCTGCGCCGTCCTCGGTCCGGATCTTGAGCGGTTGGGCCTTGGTGTCGGCTGCAAAGCCGCCGATCTGGTACCGCTCGTAAATGGACATGAAGACCTCGGAGCCGAGCAAGGTCCGGAGCAAGGACTCCGGCGGAATTCGATTCTCCTGCGCGGCCATAAGCTGGTGTCCCAGGTCGTTTTGGGGTTGGAAATCGGTGGTCACGTGGTTGCTCCTGGAATCAGCGTTGCTTGGGGAAGTCGGACTAGGGGCTTTGGCATTTAGAAATGTAGGTTGGGCAAAGGGCCAGGGATGGCCTGTGCCCAACAGGAATGGCTCTGCGAACCTGGGGAGTATCGCGGCCGTTTAGTATATGAAAACAATCGGTTAGAGTTAAATATCAACACCCCCTAGACGCCTTACGCCGCCCTATTCTGGGGCTCGATCCGGGCTTGAATATCCTCGCCGGTCCGTTGCCGGGCCAAGTTCAGATCATAGCCGGTTTGCAGATTCATCCAGAATTGCGCCGATGTACCGAAATAACGCCCTAGCCGTAGCGCCGTATCGGCGCTAATACCACGCTGGCCGTGCACGATTTCGTCGATGCGGCGTGGCGAAACATGGATAGACTCGGCTAAGAAGCCGTCTGGTTAAAAGCAGTCCTGAATTATTTGGCGCTGTTTGGGGAATTTAGCGTGTTGCGTTCGACGCATAACGGTTTGTCGATCTACTTCGATGTTCGTGCCAGCGTCTTAACGCAACCTACACCTGTTCCATATTCGTCCAGATATTCGGCGAGATGCTTACCGGGGTGGCTATGAGGGATATCGATATTCATCTTCCACCCTCAGTGATAATCGACGATTCACCCCGCCAGCTGCTCCATCCGGATCCGCACCACCTTGCCCGTCACGGACTCCAGACCCTCGATGCGGGCGAGGGCCCGGTTCATGCGGCCTTCACGGACCCGATGACTGAGCATGATCAGGGGCACATGGGTGTCGCCTGCCTGCGGCTCCTTCTGCTGGATGGCCTCGATGCTGATGCCCTCTTCCCCCAGGATGCCGGCGATGCGGGCCATGACGCCTGGCTGATCCAGGGCGATGACGCGCAGATAGTAGGCAGTCTCGACCTGTTCCATGGCCAACACGGGCATGTCCGAGAGCTCGTCAGGCTGGAAGGCGAGATGGGGGACCCGGTTGTCGCGATCGGTGGTGAGCGCACGGGTCACATCGACCACATCCGCCACCACCGCGGAGGCCGTAGGCATGGCGCCGGCTCCGGCCCCACAGTAGAGGGTGGGTCCTACCGCATCGCCTTTGATGAGAACGGCGTTCATGACGCCGTTTACGTTGGCGATCAAGCGCCGGTGGGGGATGAGCGTGGGGTGGACCCGCATCTCAATGCCCTGGTCGGTCTTGCGTGCGATACCCAGGTGCTTTATGGCATAGCCCAGGTCCGCTGCGTGGGCGACGTCCTGGGTCTCGAGCCCGGAGATGCCCTCGGTATAGGTCCGGTCGAACTGCAACGGGATCCCGAAGGCCAGTGACCCCAGGATAGTGAGCTTGTGGGCGGCATCGATGCCCTCCACGTCGAACGTCGGATCCGCCTCCGCATACCCCAGGGTCTGGGCCTCGGCGAGCACAGCGCCGAAATCCCGGTTCCGGTCCCGCATCTCGGTAAGGATATAGTTACCGGTGCCGTTGATGATACCGGCGATCCATTCGATGTGATTGGCCGCCAGCCCCTCGCGCAGGGCCTTGATGATGGGGATACCGCCGGCCACGGCGGCCTCGAAGGCCACCATCACGCCCCGCTCGCGCGCAGCGGTGAAGATCTCGTTGCCGTGCAGGGCGATTAGGGCCTTGTTGGCGGTGACCACATGCTTGCCGTTCTCGATGGCCCTGAGCACCAGCTCCTTGGCCGGCGAGTAGCCCCCGATGAGCTCGATGACGATCTCGATGGCGGGATCTTCCACTACGGCCAAGGCGTCTTCCGAGATGCGTCCGATCCGGTCCAGACCACTGATGCGTTGGGGGTCGTAACTATGGGCTGCGGCATAGGCGATGCGGATCCCCCGCCCGGCCCGGCGGGCGATCTCCCGCGCGTTGCCGGTAAGCACGCTTACCGTGCCGCCACCAACGGTACCCATTCCCAACAAACCGATGTTCACCGGTTCCATGCGTCTTTACCTCCTCTCGTTCCGGGTAGTGCCGAGCATCGACTAGCATAACCGGATGACCAGCGCAGCTGGGCGTTCCGAGTGAATGCGCATGTTAGTTTTTGGAATTTTAGAATAGAGAAATATTCTCATTTTCATGGTCATTTTTTGCACCAACAATATTTATTTGAGATTGCTTGATAGACTCAAAAAATGATTTTTTTATTTGGTCAGTCTTTGCTCTTCAAAAGCAAATATAGTTCCCTTTTAATAGCCTCTGGTGATTTACCTGAGGACTTAGAAACAACGGTGGTGTTATAGTTTTGTTGTTACCGGGTACGGGGAACCCGGCAAGACTCTCTACATGGGATGTTTCGAGGCGTCCTATATTCGGAAACAACAAAACTACAACACTACCGAAACAACACCTGATTCTCAAAGCATAACATCAAGCTAAGCGGCCGAAAGTCCGCCTGAGCTTTTTGTTAGGCGATCACTATCCAGGTACAAAGTATCCGGACATAAATCCAGTCCATTTTCCCACTGTATACTGCCTAAAAATGGCCTTACAGAATTAAATACTCCGCGATCCTTTAATTGAGAAAAAATACCGTTATTTAAATAGGGTGATACATCAAATACCCCCTTTTCTCCATTATCAAAGACCAATGATAACGCATAGTCATCATTGGGGTGTACTTTTTTAACCCTCGGATTCATGAAAGCACCTCATCTTAGCGGTTATCCAGCTTCGCAAGCAGATCTTGGAAATGTAAACCGTTTCCTTTCCCGGCAAATGCATTTACCAACAACGAAGAAATCCTGTTAATCCTGTACTATTGGAAGAAAGCACGAACCACCAAGAATTGCTCATATGTTGAATTCTTCTTGGACTTTATCTTACGGATTCAGGATATATCTCAATGGCCGTGGGCATCGCGTCGCAGCATATCGCGGATGCCGCGGACGGCCTGGCGGGTACGATGCTCGTTCTCGATCAGGCCGAAGCGCACATGGTTATCCCCATACTTGCCGAAACCGATCCCCGGCGAGACCGCGACCTTGGCCTCCCGCAGCAGCTTCTTGGAGAACTCCAGCGAGCCCAGCTCCCGGTAAGGCTCGGGGATCGGTGCCCACACAAACATGGTGGCCTTGGGTTTCTCGATCCGCCAACCCGCTGCCGCGAGCCCGTCACACAATACATCTCGGCGGCGCTGGTAGCGATCGCGGATCTCGGCCACACAGTCCTGGGGGCCCTCCAAGGCGGTGATGGCGGCCACCTGGATCGGCGTGAAGGTCCCATAATCCAGGTAAGACTTGATCCGCGCCAGGGCGGCGACCAGCTCCCGGTTGCCGCACATGAAGCCGATCCGCCAGCCGGGCATGTTGTAGCTCTTCGAGAGCGAGAAGGACTCTACCGCGACTTCCTCGGCACCCGCTACCTGGAGGATCGAGGGGGCCCGATAGCCGTCGAAGACAATGTCCGCATAGGCCAGGTCATGGACCACCCAGATACCGTGCTCGCGGGCGACGGCGACGACCTCCTCGAAATAGTCGAGATCCACACAACGGGTGGTGGGATTGCTCGGGAAATTGAGGACCAGCAGCTTCGGCTTGGGCCAGGAGTCCTGGATGGCCTTGCGTAGTTCGTCGAAGAAGCTCACTCCCGGTATCATGGGAACGTGCCGCACATCCGCCCCGGCGATGATGAACCCATAGGGGTGGATGGGATAGGCGGGATTGGGCACCAACACCGTGTCGCCGGCCTCCATAGTCGCCAGGGCGAGGTGGGCCAGCCCCTCCTTGGAGCCGATGGTCACGATCGCCTGGGTGTCCATGTCCAATTGCACGCCGTAGCGCTCGCGGTACCAGCTGCAAATGGCGCAGCGCAGACGCGGGATGCCGCGCGAGACCGAGTAGCGATGCGTATCCTTGCGCTGGGAGACCTCCACCAGCTTGTCCACGATATGTGACGGCGTGGGCTGATCCGGGTTCCCCATGCCGAAATCGGTGATGTCCTCCCCCCGCGTGCGCGCCTCCGCCTTCAGCTGATTGACGATGCTGAAGACATAGGGCGGCAGACGCTTGATGCTGCGGAACTCGTGATGGGGCACGACGCTGGACTCCTGGCAGGAAACGGCACACTCAAACAAGGAAGAGTGTACCGCTACGGATGCAGGTTTCAAACATACCTGTTGCCCGACCTACACCCAAGGCAAGGTCGGTCAATCCTGTCGGTCGACTTCACCCCAACCGCCGCCACCCGGCGTTTCGACCCGGAGGCGGTCTCCAACGGCTACCTCCAGGGCGACCTTTTCCGGCAGCTCGCGGTCGTTGAGTAGATTCCGACCCGGTCGTCCCGGCTCGCCGCCGGCGATCCCCCAGGGGGCATGGCGGCGGCGCTCCGTAATCAGGGAGACAGCGGCGGGGGAGAGAAATTCCAGCTCCCGCACCAGTCCGTCGCCGCCGGCCCGCTGCCCCGGTCCGCCGGACCCGTGGTGCAGAGCGTATCTTGTGACGCGCAGGGGAAAGCGGGTCTCCAGTACCTCGATGGAGGTGTTCAGGGTGTTGGTCATATGGGTCTGGACCCCCGAGTGTCCGCCGCCCATTGCCCTGGCCCTCATGCCACCGCCGATGGTTTCATAATAGTCCCAAGCGGCACCGCCCATAGCCAGGTTGTTCATACTGCCGTGACTGGCCGCCGGGATGCGCTCGGGAACCGCCTGGACCAGCGCCCCCATAACTACGTCCACGATGCGGCTGCTGGTCTCCACATTGCCCGCTGCCACCGCGGCCGCGGGTAGCGGGCGTTGAGCAGACAACCGTCGGGGGCCGTCAGACTTACCGGCCGCAGGCTGCCGGCACAGGCGGGCGTCTGGGCCGGCATGAGGCAGCGGAATACATAGAAGACAGCCGCCACGGCGACCGCCAACGGACAGTTGATGTTGCCCGACACCTGCCCCGCCGTGCCCGTGAAGTCGACCTGAGCGGTTCCGTCCCGCATCCGAACCTGGACCCGAATCCGGAATCCCGGTTTCCCTGACCATCGTCGTCCACCAGGTCCTCGAAGTCATAGATGCCGTCCGGAATGGTCTCGAGGGCCCCTCCGGCCAGGCGTTCGCCATAGTCGTTCAAGGCCACCAGGTCGTTTTGGAATATCTCGGGTCCACGCTGGGCAACGAGCTCGCCGAGCCGGGCCAGGCCGGCCCGATTGGCGCTGATCTGGGCGCGGAAATCACCCTCGGCATCCGCCGGGTTACGGGTGTTGCCGGTGATGGACGCCAGTAGTTACCCATCGAGGGAACCGCGCCGCATCAGGTGCACGGGCGCGATGATCTGCCCCTCTTCATGGATCGAGCGGGAGATGGGCATGGAGCCGGGTGCGTGTGCGCCGATGTCCGCGTGATGGGCCCGATTCACCACGAAGGCAACGAGCCGACGACCGACGAACAGCGGCGCGATGACGGTCACGTCCGGCAGGTGGGTCCCACCCAGGAAGGGATCGTTGAGGATCACCATATCGCCCTCATCCCACTGCATGGCGGCGACCACGGAGGCCATGGCAAAGGCCATGCTGCCCAGATGGACGGGGATGTGGGCGGCCTGGGCGCAGAGCTCGCCGGCGCGATCGAATACGGCACAGGAGAAATCGAGCCGGTCGCGGATGTTGGGGGAGAAGGCGACGTTGCGCAGCACCGCCCCCATCTCGTCACAGACCGCCTCCAGGCGGCTGGAAAAGATGCTGATCTCTATGGGGTCCAATGCCGGGGAAGCCAGGGATTGCCTCCGATCCTATTTAAGAAGCTGTCTGGCTAAACGTGTATCGGCTGCAACTGTCCCAAACTGGTCCCTGTTTCCGCGCTTTCCCGTTAAATAGGCCGGCTATTCGCCTCAAAAGCGCGAAAAAATGCCCTCAGTTTGGATCATTTTCGCTACGATCCATTTTAACCAGACAGCTTCTAAGGTTTCACGACAAATCGTTCAGGACCGCACCGATGACCAGCAAAGAGCCGGGGAGCTTTTTCCAAATAGTACAGGATTAACAGGATTTCCAGGATATTTGTATCTAAAACGTAAGAATCCTGTAAATCCTGTCCTATTAGGGTTTTGCGACAAAATCAACCGAAGATATCGGCGGTAATGTTCTTGAACCAGCTGTGGGCGTACTGCACTTCGCGCCGCCGGGCCTCGGGGGAGGCATCCATGGGGGTCAGGCCACCGGCGCCCTCGACCCCGGCGATGGTCTTGCCGTCTGCGCTGAGCCGGTAGACCGCGGCCACCGAGACGGCCCAGTCCTTGCCGATGATGGAGTAGCAGGTATTGACGTAGGCGGGGGTTCCCGGCTCCTCGCCCTTGAGCATGGCGACTACCGCGGCCGCGCACACCTTGGCCTGGCTGTTGGCCGCGTAAGCGGATTTGGGCATCTTGGTGGCGATGCAGGCGTCGCCAACCACATGTACGCCTGGGTGTTTGGTGGACTCGAAGGTCTTCTTATCCACCGGGCACCAGCCGCTCTCGTCCGTGAGATCCGAGACCTGGGCGATCTTGCCAGCCCGTTGCGGCGGAATGATGTTCAGGACGTCGGCCTTGATTTCGTCGCCGAAGCTGGTTTCCACCGTCATGCTGGCTGCATCCACCTTGACCACGGCCGCGTCCGGACCTGGCTGCCACTCGATCATGGACTGGTCGGTGCCGAAGCCATAGAGTTCTTTCCAGCCCTGGGTGAACAAGCCCTGCTTGGAGAACTTCTGCTTGGCGTCCAGGATCAGGACCTTGGATTTGGGCTTGTGCTGCCTGAAGTAGTGGGCCATCTGGCTAGCGCGCTCGTAGGGTCCGGGCGGACAGCGGAAGGGATTCGGGGGCGGGGCGATGACGACGGTGCCACCGTCGGGCATAGCTTCGAGCTGGGCATACAGGAGTCTGGTCTGCTCACCGGCCTTCCAGGCGTGGGGCAGCTTGCGGCTGGCCGCTTCGCCATAGCCCTCGATCCGGTCGTAGAGCAGCTCGATACCGGGGGCGACGACGCAGCGGTCGAAGGCATAGTCCTTGCCGCCGGCCTTGACGGCCTTGGCGGCCGGATCGACTCGCTCGGCGGTCGCGTGAACCACCTTGATACCCATGGCCTTGAGCTTGTCGTAGCCGAACTTGATGGTGTCGATGTCGCGGTCGCCGCCGAGCACCTCATTGCTCATATAACAGGTGTGGTAGTGGGTGTTGGGCTCAATGACGGTGACATCCACCGAGGCATCCGCCAGCTTGATGTAACGGGCGGCGGTGGCACCACCGCTACCCCCGCCGACGACGACGACCTTCTTCTCAGCGGTGCCCAGGGCCAGGTGCGGAATGCCGACCACCCCAACAGCGGTAGCGGTCCCGGCGACCTTGACGAAATCGCGACGATTCATGTTCATGGGTGTTCTCCTCTTCACTCACTGCTGGCTGGCGTAGAAGGCGTTGATGGCCGCCAGGCCCTTGTCACCCGCTTTCTTGATCAGCTTGTCGAGCCTTTTCTTCATCTTCTTGGGCATCTCACGGTGGCCGGCGCGGAAGTCGGCGATGGTGTTCTCCAGGTACGGGACCCATTGGCCGGCCAGCAGGGAGTATTCAGCGTCTTCGCCTGCGATCGGCTTGCCACCCTCTTCATGACACTTCTCGCAGTATTTATCGTGGAGCTTTGCGCCTTTCTTGGCTGCGGCCGCGTCGAATGTCTGTTTGGCCGGGACGAGCTTCCGGGCCGCGAAGTGGCCGGCCATCCGCTCGATCTCCTCATCCGTATAGCCCTTGGCGATGCGGCCCATGATGGTGCCGTAGGTATCGCCGCTTCGAAATGCCTGCATGACCTCGACGAAGGCCGTCTTCTCCATCTGAGCAATACTGGGCGCGGCCGGGCCAGCACTGTTGCCGTTGGTGCCGTGGCAACCGTGGCAGGTGCCCGCGAGCATGTCTGCACTGGCGATGTCGCCGGCGGACCCGGCGGTCGAGAGCGCGAGCGCCAAGGCGCCAGTGGCTAAGGCCAGGTTCATTGTTTGTTTGGCCATGTCGTCTCCTTTGTATTTTTTCGGATGGTCCGAGGGCACCCTGAAAACGTCAGTAGTGGCTGAGAGGCCGTCTAAAAACCTGAGTACCTGCCAACCGCTTGAACCTAAAGATTTCTCGCTGTGCTCGAAATGACAAGGACGCCACTTGTATCATCCCGAGGCGCAGCGAGGGATCGTTATGACTCTTTCTTAACTTTCAAAATCAATGGGTTGGTTTTTAGACAGCCTCTGAATTTCAAGTGGCGAAGTTTGCCTGCCCCTACCGCGTCATTCCGGCAGGGAATGCCGGAATCCAGATGCCAGGGATGGCAAGAAGAGTGGGGGTCCGAATCATCAGGTCATATCCTGACCCGAGACGCGCATCAATGTCCACCGTGCGCTGAAGCCTCGTCGCTTCCCTTTGCGGCGATGCGCTCCACGTCTTCCACTGAGAGACCGAGCAGTTCGGAAACTTCCGCGACCCCGAGCGGGCTCAACAGATGATGCACTACCTGTGCCTTGCCTTTTTCCTCACCCTCTTCCTGACCTTTTTCCTCGCCACGTTCAAAGCCGATGGAGAAAGACGGCAGACGTTCGACATTGATTTCTGTTCGGCCTCCTCAACTTGTACTTGCAGATCCCGGTTCTCCGAGAGGACCTCCAACATAGTCATGTAGTGTAGTCGCGGAATCTCCGCTCGTTGGCACCCAGCAATTCCCGCAGGCGGTGCACGATGTAGGTGACGACTTCTTGCGGCTTACGGTCGCCGAAGTCGCACAGCACGGCCAGTACCAAGGCACCGGGATTGTCCTGCGCCAGCAGGCCAGCACAGTCGACCCGATGCATGTCCACCAGCCCATAGTGGTAATCGAGCAGTTCCGGTTCCTCGATACCTGTCGGCATGGTCAAGCGGTCGGATCCGATGTAGATCAGGAACTGGCGGATCGGTCCGGGGTGGCCGGCAAAGCAGATGTCGGTGTAGTAACGGAGCATCCGCAGCGGCATATTCCGAGTGTTGTTGGCGATCTCGATGTGCAACAGAAATTCTTCGCCGTCGGCTCCGCGCATCTGGGCAACCAAGTCTGCTCAGCGGTCTTCGACCCGCTGACGCTGGGTCTCCAGGAGCTCGACGGCTTCGGCTTCGATCCCGAGGAGGTGGCGTGCCAGATCGGTGGTGAGCCGCTTCAGCATATCGCGGCTGATGATGTCTTTTGTGGTCATATGCGCTCGATGTCATCGGCGGTCGAGGGCATCTGTACTCGGGTTGCGGACCCACGCCGGGGTCTCAACCCAAACCTAAGATGTGGTAACCGGTATCCACGTACAGGATCTCACCCGTAATCCCGGAGGCCAGATCGGAGCAGAGAAAGGCCGCCGCGTTACCGACTTCCTCGATGGTCACATTACGCCGCAGGGGGGTGCGTTCCTCTACCTGCTTGAGCATGCCCCGGAAATCCGCGATCCCAGAGGCGGCCAGGGTGCGGATAGGACCGGCGGAGATGGCGTTGACCCGGATGCCTTCTGGACCTAAGGAGGCAGCCAGATAGCGGGCATTTGCCTCCAGGCTCGCCTTGGCGAGGCCCATGACATTGTAGCTGGGCACGGCACGCACCGCCCCCAAATAGGTCATGGTCAGGAGGGCACCGTTGCGGCCTTGCATCATCCCGCGTCCGGCCTTGGCCAGGGCGGCGAAGCTATAAGCGCTGATGTCGTGGGTGATGGCGAAGCCCTCACGGGTGACGGTGTCGATATAGTCGCCTTCCAGCTGCTCCCGGGGGGCGAAGCCGATCGAATGCACGATGGTATCGAGTCCATCCCAATGGCCGGATAGCTCCCGGAAGACGGCCGTTATCTGGTCGTCACTGGTGACATCCAAGGGTAGCACAAGCTCCGATTCGCACTCGGCGGCTAGGTCCTCGACCCGGGATTTGAGCTTCTCGGTTTGGTAGGTCAGGGCGATCTCGGCCCCCTCCCGGTGCATGGCCCGCGCCACGCCGTAGGCGATGGAGCGGTTGCTGGCGACGCCGGTGATGAGGACCCGTTTATCTGGTAAGAAACCCATGGTATTTCGATCCTAATCTGTAGTAGCTGAATGGCTGACAAGGCCTATGCGGAGGTGCGATGGTCGGTGTTGGTATAGGCGATTTCTGTCAAATGATATACTGATCCATCTGTGGACACCTGAAAAATCCACGGTGTTCACATGGGACAGAGAAGCTGTCTGGTTAAAAGCAATCCTGAATGATTTGGCGTTGTCCGGAGGATCTGACGTGTTGCGTTCGACGCACCAAGGCTCGTTGATCTACGGCCAGGTCAGTGCCGGCGTCTTAACGCAACCTACACCCATATTATCGCTCGCGCTGCCTGCCCGCACGGATCTCGCCCTAAGGTGTAGGTTGGGTTAGGCGCGCTGTCCGATCCTGAAGCATAGTGATAGGGCCGAACGCGCCGTAACCCAACATGTCAGATCCCATAACCAACGCCAAATAACCCAGGACCGCTCCGGACAGACACGGCGCCGAATGCGGCGTAACGCGACCTGTCCGGTCCCCCAAACAACGCCAAATCATTCAGGGTTGCTTCAAGCTAAGCGAAAGGGCAGGAGATCGGAGTGCGATCGGCGGTACGTCGGATAAGCTTGCTGTTGACCTGGCTGCTGGCCTTGCTGCTGACAAGTCTGCTGAGCGCCTGCGGCGATGCCCCTTGGAATCATCCCTATCCGCGCGACCAGGCGGGGGCCGATGTCCTCTACAGCGCTTTCTCCGAGCGTCCCAAGCACCTGGACCCGGCACGCTCCTACAGCTCGAACGAGTATGCCTTTATCGCCCAGATCTACGAGCCACCGTTACAGTATCACTTTCTGAAGCGGCCCTATGAGCTGGTGCCCCTCTCCGCCGCCCAGGTGCCGGTGCCGACCTACTGGAATGCGGAGGGCGAGCCGCTCCCGACCACTGCGCCCGCAGAAGAGGTCGCCTCCAGCGAGTACCTGATCCGCATCCGGCCCGGGATCCGGTTTCAGCCCCATCCCTCCTTTGCCCAGGACCCGGCGGGGCGACAGCGTTACCTGGACCTGACGACCGCGGATCTGGCCGGGATCAACCGCCTGTCCGACTTCCCGTACCAGGATACCCGGGAGCTGACGGCGGAGGATTTCGTCTATCAGATCAAGCGCCTGGCCGTACCCTGGCTGCACTCACCGATTGCCGGCGTGATGCAGGAGCACATCCAGGACTTCGCCGGCTTGGCCGAGCGCATCAAGCAGGCGGCGCCCGTGCCGATCCCAGGTAAAGGGCGGCCCTTTCTGGATCTGCGGCCCCTTCCCTTCGCCGGCGCCCAAGTGCTGGACAGATACAGCTACCACATCCGCATCAAGGGCAAGTATCCTCAATTCGTCTACTGGCTCGCCATGCCCTTCTTCGCCCCCATCCCCTGGGAAGCGGACCGGTTCTACGCACAGCCTGGAATGACGCAGCGCAATATCAATCTGGACTGGTATCCGGTGGGCACCGGGGCCTTCTGGCTCCAGGAGAACAACCCCAACCTGCGCATGGTGTTGGCACGCAATCCCAACTTTCACGGCGAGACTTATCCCACTGAGGGCATGCGGTCAGACGCGGCAGCGGGGCTGTTGGCGGACGCCGGTCGGCCCTTACCCTTCATCGAGCGCGCCGTCTACAGCCTGGAGAAGGAGAACATCCCCTATTGGAACAAGTTTCTGCAGGGCTACTACGACAGCTCGGGGATCTCTTCCGATGCCTTCGATCAGGCGATCCGATTCAGCGGTCAGGGCGAGGCGGTCCTGACCGAACGCATGCGAGAAAAGGGGATCGGGCTGCTGACGGCGGTGGAGACGTCCATCTTCTATATGGGCTTCAACATGCGCGATCCGGTGGTCGGCGGCGATTCGGAGCGCGCGCGTCTGTTGCGGCGGGCCATCTCCATTGCGGTCGACTATGAGGAATACATCGCTATCTTCGCCAATGGCCGTGGGATCGTCGCCCAGGGGCCGATCCCGCCGGGTATCTTCGGATACCATGAAGGCGCGGCCGGGATCAATCCTTACGTCTACACCTGGCGGGACGGGCGGGCCGTGCGCCGCGGTCCGGACGAAGCGCAAGCTCTGCTGGCCCAGGCGGGCTATCCGCGCGGTCGGGACCCGGCGACGGGCCAGGTCCTGAGCCTGAACTACGAGGCCGTGGCCTCGGGGCCGGATGACAAGGCACGCCTGAGCTGGCTGCGCAAGCAGTTCAAGAAGCTGGGCATCCAGTTGGTGGTGCGGGCCACGGATTACAACCGCTTTCAGGAGAAGATGCGCAAGGGTACCGGGCAGATCTTCACCTGGGGCTGGAACGCCGACTACCCGGACCCGGAGAACTTTCTGTTCCTGCTCTACGGCCCCAACAGTAAGGTAGCGGGGGGCGGGGAGAATAGCTCCAACTATGCCAATCCGCGCTTCGACGCCCTGTTCGAGCGGATGAAGACTATGGACAACGGGACCGAGCGCCAGGCTCTGATCGATGAGATGATCGCTATCGCCCGGCGGGATGCCCCCTGGCTGTGGGGTTTTTACCCCAAGGCATTCAGCCTGCACCATGGCTGGGTGAGGAACCTCAAGCCCAACCTGATGGCCAACAATACCCTCAAATACCGCCGGGTCGATGCAGTGCAGCGCGAGCGCCTGCGTCGGGAGTGGAATCGGCCCGTGCTTTGGCCCCTGTGGTTGGCGGCCGGCCTGCTGGTGGCGGGGGTACTGCCGGCGGTCCGGAGCTTCCGCCGTCGCGAGCGTAGGAGTGCCCGACCTTCATGAGTGCTGGTAGTGGTTAAGGTTTAAGTGGGAACCTGAATCCGTGAGATAAAATCCAAAAAGAATTGGCATATGAGCAATTATTGGTGGTTTGTGCTTTCTTCCAATGGTACAGGATTAACAGGATTTTCAAGATTAACAGGATTTCTTTGTTGTTGGTAAATGTGCTTGTCGGGAAAAGAAGAATCGGGTTGCTGATCAACTTGGGCAAACGTGTAATCGTGCGGTAAATGCTCATGTAGCCAAAAAAATCCTGTTAATCCTGTCCTATTAGAACATTGCGACAAGCGTTCAGACGCAACTGCAATTGCCGGGAAATACCAGAGGGTAGATCTTCGTGCTCGTTGATTCTACTCGATATTCGAAGATTGGTTACTTTACCTCCTGGATGAATGCGGGAGTAAATCAACCACTATGGACTGAAAGTCCATAGTCTGGAGGACTAACGTCCTCATCCGTGGACAAGCCACGGACTAAAAGTGAAGGGACTTAACGTCCATAATTTCAACCATGATGCGCTTCGCGTACTAAAGTTATTGAAGCAATGAATTTTGCTGTTATCCTGTTATCCATGAGGGGATTGCTCTATGAATGGCTCATTTAGCTCACGGAACCAGGTAACCACTTAAAAATTTACCGCTACCATGAGTGCCTATATCATCCGGCGGCTGTTGTACGCCATCCCTATCCTGATCGGCGTGAACCTGATCACCTTCCTGCTGTTCTTCGTCGTCAACTCCCCCGACGACATGGCCCGCATGCAGCTGGGCGAGAAGCGGGTCACGCCGGAGGCGATCCAAACCTGGAAGCAGGAGCGCGGTTACGATCGACCCCTGCTCTTCAACCAGGAGGCCACGGGACTAGGCAAGGTTACGGATACCATGTTCTTCGCCAAATCGGTGCGCCTGTTCGCCTTCGACTTCGGCGCCTCGGACAACGGGCGAGACATCGGCTTCGACATCGGCCAGCGCATGTGGCCCAGTCTCGCCATTGCCGTCCCCGTGCTCCTGGTGGGCCTGCTGGTCAATATCAGCCTGGCCCTGTTCATCGTCTTCTTTCGCGCCACCTACATCGACTATGCGAGTGTGGTCCTGCTGGTAGCCATGATGTCCATCTCCGGGCTTTTTTACATCCTCGGCGGTCAATATTTGCTCAGCAAGCTGTTCCATCTGGTGCCCATCTCCGGCTATGACACCGGACCGGCGGCCTGGAAGTTTCTGGTCCTGCCTGTCATCATCGGCGTCATCGGGGGCATCGGCACCGGCACGCGCTGGTATCGCACCCTGTTTCTGGAGGAGATCGGCAAGGACTATGTGCGCACCGCCCGCGCCAAGGGCCTGGGCGAGCGCCTGGTCCTGTTCCGGCACGTGCTCCGCAACGCCCTGATCCCGATCCTGACCGGCGTGGTGGTGGTGCTGCCCCTGCTGTTTATGGGCAGCCTGATCACCGAGTCCTTCTTCGGCATCCCTGGGCTCGGCAGCTACACCATCGACGCCATCAACAACCAGGACTTCGCCATCGTGCGGGCCATGGTGTTCTTGGGCTCGGTCCTCTACATTCTAGGGCTCTTGCTCACCGACCTCTCCTACACCCTGGTGGACCCGCAGGTGCGGCTGGGTTGAGATTGCGGTCCGGAAGGTTCAGGGAACTACGAATCACGCGAATCAGCGCGAATCAATTTTCGCGTGGATTCGCGTGATTCGTAGTTTTCCCGTCTTAAGGCTGGATAGCTGAGATGAAATCGGATAAGTCGGATATGGCGGATTTCTGAAGCTCGAGGTGAAAATCGATGCAAATTACCAACCCCATCTACGATGTCGTATTCAAGTATCTTTTGCAGAATAACGAGATCGCCATCCTGATCCTCTCGACCATCCTGGATGAGGAGATCATGGCGTTGGATTTTCTTCCCCAGGAAACCTCCGTGGCATTGGAAAATCGCTCGTTCACCGTGTATCAGCTGGATTTTTCCGCCCGCATAAAAACCCGAAACGGCACGCTCAAACATGTCATCATCGAGATCCAAAAGGCCAAGTTCGCCGCCGACATCATGCGCTTTCGCCGTTATCTGGGGGAACAATACAAGCAAGGATACACGCTCGTAGGGAGCGGCAAGGTCCCAAAGGCCATCCCCATCATCAGCATCTATTTCCTGGGGTATCAGCTGGAGCATGTGAGTGTGCCGGTCATCAAGGTCCTCAGAAACTACTATGATGCCGCCACCGGCCAAGCAATCTCCGCGCGGGAGGAAATCATCGAGAGCCTGACCCACGACAGCTTCGTGATCCAGATTCCCTACCTGGGTCCGGAGCGCAAAACGGCGGCAGAACGACTCTTGGCCGTTTTCGACCAACACCTGAAAGTTTCAAGCGACGCGCATATCCTAAACATCGATGAGGATGCCTATCCGGAAGAATATCGGCCGGTAATCCGCTGGTTGAATCGGGCTATCACCGAACCGAAGATTAGACAGACCATGGATGTGGAGGATGGTATTCTGGCGGAGCTGGAGGATATGGAACGGCAGCTCGCGGGCATGGAGAGAGCCCTCGAGGAAAAGGACAAGGCCCTTGAGGAGGGTGCCAGGGCCCTGGAAGAAAAGGACAGACTGATTGCGGAGCTACGACAATTGCGATGATGTGGCTCGATTCCGATCCAACCCCTGGAGGGCCCTTGAACAATTCGGTTCATGGGGTCGTCTGGGTGACGCCACACGGAATCCGAATAAAATTGATTATTCAGAAAAATAATCCTGTCAACCCTGATCATCCTGTTAATCCTGTCCGATTAGCGGTTGGCACTCGAATTATGTCAACAGCCCTTAGCACCTGCCAATGGGGACACTGAGTTGCCTATCGTCCTACTGACCGATGTGCTCATCTACCTGCTGCTTGCGCTGGTGTTGGGGTTCGCCCTCTATGCCGCGCGCCACGAGCACCTGCGCGCACCCTGGCGGCGGGTCGGGCGCAGCCGGGTCGGGGTGTTGGCCTTGGTCGTTCTCGGTTTCTATGCCGTCATCAGTCTGTTGGACAGTGTGCATTTTCACCCTCGGGAGGAGAACTCGGCCACGCCGGATAGGACGGTGTACTCGCCGGAGATTCTGAGTCTGCTGGATCTGTGGCTGACGCCCTTGCGCGAGCATCAGGAGAAGACCTACTCCGCGCCCTTCGCGACCCACCTCTACGCCAAGGAGCGCCTGGAGCTGCCCGACGGCCGGGTGATCCGGGACTACCCGCGCCTGCAATGGGGCGGGCGTCACCTGGCCGATCCACACCAGGACCGACTTCCCGATATCGCCTGGAACGCCCTGCGCGGCCTGCTCAGGGGCCTGACCTGTTGGTTGCTGGTGGCCTGGCTGCTGCTGTGGCTCCGGGCGCGGCGCATGGGTGAGGGCTTGCGGCAGACCTGGGCGCTGGTTTGGGCAGGCCGCACCTCCGTCCCTTGGCGGGCGGCCCTGCTGACCCTGGGCGTCATGCTGATACTAGGCTTTGTCGCCGGGGAACTGGCGGGCAAGTACCACATCCTGGGTACCGACAAGGTGGGGGAGGATGTCTTCTACCAAAGCCTCAAGGGCGTGCGTACGGGACTTATCATCGGCACCCTGACGACCCTGGTCATGTTGCCCGCGGCCATCCTGCTCGGCATCATGGCGGGCTACTTCCGGGGCCTGGCGGACGACATCATCCAATACCTCTACACCACCCTGAGCTCGATCCCCGGCGTGCTCCTGATCGCCGCCGCCATCCTCATGCTCCAGATCTACATGAGCAATCACGAGCAGGACTTCGCCAGCCTGGTGGAGCGGGCGGATCTGCGGCTGCTGTTTCTGTGCATCATCCTGGGCGTGACCAGCTGGACGGGCCTGTGCCGGCTGCTGCGCGGGGAGTCCCTCAAGCTGCGTGAGATCGACTATGTGCAGGCGGCGGTCGCACTCGGCGTGAGTCATGCCACGGTCATCGGTCGCCACATCCTGCCCAATGTCCTGCACATCGTGCTCATTACCCTGGTGCTCGACTTCAGTGGCCTAGTACTGGCCGAGGCGGTGCTGTCCTACATCAACATCGGCGTCGATCCCACCATGGACAGCTGGGGCAATATGATCAACGGCGCACGCCTAGAGCTGGCGCGGGAGCCGGTGGTCTGGTGGTCACTGACCGCGGCCTTCCTGTTTATGTTCACCCTGGTCCTGTTCGCCAACCTGTTCGCGGACGTGGTGCGTGATGCCTTTGATCCACGGCTGCGGGATGCCAGATAGCGGTGCGGCGTTATTTGGCGTTGCCTAAGCAGGTGTCGTGTTGGGTTACGGCGCGTTTGACGGTGTTTATGTTCTTCGAAATCGGACAGCGCGCCTAACCCAACCTACGGCGCTGAATGAAGACAAAGGACCACACTTCATCCGGCTCCAACACCGGCATTTGCCCCGGATCAACGGGCACCGGCGTCGTTTCAAGGGCTGGCAGCTGCGCAGCTTTTTTTTAACCACGCCGCCAAAGTTTGGCGACACACCCCATGGCTTCGTTCGATCCCACGCAGGCTTGGTCGTTCCTGATAAGCCTTGATAATGATCTCTTTTTCTTCCTCCGTATAGCGCTCGCGGGGCTCAAGTACGCCATAGGCACCGCAGATTTTACAATGATACTGTGGGTTGCCGCATACATTGGTGCCGTTTTTGGTCAGCTCCGTGCTATGACATTTGCGGCACTTATGTACTTTAGTTTCAGTAATCATCACTCAAAACTCGCTGGTTGAATTTGTAGGCAGCACTCAACGTATTATGATGAGCTCCCCGCTGATCCTTTTTCCTCTTCGAGGGGATACCTTTACCATTTAAAAACTTACCACTACCCGTGCGGTTTTGCCGGGAAGACTCTCTCCCGATGGAGCCTAGTACCCCATTTCACCTTATTTTTCGCTCTCAGCGCGGCGAGAGGCGGCCAGATGCGAGGCGCGCGAGCGCAGGAATAGCCGGTCCTCTTTCAAGCTCGCGCAACAACGCAGATGGTTGCTCTCTCGTCGCGCCCGAAGGGAGCCTCCCAAAACGCGCCAAGGCAGTGTTACAGCGTTTGGCAAGAGAGGGAGCTATTCCCTGCGCGCTGTGTCTTGCCTTGACGCATTTGGAGGGGCTCTGAGACTGAAGAATAAGGTGAAATAGGGGTACTAGGACAGGCGGGCTAACGTCTCTTTGCATTCAGCATGGCGGCCAGACGTTTGGCCGGAACATACCCCGGCACCAGACCACCGCTCTCGAGCACAATGGCCGGCGTCCCGGAGACCCCGAGTTGCTTACCCAGCTCCAGGTGATCCTTGACCGGATTCTTACAGCTTCTGGTTTCCAGGGGCTTACCCGCTTTGGCATCGGTCAGGGCCTGGCGGCGATCGTCCGCACACCAGACCGAGACCGATTTCCTGAAGGAATCGCTGTCGACACCCGCCCGCGGAAAGAAGAGGTAACGGACCCGGATACCTTCGGCACCATAGTCCGCGATCTGGCGGTGAAGCTTGCGGCAATATCCACAGTCGATGTCGGTAAACACGGTTATCGTATGCTTGTATTTATCGGGGGCGAAGATCACCATCCGATCCTCGCCGACCTTATCGATGGCCTGCTTACGGATCATGGCTCGACGCGGCTCGGTCAGGTCTTTCTGATTCGCCAAATCGATCAAACGTCCGTCAATCATGTACTCGCCGTCACCACTCACATAGATCACATCCGCACCCACGACGACCTCGAAGAGTCCCTTGATCGGTGTCTCCTTGATAGGGCCGATCTCATATCCGGGTGACAGCACCTTTCCGAGCCGCGCCTTGATCCTGGCATCGGCACCGGCGAGCAAGGGTGAGGCCGCCAGGGCCAGGATCACACCGGCGAAGAAAGCGACTCGATGGTTCCACATAGTTCATGCCCCCAGCTGGAAATTCGCTCGACCGGTCACGGCTGAAACAACCTGCCATTTGGTGAAGTGCTGTACGGTAGCCTAAGCAGGCTTCCAATTCCACCGTTAAAACCGGTATCGTTCAAGCGAATCGTTCAGGCCCGGGGATGATGACGGGCGTGGAGCTGCTTGAGCCTTTCGCGTGCCACATGGGTGTAGATCTGGGTGGTGGAGAGGTCGCTGTGGCCCAACAGCAGCTGTACTACCCGCAGGTCGGCCCCGTGATTGAGCAGATGGGTCGCAAAGGCGTGGCGGAGGGTATGCGGCGACAGGGGTTTACTGATACCTGCCGCCACGGCGTAACGCTTGATGAGCTGCCAGAAGGCCTGGCGCGTCATGCAATCGCTGCGGTGGGTGGGAAAGAGAAAATCGCACCGGCGTCCCCCTAACAGGTCCCGGCGCGGTCCCTGTAGGTAATCCTGCAGCCAGGACACCGCCTCCTCGCCCAGGGGCACCAGGCGTTCCTTGTCCCCCTTCCCCATTACCCGCAGGACGCCTTGGACCAAGCTCACTTGCTGGGGCGTCAACCCTACCAGTTCCGATACCCGCAGCCCGGTGGCATACAGGAGCTCCAACATAGTGCGGTCGCGGTGACCTCGGGGGTCGTCCGTATCCGGCGCCTTCAAAAGGACTTCTACTTCGGCCTCGGTGAGGATCTTAGGCAGTGGTCGGCCCAGCTTCGGGGCCTCTATCCGGGCGCTGGGGTCCCCTTGAATCGTGCCCTGACGCAACAGGTGTTGGTAGAACTGGCGCAGACAGGAAAGTAGCCGGGCGGAGGAGCGAGGCTTACGGCCTCGACGGGAGAGCAGGGTCAGATAGTCCAGCAGATCGCTGCGCTGCGCTTGCGCCAAACCCCTCCTCCGCTCCTTGGAGAGCCAACCGGCGAAGGCCCGCAGGTCGGACTGGTAGGCGGCGAGGGTATTCGCGCTCAAGCCTCGCGCCATCCACAGGGCGTCGGCAAAACGCTCGATGAGACCCTGCTCGGCGTCTTCGATCACAAGGGGGATCGATGCACGGGAAGCGACCGCTTCGAGACCGGTGGCGTCGCCGGAGGCAGCGCCCCCTCATGCCGCAGGAGCCACCGTTTGACCGCGAGCTTACGACCGCTGGAATCACCGGCAAAGCCACCGAGGCCCTTGCCGGCAACGACGCGATGGCAGGGCACGACGATGGGACACGGGTTGGCGCGACAGGTCCCCCCGATAGCGCGAGCGCTGGTCCCGATCTCCCGTGCCAGCTCGCCGTAAGTGACCGTACAGCCGGAGGGAATCTCCCGTAGTGCCTCCCAAACCCGGATTTGAAAGGCCGTTCCCTGCAGGTCCAAGGGCAGCCCGAAGGCGTGGTTTCCGTCCTCGAAATAGGCCATCAGCTGCTCCCGGACCACGGCCGGCGGCGCATCTCTTGCTCTGGTTGTCCGGTCCGGCTCCAGATCCAAGCCGCGGAGGATGCCATCTTCCACCAGAATTCCGAGGGACCCCAGCGGTGTTTCGACGAACGCATTGACTATGCTCATGTTTTACCCACCTTCAGTCACTAGTCACCAGCCGCCAGCTACCGGTTTTTGGCTAAGAGACTGCCTAGAAACTAACCCGTTGATTTCAAAGAAGGATTTCTCGCTGCGCTCGAAATAACAAGCAATGGGTTAGTTTTTAGACAGGTCTCTAATGGGGAGTAAAGGTCATACCGGCATATCTTCATTGCGTCGGTACATCCGCTGTTCTCTTCCCACCTGCGGTCGTTCCGTTCCCGATCACGGCGCAGCTCGTCCAGTATCTGCTCGATACGGCCTTCGGTTCGATCGCGATCGGCGAACCGTTCCCGGCCAACCTCGATGACCAGGTTGCGGATTTTCCCGTCTTCCCGCACCAGGTCGGGAAGCTCCTGACGAATCAGCGCGCGGACAGGGGTTTCGTTGCGGGTAGGGCGAGTCATGACGTCAGTTCAATCTTGCGGGGCCTCGACCCAAGTCTTGTGCTTTCCTCTCGAACTGTCAATGCCACCTGGTCATAGTCACCGGCTTCCAGTAGCCTATTCCCCCCATCTACGAGGGGACAAACCATTTCGGGCCGATATTGACACGACCCGCGTTGACATGACGGACGGAGTGGTCGAAACTTGGAACGGAAAACCATAGCTTCCATCGGGATAACGAGATGAATAAACTTATGCGCACCCTCGTTTTACTGTCCCCCACCGTGACCTTGCTGGGCTGCGGAGAGCAATCGGTCAGCTACAGTGCCGACGTAAGACCCTTCCTCGACACTTACTGTATGCGCTGCCACGGCGAGGGCGGCAAAGGGAGCGAAACCAGCGGTCTGCGTATGGACGACTACGAAAGCCTCATGAAAGGGACCACCCACGGCCCCGTCGTCAAGCCGGGAGACAGCTTCACCAGCGCATTGGTCATGCTGGTGGAGGGACGGGCGGATCCATCACTGCGCATGCCCCATGACGGCGAAGAAATGCCTCGTCAGGCCGAGATCGATCGGGTAAAGGCCTGGATCGATCAGGGCGCAAAAAACAACTGATACCACGGCACTTGGGATTCCGGCCGTCCCTGCCGGAATGACGGGGGCGGGGTTAGCAGGTTTCATCACTTAACGAGCGCGTCGAAAGGTCGTCAGCCGGAAGGTCATCATCGGGATACTCTGAAAAATTCAGGCTGTGGTATGCCAAGGCCCGGGTGAGAAAATCCCCGCGTAATACCGGGTCCTGCAACCAGGTCTCCTCCACGACCGGCAGCCGCGGTTTGGTCTCCATCAGGACGCGGGCGAAGAGGCCAATGCCCGTGCGGTCGATGATCGTACCTTCGGGAGCATAGATCTTTACCCCCACCATGCCGCAGCTTGGCGAGTTCTGCTTCAGGATGTAACCGCTGATGTCTCCGAAGCAGGAGATACGCCGCCGGGCGAAGGCAAGGAGCCGTTTCGTTACGTCCAACGTGGCGTCGGCCACGCCGGCGGCGCGCGGTCGTTCCGGATCCCCGACCAATCGAATCGGCGGACGTGGGACACCCATCCCGATGCCTACTTCGGGACACACGGGCACCAAATCCAGGAAATCAGCGAGCGACCCGGTAAGGAAGTCATCTCGCTTGTGCCCGCCGTCGAAGCGTACCTCTTGACCCAAAAGGCAGGCGCTCACGCCGACTTTGACCCGCGGCGAAACACAAAGCGCTGCTGGGTCATCTCTAACTACAGCAGCACCGAAATACCGATAACATCGGTTGAGTTCTTCCATTGGGAATTTTTCCGCAAATCAGCCACTATGGACTGAAAGTCCATAGTCTGGAGGACTAACGTCCTCATCCGGGGACAAGCCACGGACTGAAAGTGAAAGGACTTAACGTCCATAGTTTCAACTATGATGCGCTTCGCGTACTAAGGTTATTGAAGCAATGAACGCGAATCAACGCAAATCGGTCGAAATTGGTTCGTCATCATCAAAGGTTCTTGGTCCACTTATGTTTATCTGCGACCATCTACGTTGATTTGCGGACAAATCTTCCGTGAAAATCCGGTTCGCTCGATGTTATCGGTAATTGAGGGCATCCGTACTGAGTGCAAGCCACCAGCCGCCGAGGTTCTCTTGGGCTGCAGGCGTTCTGGGTCAATGCCATTAAGTGAGCTACCGCTAACGCTCAACTTAATGGCATTGATCTACAAAACCGCCGCCCGCGCGGAAGGCTCGAATGAGCCGGCTCCGCGCCCGCTGCGTCTCCGGGATTCAAACTTGGCTTTTTGACCCGCTACGAGGCTATTATTCGGAGTCCTTTCAGGGCGTCACCGCCGGGCGGTTCGATCTTCACTATATTAGAGGGGAATTACTCCCCACGTGGTCCATAACCTCATCGTAGATGACGTCTCCGGTCCCGTCGTTGCCGAACTCCACATGCCAGCGCGCGACCACTCCCCCCAGAGGGCTCCAGGTCCAGAAATCGAGCTTCAAGGGGGAGCCCGGGATCGCTTCCGGTGAATAGAACTGGTCGCGCAAGGACGCGATGCGCTCGCGATCCCTTTCTCTCGCCTCTACCCATATGGTGTCGGTGCCCTCCCACTCGTCGATATCGTTCAGGCTCCGCAATAGTTTCGGAGTGTAAGGATAAGTATGAAGGTCCAGAAAGAGCTCTATCAGTTGTTCCGGCGTGTGGGTCAAGTGCTCGACCAGGCCCTCCGCATGCATGAACCGGAACAATTCCCGGGGATCGGAATCATCATTGAGCCATAACGCGCACCCTGCTCTATCCACAGCGATCAGGTGACTTATGCCCAGTGTCCCCTTTGTGTTGTGGACTATCCACATGCCGTGTTCGAGCGCGGACGACGGTTCCACAGGTTCGATGTGGAGTCGCTCCATGGGAATTGGCCCGAACCGGGCGACCCATTCCAGGGCAGCCCTACGCAGATCCGCTGCTGCTGTCATCATTGTCTGTACCTCCGTGCACGATCGGGACCCGTGACGATGATCGGGGAATCCGCCGTAACTCCAGGATAACAGGAAGACTATCGGCAACACCTAACTCACCCCGTGGGCGAGATAGTCATTCTTCATTGCTTCAATAACTTTAGTGCGCGAAACGCATCATAGTTGAAACTATGGACGTTAAGTCCCTTCACTTTCAGTCCGTGGCTGGTCCACGGATGAGGACGTTAGTCCTCCAGACTATGGACTTTCAGTCCATAGTGGTTGATCTTTAAAAATCATCAGCGTCGTAATCGTTGGTTTTTTTCCATTCTAAATACCGTTCGATGTTTATCCCGTAACGCTTTTTAATCACGTCATCCAAGGTGCCGTTTTTCCAGTGGTTTAGATAGAAATTGAAGTCGGGGTGTTTTAACAGGAAAAAGCTATTGTTCTTCAGTGTCTCCCAATATTCCGACTGTAGGGTAAACGCGTTCCGTTCATGGATAAGCCTAGTGGGTGCGTCCACCAAAAGCGTGCCCGCCCTAGATGTGAGTATATGCCCGTATTCATGCATTGCCCATACACTAAGCTCTTTATCGGAATATGCCGTGTTTAGCGTGTCGATAAATATGTCATTTCCCGCCGGTGTCGCTATGGCATCCTTCGGTACGCGGAGTATCTTGCGTGCCTTATCGTTAAGTTCATACAGTTTGGTCTTGCCGCTCTCAATGGCGTCGGCTAGTTCCTGGGCCTTGGGGTGGCCGCTTTCTCTCAACTCGGCAACGATGCCCTGTTTCCTCTCCTCCGGTATGGGACAGTTGAACTTCCCGGAGCAAGACACGAATACGGAGCTGGTCCTGGAGGTGTCGGGCTTGGTGGTGGTACAGCCGGTTAGAAAAAACATGTCAAACTCCTATTCCAATCAGGTCGATGACCTATCGTAGACACCTCCGGGACGCCACGAACAGCCGTCTTCTCTTGGTAGCGGGCTCCGGGGAAGGAGTGCCGAGTGCGTCCCGGCTCCAGGGATAGAGGGGATCGCAGCTGTTACGCCGAGGAGTTGGAAACAAACCGAAAAAGCTGGAGATGTGGCTACTCATGGTTCGTACCTGCATCCGTAATAAACGGCGGATAAATTTCCGTCACCCCAGCTTACGAAACAATGCCATTAAGTTAGCCGCCGTCCCCTTGTCGTGATAGGTTGGGCAAAGCTGGGAGCGCCGGCATCCTGCCGGCAAGCCGGTTTTGCCGGCAGGATGCCGGCACTCCCGGCAGCGTGCCCAACAAATCGGTTGGATGTTAGGTATGGGCCACCTTCTGGTCCTTTGCCCAATCTAGGTGCTGTGGCTACCCTGAAGGGGAAACTACGAATCGTGCGAATCTGCACGAATCTTCATTCGCGTTGATTCGCGTGATTCGTAATTTTTCTTCTTAATGGCATTGTGTTGTGGGTGTTGATTTTTGAACGCGGACGCTTACTGAATCAACGGCTCACCATTATGTCAAACAGCTGGCCGATAATTCCGCCATGTCGTTTTTCCCCAGCTCGAAGTACTTTTTCTGGATTGTACTGTCCTTCAAGGAGATGGTCATGCTTTCCAGATTTTTGGGACTCAATACATGGAGCGGCTTGCGGTAGTAGGTCTTCCCGTCGAGATCGAGGGAGGTCTTGTCGACTTCTTCGAGCATGCGGTTGATGCGATTGGCCTCCGCAAAGATCTTGATGTTGGGGAGGCTCAATTGGATGTCGCTCACCAGGAGATACATGTCGATACTGTTCAACGGCAAGGTGAATACTTGGGTTGCATATAGTTTCTTGAGCGCGTCGTGGTAATCATAGTCGGTAAAGTCGACGGCGATGATTCCATCCACTTCCGGGTCTTCGAACATGGTCCTCAAAGGAGTGTTGTCCAGGTATCCGCCTTCTAGATAGAAATCGCCGTCGATCTCGACTGCCTTGAAATAAGGGATAGTCGTAATGCCGGCCAGAAACACATCCATGAAGCGGTCCAGCGTGCCCGGATTGATTTCGGATAGGATGTCATTGATCCGGAAAGATCTCCCCTCACGTCGCGTCAGGTTGGTGGCAAAGATATCCCAGCTCACGGCGGCCAGGTTTCTGCTCAGGATCTTTTGTCTTGCGGGTTGGTCCAGGGTCAGGGAATTGCGGCAACTGTCCTTGTCGACGGTGAACAGGTGGGAGCCGTTGGGGAGCAGGGAGGGCCGCAGCCCCAGAAAATTCTTGAAGACATGAAAAATGTCTCCCACGCTCAGGCGCATGGTCCGGGTGAGGACCGGTGGCAGCTCTTCTTGCTCCTGATCCCAGAGGAGGTAATCCAGGGCGATATTGTTCCCTGAGCTGGTGGAGGCGATGTGGGAGACCGAGATCCCATTTTGCCGTAACCAGACCAGCGCCCCTTCCGTATAAAAACTTCTGTAACCGCCGCCGGAGGCGACAAAACCGTATTTTTTCATAACCGTTTTTACCTTGTTTGTTGGGAATTCTTTTTTGCCGCAAAATCAACCACTATGGACTGAAAGTCCATAGTCTGGAGGACTAAAGTCCTCATCCGTGAACAAGCCACGGACTGAAAGTGAAGGGACTTAACGTCCATAGTTTCAACTATGATGCGCTTCGCGCACTAAAGTTATTGAAGTAATGAACACGAATCGACGCAAATGACTCACGACCGGTTCACCATCATCGACCATTCTTGATTAATGCCTGCCGTGTACCGGATCGTCGTCACTTCCTGTCGCTACCATGCGTTCCACGTCTTCCGGTGTCAGACCGAGCAACTCGGAAACTTCCGCGACACTAAGCTGGCTCAACAGGCGGCGCATAATCTGCGCCTTACCTTTTTCCAACCCTTTTTCCTCACCCTTTTCCTCACCACGTTCGAAGCCGATGGAGAAAGATGGTAGACGTTCGATGTCGATTTCGGTCAGCATGTGTTCGGCCTCCTTAACTTGCGTCTGCAGATCCCGCAGGCGGTGCACGATATAGGTGACGACTTCTTGCGGCTTGCGGTCACCGAAGTCTTGTAGGTCGGGTTAGACGCGCCTTGCAAGGCGAGTACGGGCAACCAAGGTTGAACGCGCGCCGTAACCCGACATCCAAGTTGGCCTGTGGCATCGTGTGTCGGGTTACGGCGCGCTCAAATCCTGTCGCCCAATTGAACACACGAAGCACGCGCCTAACCCGACCTACCACGGCCAGCAGCTAACTTAAGAGACTGTCTAAAAACTAACTCATTGATTATAAAAGCATGATTGTCATCTGGCTCCCACGCTCCGGCGTGGGAGCAGGTCTTGACGCTCCAGCGTCACCAAGCCTGGCCGCTGGAGCGGCCAAGGTGATGTTCCCACGCTGGAGCATGGGAACAAGTAAAATCAATAAGTTAGTTCTTAGACAGGTTCTTAAGCGGTTTGTATCAAATGATACACCCGACCGATTTACGTCCGCGGGGTCTCCAGATGGGGATGAAAGATCCGAATGAACTCGGGTAGTTTCTCGATGAAGGGGACGTGGCCGGTGTCTTGGATCACGACCTCTTCATAGGCGCCGCCGGCGGCCTGATAACGCTCCAACACGGCGCGGGTCTGGCCCAGCATGGGCTGAGGCGGAAAGATTTCGGCCCCCGGCCAGCCGGGGATCTGTCCCGCGGTCCCAAGCGCCCCCGGACAGGAGGCCGCCGCATCGGAGACCGCCAGGTCACGGCTGCCGCGGACCCACAGCACCGGCGGCTTCGGCTCGATCCGGTACAGACTCTCCAGATCACCGGCATACTTGGGCGATGCGGCATTCGCCATACCCCAGCGACCGGGCGCCTTGAACGGCCAGTTGGGAGATTCGACACTATCTCCCGGCAGATCCTCGGGTCCAATGTGGGTCTGGAGGGTAGCCGCCACCAGATCGCCTTCGCGGACCGGGATGAAGGGGGGCTTGTAGATCAGCATCCGCAGCACGGCGCGCGGAGAGAATGTGTTGTCGAGACCGGCGTCACCGGCCTCGACCAGGCGCAAAAACTCAGGATTCGCCAAACCGCCGCCGGAACCGGCGAAATCCTCCCAGCAGGGGGTGCCTTGCACGTCCTTGGTGCCGCCGAAACCATAGGGAGAACCCGGATTGACCAGAGTCACCGTCGAGAGGCGTTCGCTCGCCTCCATCAGCAGTCGCCAGGTTACCGAGCCCCCCATAGAGTTCCCCACCAGGTGGGCCTGCGCCAGCCCCAAATGATCGAGCAAGGCCAGGGCATCGTCTGCCAGATCGGCCATGCCTCGGGTCGCGTCGATCTTCCGGTTCGGGTCCGCCGCGCCGAAACCACGCTGGTCCGGCGCGATACCCCGATAGGTCTCGGGCAGACTCAGCATCACCTCCTCCCACCAGGTAGCGGAGGTGACATTGCCGTGCAGGAACAGGACCGGGGTCCCGGTCTCGGGGCCGGTGAACAGGACTCGGGTGGTGATTCGAGCGGTGGTAATCGTCTGTGCGACGACACCGGGCAGGGTTGGAATAGACGTTGGAATCGACAAGCCGGCTGCATACCGAGGCAGAACCTCGACCCTCCTTTCCAGAATGTGGTAGTGGCTAAATTCTAAATGGTGAAATCTGCCAGCCCCGGCTTCGTCATTCCAGCAGGGATTGCCGGAATCCAGTTGCCATGGATCGCTAAATCGGTGAGGGTTTGAATCATTAGGTCGCACAACCATGTTACTTTAAATTTAGTCACTACCCAAATAGCGTCGTCTGAGATTCGCTTTCTGCACCTTACCGTAAGGCGAGTAGGGCAGGGCATCGGCGAAGACCACACGTTTGGGGATCTTGTAGCGCGCCAGGTGGTCCGCGCAGGTTTGGAGGATGGATTCCGCGGTGGGCGCCGTGCCCTCCCGCGCCACGACGACGATCAGGCCCACCTCTCCGAACTTTGCATCGGGCGCGCCAGATGAGGGCTGCCTCCGCGACCTCCGGATGCTCCAGGACGGCGGTCTCGACCTCGGCGGCATAGATGTTCTCGCCGCCGCTGATGATCATGTCCTTGAAGCGCCCAACGGTGGAATAGAAACCGTCCGCGTCGCGCCGCGCCATGTCCCCGGTGTGAAACTAGCCGTCGCGGATCGACTCGGCGCTGGCCTGCGGGTTCTTCCAATAGCCCGAGCAGACATGAGGACCGCGGATCAGGAGCTCCCCGACCTCGCCCACCGGTCGCTCTCTACCGGACTCGTCCACGATGCGCATCTCGCTGTGAAAGATCGGCTTGCCTACCGATCCGCTCTTGGGCAAGGATTCCGCATCCGTCATGCTGAAGCAGTTGGGACCCACCTCCGTGAGCCCGTATCCTTGGCGAAACACCACCCCCTTTTGCTCCCGCCAGACCTGCATGGTGGCCTCGGGACAGGGCGCCCCGCCGCTGACGAACCAGCGTACCCGGCTGAAATCCGCCGCCGCGAACCGCGGCGATTTCATCCACATCTGAAAGATGGTCGGCACCCCCAGGATGACGGTGCAGCCCTCCTCCTCGATGACCCGCAAGGATTCCTCCACCTCCAGGCTACGGGCCAGGATGATCTTGCCGCCGAGTAGAACAGGGGCGTCAGGAAGGCGAACAGACCACCGGCATGAATACAGGGCGACGAACACCGCGGAGAGATGTCTTGCTCCGAAAGCCCCCAGCTGGTCACGGTGTTGATGCAATTGAAGAGCGCCTGGCGGTGCGGAATCACCGCCCCTTTGGGCTGGCCGGTGGTGCCGGAAGTGTAGAGGAGGCAGTAAGGGTCTTCGGCATTCAGCCCCGGCGGCCGCGTCGGCTCCGTCTCCGGCGCCGCGGCCCCAGGCCCGCATCATAATCCAGGGCCCCCTCGATAGCGGCACCCTCCAGCACGACACAGATACCCAGATCCACCTGGTCTCGCAGCGATACCAGCGTATCGGCGAATTCGGGTCCGCTCAACAACACCTTGGGCCGGCTGTCGTTGACGATATAAGCCAGCTCCCGCGCCGCCAACCGCCAGTTCAGGGGCGCCAACACGGCCCCGATCTTGCCCACGGCATAGAACAGATCGCAGTAGACTACACTGTTGTGGCCCAGGATCGATACCCGATCCCCCTTTGCCACCCCGAGGTGGTCACGTAGAAAATGGGCGAGACGATTGGCGCGGGCATTGAGCTCGGCGAAGCTGTAGCGACACCCGGTCGCCAACTCCGGCAACGCCTCCCGCTCCGGCGTCAGCAAGGCGCGATGGCTCAACAGATCGGCTGCGTGCATGAGAATGGCCGGCTCTCAGGTGATCCCGTAGTCCTGGTATGGTAACTTCCCCCGTGAGTTTTGGCATCCCCCTTTAGGGCACTTTGAAAAATACGGTTTTCGTCTACAGTACCTATTAACAATCAATGGCTTAGAGTCGCTTGATTGGTGAGAATACCTATTTTTCAAGGTGCCCTTTAATGGCATTGGCTCTACCACGGGAGCGGCCTGGCGCTCTGGACCGAGCTCTATGCTCGGTTCGGTCTGGTCCCCGCACCGGCTGGCAACTCCGGGAGTCAGATGGGGGGCTGGTTCAACAGGGAGATCAAGAGTGTCGCGGACCTTGCGGGACTCAAGATGCGGATTCCGGGCCTCGGTGGGGAGGTGCTTAAACGCGCTGGCGGCACGCCGGTCAATCTGCCGGGGGGTGAGCTCTTCACCGCCCTGCAGTCGGGTGCCATCGACGCCACCGAGTGGGTAGGGCCCTACAACGATCTGGCCTTCGGCCTCTACAAGGCGGCCAAATACTACTACTATCCCGGCTTCCACGAGCCGGGCGCCACGCTGGAGGCCATTGTCAACAAGGCCGCCTTCGAGGCCCTGCCGGTGGACCTGCAATCCATCGTGCTCAACGCCTGCAAGGTCGTGAACCAGGACATGTTGGCCGAGTACACCGCCCGTAACCCGGTGGCGCTCCGGACCCTGATCGAGAAGCACGGCGTGGATATGCGTTCCTATCCGGACGACGTCATTGTCAAGCTACACCGGCTTGCCAAGGAGGTGATCTCCGAACTGGCGGAGAAGGATGCATTCTCGCGGAAGGTGTACGACTCCTACCAGAAGTTCCTCCGGCAAGCGAAAGCATGGAGCAACATCTCCGAGCTGACCTACCTGCAGGCACGCGACCTGGGTTGACCCGGCAGGTTCCGTCCGACGTAGAGAGCCTTACGGCCCTCCCCCCGCTGGTGCTGTATGTTCATATCCCCTGGTGCCTGAGCAAGTGCCCTTACTGCGACTTCAATTCGTACCCCCTGCACGGCAGTATCCCTGAAACGGCCTATGTGGAGCGCCTGCTTTGGGACCTGGCGCAGGAGACGACCGATCTCGCCTCCCCCCGCCCGCTGACGAGCGTCTTCATCGGCGGCGGCACGCCGAGTCTATGCTCCGGCGCGGCGATCGCCAGGCTGCTGCAAGGCGCGCGCAACCTGATCGATCTGCCGGTGGACGCGGAGATCACCCTGGAGGCAAATCCGGGCACGACCGATACCGCACGCCTCGCAGCCTATCGGCGGGCCGGTGTCAACCGGCTTTCCATCGGCGCCCAAAGTCTCTCGGCGCGGCACCTGGAACGGATCGCCCGGAGCCACGGACCCGCGGACATCCGCTCCGCGGTCGACCAAGCACGACGGGCAGGCTTCAAGAATCTCAATCTCGATCTCATGTACGGCCTGCCGGAGCAGTCGCTCGCCCAGGCGTACCGGGACCTCGAGGAAACACTGGCATTGGAGCCCGAGCACATCTCCTACTATCAGCTCTCCATAGAGCCTAATACCGCCTTCCACCGGGCCCCTCCGCCCGTTCCCGATGAGGATCTGATTGCCGACATGCAGCTGCAAGGGAGCGCGATGCTGGCGGCGCGGGAATTCGAACCCTACGAGGTATCCGCCTATGCGCTGGCGGGAAACCACTGCCGGCACAACCTGAACTACTGGCGATTCGGGGATTATTTAGGGATAGGTGCCGGCGCCCACGGCAAGCTGACATTCCCGGCCCGGCAACGGATCGAGCGCCGTTGGAAGCTGCGCGACCCGGCGGCCTATCTCGACCCCGCCAATCGGGACCGCTTGGTCAGCGGAAAACAGGCCTTGTCGGAGGCGGATCTGATCTTGGAGTTCGCCCTGAATGCCCTACGGCTGTCGGAGGGCTTCGATGCATCGCTGTTCGAACGCCGCACGGGGCTTCCTTTCGATCGGATCACCGATCGGGTCGACAAGGCCCGCTCGGCGGGCCTACTGACCCCGGAGCAGGAGGATCATCGAGTACGACCAACCGAGATCGGACGCCGGTTCCTCAACGACCTCCTCCAATATTTCACATCGTGAGGGCAACCAACCGGTCAGGGTGAACGCGTATAAATCTTCCAGAAAACATGATGTTGTCGGATTGGTTTTCCCCGCGCTGGAACGCGTAGGCGCGGGCAAGCCCCGCACCTATCGCCGTCGACCGACCGGGCGGCAGCGGTAGGTGCGGGGCTTGCCCGCGCTTTAATCGCCAACAGATTTATACGCGCTCGCCCTGACTAACTGGTTCATGGAATTGCAATCAGACACCTCAAATGGCATTCTTCCTTATTTACTAAAATCAAAAGCGGGGCAAAAAGGGCCACCATGAAAGAGGGAATCCACCCAGAGTACGGCGATATCGAGGTCGTGTGCAGCTGCGGCAACACATTCGTCACCCGTTCCACCCTCGGAAAGGACATCCACATCGAGGTCTGCTCCGCTTGTCATCCCTTCTACACCGGCAAGCAGAAGATCGTGGACACCGCCGGGCGCGTCGATAAGTTCCGTCGCAAATACGGGCGCTAAGCATCGGATTAGGGTTCGCCTTCGGTTTGGCTCGGTTTGACCCGATCAATACCGGGGCCCAATACCCGGAGGGTCGTTGGGGGGTAGTGCTTAAGGTTTATACCCGTTGCACGTGAATATTTCGCCGCGATGCACGCCGCTCGTACCCGATAGCCGCGTTGCGACTCGTCGCAATAGGGTTGGCTATTCCTCTCTCGTCGCGCCTCGCTCTCGGGCACGATCCACGCACCTCGCTTACCGAAATATTCACGTGCAACGGGTATAAATGGAGGTAGTAGTTAAATTTCAAGTGGCATGGTTGTGCGACCGAGTGATTCGAACTCCCACTGTCTTTGCCATTCCTGGCACCTAGATTCCGGCACTCCCTGCCGGAATGACGCGGTAGGGGCTGGCAGACTTCACCACTCAAAATTTAGCCACTAGCCGTCGGGGAAGGACCCTTCGAATTCCGGATTGCTGACGATCATGAAGGGACACAACCGGACGTTTTGGCGTGCGGCGGCAACCTGACCCCGACATCGACAGATACCCGCACTGCTTGGTTGTAACCTAATGCCATTAAGTTAAGAGACTGTCTAAGAACTAACTTATTGATTTTGCTCGTTCCCACGCTCCAGCGTGGGAACATCATCTTGGCCGCTCCAGCGGCCGGGCTTGGTGACGCTGGAGCGTCAAGACCTGCTCCCACGCTGGAGCGTGGGAGCCAGATGGCAATCATGCTTTCATAATCAATGAGTTAGTTTTTGGATAGCCTCTAAGCGTCACCGGCGCCGTTTGTGATTGATTCGTTCACCCTCACCCCGATCCCTCTCCCGCGGAGGGTGTCGCAAGAGGCAATGATCTTCACCCTTTGACCCCCTCTCCCCAGCCCCCTCGCTGTACTCGGGGCAGACTCTCTCCCGGCGGGAGAGGGGCTTTGAGGCTTAGAGGCTGCATAACAACTAACTTATTGATTTTAAAGTAACAACACTGCTTGTCATCTCGACCGAAGGGAGAGTTCCTCACAACCAATCTCCACTTGGTTGCTTGGACATAAGATTTCTCGCTGCGCTCGAAATGACAATCGATGAGTTAGTTCTTAATACAGTCTCTTGACCTAATGGCATTAGGCTGTAACCCAGGTAATGGCGCTATACACTATAAACCCGCCGCCGCTTTGAATTCGGCGATGCATCCATCCCAAGCAGAGACGTTGCGGAGAAACACTCTGCGTCCTCTGGGTCTTAAGCGGTTCGTTGCCAAGGCTGTAATCCTTTGGACTTCACCGCGTCATTCCGGCAGGGAGTGCCGGAATCCAGTACCAGGGATGGCAACAATAGCGAGGATCTGAACCATTACCCAAGGTTATGTTTCAGCCGTGATGGATTATTCGGTAGCCCCGTTTGTCTTGGCCAGAGGACCCTGGCACGGGGGTAAATCTGATAAAATCTGATAGTTTCACCTCCACAGGCGTTGATCCTTGCACTCCGTGGGAGATTCATGCACATGCCCCAATCCGAATCCGTGCCGGAGATCCAAAGCGGCGACATCGCCGCCTACATGCGTGAGCTTGGGGGACGGGCGCGGGCCACGTCCCGGGTGCTGGCCCGCGCGGATACGACGGCCAAGAACCAGGCCCTGGCAGCCATCGCCGCCGATATCGACCGCCGGCGCGATGCCTTGGCGGAGGCCAACCGTGGCGATCTGGAGGCCGGTGCCGCGAAGGGCCTGGACTTGGCCCTGCTCGACCGGCTGGAGCTGACCCCGGCGCGGGTCGATGCCATGATCGAGGGGCTACACCAGATCGCACGTCTGCCCGATCCGGTAGGCACCATCACAGATCTGACCTACCGTCCCAGCGGGATCCAGGTCGGGCGCATGCGGGTCCCCTTGGGGGTAGTGGGGATCATCTACGAATCTCGCCCGAATGTCACTGCGGACGCCGCGGCCCTGTGCCTCAAATCCGGTAATGCCACGGTGCTGCGCGGCGGCTCCGAGGCCCTCCGCTCGAACCAGGCGCTTGCCCGAAGCATCCGGTACGGGCTCGAGCAAGCCGGATTGCCCGCGGATGGGGTACAGGTGATCGCCACCACGGATCGCTCCGCGGTAGGCGCCATGATTACCATGCCCGAGTTCGTGGACGTCATCATCCCGCGCGGCGGTAAGGGCCTGATCGAACGTATCAGCCGTGAGGCCAGGGTGCCGGTGATCAAACACCTCCACGGCGTCTGCCACGTCTACATCGACGCCGCGGCCGACCCGGAAAAGGCCTTCAAGGTAGCCTTGAATGCCAAGACCCAGCGCTACGGGACCTGCAATACCATGGAGACCCTGTTGGTGGCGGAGGACATCGCCGGGACGATTCTGCCCCAGCTCGGGGCAGCCTTCCAGGAACGGGGTGTGGAGCTGAGGGGCTGCCCCCGGACCCGGGCGATCCTGCCCGATGCGCTGGAGGCTACGGAGGCCGATTGGGACACCGAATATCTGGCCCCCATCTTATCCGTGCGCCTGGTCGCGGACCTGGATGCCGCCATCGAACACATCGCCCGGTACGGCTCCCAACACACGGACGTCATTATTACGGAAGATTACAGCCGCGCCCGGCGGTTCCTGCGCGAGGTCGACTCGAGCTCGGTGATGGTCAACGCCTCGACACGCTTTGCGGATGGGTTCGAGTACGGTCTCGGCGCCGAGATCGGCATCAGCACCGACAAGTTTCACGCCCGCGGGCCCGTGGGTTTGGAGGGACTCACCTCAGTCAAGTTCGTGGTCTTGGGCGACGGGGAAATCCGCAGTTGATTTTGGGAAAGGAACTAGTAGTTATAGGCTCGACATTTGGAAGAATCTAGGATAGCTTTCAATCAAGGAGGATAATATGATGAATTTGTTCCGAATTTCAACACTGTTCCCAGATCATGAGGCGTGCATTGAGCATCTTGAGGAAGTCCGCTTCCGGGATGGCGAT
>Ga0209679_1000092_pt1 | contig 44636 bp, 37 predicted proteins | sample WorMetHEROISLAND_4_FD_187408 | JGI IMG/M metagenome (GOLD analysis project Ga0209679, IMG submission 187408) | Marine gutless worms symbiont microbial communities from Max Planck institute for Marine Microbiology, Germany - Olavius sp. 2 HERON... ...
GGCCCAAGGGGAGAGAAACCATATCTCTATCATCGATTCAATGCTTACTCGGCAATGCCCTTGTTATTCACACCGGCATAGCCGGTGGTTTCGGGCATTAAATGACTACTAACCTCTACCTACCGCCCTTTATAACCGAATCCGCAACGCTTTTGGGCGCTTCGTCATACTTTTCGAATTCCATCGAATAGGTTGCGCGGCCCTGAGTTGCCGAGCGCAAATCGGTCGCATAGCCGAACATTTCAGCCAATGGTACCGAGGCGCGAATAATCTTGCCCGATACCGAATCTTCCATCCCTGCGACGATGCCGCGGCGGCGATTCAAGTCACCCATTACGTCCCCCATATAATCCTCGGGGGTAACGACTTCAACTTTCATCAACGGCTCCAGCAATAACGCCTCGGCCGCCTGCGCACCTTCGCGCATTGCCAGCGAACCCGCCAGCTTGAACGCCATTTCGTTCGAGTCGACGTCATGGTAGGACCCGTCGAACAGGGTTACCTTGACGTCAACCAGCGGAAACCCGGCGAGCACGCCGTTTTCCATTTGTTCCTGCACGCCCTTGTCGATCGCGTTGATGTACTCGCGCGGCACCACGCCGCCGACAATGGCGTTTTCAAATTCGTAACCCGAACCGCTGGCCAGCGGCTCGAGCTTCAACCAGACGTGACCGTACATGCCGCAGCCGCCGGTCTGACGTACGAACTTGCCTTCCTGTTCGACCGTGTTGCGAATGGTTTCCCTGAACGCAACCTGTGGTTTGCCGATATTGGCCGCCACGCTGAATTCCCGTTTCATGCGATCGACGATGATATCGAGATGCAGTTCGCCCATCCCCGAAATTATCGTTTGTCCCGATTCCTCGTCGGTCCGCACCCTGAATGATGGGTCTTCCTTGGCCAGCTTGCCGAGGGCGATACTCATCTTTTCCTGGTCCGAAACGGTTTTCGGTTCGACCGCTACCGAAATCACCGGATCCGGAAACTCCATGCGCTCGAGCATGATTTTGTTACCGATATCGCACAGCGTATCACCCGTGCCGACATCCTTGAGACCCACCGCCGCGGCGATATCGCCGGCGCGCACCTCTTTCAATTCCTCGCGCGAGTTGGCATGCATCTGCAGTACCCGCCCGATGCGCTCCTTCTTGTCACGCACCGAGTTGTAAATCGCATCCCCGGCTTTCAGTATCCCCGAGTAAACCCGGAAGAAAGTCAGGTTGCCGACAAACGGATCGGTCGCAATCTTGAATGCGAGCGCCGCAAACGGCGCATCGTCATTCGCACCACGCTCACCCTCATACTCGCCATCGCTGTTGATGCCCTTGATTGCCGGCACATCCAGCGGCGACGGCATGTAATGCACTACCGCATCCAGCATTGCCTGTACGCCCTTGTTCTTGAAAGCGCTACCGCATAGTGCCGGCACAATTTCACCACTCAGGGTTCTGATACGAAGCCCCTGGTGTATTTCCGCCTCGGCGAGGTCGCCCTCCTCGAGGTATTTTTCCATTAATTCATCGTTGGCTTCGGCCGCGGCTTCCACCATTTTTTCGCGCCAGGTTTCGCATTCGGAGAGCATCTCCGCCGGAATCTCCTGTTCCTGGTAGGTCGTGCCCATGTTGGACTCGTCCCAGATGATCGCTTTCATCCTCACCAGGTCGACCACACCGCGAAAACCCTCTTCGGCGCCGATATTCAACTGTACCGGCACCGGGTTACTGCCCAAGCGGTCGCGAATCTGTTCGACCACGCGCAAAAAGTCTGCGCCGGCGCGGTCCATCTTGTTGACGAAAGCCATGCGCGGCACGTGGTACTTGTTCGCCTGGCGCCACACGGTCTCGGACTGGGGTTCAACCCCGCCGACCGCGTCAAACACCGCGCAGGCGCCATCGAGTACGCGCAACGAGCGCTCCACCTCGATGGTGAAATCGACATGGCCCGGCGTATCGATAATGTTGATACGATGCTGGGCCAACTGTTGATCCATCCCGGACCAGAAACAGGTCGTGGCAGCCGAGGTGATGGTTATGCCGCGTTCTTGCTCCTGCTCCATCCAGTCCATAACGGCGGCGCCGTCGTGCACCTCGCCGATCTTGTACGAAACGCCTGTATAAAACAGTATCCGTTCCGTCGTGGTCGTCTTACCGGCATCGATATGGGCAATAATGCCAATGTTTCGATACTGGGTTATCGGTGTCGTACGAGCCACCGTCGTATTCCTTTCCTTATAAGCCGCCGGTTACCAGCGGAAGTGAGCGAAGGCCTTGTTCGCTTCGGCCATACGATGCGTATCCTCACGCTTCTTGACGGCCGTACCCTTGTTTTCGGACGCGTCGAGCAATTCACCGGCGAGTTTTTGCGCCATGGTCTTTTCGCCGCGCTTTTGCGCCGCTTCGATCAACCAGCGCATCGCCAGCGTATTGCGCCGCGAGGCGCGCACTTCGACCGGCACCTGGTAGGTGGCGCCACCGACGCGACGTGATTTAACCTCGACCATCGGGCGCACATTTTCCAGCGCCTTCTCCATCAACTCGACCGAATCGAGGCTGCTTTTATCGGCGACATTATCGAGTGCGAAGTACATGATTTTTTCAGCGGTGGATTTTTTACCGTTACGCATAATCATGTTGATAAATTTGGCGATCTGCAGGTCGTGGAATTTCGGATCCGGCAGAATAACTCGTTTGGGGACTTCTCTACGTCTTGGCATCGGGCTACCCTGAACTTATGACTTGGGGCGCTTGGCGCCATATTTTGAACGGCCCTGGCGGCGATCCGGCACACCCTGAGTATCGAGACTGCCGCGTACCACGTGGTAGCGCACGCCGGGCAAATCCTTGACACGACCGCCACGCACCAGCACCACCGAGTGCTCTTGCAGGTTGTGGCCTTCGCCACCGATATAAGAGGCCACTTCGTAACCAGTCGTCAAACGCACGCGCGCGACCTTGCGCAGCGCGGAATTCGGCTTTTTCGGCGTCGTCGTATAAACACGGGTGCATACCCCGCGCTTCTGCGGTGACGCCTCGAGTGCGGGCACGTTACTCTTGGTGCGCCGGGACTGGCGCGGTTTACGTACCAGCTGGTTAACTGTTGCCATCTATTCGTCTCTCCTAAGAGCGCTTAAGTATTTACTGTTTCGAGACATCTTAAGCTTTCGCCGAGATATCTGCGGCATGAACCTGCCGCCACTTTTCGATCACCTGGGTGATTGAAAAATGAAGAAAAACGCAAAATCACGGTTTTACGTTTCTCGTGCTCTACCAGGCCAGAATGACTTATGTAGAGCCCTCCACAACGAACAGCAGGCTATACATTACGTATAGCCTGCTATTATGGGAGGCGGAATTTTAGGGGCGAAACCGCCGCCTGTCAACCGCTTATTCCGATACCGCTGCCGCTTCCGAACCGGTTTCGGGAGTAGCTTCCGTGGCGGCTTCCATTTCCGGCATTTCGGGCATTTCCGGCATTATCGGCTGCATCCGCTTACGGCGACGCTCTTCGTGGTAAGTTTGTCCGGTACCTGCCGGAATCAATCGGCCCACAATGACATTTTCCTTGAGTCCCCGCAGGTCGTCCTTGGCGCCCTTGACGGCGGCTTCGGTAAGCACGCGCGTGGTTTCCTGGAAAGAAGCGGCCGAAATGAACGATTCGGTGACCAGCGATGCCTTGGTAATGCCGAGCAAATCCTGTTCGAAAGTAGCCGGTTTCTTGTTCATCGCAAGCGCCTTGTCGTTGGTATCGAGTACCCGCGCCTTATCGACCTGATCTCCCCGCAACAACCGTGTATCGCCGCCATCGATGATGGTGACCTTGCGCAACATCTGGCGCACGATAACCTCGATATGCTTGTCGTTGATTTGCACACCCTGCAGGCGATACACATCCTGAACTTCGTTAACCATATAGTTGGTCAGATCGCGCACCCCTTTGATTCGCACGATATCGTGCGAATCGAGCTCTCCGTCAACCAGGGTTTCACCTTTTTCGACATGCTCACCTTCGAACACATTGATATGACGAAACTTGGGAATCAGAGTTTCATTCGATTCCCCGTCGCTATTGGTGATCACCAGGCGTTTTTTGCCCTTGGTTTCCTTACCGAAGGAAATCGTTCCGGTCATCTCGCTCAGGATTGCCGGCTCTTTCGGTTTGCGCGCTTCGAACAGATCGGCAACCCGCGGCAGACCACCGGTGATATCGCGGTTTTTCGAAGACTCCTGCGGAATCTTGGCGAGCACGTCGCCTACCTTGATCTTGGCGCCGTCTTCGACATTGACGAAAGCACCGCCCGGCAGCATGTAATGCACCGGAATATTGGTGCCGGCATAACACAGGACATTACCCTTGGCATCAACCAGTTCCACGGTCGGACGTAGCTCCTTCCCTGCATTGGAGCGAATCGAATCGTCCATTACTTCGATCGTGGTCAAGCCGGTCATGTCATCGACCCGATGCTGGACCGTAACCGCTTCGACGAAGTCGGTGAACTTGACCTTACCCGCCACCTCGGTGACCACCGGGTGCAAGTGCGGATCCCAGGTAGCCAGCGTCTGGCCCGCAGCCACCTTGGCGCCATCCTTGATCGCAAACTCCGAACCGTAAGGAATCTTGTAACGTTCCTTTTCGCGGCCGGTGGCGTCATCGATGACGCCGACCTCACCCGAGCGCGAAACCGCAATCAGGCGTTTGGCCGAGTTTTGTATGACTTTGACGTTATGGAAACGCACGCTACCGCTGTTCTTGACTTCGATACTGTTAACCGATGCCGAGCTGCTGGCGGCGCCACCGATGTGGAAGGTACGCATGGTCAACTGGGTTCCCGGCTCACCGATCGACTGGGCGGCGATAACGCCAACCGCTTCGCCCTTGCCGACCTTGTGTCCGCGCGCCAGTTCGCGGCCGTAACACTGCACGCAAAGGCCGTGCCGCGCTTCACAGGTAACCGCCGAGCGCACCTTGAGCTCATCCACACCCAATTGGTTGATCATTTCGACTTCGCGCTCTTCCAGCAGGCTGTCCTTGGCGATCAGAATATTGCCCTTTTCGTCCACGAGATCCTGTTGAATCACGCGGCCGAGCACTCTTTCACCGAGATCGACGACGATATCGCCACCCTCGATAACCGGGCGCAACTCGATGCCTTCGGTGGTGCCGCAATCGTCCATGTTGACGACCAGGTCCTGCGACACATCCACCAGGCGACGCGTTAGGTAACCCGAGTTCGCGGTCTTGAGCGCGGTATCGGCGAGGCCCTTGCGCGCACCGTGAGTCGAGATAAAGTACTGCAGGACGTCGAGGCCCTCGCGGAAGTTCGCGGTAATCGCGTTTTCGATGATCGAGCCATCCGGCTTGGCCATCAATCCACGCATGCCGGCGAGCTGGCGAATCTGCGCCGCGGAACCCCGCGCGCCGGAATCAGCCATAACGAAAATCGAATTGAAGGAATCCTGTAAGACTTCGTTACCCTCGGCATCGACCACGGTCTCTTTACCGATCTCGTTCATCATCGCGCGCGCCACCTTGTCATTGGCATGCGACCAGATATCGACCACCTTGTTGTAACGTTCGCCCGAGGTAACCAGTCCGGTCTGCCACTGCTTTTCGATATCCTTGATTTCGGCTTCGGCCGCCTTGATCAGGTCGACCTTTTCAGACGGGATTATCATGTCGTTCACCCCGATCGAAATACCGGAACGGGTGGCATAGTGATAGCCGGTGTACATCAACTGGTCGGCGAGGATAACCGTATCCTTGAGCCCGACTTCGCGGTAGCAGGCATCGATCAGCTTGGAAACCGCCTTTTTGTCGAGGGTTTTATTGATCAACGAAAACGGCAGGCCATCGGGCAGCATTTCGCTCAAAATGGCGCGCCCGACCGTAGTTTCCTCCAGCGACCTGGATTCAATGCGGTTGCCTTCCTCGTCGCGTTGATACTCCGAAACGCGGCACTTGATACGTGCCTGCAATTCGATCACCTTGGAGTGATAGGCGCGCAGTACTTCCTTGGCGTCGGCAAAGACCATGCCCTCGCCCTGCACGTTGACCTTGTCACGAGTCATGTAATACAGGCCGAGGATAATATCCTGGGTCGGTACGATGATCGGCTTGCCGTTGGCCGGCGACAAAATATTGTTGGACGACATCATCAGCGCCCGCACTTCGAGCTGCGCTTCGATCGACAGCGGTACGTGCACCGCCATCTGATCGCCGTCGAAGTCGGCGTTGAACGCGGTACAGACCAGCGGGTGCAGCTGAATCGCCTTGCCTTCGATCAGAATCGGTTCGAACGCCTGGATCCCGAGACGGTGCAGAGTCGGCGCACGGTTGAGCATGATCGGGTGTTCGCGGATAACCTCTTCGAGGATATCCCAGACTTCCGAAACTTCGCGCTCGACCAGTTTTTTGGCCGCCTTGATCGTGGTGGCGAGGCCGCGCAGCTGCAGCTTGCTGAAGATAAACGGCTTGAACAACTCGAGCGCCATTTTCTTCGGCAGCCCGCACTGATGCAGTTTCAGGGTCGGGCCGACGACGATGACCGAGCGGCCGGAGTAGTCGACGCGTTTGCCGAGCAGGTTTTGGCGAAAACGGCCCTGCTTACCCTTGATCATGTCGGACAACGACTTCAATGGGCGCTTGTTGGTGCCGGTGATGGCGCGGCCGCGGCGGCCGTTGTCGAGCAGCGCATCGACCGATTCCTGCAGCATGCGTTTTTCGTTGCGCACGATGATATCCGGCGCGTTGAGTTCGAGCAGACGTTTAAGGCGGTTGTTACGATTGATGACGCGGCGGTACAGATCGTTCAAATCCGAAGTCGCGAAGCGGCCGCCGTCGAGCGGCACCAGCGGGCGCAGGTCGGGCGGCAGCACCGGCAGAACGGTCATAACCATCCATTCCGGGCGATTGCCCGAATCGATGAATGCCTCGACCAACTTGAGGCGCTTGGAGAGGCGCTTGAATTTGGTTTCCGACTTGGTGCTTTCGATTTCGTCGCGCAGTTCCTGAGCCTCGTGGTTCAGGTCCACCTGACGCAGCAATTCGTAAACGGCTTCGGCGCCCATCTTGGCGTTAAAGTCGTCACCGAATTCCTCGATCGCCTCGAGATAAGCCTCGTCGGTTAACAGCTGCCCTTTCTCCAGGGTGGTCATACCGGGATCGATAACGACGAGACCTTCGAAATAAAGCACGCGTTCGATATCGCGCAGCGTCATATCGAGCAGCAGGCCGATTCGAGAGGGCAAGGACTTGAGGAACCAGATATGCGCAATCGGACAGGCCAGTTCGATGTGGCCCATGCGTTCACGGCGCACCTTGGTCTGGGTGACTTCGACACCGCATTTTTCGCAGACCACACCGCGATGCTTGAGACGCTTGTACTTACCGCACAGACACTCGAAGTCCTTGACCGGACCGAATACCTTGGCGCAGAACAGACCGTCGCGCTCGGGTTTGAAGGTCCGATAGTTGATCGTTTCCGGCTTCTTGACTTCGCCGTAGGACCAGGAACGAACCATGTCTGGCGAAGCCAGCCCTACTCGGATGTGGTCGAAATCCTCATCCGCACCCTGTTTCTTTAAGAGATTCAGTAAGTCTTTCATAGTTATTCCTGCTCAAGTTCAATGTTCAGGCTCAAGGAACGAATTTCCTTGAGGAGTACGTTAAACGACTCCGGCATTCCTGCCTCCATACTGAAATCGCCATCGACGATATTCTTGTACATCTTGTTGCGGCCGTTGACGTCGTCCGACTTGACCGTCAGCATTTCCTGCAAGGTGTAGGCGGCGCCGTAAGATTCCAGCGCCCAGACTTCCATCTCGCCGAAGCGCTGACCGCCGAACTGCGCCTTACCGCCCAGCGGTTGCTGGGTTACCAGACTGTAGGGACCGGTGGAACGCGCATGCATCTTGTCATCCACCAGGTGGTTGAGTTTCAACATGTACATGTAACCCACGGTAACCGGGCGGTCGAAAGCCTCGCCGGTGCGGCCGTCGATCAAGGTCGTCTGGCCGGTTTCCGGCAATTCCGCCAGTGCCAGCATATTCTTGATCTCTTCTTCCTCGGCGCCGTCGAATACCGGCGTTGCCATCGGTACGCCTTTACGCAGATTCTGCGCCAGTTGCCAGACATCATTGTCAGTCAAATCTTTCAAACGCAACTTTTCCGAGTTGTTGTTGTAGATTTTGCGCAGGAAGGTCTTCACTTCTTCCACCTTACGTTGGGCATCGATCATTTCGCCGATCTTCAATCCCAGTCCGGCCGCGGCCCAACCGAGATGCGCTTCGAGAATTTGACCGACGTTCATGCGTGAAGGCACACCCAGCGGGTTCAGGACCACGTCTACCGGGGTACCGTCGTCGCGATAAGGCATGTCTTCCTCGGGTACGATCGTCGAGACGACACCCTTGTTTCCATGGCGGCCCGCCATCTTGTCGCCGGGCTGCATGCGGCGTTTGACCGCAACATATACCTTGACCATTTTCAACACGCCGGGTTTTAAATCGTCGCCCGCGGTAACTTTCTTTTTCTTTTCCTCGAACAGGCGATCGAATTCAGCGCGCTGCGCTTCGAGCTGCTCGTTGAGCGACTCCAACTGCTGCGCGAGCTTGTCGTCGACAACGCGGATCTTGGACCACTGGTCACGACCGATGGACTCTAGATAATCGGCGGTGATGACACTGTTCTTCTTGATATCACCCGGCCCGCCGCTGGCTTTTTTGCCGGTGCACAGACGCGCGACGCGCTGGTAGATGTTTGATTCGATAATACGGAACTGGTCGTCGAGGTCTTTCTTCAGCGAATCGATCTCGATGCGCTCGTTGTCGAGCGCGCGCGCATCCTTTTCGACTCCGTCGCGCGTGAATACCCGCACATCGACGACGGTGCCGGTCACGCCGGACTTCATGCGCAGCGAGGTATCCTTAACATCGGACGCCTTTTCACCGAAGATGGCGCGCAGTAGCTTTTCTTCCGGAGTCAGCTGGGTTTCGCCTTTGGGCGTTACCTTGCCGACCAGGATATCGCCCGGCTTGACCTCGGCGCCGACATAAACCACGCCGGATTCGTCGAGCTTGGAAAGCAGGCCTTCGCTGACGTTGGGAATGTCGGCCGTGATCTCTTCCGCGCCGAGCTTGGTATCGCGCGCCAGGCACGAGAGTTCTTCGATATGCACGGTGGTAAACCGGTCTTCTTTGACCACGCGCTCCGACAACAGGATCGAGTCCTCGAAGTTGTAACCGTTCCAGGGCATGAAGGCGACTTGCATATTTTGACCCAGCGCCAGTTCACCGAGATCGGTGGAGGCGCCATCGGCAAGCACGTCGCCGGCTTCGATGACATCACCCGGCCGCACCAGCGGCTTTTGATTGATACAGGTGTTCTGGTTGGAACGCGTGTATTTGGTGAAATTGTAGATATCGACGCCGGGTTCGCCGGAGCTGGTTTCGGCATCGTTAACCCGTATCACGACCCGGCTGGCGTCGACCGAGTCGACCACGCCGCCGCGCAGGGCCTTGACCGTGGTACCCGAATCGACCGCCACGGCGCGCTCCATGCCGGTACCGACCAGCGGCTTTTCGGCACGCAGGCAGGGCACCGCCTGGCGCTGCATGTTCGAACCCATCAACGCGCGGTTGGCGTCGTCGTGCTCGAGGAAGGGAATCAGCGAGGCCGCCACCGAAACGATTTGTTTCGGCGAAACGTCCATGTATTCGATCTTGTCGGCAGTCGACAGGATCGACTCGTTCTGATGACGACAGGGAATCAGTTCATCGGTCATCGCGCCGCGCTTGTCGAGGGTAACGTTGGCCTGCGCGATCTGGTACTGGCTTTCTTCGATCGCCGACAGGTACTCGACCTGGTTGGTGACCTTGCCGTTGGTTACCTTGCGATACGGCGTTTCCAGGAAACCGTAGTGATTGGTGCGTGCATAGACCGACAGCGAGTTGATCAGGCCGATATTCGGACCTTCAGGGGTCTCGATCGGACAAACGCGGCCGTAATGCGTCGGGTGTACGTCACGCACCTCGAAGCCGGCGCGTTCACGCGTTAACCCGCCCGGCCCCAGTGCCGATACCCGGCGCTTGTGGGTAACCTCGGATAGCGGATTGTTTTGATCCATGAATTGCGACAGCTGGCTCGAGCCGAAGAATTCCTTGACCGCTGCGGCGACCGGCTTGGCGTTGATAATGTCCTGCGGCATCAAGCCTTCGGACTCCACTAGCCCTAAGCGATCGCGGACCGCACGCTCGACGCGCACGATGCCGGTACGAAAGGCATTTTCGGCCATTTCGCCGACGCTGCGAATACGGCGGTTGCCAAGATGATCGATGTCGTCGACGTTACCGTTACCGTTACGAATATCGATCAGCACTTTCATGACATCGACGATATCATCGGTCGACAAAATGCCGGCGCCGTCGATGCTGTCCCGACCCAGGCGTCGATTAAACTTCATCCGACCGACTTCGGACAGATCGTAGCGCTCATCGTTAAAAAACAGGTTCTGGAACAGATTCTCGGCCGATTCGCGCGTCGGCGGCTCGCCGGGGCGCATCATTCGATATATCTCGACCTTGGCTTCGAGATCATTGGTGGTCGGATCCAGCGCCAGTGAATTAGAAATATAGGGCCCGCGGTCAACTTCATTGGTAAAAATGGTGCGGATCTGCTTAATGCCCTTATCGCGAATCGTGGTCAGCATCTCTTCGCTAATTTCATCGTTCGCATTGGCGAAGATTTCACCGGTTTCCGTATCCACCAGGTTTTCCGACAGAATTTTACCGACCAGATATTCGTCGGGCACGGCCAGCAGCTTGATTTTGGAGGCCTTCAATTGCTTGATATGCAGCGCGGTAATACGGCGGCCCTGCTGCACCAGCACCTTGTTTTTGACCTTGATATCGAAGGTCGCGGTCTCACCCTTCAGACAGTCGGCTTCGAGCTGCATGTTGATGCCGGTTTTCGTGATCTTGAAAACATTGTGATCAAAAAACATTTCCAGCATTTGCACATTATCGAAACCGAGCGCGCGCAGCAGGATGCTGGCGGGCAGTTTGCGACGACGATCGATACGCACGAACAACGAACCCTTGGGGTCGAATTCGAAATCGAGCCAGGAGCCGCGATAAGGAATAACCCGGGCGGAAAACAATAGCTTGCCCGAAGAATGGGATTTACCGCGGTCGTGATCGAAGAATACACCGGGCGAGCGGTGCAGTTGGGAGACGATGACGCGCTCGGTACCGTTAATAACAAAAGTGCCGTTTTCGGTCATCAGGGGCATTTCTCCCATGTAGACTTCCTGCTCTTTGATATCCTTGACCGAACGATTCTTGGCCGAGGCTTCCTTGTCGTAAATGACCAGGCGCACCAGCACGCGCAGCGGCGCGGCATAGGTCAGGCCGCGAATCTGGCATTCCTTGACGTCGAATACCGGGTCGCTGATACGATAGCTGACATACTCGAGTTCGACATTGCCGCTGAAGCTGACGATAGGAAAAATTGATTCGAAGGCACGCTGCAAACCGGTGCCTTCCTGTTTCCCTTCGGGATTCAAAAAACGCTTGTAGGAGTCGGTTTGAATTGCCAGCAGGTAAGGTTCATCGATCACTGCCGGGCGCTTACCAAAATCCCTGCGAATACGTTTTTTCTCAGTAAAAGAGTATGCCATTTATAGTCACCACTATTAACGTTTTCATGTTGCTTCTCGCCCGCATCTACCGTCGGAAGCACGCGCGGGCCGATGACTTTCCAGTCATCAGCCCTCGCTTTTTAAGTCAGGGTACACCTCGCCTGCATGGCTCGCCGCTTTTCGAATATGCGTATATCGGCACATCCGTATCGCGACAGCCTTTTCGCCCCCCCTCAATTTCGAGGGCGGCGAGAAATGCAGGCGAGTGCCCAAGAACCGCAAGCTTACTTAAGCTCTACGGATCCGCCAGCTTCTTCAAGCTGCTTTTTCAATTCCTCGGCTTCGGCCTTGGAAGCGGCTTCCTTAACCGTAGTCGGCGCACTTTCCACCATGTCCTTGGCTTCTTTCAGACCGAGGCCGGTAATAGCACGAACCGCTTTGATAACGCCTACTTTCTTGTCGCCAAAAGCGGTTAAAACCACGTCAAACTCGTCTTTTTCCGCGGCGGCTTCACCACCGGCGTCACCCGCGGCGGCGGCCGGGGCCGCAGCTACTGCCGCTGCTGCAGAAACGCCAAATTTCTCTTCCATCGCGGCGATTAAATCGACGACTTCCATGACCGTCATGTTCGATAAAGTTTCCAGAATGTCTTCTTTTGAAACTGCCATTTGATTTTCTCCTGATACAGAAAATATAAATAAATTACTTCTGGTCGCGAATTGCGGCCACCGTGCGGGTTAACTTGCCGGGCACCTCGTTCATGGTGCGCGCCAGTTTTTCCACCGGGGCCTTCATCACGGCCATCAGCATGCTGATAGCTTGATCGTAGGTTGGCAACGAGGCCAGTCGCTTGATTTCCGAAGGATCGAGTAGCTCACCGCCAAAGGCAATCAGCTTCACCACTAGCTTGCCGTTGTCTTTTGAGTAATCCTTGAGAACCCTGGCGGCACCGCCCGGCTCTTCCATCGAAAATGCGTAGACCATCTGACCTTGCAGCACGTCGTTCATGCAATCGTAGTCGGTGCCATTGAACGCACGCTTGGCCAAGCTATTCTTGACCACTCGCAGCTGGACATTCGACTCACGAGCCTTGACGCGCAACGCGGTCATCTCGCCAACAGTCAAGCCCTGATACTCGGCGGCAATGACAGAATGCGCCTGCGCCGCAACCTCGGCTACCTCGCTGACCACGCCCTGTTTTTGCTCAAGAGTTAAAGGCATATGACTTCTCCTGATTAAGTTAAACACCGGGCTCATGCCCGGACCTCTATCCCTGTGCGGCAAATGCCGATTCCTATACGACTTCTTAACCAGGCATTCCTGTCTCAGAAGATCGTCTACGCAGGAAATTAAGATGAGCGTTGACTCATCACCCACGGTCTTTGACGAGTGGCCCGCCAGGGCGGACCGCCTCAAAGTCCCAACTATCCGTCATCCCCGCGCAAGCGGGGATCTCGTAACTCTCTCTCCGTCATCCCCGCGCAAGCGGGGATCTCACAATCCTTGCGAGCTCCCGGATATTCGCTTCGCGAATTCCGGGATGACATCGGCTTAGGCCGATGTCATTTCAGCGCCAGCGACGCTTGATCAACTGCAAATCCCGCACCCATCGTGGTCGAGATTGAAATCTTCTTAAGGTAAACACCTTTCAACGAACTCGGCTTGGCCTTCTTCAGATCGGCCAGTAAGAACTCAAGATTTTCACGCAGCTGCGCTACCTCGAAACTGGCTTTACCGATGGTGCAGTGCACGATGCCACCCTTGTCGGTGCGGTAGCGCACCTGACCCGCCTTGGCATTTTTTACCGCAGTTTCGACGTCGGGCGATACCGTTCCGACCTTGGGGTTCGGCATCAGGCCACGCGGCCCAAGGGTTTGACCCAGTTGACCGACGATACCCATGGCGTCGGGGCTGGCGATCACCACGTCGTAGTTCAAATCGCCGCCTTTCATCGCATCCGCTAGATCCTGCATGCCAACCACATCCGCACCGGCCGCCTTGGCCTTGTCGGCATTGTCACCCTGGGTGAAGACCGCGATGCGGACCTGTTTGCCAGTGCCGTTGGGTAACAGGCTGGAGCCGCGCACATTCTGATCCGATTTACGCGGATCTACGCCCAGATTTATCGCCGCATCGACCGTTTCATCGAACTTCGCGGTGCTGCATTCTTTTAAAAGGATTAAGCCTTCGTCGATTGCATACTGCCGGCTGCGGTCGATTTTGGCGCGAATTTCCGCCATTCGCTTTGACATTCTGGCCATCCTACAAACCCTCCACATCGAGGCCCATACTGCGGGCGCTACCGGCGATGATGCGAACGGCCGCATCCATGTCGTTGGCATTCAAATCGCTCATCTTGGTAGTCGCGATCTCTTCCAGCTGTGCGCGGGTTACCGTGCCTACCTTTTCCGAATTCGGCGTACCGCTGCCCTTGGCAACACCCGCCGCCTTGCGTAACAGCACGGCCGCTGGCGGCGTCTTGATTTCGAAGGTGAAACTCTTGTCGGAATAAACTGCAATCACAACCGGCAGCGGCATTCCATTTTCGACATCCTGGGTCTGCGCATTGAAAGCCTTGCAGAATTCCATGATATTGAGGCCGTGCTGACCCAGGGCGGGTCCGACCGGCGGACTCGGGTTGGCAGCACCGGCAGGCACCTGCAACTTGATGTAGTTCTCTATTTTCTTAGCCATTTAAGCTCTCCCGGGTGCAAGCGGATGTCTCAAAGGACACCCTCCCCGTCGTGAAGACCGAAATCTTCAATTTTCAACGACTCCGATTTCTGGGGACAGATCTAGATCTGTCCCCTTCGAGCTAACAAATCAACCTTTCTCTACCTGACCGAAAGCCAATTCGACCGGTGTGGAACGGCCAAAAATCTGTACCGAAACCAGCATCTTGCTCTTTTCGTAGTTGACTTCCTCGACCACGCCGTTGAAGTCATTAAACGGTCCATCGTTTACGCGCACCACCTCGCCCACTTCGAACAGCACCTTCGGACGCGGACGATCGACGCCTTCCTCGACGCGATTCAGGATCGCATTCGCCTCGTCCTCGGTAATCGGGGCGGGTTTATCGCTAGTGCCGCCGATAAATCCAAGTACCTTGGGAACTTCCTTGACCATATGCCAGGTGTCGTTATCCATTTCCATTTGCACCAGGACGTAACCGGGGAAAAATTTGCGTTCGCTTTTACGGCGATTTCCTTCACGCATCTCAACCACTTCTTCGGTGGGCACCATGATGTCGCCGAATTTTTTCTTGTGCGGTGAAGTGGCAATCCGGCTTTCGAGCACTTTTTTCACATAGGACTCGAATCCAGAGTAGGCATGCACGACATACCAGCGCTGATTCGGATTCTGTTGCTTCTCCGCCACAGCCGCTGCGTCTTCCGCTTCCGTCACCGGCTCTTCGGTAACCGACTGATCCGCAACGACCGTAGCTTCCGCGACGGGCTCTGCGGCGACCTGCTCTTCATCAGCGGCTGCCGGTTCTGCAACAGATTCTAGCGTTGCAATATCGTCGCTGGCATCTTCTGCCGCGCCGATAGTTTTTACTTTATCTTCTTGGTCAGCCATTTCTTAAGCCAATAACTTGCCAACGCCCCATCCAAGGAACGTATCGAATAGCCACAACATAATTGCGACCAGAATAACCATAATCAGTACCGCTATCGTGGTTTGCAGTGTTTCCTGACGCGTCGGCCACACAACCTTGCGCACCTCGACCCGCGCATCCTTGACGAATGCAAGGCCGCGCCGTCCCGGTTCGGAAGTTGCCGCTATAAAGGCCGCAAGCACCGCAATCGCCAGCATGCCGAGTACACGCAACAACTGCGATTCATCTTCAAAGTAATAAAAGCCGACTACGCCGGCGATTAACACCAGCAGGGCAGTCATTAATTTAAACGTATCGAATGCCGACGATGTGGGTTCGGTCTTGGTGACCACAAAAAATACCTCGAATCTTCACAATAATGGCAGGACAGGAGGGAATCGAACCCCCAACCTGCGGTTTTGGAGACCGCTGCTCTGCCAATTGAGCTACTGTCCTAATCTGTTGACAGTCGCTTCACCCGCTCCCGCCATCAAACAAAGGGCGGGGATGGTAGCCCATCTCCCGCCCCGATGCAATGCTAATATCAGTCTTATTCGATAATCTTGGATACGACACCGGCACCCACGGTACGTCCGCCTTCGCGGATCGCAAATCGCAGGCCGTCATCCATCGCGATCGGTGCGATTAACTGCACTTCCATCTTCACGTTGTCCCCCGGCATCACCATCTCAACGCCCGACGGTAATTCACAGGCGCCGGTCACGTCCGTGGTTCGAAAGTAAAACTGCGGACGATAACCGTTGAAAAACGGCGTATGACGCCCACCCTCTTCTTTCGACAGGATATAGACTTCGCATTCGAACTTGGTGTGCGGCGTGATCGATCCCGGCTTCGCCAGCACCTGCCCGCGCTCCACTTCTTCACGCTTAGTGCCGCGCAGCAGAATTCCTACGTTGTCGCCCGCCTCGCCCTGGTCCAGCAGCTTGCGGAACATCTCGACACCGGTGCAGGTCGTCTTCGCGGTATCCTTGATACCCACGATCTCGATTTCCTCGCCCACCTTGACCACACCGCGCTCGATTCGGCCCGTGACCACCGTGCCGCGTCCCGATATCGAAAATACGTCTTCCACCGGCATCAGGTAATCACCGTCGGTGGCGCGCTCCGGCTCCGGTACATAAGAGTCCAGGGCCTCGACCAGCTTGACGATCGACTGTACCCCGATCTCGCTGTCGTCGCCTTCCAGCGCCTTCAGCGCCGATCCGATGATAATCGGTGTATCGTCGCCCGGAAAGTCGTAGGCATCCAGCAGTTCACGGATTTCCATCTCCACCAGTTCCAGCAACTCTTCGTCGTCGACCATGTCCGCCTTGTTCATGTAGACCACGATATAAGGCACGCCCACCTGGCGCGACAGCAGAATATGCTCGCGCGTCTGCGGCATCGGGCCGTCCGCCGCCGAAACTACCAGAATCGCGCCGTCCATCTGCGCCGCTCCGGTAATCATGTTCTTGACATAGTCCGCGTGGCCCGGGCAGTCGACGTGCGCATAATGACGATTGTTCGACTCGTACTCCACGTGCGAGGTCGCAATCGTGATGCCGCGCGCCTTTTCTTCCGGCGCATTGTCGATTTCGTCGAAGGCCTTGACTTCACCGCCCTGCTGCTCCGCCATCACCTTGGTCAAGGCCGCAGTCAGCGTCGTCTTACCGTGATCTACGTGACCGATGGTGCCCACATTGACGTGGGGCTTGGTTCTCTCAAATTTTTCTTTTGACATAGTTTCGCTTCCTATGAATACAAATAATCTAGAGACAGTTTAGGAAATGCCGAGCATTTCCTAAACTGTCTCCCTCTCCAGCGTCATCCCCGCGCAAGCCTGCGCGGCGGGGATCTTACAACTTTATCGCACTATCCGGCTACGTCTTGCCCCTGTAACCGAACATCTTTCCAGCTCGACGAGATCCCGGATAATTGCTCCCGTAAAACCTGCATTCCCTACATCCATGCAGGTCAGGCGCCAAAATTTTCGCCGGCCTAACCGGTGAAAATGAAGCAAAACAAAAAGTCGCGCCTTTTTGTTTTACGTCGCGTGCTCGAGGCAAAATGCCTTGTATCACGCATCGACATGGTGCTCATAACTGGAATCGAACCAGTGACCTCTTCCTTACCAAGGAAGTGCTCTACCGCCTGAGCTATATGAGCCTAAACTTTCAGCTCAACTTCAAATCTGGAGCGGGTGGCGGGAATCGAACCCGCGTCATCAGCTTGGAAGGCTGAGGTAATAGCCACTATACGACACCCGCGAAACCGCAATATGTTACGCCTTTTCGGACTCCTTATATATAGGAGTCGATAATCGGGGTGTGGATCGGTGGCCGCGCCCCTAATAATCATGTTGTCACCGGGGTTTTTAAGACCGACTCAGAGTAAAAATTAGCAATGCTAATTTTTACTCTGAGTCGGTTCTCCCGGCACCATCATTTATACGGGCCGCAGCCCGTATAAATGATGGTGGAGGGGGGTGGATTCGAACCACCGAAGGCAGTGCCAACAGATTTACAGTCTGTCCCCTTTGGCCACTCGGGAACCCCTCCAGCAAGGTGCGTATTCTCTACACGCCCCCGAGCCATGTCAATAGCGGTGAAGCCCAATTTCACCGCGCCAATCAATAGCTTACCCTTATTTGGCCGCACGCCGCTCGTTGACTTCCTTGATGACTTCGTCGGCAACATTCTTGGGGCATGGCATATAGTGCTCGAATTCCATCGAAAACTGGCCGCGACCCGAGGTCATGGTGCGCAAATCGCCGATGTATCCGAACATATCCGACAGCGGTACGTCCGCCTTGACCCGCACACCGGTGGGCGTCGGCTCCTGCGACTTAATCATGCCGCGGCGGCGATTCAAATCGCCGATGACATCGCCTACATGGTCTTCCGGCACGAATACGTCGACTTTCATGATCGGCTCCATCAGCTGCGGCGAAGCCTTCGGAATGGTTTGACGGTAGGCGCCTCTGGCGGCGGTCTCGAACGCCACTGCCGAAGAGTCGACCGCGTGGAAAGCGCCATCGTACAGGGTAATCTTGACATCGAGCAGCGGGAAACCGGCAAGCACGCCCTCGTCCATGCAGCTGCCGAAACCCTTTTGTATTGCCGGCCAGAATTCACGCGGCACGTTACCGCCGGTAACCTTGGACTCGAACTCGTAACCGCTCCCGGTTTCACCCGGCTCGACGATATAATCGATCTTACCGAACTGACCCGAACCACCCGTCTGCTTCTTGTGGGTATAGCTGTCTTCGACCCGCTGGGTGATAGTTTCACGATAAGCCACCTGCGGCTTGCCGACCTCGACATCGACCATATGGGTACGACGCAGGATATCGACCTTGATATCGAGGTGTAGCTCGCCCATACCCTTGATGATGGTTTCGCCGCTGTCTTCGTCGGTTTCGACATAAAACGAGGGATCTTCCTTTACCATCTTGCCGATGGCGATACTCATCTTTTCGGAAGCCGCCTGGTCTTTGGGTTTGATCGCGATCGAAATAACCGGATCCGGGAATACCATCGGTTCCAGCGTCGCCGGTTGCTTGGCGTCGGCCAGGGTATGCCCGGTCTGGACGTTCTTGAGGCCGACCAGAGCGACAATATCGCCGGCTTCGGCCGAATCCAACTCGATGCGGTCGTCGGCGTGCATTTCGACAATACGGCCGATACGTTCGGTTTTACCGGTAAAGGTATTCAAAACGGTGTCGCCCTTGGACAACTTACCCGAATAAATGCGGGTAAATGTCAGTGCTCCGAAACGGTCGTCCATGATCTTGAAGGCCAGCGAGCGCAGCGGCTTGGAGGGATCGACGGTCGCCACTTCACCCGTCTCATTGCCTTCCAGGTCGATCTCGGGCTGCGGCTTGACTTCGGTCGGATTCGGCAGGTAATCGACCACGGCGTCGAGCACCGGCTGGATACCCTTGTTCTTGAAGGCCGAACCGCAGTAGGTCGGGAAAAAGTCGAGCGCGATGGTGCCCTTGCGAATGCAGCGCTTGATTTCATCGAGCTCCGGTTCTTCGCCTTCGAGATACATCATCAATAAATCGTCGTCCTGCTCGAGCGCGGTTTCGATCAATTTTTCACGATATTCCTCGATCTGGTCGGCCATGTCCGCCGGCGGCTCCTGGATTTCGTACTTGGTTGGGTCGCCGGAATCGTCCCAAACCCAGGCCTTACGCGTCAGCAGGTCGACCACCCCGGTAAAGTTGTCTTCGGTACCGATCGGCAAGGTCATTACCAGCGGATTAGCGCCGAGCACCTCTTCCACCTGCTTAACGACACGGTAAAAATCGGCGCCCAGACGATCGAGTTTGTTGACGAAAATGATGCGCGCAACTTCGGATTCGTTGGCATAGCGCCAGTTGGTTTCGGACTGCGGTTCGACCCCGCCGGAACCGCAGAAAACGCCCACACCGCCGTCCAACACTTTAAGCGAGCGATAAACTTCGATGGTAAAGTCGACGTGCCCAGGGGTATCGATAATATTCAAGCGGTGTTTGTTCCACTCGCAACTGGTCGCCGCGGACTGGATAGTAATGCCGCGTTCCTGCTCCTGGTCCATGAAGTCGGTGGTAGCAGCGCCGTCGTGCACTTCACCTATCTTATGAATCTTGCCGGTGAGCTTCAATATACGCTCGGTGGTCGTTGTTTTACCGGCGTCAACATGGGCAAAAATGCCGATATTGCGGTAACTGTTCAGGTCAGCCATTGTGGTATCCAGTCAAGTAATCGAAAAATTCTGTTCGGGTCCGGCCTTTGAACCCGTCAATCGCAAAATATAAAGCCGCCGCCGATACTATTATAAAGGCGCAAAAACCACTGCAAACTATTGATTTACAAAGAAATTCTATGGAGCTCGAAATCTGCCGGCGCATATTCTAACATACTGTCGTAAAACTGATAGTGCTGGGCCGGAATAATTGGCCAGAATTGCTATTAATCCGGCGACAATATATGTCGCATTCAGCCATCGCGTGTCTGCTCACAGCAAGGCATCAGAACGCCGCTGTAGTTATTCTACAGCAAGTTCTGATAACGCCGCCTGTGGGCAGACACGCGATGGCCTATCTTATTTAATATCAAATAGTTAGGGGGCTCAAGAAAGCGCCAGCTCCGCGTTGCAACTCTTGCCAATGGAATAACCATTGGCGGCGAGTCGCGCCTTGATCTGACGCTTTCTTGAGCTCCTGAATACGATATATATTGTCACCGGATTAATGATAGTTCCCGAAATCCGAATTTCAACGATGCTGGAAATCCGGGCTGCGTTTTTCGACGAAAGCGGCCATCCCCTCTTTCTGATCTTCGAGCGCGAAAGTCGATTTGAACATCTGGCGTTCGCTCTTGATACCCTGAGTGAGCGGCGTTTCCAGCGCCAGATCTACCACGCCTTTGGCCATGGCGACTACCGGACGCGAAAATCCTGCGATTTTCGCCGCCGCTTCCAGCGCGACATCGAGATAGGCATCCACTGGCGCTACCCGCGACACCAGGCCACAGCGTTCGGCTTCGGCGGCGTCCATCATGCGTCCCGTCAAACACATGTCCATGGCCTTGGATTTTCCAACCAGACCGGTAAGCCGTTGTGAGCCCCCGAAACCGGGGATGGTGCCAATCGTGATTTCGGGTTGACCGAACTTGGCATTGTCGGCCGCTATAATAAAGTCGCACATCATCGCCAGCTCGCAACCGCCGCCCAGGGCGTAACCGGCGACCGCCGCGATCACCGGCTTACCGAAATCGGCGATGCTGTCGCAGTGGCGCGTCAAACCACCGTCTTCGAGCATGTACTGATAGCTGACCGCTTTCATTTCAGAGATATCGGCGCCGGCCGCGAAGGCCTTGTCGTTACCCGTAAGCACCACGGCGGCGATGGCTTCATCCGCTTCGAGTTCACCGAAAACTTGCGCGATTTCAAGCATCAGCCCCATACACAGGGCATTCAAAACCTCGGGCCGGTTGAACTTGACCAGCGCCACGGCGTCGTGTCTCTCGATTTGCAGGTACTGCAATTCACTCATGATTCGATCCCCTCGAATTGTTGGATGATGGCGCGCGCGCTCGGTGGAATCGGCGCACTGTGATTTTCACGGTAATTGAACCAGACGCAGGCCGCACGCGCGGTCGAGTAAGGCGTTTCGTCGTCAGGCGCAAACAGCGCGGCCTCGAAGTCGAAGCTGCTCTTGCCGAGCCGGCTGATGCGAGAGCCGACCTCGAGCGCGCAGGGATGGTGTATCTGGCGCAGGAAAGTGACATGGATATCGGCGATTATCAGGCTGTTATGCACATCCGGACCGGTGCTCACATCGAGCAGGCGGTGGAAGTAATCGAGTCGGCCGGATTCGTAGTAGCGCACAAACTGCACGTTGTTGACATGACCGAACATGTCGCAATCACCCCAGCGTGTCGGCGTCGGCGTGAAAAACCTGAAGCCCGCGCGCAAAAACTGATCGCCTTGTATCCTGCTGGGTTGCGGCACGATTAGTTGCGCTTGAACTACAAAAAGACGTCCGCGTCGATCGCCATGACGCTGGACGATCCCGCTTTGACCATCTGCAATTGCCCCGCGCTACGCGGCAGGATGTGTTCGACGAAAAACTGCGCGGTCTTGATTTTGTGCTGATAATAAAGGTCGCTACTGCCGGCCTCGATATGCTTTTGCGCCGCCAGCGCCGCCCGCCCCATTAACCAGGCGCAAACGACGTTGCCGGTCAGCATCATGTAATCGACACCGACGGCGCTGCCCAGGTCCGGATCCTCGGAGACATTACTCATGTACCAGCTGGTGGCTTCCTCGAGTGCGGCCAGCGCCGTTGCGAAACCCGCGGCAAGCGGCGTAATAGCGCCACCGGCGGCTTCGAGTCGCGCCGGCAAGGTCTCCATTTCCGCGATTAGCTCGCCCATCGCCTGACCCTTGTCACGCAGCATTTTGCGCCCCATCAAATCGAGAGCCTGGATTCCGGTGGTGCCTTCGTAAATGGTCAGGATTCTGGCGTCACGCATGTGCTGCGCGGCGCCGGTTTCCTCGATAAACCCCATTCCGCCGTGTACCTGCACGCCGAGATAAGTCGCCTCCTGCGCCATCTCGGTACACCAACCCTTGACGATTGGTATCACCAGATCGACCCGGTTCTGACGGGATACTCGCTCCGACTCGGCGGGAGCATGATGCGCGAGATCGGTTTGCGCCGAGGTGTAATAGGCCAGGGACCGTCCCGCCTCGACAATCGCGCGCATCTGCATCAACATGCGGCGCACGTCCGGATGGTGGATAATCGTGCTGCGCTCACTATGCCCGCGGGCGACGCCCTGTACCCGTTCCCGGGCAAACGCCAGCGCTCGCTGATAGGCGCGTTCGGAGATCGCAACCCCCTGCATGCCAACCTCGAGGCGGGCGTTGTTCATCATCGTAAACATACAGGCCAGGCCATTGTTCTCTTCACCCACCAGATATCCGATGGCGCCCTGATTATCGCCGTAAGACATCACACAGGTGGGCGATGAATGAATACCCATCTTCGATTCGACCGAGATCACCTTGAGATCGTTGCGCGCGCCCCGGGAACCGTCTTCGTCGGCCAGGTACTTGGGCACCAGGAACAGCGAAATGCCTTTCACGCCCGCGGGCGCATCGGGCAGGCGCGCCAGCACGAGGTGTACGATATTGTCGCACAGCTCGTGCTCGCCCCAGGTGATGAATATTTTCTGACCCTTGATCCGATAAACGTCGCCGTCGCGTTCGGCACTGGTCTTAACCGCGGCGAGGTCGGTGCCGGCCTGCGGTTCGGTCAAGTTCATCGTGCCGCTCCACGCACCGCTAATCATATGCGGCAAGTAGAGATCCTGCAGATCTTGGGCGGCGTGTAATTCGAGCGCCTCGATCGCGCCGGACGTCAACAACGGGCACAACGCCAGGGCCATATTCGACGCGTACCACATTTCGGCGACCGCCGAGTGCACCAGAAACGGCAGGCCCTGCCCATCGATAGCGGTAGCCTTGCCGATTCCCTGCCAACCACTTTCGACAAATTGCCGGTAAGCTTCCGCATACCCGGGCGGGCTTAGCACAATACCGTTTTCGATGCGCGTGCCGTGTTCGTCCCCGGGTTGATTAAGCGGGGAAAACACTTCCCGGGCGAGAACTCCAGCCTGCTCGAGCACGGCTTCGACCAGATCGGGAGTCGCGTCCCCGAACGGGGGCAGCGCGGCTACCGCGGGCAGATCGGCCAGTTCGTCGATTACGAACTGCATATCTTTTAATGGGGCTTGATAGTCAGACATTTTCCCTTTCCAGCCATTGGTAAAAAATGCAAATAGTCGGCGAGCCTGGCACCGACCGCTCGACAGGTCGGGTTTGGTGGTGTCGATATCGATGGTACCAGCGCACGATAATACGCAATGGCGCTGCAATTGCAACGCCGTCAGCCTGCGGTTTAGGTATCGACAGCGGATCGATTATCACAGGATACGGACGCTACCCGGGTCACCATTGGTCGAGGCCGCGGGCCGTTGCGCGGCTGACTTTGGAAATACGAACCGGGCGGAATTCATCTCATGACCGACTGCCGGCAAACGAATCCAGGCGCCGGCGATCCGTTTGACGATGAAACGCATTTCGCGGTGCTGCGTGGCATCCACGGTGTTCGAGCCGCCTTAACTATAAAACCGCACCGTCTCAGCCAGTGTGGCGCGCTCGGGAACAATCCGGTTCTCCGGTAAATCGGGATCTTCATAACCAAACGAAATACCAAACAACAGTTTCATACCGACGTCGATGTCTAGTTCGCGACGCACCGAATCGGCATCGTAACCGAGAATGGTTTGCGGACAACTGGCAATGCCGTGCGCATGCATCGTCAACATCAGGTTTTGTGCATACATGCCGACATCGCAGGCCTCACGAATTCCGCACCACTGTGGCATGAATATAAACACGACATGCGGCGCATCGAAAAATTCGAGGTTACGCAGAAAAGCCTGCCGCTTGCCTTCCTTATCCTCACGCGTGACGCCTAACGCTTTATATAGCAGCAGCCCGACATCGAGTTGGCGCTGTCGAAATATTCCCTCGTACTTGGGGTCATAAGGAAAATCGAATGCATAGTTACCCTGCCCGATAGTTTGCATGAAAATGCCGCTCAACTTATCACGCATTTCTCCGGACACAACATAGCTGTACCAAGGCTGGGTATTGCAATTCGACGGCGACGAAGCCGCCGTTTCGAAGATCCGTTCGAGAATTTCCTGCGCGACGGGTTGGTTTAGAAAGCCTCGAATCGAGCGTCTGCCGCAGGCGAGCCGATCAAATATCCGAACGATTTCCGGATCACTAGTATCAGGTTTCATGTATTTATATAGTTGGCGGTCAAATTTTCAGATCGTCTTTTATATTACAACAATTGGACTATTACCAAATGAATTCCCAAGGTCTGCCGGCGAATTATTCAACCGGACTCTGAATGACTTTATTCGGCTGGCAACCGTTATTGTTGATAGTACGGGAAAATCGATTATGTGAATTCCATATCGCAAGTGCAGTGGGAATAGTGATAGGATTCGTTCGCAATATAGAATAGAAATAATAAAACCCAAATGCCTTATCTCAAAGATAAAGAACTCGTGCCCGAACCCCTGGATTGCCGCATTCTGACGGCTGCACTCAATCTTTTCGTAAGGCGCGGGTTCCACAATGTGTCGGTGCACGATATCCAGCGCAAGGCAAACGTCAGCATTGGGTCGATTTACAATCACTTCGGCGGCAAGGAAGGCGTCGCACGCGCACTTTATTATCATTTACTCAATGAATTCGAGGAAATGATCGACGACGTTATATCCATGGAATTGACCAACGTCGGCCGCTGCAACGAGATCATCAGGCTGCTGTTCGAATATACCGAAAGCCGGCGCGAGATCGTCGAATTCATGTTACATGCAAAGCACCGCGAATTTCTGCCCGAGGAAAAGCCGGCCTGCACCGCTGCGCCATTTCGCACCATGCGCGATATTGTCGAATGGGGAGTGGATAACGGCGAGATATGCCGGGGTGACAACTGGATCATTACCTCCAGCGTTTTCGGCGGCACGATCCGTATGATTCACTTACGGCTCGACGGCCTCATCGACCGACCATTGCCCGAGTTTTATAACGAGCTGATCGAAACCGTCTGGCGTGGTTTGATACCGGAACAGCCAAGCGAAGTTCTCAGGGTAGTTCGAGAATAATCCTCGAGGTATTTTGCCGCTGCTTTTCATATTTCCAGCATCGCTATAAGTCCAGCCTGAGCCATTCCTCTAGCACCAATCACTACCGTATCCGGATCAATTCGATTGCCGAGAGTTATCAACTCAATTACAGTTGAATACCTCATAATCGTGATTTTGCGAGGCCCAGCTTGAATCCAAACCCTATCAGTCGCTTCCCGATACCCCAGCTCGACAGCTTGCCCGAGGATGTGCGCGAGCGCATTGAAGCCGTTGCCGAGAAATCCGGTTTTATACCCAATGTTTTCCTTGCGCTGGCCTGGCGTCCCGACGAGTTTCGAGCCTTCTTCACCTATCACGACGCGCTGATGGAAAAGGAATCCCCGGGATTGGACAAGGCCGAACGCGAAATGATCGTAGTCGCGACTTCGGCGCGCAATCAATGCCAGTACTGCGTCATCGCGCACGGTGCAATTTTGCGGATTCGCGCCAAAAACCCCTATATAGCCGATCAGTTGGCGTCCAACTACCGCAAGGCCGACATCTCGGAGCGGCAAAAGGTCATGCTCGATTATGCGCTCAAGGTGTCGCGCGAGGCGGAGACTATAAATGACGACGATCACCGGCGCCTGCGGGAATTCGGCTTTGACGAAGCAGACATCTGGGACATCGGCGCGATTAGCGCATTCTTCGGATTGTCGAACCGGCTGGTCAACATGTCGAGCATGCGCACTAACGACGAGTTTTACCTGATGGGAAGAGTGCCCAGAGAAAAATAGGTTACACTTGCCCATTTAATACAGGCGGGAAACGCGCAGTGAGTGAAGAGACCAATCCCAGAATCATCAAGAAATATCCAAATCGGCGGCTTTACGATACCGAGAAAAGCCAGTACGTAACCTTGCAGGAAATCCGCAGCCTGGTGCTCGAAGAAATTCCCTTTGTCGTGATCGACAAAAAAAGCGAAGAAGATATCACCCGCAGTATCCTGCTGCAGATTATTTTCGAACAGGAATCGGAGACCAATCCGCTATTCTCGAACGATAATCTGGAACGTTTCATCCGCTTCTACAACGCCGGCACCCATCTCGGATTTTCCGATTTTATCGGCCAGGGAATGAATTTCTTCCAGCAGCAACAGCGGGAGTTCGGTAAGGCCGTAGAAGGTATGACGCGTCACAATCCGATGGCCTTCTGGACCGACATGACCCAGAAAAACATCGATTCCTGGCGTCAAATGATGGGCTTGAGCCCTGACGAAGACGAAACTAAAAATAATTAAGTCATTGATTTGAATAATTTAATTTATTTATTTCGGCGATCCCCTTGACACTTCCGGCTTTTACTTCTATTTTTTGCACTGCAACATAATGCTGCAACGCAGCACTCAAACAGCGCACAGGAGTGACAGGAATATGAATCCAAAAAAAATCGCACTCGTCACTGGAGGAACCGGCGGAATCGGCACCGCGATCTGTATCGCACTGGCCGATCAGGGTCGTAAAGTCATCGCAGGCTATTTTCCCCCGGAAGCTGAACAGGCCGAGAGCTGGCAGCGAAAACACCAGGCCGAAGGTTATGATTTCGAAGTCGTTGCCTGCGATGTCAGCGACTTCGAATCCAGCCAGAAAATGTTACACGATGTCGAGGAAACCATGGGTGCGGTCGATATACTGGTCAATTGCGCCGGTATTACCCGCGACAAGACTTTACGCCGCATGACCCCGGAACAGTGGGACTCCGTGCTGCGTACCAACCTCGACTCGGCTTTCAACGTGACCCGGCACGTGGTAAATAGTATGTCCGAAAACGGTTTCGGCCGAATCGTCAATATTTCCTCGGTCAACGGGCAAAAGGGACAATTCGGACAGGCCAACTATTCGGCCGCCAAAGCGGGCCTGCACGGATTCACCAAGGCTGTCGCGCAAGAACTTGCCGCCAAGGGCGTTACCGTCAACTCGGTATCTCCCGGCTATGTCAAGACAGAAATGACCGACGCGATTCCGCAGGACGTGCGCGATTCCATCATCCAGCAAGTGCCGATGGGCCGCATGGCCTCTCCCGACGAAATCGCCTATGTCGTCAGTTTTCTGACCGACGATCGTAATACCTACATGACCGGCGCCAACCTGCCGGTTAACGGCGGCATGTACCGGTTAACGGCGGCATGTATATGACCTGACGATACAACGCAGTACATGCGCGGCAATTGGATAAAAAAACGGGCTTAAGGCCCGTTTTTTTTGGGGTTGATTCAGATCAAGATTGAGGCACTTATGTTGCGGTGCACAATAAATTATGCTATGCTGAAAATCTAAAATTGAACGAGTTATCAACATGAGCGAAAATAATTCCTGGGCCGAGCAGTGGTTCAAGGCACAGCAGCAGTTTGTCGACGCCTGGAGCGATATGGCCAAAACCGCCAGTACCGGCGGCACTGCCAGTCAATCGGATCTGTGGGCGCAGAGTTTCGAACTGTGGCGCAAGGCCTGCGAAGGAAAAACTCAGCCCGATATGGAACTGGCCATGCGTAAGTGCATGGATATGGGCAAGGAATATTTCGCCATGGCCGAGCAAATCAGCAAGGGCTTTACCGAAGGCGCCACCCCGACCGAGGCGATCAACAATTGGCTGGAGCAAATGAAGCGATCGCTGCAGCAATTTTCCGGCATGCCCGGCATGAATACCTCGGTATTCAACCTCGGCGAGATGGTCGACCCGCTGGGCAAGGTGCTCGAAGCGCCGGGTGTGGGTTATTTCCGCGAGCCACAGGAAAAGCAGCAAAAAGGCATGCAACTGGCGCTCGAATACCAGGAAGCCAACTTCAAATTCAACCAGGCCTTTCTGCGTATCGCGCTCGAGTCGATCCAGGGTTTCCAAAACCGCCTGCTGGGGCTGAACGGCGACAACCTGCCCAAATCCCTGCGCGAACTCTACGACCTCTGGGTCGAGATCAGCGAAGCCCACTACGCCGAATTCGCAATGGGCGAAGAATACCAGACCCTTTACGGCGACATGGTCAACCGCTTGATGATTATGCGCCGCCACTACGGTGAAATCACCGACGATTCTCTGCGTGCGCTGAATCTGCCCAACACGCGCGAAATCGACACCATGCAGGAGCGTTTACAACAGCTACGCCGTGACAACTTCGAGCTGAAAAAGGAGCTCAAGGAAATCCGGGCGATGCTGACGCAGGTGAACAGTAAACTCGCAACGCCGAAACCCGCAGTAGCAGCGAAACCCGCGGCAGCCGCCAAAGCGGCACCTGTGCGCAAAAAGGCAGCGATTAAAAAAGCCGCCGCCAAAAAATCCAAAGCAACCCGAGCCAAAGCAGGAGCCTGATCCGATGAGCAACATTCCGTTTCGTTCCGACCAGGTGGTCGAAGAATTGGTGCAGTTCAATCAAAACCTGAGCAAAGGTGTCAAGAACCTGCTCGATGCCGATGAGATTTCGGCAGGTGTTACCCCGCGCGAAGAAATTTATGCCGAGGACAAACTCAAACTATATCGTTATCAGCCATCGGCCGGCGTGGTGCAAAACAAGATCCCGACTCTGATCGTCTACGCGCTGGTGAATCGCCCCTACATGGCCGATATTCAGGAAAATCGCTCCACTATCAAGGGCTTGCTGGATACCGGTCAGGACGTTTACCTGATCGATTGGGGATACCCGGACCGCGCCGACAAATACCTGACTCTCGATGACTATATCAATGGCTATATCGATCGTTGCGTCGACGTGATTCGAGAACGCCATGGCGTCGACCAAATCAATATCCTCGGAATCTGCCAGGGAGGCGTATTCAGCCTGTGTTACAGCACGCTGCACCAGGACAAGGTCAAGAACCTGGTCACCATGGTTACTCCGGTGGATTGCAAGACGCCGGACAACATGCTGAGCCATTGGGTGCAGCAAATGGATATCGACGCCATCGTCGACGCCATGGGTAATTTACCCGGGGAAATGCTGAACTGGACCTTCCTCAACTTGAAGCCGTTTCAACTGATGGGTCAAAAGTATGTCTCCATGGTCGATATCATCAGCGATGAAAAGAACGTCAAGAATTTCATGCGCATGGAAAAGTGGATCTTCGACAGCCCCGACCAGGCGGGCGAGGCGTTTCGCCAGTTCATCAAGGACTTTTTCCAGCAAAACAAACTGGTCGAAGGCGGGCTCAAAATCGGCGAGCACGAGGTCGATCTTAAAGACTTGAAAACCCCGGTGCTGAACATTTTTGCCGAACAAGATCATCTGGTACCGCCGGCGGCATCGAAGATATTGCCGCAGTTGATCGGCAGCAAGGATTACACCGAGCTATCGTTTCCGGGCGGCCACATCGGGATATACGTCAGCGGCAAGGCCCAGGCGACCGTAACCCCGGCCATTTCCGACTGGCTCAACGCCCGTAGCTGAGACCTTATCGACGCGCGGCTCTCCCGGGCCGCGCGTGACTCGTTACTTGCCTGCCCGCGCCCGAGCCAATCCGGGGTTACAGCCACCAACAAGTTCCGAATTCCGCAAGACGTGGCCGATCGCCCCTGAGGGTATCGCGGAAACCGCGTTTCAATTTTGAGTTCAGGTTGCTAAACATAATGTCTAGAACTACTGCTCCATATCGCAGTCTCACTTGCATGATCCGCCTCAAATATGCCAGGCCGAAACCGTTAGATATCTTAATTAGCACGGGCCGGGTCGAGGCCACGGGATAGTTGACATGAAGTTCGGTGGCTATGGACCGCGCCCATGAAATACCTAACCCTCTTCGAACGGCGCCTGCGCATAACCACCGGCCTGATTCTAGCCTGCTACATCACAATCCATTTGAGCAATCATATCCTCGGCCTGGTTTCGCTGGAGGCCATGGAGAATATGCGCAAATTCGTCACGCCCTTCTGGCGCAGCTGGTTTGGCGGGCTGTTGATATACGGCTCCCTGCTGACCCATTTCGCGCTCGCGCTGGTGTCGCTGTATCGCCGTAGAACTCTCTCCATGCCTGCCTGGGAGCTCGCCCAGCTGCTGCTGGGGTTGTCGATTATTCCGTTACTGGCAAGCCATGTCGCATCCACCTGGGGCGCCAGGGTATTGCAGGGATACGATATCAACTATGAATTCGCGTTAACCCGGATTTTGAGCAATGACTGGGCGCTTTCCCGCCAGGGCCTGTTGCTGCTAGTCGCCTGGCTCCATGTCGTCATCGGACTGCATTTCTTCCTGCGCCTGTTTCGCTGGTATCGCGGATGGCGCCCGCATTTTTATCCCTTCGCGATATTGATTCCATTACTGGTGATCATGTCGATGCTGCGCGTCGGCAGCGAACTGGGAATATGGGGACAAAATGCGACTGAATCGAGCTATGTCGATCAATATTGGGAAAACTTTTTTGCGCCTAGCGGCATTAACGAGATCCGGCTAACGAAACCAGCGGTCAAATCCGCGAGTCAGCAGCTCGCTGACGGCATACTGATATCGTTTTACGCCTTGTTACTGCTGACCCTGGCGGCACGGGCCTGGCGCAATAGTCCGAGAATGAGAGGCGGCGAGGTCACTGTCAGGCATATCAATGGCCAGGTTTTGAGCGGACTGCCCGGCCAAACAATCCTGGAGATTGTCAGATACCACTCGATACCGCATGCCTCGCTGTGCGGCGGGCGGGGTCGCTGTACCACTTGCCGAGTCAGAATTGGCGCGGGCTGGAGCGAACTGGAGCCGCCTTCGGCGCTCGAAAAATTTGCCCTGGACCGAATCGGCGCGGCGCCGAACGTGCGCCTGGCCTGCCAGACCCGGCCGTTGAAATCGATCGATATCACCCCGTTAATGCCGCCCGATCTCGATATTGACGGCGAATGGCACGAAGGCGGCGTCAGCGGCGAGGAACGCGAGGTGGTGGCCTTGTTCGTCGATTTGCGCGATTCTTCGAGATTCAGCGAGCATCATCTACCCTACGATGTCGTGTTTATCCTGAACCGCTTTTTCCTGGAAATGTCGGAAGCCCTAAACGCCAGTTATGGTCACTATGCCCAATTCGAGGGAGATGGGCTGTTAGCGCTATATGGGCTTAACCGCGGATTAAACCGGGGTTGCGCGGATGCCATTCGCGGCGCGATCGATATGCAGGCAAGAATCGATCGGCTAAACCGGAAGTTGAGCAACGACTTGAAGGATCCGCCGCGAATCGGCATCGGCATCCACTGCGGGCAGGCAATCGTCGGCACCATGGGACCCCCTACTGCGCCAAACTATTCCGCGATCGGCGATTGTGTCAATGCCGCGGCGCGCCTGCAGACTCAATCGAAAGCATTAAACGCGGTCATCGTGGTAAGCGCCGAGGTAGTACGCCTCGCAGGCGCCGACTTTAGCGGATTTCCATCACAGCAAATCATGCTGCGAGGAAAGCAGCAATCGGTGCTTGCCTATCACATCGGCAACCCGGGCGACATCGCCATCGAAGCTTGATAAAAGCTTGCCGCCGGCGGCTTGCAATCGGGCCGGCAAATCAGTTAACTATACGCAAGTTTAAATCAATCCAAAGCGCCGGAACGCCCCGTAATGAGTAAAGTCAGCATCGAAAAATTCAATGAAATCATCAAGGTCGAATTACCTTCGGCGGCGGATACCGGTATCTATCTGCGCGACATCGAATCCGGCCGGGCCGAACTGGTGCTGCCTTATAGCGATAATTCGTTACGCCCCGGGGGTACCATCGCCGGTCCCTTCATGATGATGCTGGCCGACGTTTGCATGTTTGCGGTGGTATTGAGCATGTTGGGTGAAATCAAACTGGCGGTCACCACCAGTCTGAATATCAACTTCCTGCGCAAACCCGCCGAATGCGACCTGGTCGCCAAGGGCAGTATCATCAAACTCGGCAAGCGCCTGGCCGTGGTCGAGGTATCGATATTCAGCGAAGCCGACATCGTCGCCCACGCCACCGGCACCTATTCCATCCCGCCGCAGGGCTGAAGCCCGGTAGCGATCGCCGTCAGCACGGCGAAAACACCAATCAAGCATTTCAAAGCTCCCGTGCATTCACCGATCAGGAGGATCTGAAATCCATGGACAGGCAATAAAATAACCGTCCGCGCGGGCTTGAATTGCGCTACACAGGCCCAATCTGACTCTTGTTGGAAATACGAAATCCAGGTCAGGCCGAAGTTCTGGAGAGCCGCCGCCAAAGGCAATTTTGGCAGCAAATGAGAACCAGTTATCAAGCGTGCAATTTTCCATAAATTCTGATTGAAACTGACCTAGAATTATCGATAATGCGTCACTGCAGAGGTCCCGATCCGATGAGGACCGGACCCTGCGAGCTACTAATAGCGGTACTTTAAGGGTCGTAACGACGAGGAGATGAAGTAAAGGGTTTCGAAGACCCGCGACCAAAGGTCGTAAACCTGGACGAAATTATTTTTGGACGCAGTGAAACCGGTAAACCTTATTTGGGAATGACTGTCATGTTACGCAAAATCGAGGGTATAGTTCAAAAATACCGGGCGATCGACGTCCGTAATGTCCAACTTGAAATTCAAGGCACCAACAACGTTATCGATCTCAACGTCAGGCAACCCTGGATCCTCAAAAACGGCGATTACGTCGTCGTCGCCGGTGAAGACGACGGCCGTTCGGGTAAATTCTACGGCTACGCCTACCGCAACGACACCGTGGAAGCTTTCGGTAAAAGTGACCCGGGTTTGCTGCTTGGTTACCGCTACATATTGATGGGTCTGCTTTTCTGCTGGGCCATCTTTCCCGTGTTCACCCACATACCGGCCGGTTTTCGCCGTCTGCAATTCGGCCGCAAGATCGATCAGGCCGCCTCGATGCTGTGCTCCAGTTCCGGGTGATTGGCCGGCACCGACTTCCTGCAACGCCACGCCTGCATGGCGCTATTTACTGGTAAAGTACTCGATCGACCCGTCATGGTGCCGAGTGGCAATGTAAACTACGCCATCGTATGAAGTTGTCAGCGCGGTCGAGGTTCGTTGCGCGAGTTCCCGGCGAAACGATTTTTCGTTTTTCGCACCGATATTCAGACCATGGCCGAGCGGGGTGCTATGTAACAGCCCCCAGGTATCGAGCGCACCGACGCGCCTGACGGTATTGTCGAGTAAGTTCAGCATGATCTGCTTGCGCCCGTCCGACTCCCGATCGACGAAATCATCCATCGCTTCGGCGCCGGGGAAAACCCGAAAGAAAGTGGTTAGAATATTTTTTTCAGGGTCGTAGTTAAGCGCGCTGAGACATAAATCGGCTTCATCGAAGTTGTTGTTTTTTATGACATTATTACACTTACCCGCCTCGTAAAGCCGAACCAGGAACAAATCGAATGCCGAGGCCGGCGTTTGCAACATCTTTGCCACCTGAGGGCCAGGAGCGGCGAGCAACTGCGGGGCGAGTAAAACACCGCTAAGCAATAATAATCTCTTGATCATGTCACACCTCTTGGACTCACGGGGATCGATATCCGGGGTGGCGCGCAACAAACGGCAACCATCGCAGCCGACCCCCTAAGCTCGGAAAATCGACTCAATCGGCCACTTCAACCAGAAAACCCTTACTTTGATCGAAGGCATAGTGGTTCCGGATCTGAGCCACCTGCTCCAAGGGCTCGGGGTAAAACCAGATGCTGTTGGCCGTCTCGCGGAAATTCAAATAGGCCGCGTCGCCCTTGATCGGACAGTGGGTTACTCGATCGGACTTCGAAGTAACCAAGGTCGCGATCTGCGACTCGGGAAAATAGATGACCGGGGCAAAATCCCGCCCGTCATAATGCTCGTCGAGTTTAACCGCCTGGTTTGATTCCAGGATCGGCTCGCCGTTGAACAACACCCGATAACGCAGATCGGAGGTTTCGGTTCGCGCATAATGCGCCGTGGATTCACTCATGAGTCGCTCGTTTGCCGTCGTTGCTTGTGCCAGTTTACCTGAAGATTGAAGTAAAGTTTCCAACTCAAAACGAAAATACCGGCACGCCGCCGGCCTGCAACCAACCCGATCGAGAGTCGTATCATTACATTGAATTCTGGGCAAAAAAAAGGCCGGAAGCGGGTTCCGGCCTTGATTCAACCTTGAGGGTTGACTAATACATGTGCTGACCACCATTGATATCGAGGGTCGCGCCGGTGATAAACGATGCTTCGTCGGAAACCAGGAACAGTACGCCGCGAGCAATGTCGTGCACCTGTCCGAGGCGGCCTGCGGGAATCGCCTTGATGATCTTCGCCAGCACGTCTTGCGGTACCGCACGCACCATGTCGGTTTCGACATAACCCGGTGCAATCGCGTTCACCGTAATATGTTTGGCCGCACCCTCACGTGCGAGCGCCTTGGTGAAACCATGGATGCCCGACTTGGCAGCCGCATAGTTGACCTGGCCGTACTGGCCGCACTGACCGTTGATCGAACCGATATTGATAATCCGACCGAACTCGCGCTCCCGCATGCCTTCGATTACCGCCCGCGAACAATTGAAGCAGGACGCGAGATTAGTCTGAATAACCGCGTCCCACTGACCGAAATCCATACGATGCATGGTGCCGTCACGCGTGATACCCGCGTTGTTGACCAGGACTTCGATCGGACCGAGGTCGGCTTCGATCACGGCGATGCCGCTATGCGCAGCATCAAAGTCCGATACGTCGAACTTATATGTCTTGATACCGGTTCGTTCGCTGAACTCCTGTGCGGCCTTGTCATTGCCGCCATAGTTCGCGGCTACCGAATAACCGGCATCTTTGAGTTCGACGCTGATGGCTTCGCCGATGCCTCGGGTACCGCCTGTTACCAGTGCTACTCTACTCATTTCATGTCTCCATTAGTATTTGGTTTATATTTAACGTTCAACCGCCAGGGCAACGCCCTGACCACCGCCAATACACAGTGTTGCCAGGCCCTTGCCGGCGTCGGTGCGCTGCATACCGTGCAACAAGGTCACCAGTACGCGCGCGCCGGAAGCACCAATCGGGTGACCCAAGGCGATCGCACCGCCGCTGATATTGACCTTGTCGGTATCCCATCCCAATTCGGCGTTAACCGACATCGATTGCGCGGCAAAAGCCTCGTTGGACTCGATCAAATCGAGGTCGTCGACGGTCCAGCCGGCCTTGTCAAGACACTTTCGGGTTGCCGGGATCGGGCCCGTGCCCATGATCGCCGGATCGACGCCGGCACTGGCGTAAGACTTGATGGTTGCCATCGGTGTCAGGCCCAGTTCCCGCGCCTTGTCCGCGCTCATGATCAGCAGTGCGGCCGCGCCGTCATTGATGCCGGAAGCGTTACCGGCGGTAACGGTACCTTCGCGATCGAATGCGGGACGCAGATTGCCCAGGCCCTCGGCGGTGACGCCAGCCTTGGGATACTCGTCGCGGTCGAAAACGACCGGATCGCCCCTGCGTTGCGGGATTTCGACCTTGACGATTTCTTGCGCGAATAGATTGTCCGCCTGGGCTTGTTCCGCCTTTTGCTGCGACGCCGCGGCAAAAGCATCCTGATCGTCGCGGCTAAAACCGAATTTCTTGGCGATATTTTCCGCGGTTACACCCATATGGTAGTCATTGAAGGCATCCATCAAACCGTCGACCAGCATCGTGTCTTTCAACTGCCAGTCGCCCATGCGTTGGCCGTCGCGCGATTTCGGCAGCGCGTGCGGCGCCAAACTCATGCTTTCCTGACCGCCGGCGATTATCACGTCGGCGTCGCCGCATTTGATTGCCTGGGCGGCAAGATGCACCGATTTGAGCCCACTGCCGCATAACTTGTTAATCGTCATCGACGGGCATTCCTGCGGCAGCCCGGCTTCCATCGCCGCCTGGCGCGCCGGATTCTGGCCAGTTGCCGTGGTCAAAATTTGACCCATGATGACTTCGTCCACCTGATCCGGAGCGACAGCGTTACGCTCCAGCAGTGACTTGATTACCAATGCGCCCAGCTTGCTCGCGGGAGTAGTCGCGAGTGCACCGCCAAACGCGCCAATCGGAGTTCGTACCCCGTCAACTATCACTACGTCTGTCATATCTGCTTACCTGTAAAAAAAAGGCCCGAGGTATTATACGCCGGGCCGAAACGTTGGAGGAGTAAATCTAGGGAGTCATTTGATCGAGATCAAGCCGACTCCTGAAGGAGCTGAACTATGCTGCGGCTTTCTTGCCTGCCTTGTTCATTTCCTTTTCAATATTTTCGACGGTCTTTTTGGCTTGTGCTTGAGCTTCGGCCAGTGAGCCTTCAAATATTTTTCCAGCTTCCGAAATCGCAGCTTCGATAGCAGCCGCGTTTTCTTTGGCGGCGGTAACCAGCTTTTCGTTCAGGGCTTCAACGTATTTCTGCTGCATTTCAGCGACGTCGTTCAAGTCTTTGGTTGCTACCAGAGCCTTCACGTGAGCCAGGTTGCCTTGCATCAGCTCGGCCGCATTCTCGGACTGGCTTTGCATCAGTTTAACTGCCAGCGCAGTGTTGTTTTCGGCCAGTTTCATAACCGGTTTGAGGCTGTCTTGGGCCAATTTTACGAAATCTTCATACATGATAATTACCTCATTCAAATTTACATTAGTGGTTGCAAAGTTTTATGTTGCACTGCAACAATATGCATAATATAGGGCTCGTATGGGCAGATGTCAAGTATTTTGTTGCAGCGCAACAAATAATCGCAAATATTAGCCTATGTGATTGATTATAAAAAGCTAAATTGCGCATGCCGGCAGCAACGCGCGCGTCAGAATATCCCTGCCCCGCCAGTGCCTTAGCCGTGCACCGAAACGACCGGACAACGTCGTTTACCTGCGGCTCCCAGGTGGCGGTAACGATAAGTATCTTCATTACCGCAGGATATTAGCGGCCCGAGCGTTACAATATGATGACAACTGCAGGCAATGGAGGCGGCGCACCCCACCAAAATCGGCGCTTCGGTTTAACTACCGATCTGGTGCGGTAACTCGCCAAGCTTGCGAATCACGAGCGTCGGATCGATGTCCCAGGGATCGAACACGACCCCGTCGAAGCGTTTCAGCCAGGCCGCCTTCATACCGGCGCTAACCGCGCCGATGACATCGAAACCGTTGCTCGAAACCAGCCAGCAGGAACCGGGATCCACATCGGTGACTTTAATCACGTGTCGGTAGACCTCGGGGTCGGGTTTGAAGGTTTGCAGCCCGTCGACGCTGATCACTTCCTCGAAAAAATGATCGATGCCGGCATGTTCTAGCACGGCGCTTACCATGTCTACGGTTCCGTTGGAAAACGGATAAAGTCGATGGCCTGCATTTTTCAGCAATTCGAGGCTGGCAGGTACATCGTCGTAAGCGGGTAGCGTGCGGTAGGCCTGCATCAAACTGTCTTTCACCGAGTCGTTCAGCTCCGTTTGCAGCAACCGATCGGTATAATCGAGCGCCTGCCGGGTGCAAACCCCGAAATTCCGATAACGCTGCATCAGGCTACGCCGCCAGGTGTACTCGAGTTGCTTTTCCCGCCAAACCCGCGAAAACTCGGCGGCGGCATCACCGACCTGTTGCTGTAATTCGGTGACAACACCGTGTGGGTCGATTAGGGTGCCGTATATGTCGAAGGCCAGCGCAGTACTCATGATTCGGATTCCCCATCTGCTTTTGGTTGGTAAAACTCGGGCCAGTGTTTTTTGACCACTTCTCCACTGCTCGACAAGGCGATACAGGTATCGAGAATGGGCGGCTTATCGCGTCTCGGCCGCCGGGCTTGGCGTTCTTCGATCGCCGCGTGCAGTGTCTGGTAAGCCGTTGCCGTGAGCTGGCCGAGCAAATCCATCAAGTGAGTGCAGCTGATATCGGTGCCGACACGTTCGCGCGCCATTTTCATCCAGCCCGTGCCAATGCGCAGACCGATCAGTTTGCGCATAGCGCCCGCTGCCTTGGGACAGATCGGAAACGGGGTTTGATCGGAGGTCGCCTGCACGTCGTGAATCAAAAAGTCGAGGTCGATCGTAAAACGCAGCCACATATCGTGTACCGGATCGCCGGCCTTGATGATGCCACCGCGATGACTATCGTCGTAGCCGCAATCATAGCTACGGGTATCGACCAGATGCACATCGATATCCCACAGTCCGTCGCTGCGTAAGAAGCCCTCGCAGTCGATCTTGCGATGATGTTTCTTTTCCCGGGCTGCGGGCTGCGGTAATCCCACGGCCTCAACCCGCTCGCTTGCGCAACAGCGCGGTGGCGGCGCGCGACACGGGTTCGCGCCCGAGAAAATCACTGATAAAGCGACCGGCATCCAGCAGCTTATCCATATCGACGCCGCTGGCGATATCCAGGCCATCGAGCAGGTAAACCACATCCTCGGTTGCAACATTGCCGGTCGCTCCCTTGGCATAAGGACAACCGCCGAGACCGGCAATCGAACTATCGACAACCGCGACCCCGCATTGCATGACGGCGTAAATATTCGCCAGGGCCTGGCCATAGGTGTCGTGAAAATGCGCGGCAAGTTGTTCCACCGGGCTGTGTTTAATCAGGATTTCGATCAAAGCCTGGGCCTCACCCGCGGTACCGACGCCGATGGTGTCCCCCAGCGACACTTCGTAGCAGCCTTGGTCGAACAGTTTCTGCGTTATCATCGATACGGTATCGAAGGATACCTTGCCCTCGTAGGGGCAACCGAGTACGCAGGATATATAACCGCGAATTTTGAGCTTCGCCGCCTGGGCAGCGTCGATCACCGCACTGAAACGTTCGATACTCTCGGCAATCGAACAATTGGTATTCTTTTGTGAAAAGCTTTCGCTGGCCGCGGCAAACAGTGCGATCTCCTCAACTCCGGCCTCGAGTGCCAGCTCCAATCCTTTCAGATTCGGCACCAGCATCGGATATGACAGATTGGCACGCCTTTCGATCGATTTAAACACTTCCCCACTAGTGGCCATCTGCGGCACCCATTTGGGGGAAACGAAAGCACCGCATTCAATCACCGGCAAACCTGCATCGGCCAGTTTTTCGATCAGCTGCACCTTGATCTCGGCCGGCACCGTAACGGCTTCGTTTTGCAGGCCATCGCGGGGCCCGACCTCGACAATCTTGACGCGTTCGGGAAGACTCATCGGCTTACTCGACCTCCAGTATCACCAGGGTATCGCCCTCATCCACCTGATCGCCGACCGCAAACAGGATTTCACTGACGCTGCCACTTATCTGGGCAACGATGGCGTGTTCCATTTTCATCGCTTCGATAACGATCAGCGTGGAACCGGGCTCGACAGTATCACCAAGCGCTACCGGCAACGCAACCACCGCACCCGACATCGGCGCCCGCGGGTGATCCGCATCGGCCGCATCGCTATCACCCTCGTGGCTGCGGTCGGGGAGCGCGAATCGGTAAACCTGCCCCTGGTGACTCAGGGTTATCGCATCGGCCTCGCGCAGCAACGGAAATTCGAGTCGCTGGTTATCCATTTCAAACCGCATGCACGCCGGCTCGATCCAGCCTCCGGCCAGCAAATAACTTTCGTCTTCCAATTCGAAGCGCCAGGACTCGTGCTCGCGCCTAATCTGAACCCGATTGATTTCGGCTTCGTACTCGAGTTCGATGCATAAATCGGCGCTTAGATTCATGCGCCAGAGATCGCGCCGGTCCCAGGCCGAATGCCCACGGCCGGCCGGCTGTCTTAGCTCAAACGCAGGTAACATGGCCGCCGCCGCCAATACCTTGGCCTGCTGCAACTGCCGCGGATCCTGCGCCATCAATTGCGTCTGATGCTTGGCGATATAGCCGGTATCGAAATCAGCCGCCCTGAATTCAGTCATGGTCACCAGGCGGGTGATAAATCCGATATTCGTGTTCAACCCCAGGATATGGTACTGGCGCAGGGCGTGAGCGAGTTTCGCGAGCGCAGCGCTGCGCGTATCGGCGTGCACGATCAATTTGGCGATCATCGGGTCGTAGTTGATTCCGATCATGTCCCCGCAGCGCACGCCGGTGTCGATGCGCACTCCGGGATCCGCCGCCGGCTGGCTTAGATATTTGATTTGACCCGCCGCCGACATGAAGTCCCGCTGTGGCGTTTCAGCGTATATCCGTGCCTCGATCGCATGCCCGTGACACTCGATGCCCACCTGCTCTAGCGGCAGCGCGCCACCCGCGGCTACGCGCAGCTGCCATTCGACCAGATCCTGCGCGGTAATCATTTCGGTAACCGGGTGTTCGACCTGCAGCCGGGTATTCATTTCCATGAAATAAAAGCTGTCGTCTTGGTCGAGTAGAAACTCGACGGTACCGGCGCCGACATAGTTAATCGCCTGCGCGCAATCGACGGCCGCCTTGCCCATTTGCGCGCGTAACTCGTCGCTGATGCCGGGCGCCGGCGCCTCTTCCAGGATTTTCTGGTGGCGCCGCTGAATCGAGCAATCGCGCTCGAACAGGTGCACGCAAGCGCCGTGACTATCGGCGAAGATTTGCAGCTCGACATGGCGCGGTTTGGTTAAGTAACGCTCGATCAAAACTTTATCGTCACCAAAACTGGCGCTAGCTTCGCGCCGTGCCGAGGTCAGCGCCGCGGCAAACTCGTCGAGGGATTCCACCAGCCGCATGCCCTTGCCGCCGCCACCGGCGCTGGCCTTGATCAATTGCGGATAACCGATGCGTTCGGATTCCTGGACCAACCTGGCTTCGGTCTGATCGTCGTCGTGATAGCCGGGTACCAGCGGTACCCCGGCGGAGGCCATCAGCGCCTTGGCCTCGCTCTTGGAACCCATGGCGTCGATTGCACTCGCCGGTGGGCCGATAAAAACGATGCCCGCGGTCTCGCAGGCGCGAGCGAAAGCTGCATTTTCAGATAAAAAGCCGTACCCGGGGTGAATTGCCTCGGCGCCGCAATCCTGCGCGACCTGCAGTATGCGCGCCGCATCGAGATAACTCTCGCTCGCCGCGGCCCCGCCAATACAATAGGCTTCGTCGCAGGCTTCCACATGCAGTGCGTCTTTATCGGCGCTGGAAAAAACGGCGACGCTGCTAATTCCGAGGCTGCGCGCGGTGCGCGCCACGCGGACCGCGATTTCCCCGCGATTGGCTATCAGAATCTTGCTAAACATTATTTCTTATGCACCCAGTCGGGATTGCGTTTATCGAGAAATGCGTTCAAGCCTTCGCGACCTTCGTCGGAAGCGCGAATCCTGGCAATGCGGGCCGCGGTTTCGGCGATCAAGTCCCGATCGATCGATTTACCCGCGACCTCGAGTATTAAATCCTTGGCTTCGGCCTGCGCGCTGGGCCCGCCTTCGAACAGGGTATCAATCATCGCCTGCAGTTGCGCATCGAGCGCGGCGGCGTCGGCGGCGACTTCGTGCACCAGGCCGAGCCTACAAGCCTGCTGTGCGTCGAAACGCTCCGCGCTCAGTAGGTAACGACGCGCAGCGGGCTCGCCGATGGCGCGCACCACATAAGGCGAAATAACCGCCGGAATCAATCCCAGTTTAACTTCCGACAGGCAAAACAGCGCGCGCGCGCTGGCCAGCGCGATATCACAACAGGCGACCAGCCCTACGCCACCGCCGAAGGCGGCGCCCTGAACCCGGGCAATAGTCGGTTTGGGTAAGGAATTGAGACGGTGCATCAGTTCGGCCAATTGCTGCGCGTCGGCCAGATTTTGTGCCGCGTCGTAATCGGACATGCGGCGCATCCAGTTCAAATCCGCGCCGGCGGAGAAACTCTTACCCGCGGCGCGCAGTACCACGATCCGTACCGATGCATCGCCGGCCAGTTGATTGATAAGATCGAGCAGTTCGCCGATCAGGGCATCGTCGAAAGCATTGTGTCGTTCGGGGCGGTCGAGCTCGATCGAGCCGACACCGCGTGCATCTATTGTTAACCGGCAACCTGGCATGAGTTACATCCTGAAGATGCCGAACTCGGTATTCTCGAGCGGCGCATTGAGCGCCGCCGAGAGCCCGAGGCCTAGTACCCGGCGCGAATCGACGGGATCGATGATACCGTCATCCCACAGGCGCGCGGAGGCGTAATAAGGATGACCCTGGTGTTCGTATTGCTCGCGAATCGGATTTTTAAAGCGGTCTTCGTCGGCTTCGCTCCAGGATTCGCCGCGCGCCTCCATACCATCGCGCTTGACTTGTGCCAGCACGGTCGCGGCCTGTTCGCCACCCATTACCGAAATGCGTGCATTCGGCCACATCCACAGGAAACGTCCGCCATAGGCACGCCCGCACATGGCGTAGTTACCGGCGCCGAAACTGCCGCCGACCACCAGGGTCAGTTTGGGCACGCGCGCGCAAGCCACTGCGGTTACCATCTTGGCGCCGTCGCGGGCGATACCGCGATGTTCATATTTTTGTCCCACCATGAAACCGGTGATATTCTGCAGAAACACCAGCGGGATGCGCCGTTTGGCGCACAGCTCGACGAAGTGAGCGCCTTTCAGCGCCGATTCCGAGAACAAAATACCATTGTTGGCAACGATGCCGATCGGTATTCCATAGAGGTGGGCGAATCCGCAAATCAAGCTCGTACCGTAAAGCTCCTTGAATTCATCGAATTCGCTGTCGTCGACCAGGCGCGCGATGATTTCCCTAATGTCGAACGGCTTGCGCAGGCTGCTCGGCACGATGCCGTATAAATCGTCCAGCGGATAACGCGGTTCGATAACGTCGCGCAGTACCAGGTCGGGTTTTTTCTCGCGGTTCAGGGTGGCGACAATGTCGCGCGCCAGCGACAGTGCGTGCTCGTCGTTGAGCGCATAGTGATCGGCGACCCCCGATATTCGGGCATGCACGTCCGCCCCGCCAAGATCCTCAGCACTGACAACTTCGCCGGTGGCCGCTCTGACCAGGGGCGGGCCGCCGAGAAAGATCGTGCCTTGCTCCTTGACGATTATCGACTGGTCGCACATCGCCGGCACATAGGCGCCGCCCGCGGTGCAGGATCCCATCACCACCGCGATCTGCGGAATACCCTCGGCCGACATATTGGCCTGGTTGAAAAAGATGCGACCGAAGTGCTCGCGGTCGGGAAATACATTATCCTGGCTCGGCAAATGCGCACCACCGGAATCGACCAGGTAAATACAGGGTAGCTTGTTTTCCTGCGCGATCGCCTGGGCGCGCAAGTGTTTTTTAACCGTGATCGGATAGTAGGTGCCGCCTTTGACGGTGGCGTCGTTGGCCACGATCATGCATTCGAGACCATGGACCCGCCCAATGCCGGCGATCAATCCGCCCGCGGCGACATTGTCGTCGCCATACATTTGGTAACCGGCGAACTGACCGATTTCGAGAAATGGCGAGCCCGGATCGACCAGCCGGTCGATCCGGTCGCGCGGCAGCAACTTGTCGCGCCCAAGGTGTTTGGCGCGCGCGCGCTCGCCTCCGCCCTGGGCGATGATCGCAGCCTTGGCCTGCAAATCGTCGACCAGCTCGCGCATCGCGCTGCTGTTTTGCCTGAATTCGTCAGTCCGGTTACTGATTCTGGATTCGATGATACTCATTTTTATTTCGTGATTTCGCGTGCGATAACCATACGTTGAATGTCGCTGGTACCTTCGTATATCTGCGCAACCCGCACATCGCGCGCGATGCGTTCCAGCGGGAAATCACGCAGGTACCCGTAGCCTCCCAGCACCTGGATCGCCGCCGAACAGATTTTCTCGGCCGCTTCGGAGGCAAACAGCTTGGCCATGCTGGCTTGCTTCAGGCAGGGTTCGCCGGCATCGCGCAGCCGTGCTGCATTATGCACCATCAGGCGCCCCGCTTCGAGCTGGGTCGCCATATCGGCGAGCCTGAAGGCTACCGCCTGATGCTCGAAGATAGGCTTACCGAAACTACTTCGCTGCTGGGCATAATCGAGCGCACATTCGTATGCCGCGCGCGCCATGCCGACGCATTGGGCGCCGATGCCGATGCGCCCGCTTTCAAGATTCATCAGGGCGATCTTGTAACCCTGACCTTCGGCACCGATCAGATTCGCCGCCGGGATGCGGCAATCCTCGAGGAAAGCCTGCGCGGTATCGGAGGCGTGTTGACCCATTTTCCTTTCCACTGCCCCGATCTGGTATCCCGGGTTAGCGGTCGGCACGACGAAAGCGCTGATACCCTTTTTACCGGCGGCCGGGTCCGTGACCGCGAATACGATTGCGATATCGGCGTTTTTGCCTGACGTGATAAAGGCTTTAGTGCCATTGAGCACATACTCGTCACCCTGTTTTTGCGCCCTCGTCTT
>Ga0209679_1000094_pt1 | contig 44274 bp, 48 predicted proteins | sample WorMetHEROISLAND_4_FD_187408 | JGI IMG/M metagenome (GOLD analysis project Ga0209679, IMG submission 187408) | Marine gutless worms symbiont microbial communities from Max Planck institute for Marine Microbiology, Germany - Olavius sp. 2 HERON... ...
GTCGATCTCCCAAAGACGACTTTCGCAGCCAGCAAGGGCATCAAGAACCCCACGGTCCTGATCGTCCAGAAGTTGTCTCCAGCAGAGGCCAAACAAGCCGATGCCGGCATTTTAGAGACCACCTACAATGTCTTCATGCGCACGCCCCGCACCGCAGGAATAGACCAACGGGCGAAGCCGATCTACCTCCGGCAACCAGACGGCCAGGAAATGATCGACAACAACGGCAACAGAATCAGGGACGATCAAATCGGCAGACTTGTGGAGAGTTTTCACGACTGGATCAGCGGGGAGTCAAGTATATAAATCCCTAAGCTTTTTGTGGTGACAGTCGTCGCCGTTGTCGTTAGCAATATGATTTTTATTGTCTGAGCGACAATGCATATCTGAGACTCATACTCAGAATGGAGGGAGGAGGGTAACGCTTTTTGCGCATGCGAAAGGCGTATAACAATAACATTACCCAAGTAGTAGTCACTCGGTACCGGGGCGTTCAGCATCCCGGTATTTTTTTGTCAGAAATTCTGCCTCTGTCCGCGACAGATACCGCCAGGGGAGCGGCAACAGGCCAGGAACCCGTCTGCGGTACTCCGCGTAGAGCTCTCCGTGGTAGATCAATAACTTCCTCTCCTCCAACAGCGAACCCCACCAGAAATAGAGCGTCAGGCAGAGCGCCGTGATCAGCAGTGCGGTGTCCATGCTCCGAGTCCACAGAATCACCAGGGCGAAAAAGTACCAGGGGTGGCGAACGTAGCGGTGAAAGAGCGATATGTGGAGGTGTTCCTGGTCTTCGATGACCGTGTTGCGGTGCCGCCATTGGCGGGTACCGAGAAACTCCCCCGTATCGTAACCACGTAGCGAAATGAAGAATCCCATTATCGCTAAGGCAGCCAATCCGTTGCTGATCGCGGAGCCGATCCCGGTCCATTCCCACAGTGGTTCACCCCGCAAAACATGCGTTAGAAGTACGGGGGGTATGAGCGAGATCAGTGCGATGGCGTTGAATAAAAGGCGGTAGCAACGCGGTGCTGCAGGCCAGCGCTTCGCCACCCAACGCTTCACGCTCAACGAGGCTAGCGCGGAATGAAGAGCGGCGTACCCCGTCCATGCGGAGATCAGTAAACCGACTTGTATAGGTGAGAGTTCCATCGTCGTGCACAGTGTATTAAGGAGTGAGGGTCCGTATCAGTGGGATAAAGTATTGCCATCGGCGGCGCAATCCCTACAATGGGCACTCCTTTTCGCCGGGTAGGGTTCCATGGGATTCAAGTGCGGTATCGTCGGATTGCCCAATGTGGGCAAATCCACACTGTTCAATGCGCTCACCAGGGCGGCCATCGCGGCGGAGAATTATCCGTTCTGTACTATCGAACCCAACGTCGGTGTCGTACCGTTGCCCGATGTGCGATTGGATAAACTCGCTGCAATCGTCAAGCCTCAAAAAGTGATTCCCACCACCATGCAATTCGTCGATATCGCCGGCTTGGTGGCGGGTGCATCCAAGGGGGAAGGGTTGGGCAACCAGTTTTTGGCCAACATCCGCGAAACCGATGCCATTGCCCATGTGGTGCGCTGCTTCGAAGACGATGACGTCACCCACGTCTCGGGTCGCATACAACCCAACGCCGATATCGAAGTGATCAACACCGAGTTGGCGCTAGCCGATCTCGCAACCGTGGAGAAAGCGGCGGAGCGGGCGAAAAAGGCGACTAAAGCGGGGGGTGACAAAGAGGCGCTCGCGCGCAGAGATCTCCTCGTTCAGATCCAGACTCATCTCGATGAGGGCAAACCGGTGCGTTCCATGGGGTTGGACGCCGATCAACTGGGGCTGGTACGGGATCTTCACCTGCTCACCATCAAGCCCACCATGTACCTGGCTAACGTCTCGGAAGAGGGATTCGACAACAATCCTTATCTCGACGAAGTGACAGCGCTGGCGCAAACGGAGGGAGCGGTCGTCGTCCCCTTTTGCGCCGCCATGGAGGCTGAGATTGCGCAGCTGGACGATGAGGACAAAGCAGAGTTCCTTGCGGAAATGGGTTTGGACGAGGCGGGACTCGATCGCGTCGTACATGCGGGACACGACCTGCTCGGTTTGCAGACCTACTTTACGGCGGGCGAGAAAGAGGTGCGTGCCTGGACGGTAAAAGTAGGCGCGACTGCGCCGGAAGCGGCTGCGGTCATCCACACCGACTTTCAAAAAGGCTTTATTCGCGCCGAGGTCGTCGCCTACGACGACTACGTTACTTGCAACGGCGAATCAGGCGCCAAGGAGGCGGGCAAGTGGCGTCTCGAGGGTAAGGAGTACGTTGTGCAGGATGGCGATGTCATCCATTTTCGGTTTAACGTTTAGCCTTCGACGCGAGCGCGCGGTAGTGCTTAAGTCCTCTGATTTTTAAGCGTAATTTCCTTTACTAAACCCCTTCCGCGGTGGAGGCGGAACGCTGTTCCCCTCCCCGCTTTTTGGTTGACAAGGTCCACGACGCGGTGCAGCCTACTTCGTCACTCCGAGTACTCGGGAGTGCGTAAAAAGGTTCACCGCGCGTGTTGTGGCGTGTTGACTGTTACCACATCGGGGGTTGTTTCTGTGTCGAGTGTCTTCGAGGTCGGTGAAGAGAACCGTGGTCCGGAGACGGCGAATTCCGGTTTTCGCCGGGGCGGTACCGCTGCCATCGACCCAGGCGTAGCGGCGCAGGATTTGTGGCAGCAACTTTCGCAATCCGATCTTGGGTTCGCAGCATTTTTCTGCTCTTCGCAATACGACCTGCCGCGACTCGGGCACGAACTTCACCGCCGTTTTAAAGATTGCACCTTGGTCGGTTGTACGTCTGCGGGTGAGATTGGTGAGCAGGGTTACTCTCACAACGGCATGGTGGGTTTTAGTTTTTCCCGTAGCGATTGCACGACCGTTTCGGCGTGCATCACGGGAATCTCCGCGTTCGATTCACAGCGCGGTATCGAGACGGCACAAGGGCTGTTGGAAGAGCTGGAGTCTTCGGGACTCGAACCGAGCCCCAACAATACCTTCGCGTTATTGCTCGTTGACGCGATGAGCTTCAATGAGGAGCGGGTGATCGCCAGTGTCAGTGCCGGTCTTGGCAACATCCCCGTATTCGGCGGATCGGCGGGCGACGACTACGAATACAGCGCGACCCATGTCTACACCGACGGCCGGTTTATCGGGGATTCGGCGGTTCTGACCTTGATCCACACCCAGCACCCTTTTCGCGTGATTTCGACGCAACACTACATGGGGGGCGAGAGCGATCTGATCGTGACCGCTGCCGATCCCGCCCAGCGCCTGGTGGCCGAGCTCAACGGCGAACCGGCCGCGCGGGAGTATGCGCGTTGTTTGGGAATGGAGCTGGACTATCTGAAAACCAAGGTCGACGTCTACCCCCCGCTGATGGTTCGCATTGGCGGTACCTACTACGCGCGTGGCATCAACCAGATAAACGACGACGACAGCCTGAGTTTCGCTTGCGCCATCGATGAAGGCGTGCCGCTTTCGGTGGGGCGCAATACCGGTATTGTCGAAAACCTGGAAAAGGCCTTCAACGATCTGCAAAAAGAGATCGGTCCACCGCAACTGGTCATCGGTTTCGATTGTTTGATGCGTAAACTGGAGGCGGTTGATGCCGGCGTAGACGAACAAGTGGGTGCGATCTTCGCCAGCAACAATGTGGTGGGCATGTCGAGTTACGGCGAACAGGTCAACTCCATGCACGTCAATCAGACCTTCTCCGCCGTCGCCTTCGGTCGACCGGGGGTAGTGCCGGATCGTCACGACGCGCCGCTCGATATCAATGAGCGCTTGCTCCATCTCGAGCGCGAAAACCAACGGCTTTCGAAAACGGTCAACGTGTTGCGGACCCGCGTAGAACGAAGCTTCGATCTGCAAGGGGATAACTTTTCACTGTTTCAAAACTCGATTCTCCTCGAAGAGACGGTGCGCAAGCGTACCTTGGAACTGGAGCGTCTAAACGAACGTTTGGCGCACGAGCTGACAGTGCGGCGTGAAATGGAAGAGGCTTTACGGCGCGCCAAACAGGTGGCGGAAGAGGCCAACCTTAGTAAAACGCACCTGCTTGCCGGCGTCAGTCACGATCTGCAACAGCCGTTGAACGCTGCTCGGCTTTTGTTGGGGGCGCTGGATGAGTCGCCACTGGAGGAGACCGAGCGCGAACTAGCCGGACAAATCGAGATGGCGCTGCAGACCGCGGAAGATGTGTTGGTGGGATTTCTCGATATCGCCAAACTCGATTCAGGTGCGGTTACGCCTAAGAGTCACGATTTTCCCGTGGGCCCTCTATTGGCGCAATTGGCGGTGGAATTTGCGCCACAAGCCGAACGCCGGGGTGTCGCGATTCACATGGTTCCCAGTACCGCCGTGGTTTACACCGATCGGTCGCTACTCCACCGTGTACTACGGAATCTGTTGAGCAACGCGGTGCGCTATACCCATCGTGGCAAAGTAGTGTTCGGATGCCGGCGTTGTGCCGACGGGCTGCGGATCGAGGTATGGGATACAGGAATCGGCATTCCCAAGAAGCGTCAGTGGGAGGTGTTCCATCCTTTTCAGCGGTTGAACGAACGTCAGCACGAAGGGCACCGCGGATCCGGCCTGGGTCTTTCCATCGTGCAACGTATTTGTGATCTATTGAAGTTGCGCCTGAGCGTCGACTCGGAGGAGGGACGCGGTTCGGGATTTCGCGTTGTCGTTCCCTATGGGCAACGCGCCAATGTTATCGAATCCCCTGTCAATCAAGCTGAGGAGCAGACGACGCCGCTGCAGGGGTGCAACATCGTGGTTATCGACGACGACAGCCAGGCGTTGGATAGCATGGGTGTATTGTTGCGGGCGTGGGGCTGCAATCCATTGTTTGCAACGACGGTGGATGAGGCGCTCGCGCAGGTCGCCGGCAGCGGTTGCGGAGTCGATCTCGCCATCGTCGATTATCATCTTGGCGACGGTGCGGACGGGATTGAAGTGGCCGCGGAATTGCGACGTAGGTGTGGTGATGAACTGCCGGTGGTGATCGTTTCCGGTGATCGACGAGTGGAGGTACGTAAACAGGTGAGTGCGTCGCGCTGTGCGTTTCTCAACAAACCTATCGGTCCGGCACGACTACGCGCCGTTCTCGCCTTCGAGTTGGGGGGCGCTCACACTACCGGATCGGACGACACGTGAAGGTACTGATTGCAGACGACCACCCACTGTTTCTGGATGCCATCATCCAGGTGGTGACACGCACCTTTGAGGGTGCCTCCTGTTGCGCGGCGCTCAATTTCGAAACGGCTTCCGCTATGGTGCACGACGACGAGAGTTTCGATCTCATCGTGCTGGACTACTTTCTACCCGGCGTACAGGGGTTTTCCGGTCTGCTGGAGTTGCGTCGACGTACGCCGACGACCCCCATCGTTTTGGTGACCGCTGCCGATGATGTCGAGCTGATGCGTCAGGCAATGCAGTTGGGAGTCTCGGCCTATCTTCCCAAGTCTACGGCTGCGGTGGAGATGCAGCGAATACTCCGTGGAGTGAACGAGGGTGAAAGCTATTTTCCGCCGATGGAAACCACGAACGCCCCGATGACGCCGGCGCGAGTGACAGGAGAGTCCGCTGAAGAGATCGGGGCGACCCTAACACCGCGCCAACCGGAGGTGTTGCGACGTTTGGGTGAGGGAAAATCCAACAAAGAGATTGCGCGCGATATGAACATTAGCCAAGAGACGGTGAAGGTTCATATCTCCGCGATTTTACGCAAGCTCAATGTAACAAGCCGGACGCAGGCCGTAGTACAAGCCCATCGTTTGCTCAGTATTCCCGCCAAATAGATCTATCCTGCTCCGCACTTATCCCGGGTTAACCGTTTCGGGTTATTTACCCCGTCCGCCTACCTGCTGACACTGGGCACATCGGTCGACAAACGGACCAAAGCGTGCCTTCAGGCAGTCGAGAACCATTCAAAACGATTACTGTTTTTCCAACCTTGGAACGCAATGATGGGTGAGTTCCATCACTCGGTGTTTCTAATTGCGGGAGTCTATTCATGGAGAGCTATCGCAATAGTATCAACGGTCAACTGGTGGGTTCGGAGGAGGTATTCGATTCGATCAACCCCGCCAACGGAGAGATTCTTGGGCGCGTACCCCAATCATCGCAGCGGCAGGTCGGCGCGTCCCGACGGCGAGCGTAAGGCGTTGATGCTGCGCGTTGCCCAAGTGATCAAGGAAAACGCTAGCTATCTGGCGGAGTGGGTGACGCGCGAGCAGGGCAAACCCTTGGGCGGTGTCGGACCGGACCAGGTGCCGGGTTCGCGCTTCGAACTGTGGGGTTGCGAAGTGTGGACCGAAGTGCCGGCCAGCCTGGATCTGCCGCCGGAAGTGGTATTCGAGGACGAGACGCGCCGTGATGAGGTGCACCGCAAACCGCTGGGGGTCGTTGGGGCCATCGCGCCATGGAACTGGCCGCTGTTGATCGCTATCTGGCAGATCATCCCCTCCATTCGCGTGGGGAACACGGTAGTGATCAAACCCTCGGAGTACACCTCCATCGGTACGTTGGAGTTGGTGCGATTGATCAACGAAGTGTTGCCACCCGGCGTGGTGAACACGGTGAGCGGTACCGGTGAGGTCGGCGCCTGGCTGGCCAACGATTCCGGGATCGACAAGATCATGTTTACCGGTTCGACCGCCACCAGTGTGAAGATCGCCGAAGCTGCCGCGCGCAATATGATTCCCACCACCATGGAGTTGGGAGGGAACGATGCCGCGATCGTGTTGCCCGATGCCGATCCCAAGTCGATGGCCATGGGATTGTTCTGGGGGGCCTTCATCAACATGGGACAGACCTGCGCGTGCACGAAAGCATCTACGATGAAACCGTCGCCGCGCTCAGAGAATTGGCCGAGACCATGCCCATGGGTGACGGTCTTGAAGAGGGCATGGTCATGGGCCCTATCCAGAACAAGATGCAGTCCGACAAAGTGGTCTCGCTAGTGGAGAGCGCCAAGCAATCCGGTGCCACGATCGTTTGCGGCGGCGAACCAAAAGAGGGTCAGGGATTCTTCTATCCGCTGACGCTTGTGACGGGACTCGGCGATGGTGATCGGCTGGTCGATGAAGAGCAGTTCGGTCCTGTACTGCCCATCATCAAATACAGTGATGTGGAAGAGGCCATTGCCAGCGCCAATCGTCTCGCTGCCGGGCTCGGGGCGTCGGTCTGGTCCACAGATCTGGAACAGGCCAAGCAAGTGGCGGGGCGCATCGAGGCGGGAACGGTGTGGATCAATCAGCATGGCATGATTCACCCCATGGTGCCTTTCGGTGGAATCAAAGGCCCCGGTTACGGCGTCGAGTTCGGTATCGAGGGATTGAAATCGGTGACTCGCCCGCAGGTTATCGGCACGAAAAAATAGCGTCGCGACTGACTGTCGAAGCGAACGCGTGCAGGTAAGAGGAGGAGAGAACAATGAAACGAGGCAAATGGTTTTGGAGCTGCGGCGTGATGTTGCTGAGCGTCGCGTTTACCTTCGGTACCGCACAGGCGTTTTCGAAAGTGCCGGCGGAAGTGGACGGCCGACGCATCGTCGAGGCCGATCAGGAGCCGGGAAACTGGATGAGTCACGGGCGTACCTACGATGAACAGCGCTTCAGCCCGTTGCAAAAGATCAATGACCGGAACGTCGCTCAACTCGGCGTGGCGTGGACGTATAAACTTGATATCGATCGCGGCACCGCAGCGACGCCCATCGTGGTCGACGGAGTCATGTACACCACGGGGCCGGCGAGTATCGTCTACGCCTTTCACGCCGCTACCGGGGAGCTGCTCTGGAAGCACGACCCCCGAGTACCGGGAGAAGCGTTGGGTCAGGGTTGCTGCGATATCGTCAATCGTGGCGTTGCAGTCTGGAAGGGGAAGGTCTACGTCGGGGCGTTCGATGGACGACTCATCGCCCTCAACGCCAAGAACGGTAACGTGGTTTGGTCGGTGGATACGATCATCGACCACACCAAGTCCTACACGATCACGGGGGCACCCCGGATCGTGCGCGGTAAAGTGGTGATCGGAAACGGCGGCGCGGAATATGGCGTGCGTGGTTACGTCACGGCGTACGACGCCGACAGCGGTCAACAGGCCTGGCGTTTCTATACGGTTCCCGGCGATCCCGCCAAGCCACCGGAAAACCGCGCCATGGAGATCGCTCTCAAGACCTGGTACGGCAACAACTGGATCAAATGGGGCGGTGGCGGTACCGCTTGGGATTCCATGGCGTACGACGCCGAACTCAACCAGCTTTATATCGGGGTGGGCAACGGATCGCCGTGGAACCACAACTTCCGCAGCGAGGGAAAAGGGGACAACCTGTTTCTCTCCTCGATCGTTGCCATCAATCCCGACAACGGTGAGTATCTCTGGCACTACCAAACGACGCCGGGCGACAAGTGGGACTACACCGCGACCCAGCACATGATACTCGCCGATCTCACCATCGAGGGTAAGAAACGCAAAGTCTTGATGCAGGCCCCCAAGAACGATTTCTTCTACGTTCTGGATCGTACCAACGGTGAACTGCTGTCGGCGAAAAACTTCGTGCCGGTCAACTGGGCCAGCCACATCGACATGAAGACGGGACGGCCCGTGCTGACCAAGGACGCCGATTATTTGGATGGTTCGCCTAAAATCGTCATGCCCAGTTTTCTCGGCGGGCACAACTGGCACCCCATGTCGTTCAATCCCGAAACCGGATTGGTCTACATTCCCGCGCAAGAGACGGCGGCGGGATTGACGGCGCAAAAGGAGCCGTTGTTTATTCCGCACAAGTCGGTGGTGAACTTGGGGCTGGAGGTGCCCGATCTACCGGAAGATCCCGAGATCGAAGCGACCATCCGAGACTCCTGGAAAGGGCGCTTGTTGGCCTGGGACCCGGTCGCACAGCGTGCCGCGTGGTCCAAGGAGTATCCCTCGGTCTGGAACGGAGGAACGCTCTCCACCAAAGGGAATCTCGTGTTTCAGGGAACGGCGGACGGACGTGCGGTGGCTTATGCGGCGGACAGCGGCGAGGTGCTGTGGGAGTCGCCGGTCAACTCCGGAGCCATGGCGGGGCCGATGACCTACGAAGTGGATGGCGAGCAGTACGTTGCCTTCATGGTGGGTTGGGGTGCTGCTTTTACGCACATCACCGGTCCCTTGTCGCTAAACGCTCGGGTGCAGGCGGAATCGCGCGTGGTGGTCTTCAAGCTGGGCGGTAAGGAGAAGTTGCCACCCCCCAAAGCCGTGGCGCGCACGGTACCCGTGCCACCGCCACTGGTGGCGAGTGCGGAGGAACTGAAAGGTGCGCGCACGATGTACAACGGATTGTGTGGCAGTTGTCACGGCCTAAACGCCGTCAGTGGCGGCGTGGTGCCGGATCTGCGTTACCTCTCGTCCGCGAAGCACGAGCAGTTCAATGCCATTGTGAGTGGTGCGAAGGTGAATCGGGGCATGCCCAACTTCGCCACCATCCTGAAGCAGGAGCAGATGAACGCCATACATCAGTATGTCATTAAGCGCACCATGGATCTGCGTAAGCAACTGAGTTCCGCTTCGGTAGAGACCGCGGCTAACAACTAAGGGTAATTCGTCGTGGGGCGACCAAGGAAGTCATCGCCGGCCGGGTTCGGCTTCGTTTGATGGGTAGGAGCCGGGCAATTCGATGTCGAAGGAATTGCCCGGTATCTCCACAATGATGGTTTAACAAAACCAATACGGGTCTATTGGCATCGCCGGGAAATCTCTGTTGTGAAACAACGTCTGTGAAACAACGTCATTGTCTACAGCGAGGGGCGATCGTTTGTGCCTCTGCGATCACCTTTGGTGCGCTCACTCTGTCCGATGTGGCGGCGGAAGAGGCCGGCGAGTCCAGAAAACCGTTCGTTGTCGTCATCACGGGCGGTCGCGTGGTAGTGCCGAGTTTTGAACAACCCTATTCGGCGGATGTCGTGAACCGGGAGCAGATTGCCAACGGGCAATGGCGCGTTAACGCCTCTGAGGCGTTGGGACCCGTGCCCGGTGTCGTCGTGCAGAACCGGAACAACTACGCGCAGGATCTTCAGATTTCGTCGCGGGGTTTCGGTACCCGCGCTTCGTTCGGCGTGCGCGGCGTGAAACTGTTGACCGACGGTATCCCCGCCACGATGCCCGATGGTCAGGGGCAGGCCGCCACTTTCAATCTCGACACCGCCGGACGCATCGAAGTACTGCGCGGCCCCACGGCGACGATGTACGGCAATCACGCGGGTGGTGTCATTCAGCTCTTTTCTCGAACGCCAAACGATACGCCCACCGTCTCCAGCCGGGCAACGTTGGGTTCGTTTGATACGTGGAAGATCAATCTGGGTGCCGAGGGGCGACGAGAGGATACGAGTTACCTCGTCGATTTATCGCGCTTTTCCACCGATGGCTATCGCGACCACAGTGCGGCGACGCGCGATCAGGGATTCGCCAAGTTGGCGATGCAGTCGACGGCGGGTGCCGAGTTGACCTTTATTGGGGGGTTCCTGGATCAGGATGGGACGCAGGATCCGCTGGGATTAACGTGGTCGACCTTCGAATCCGATCCTACGGCCGTAGAGAGCCGGGCATTGGAGTACAACACTCGCAAAAACCTGCATCATCAGCAGGGGGGTATGGCTTATCGGAGACGGTTCGAGCGGGGTACGTTGGAGACACAGCTCTACATGGGACAACGCAGTATTACGCAGTTTCTCGCCATCCCCACGTTCGTCCAGGCCGGCCCCAACAGCTCGGGAGGGGTGGTCGATTTCGACCGTGACTTCATGGGTCTGGGTGCGCGTTGGATTTCCGATCGTGACCTGGCGGAGGGGGGGCTGACGCTGGTTGCGGGCATCGATGTGGACCGCTCCAGGGACGAGCGGCGCGGTTATGAGAACTTCATCGGTACGACCAAGGGGGTCATCGGTGCCTTGCGACGCGAGGAGACCGATACGGTGACCAGTGTCGATCCCTATCTCCAGGCCACGTGGAATCGCGGTCGCTGGACATGGATGGGTGGGTTGCGCAGTAGCCGCGTGGAGTTCGACGTAGAAGATGCTTATTTCGCTAACGGTGACGACTCCGGCAGTCGCCGCTACAGTGAAACGACACCCGCGTTGGGCGTCAGTTACGAAGCGGCGCCCGCGGTGCGCGTCTATGCCAGTGCCGGGAAGGGATTCGAAACCCCTACCTTTTCCGAACTCTCCCATGCGACACCGACCACCGGGTTCAACTTCGATCTGCAGCCCGCCACCACCCAACAATACGAATTGGGCGTGAAAGCCTTATTGGGCAAAGCGACCCGGCTCAATGCGGCGCTGTTCCAGGTGCGCAGTAAAAACGAGATTGTCGTCTCCGATTCCAGTGGCGGCAGGACCAGTTACCAGAATGCAGGCCGGACGCTGCGCGATGGGGTCGAGTTGGCACTGCACTCTCCCCTGACCGATACATTAACACTGAGAACGGCGTTGACCTACATGCAGGCGACCTATGATGAGGCGTTCGTCAGCCGAGGAAACGTAATTCCCGCGGGTAACCGGCTCCCCGGTGTACCGGAGACATCGCTTTACACCGAGCTCTCGTGGAAGCCGTCCAAGGGCATGACAGGCGCGATCGAGGGAGTCTATCGTGACAAGGTGTATGTGGAAGATACCAACGCCGAACAGGCCGCCCCCAGTTATTTCATCGCCAATATCCGGTTTACGGCCGAGCAGCAACGGGGGGAGTGGACCTTCCAGCAGATGTTTCGCGTCGACAACCTGTTTGACAAAAAGTATGTGGGTTCAGTGATCGTCGCGGACCGCAATGGACGTTACTACGAACCGGGCTCCGGTCGCGGTTGGTACGTCGGAGCCGGGATCAGTTATCAATTCCAGTAGCGGCTACTAGCGGGATACGGTGGATCCACCAGGGGATATCGGCCAACTGTTGACCTCTTGCGAATGGGTCCCTTCCATACAGGCGGTCCGGCAAAGCGCTTACCTCTCCGGGTTGACACATTAGCGTCGAAAACGCACAATTCCGCTTCTATTTTGGCTATGTAGCTCAGTTGGTTAGAGCACATCACTCATAATGATGGGGTCCCCTGTTCGAGTCAGGGCATAGCCACCAGATCGGGACGGTCAGCGTGTGATGCGCTGGCCGTTTTCTTTATCGGCTTGCGCGCTTAGCGGGGTTTGATCCTGAAAAACCGGCTATTCGCGGTAACAGGCCGCAACGATGGTTATTATTTCGGTGTGTAGTTCTGGAGTTGCGGCGGCGATGACACGGCCGTCAGAAGCGACCTTGAGCGGCGCGCCCGTCCAATCGGTGATAACGCCGCCAGCGCCTTCGATGATGGGCACCAGTGGCAGGTGGTCATAGGGGTGTAAAGAGGTCTCTATGACCGCATCGATATAGCCGGAAGCCAATAAGGCATAGCTGTAACAATCCCCCCCAAATCGGCGCATAGCGGCCTTGGCGCTAACCGCGTTAAACGCGGCTAATTCGGCGCTATCAAAAAGATCCAGAGAGGTAGTGTAGAGATTGGCGTCTCCCAACCTCCGGCATTGCCTTGTTTGGCAAGCGGTGCCATTCATTGTGGTAGTGCTCCCTGAAACACCCACCCAACGTTCGTCGAGGGCGGGCATATCGACGACACCGATTTGCGGTATACCGTGATCGAGAAAGGCGATGAGCGTACCGAAGGTGGGCATTCCGGTGATGAAGCTTTTAGTTCCGTCGATGGGGTCCAGAATCCACACGTGGGGCTGACCGGGATTGGCGTTCCCGTGCTCCTCGCCATAGATGCCATGGAGGGGGTGTCGCGCGGCGATGATGTCGCGCATGGTGGTTTTCACCTGGCGGTCGGCGATGGTGACGGGCGAGGAGTCCTTTTTCTGCTCGATATCAAGGGGCGTGCGGAAATAGCGTAACGATATCGGCCGTGCAGCGTCGGCAAGTTCCTCAGCGAAACGCCTTAGTTCTGGCTTAACTCTCTGTGTAGGCTGATCTTTTGTGGCCAATTCCGGCAACGGATGTTTCATCGCTGTGAAATCTCATCGGAACAATCTTTCCGTGACATACTAGACAATATCCAAAAAAGTGCAATAATCCACAAATATCCACAAACTGGTGCAATCTTCGAACGCTTTGTGGAAACAGGTACAGGCCATCAGAGCCTGAATTCACTCCGAGGAGGAGATCATGACTATGAACAAATGGTTGTTGTCCGTTGCAACGATGTTGGCCGCAGGCATTTTCTCGATGCCGGCCAGCGCAGGCAGCATCACGGTCTACACGGCACTAGAGGAAGAGGAAATCGCGGACTATGTTGCGGCAGCCAATAAGGCGATGCCGGATATCGAGGTCAATGTTTTACGATTGTCCACCGGTAAGCTGGGTGCGCGACTGATCGCGGAAGCCGGCAACCCGCAGGCAGATCTGATTTGGGGTTGGGCGGTCACGGCGATGATGAATCCGCAAATTCTGAAGATGCTGGAACCCTATCCCGCCAAGGGAGCGGAAAAGCTCAGCGCCGCCCACCGGGACCCCAAGAACCGTTGGTTCGCACCAACCGGTTACATGGGCGCGTTCTGTGTCAATACCGTACGCCTAAAGCAGAAGGGTCTGCCGATGCCCAAGAGTTGGAAGGATCTGGAGGATCCTCGTTTCAAGGGCGAGGTGCTGATGCCGGACCCCAACTCTTCAGGCACCGGTTACCTGCACGTGGTTTCCCTCTTGCAGGGTATGGGCGAGAAGCAGGGTTGGGCGCAACTGGCGGCAGTGGACCCCAACATGGCGCAATACACATCGTCGGGTTCAAAACCCTGTAAGGCGGCTCGTGCCGGAGAGTACACCGTCGGAGCATCGCTGGCGTTTACCGCACTCAAATCCATCGAAAGCGGATATCCCGTCAAAATGGTGCTACCCGCAGGCGGTGCCGGATACGAGCTGGAGGCGTCGGGTCTGATGGCTTCGAGTAAGAACAAGAAGGATGCGAAACGGTTCCTCGACTGGACGCTCTCCAAAGGTGCTACCGATCTGTACGGTGCCTTCAAGGCGTTAATCACCGCCCCCGGAGTCAAGCCTTCTTCGGCTGCGGAAAAGGCAGGTTTACCGGCGGATATCAGTGGGTCGTTGGCCGAGATCGATTTTGAATCGTCCGCTAACGCCCAAGTGGCGATCAAAAAAACCTGGAAGGAAAAATTCGGTCGCTAGTGGTTCGCTCTCCCCGGTGGGTATACGGCTTTGCCGTTGCCCACCGATTTTCTTTAACATCCTTTCATCATGTGCAACGCGACTGTTGGTGTCTCGAATCGGTTGCTGCATCGCTTAATCGAAAAGGATGAGCCGGCATGTATCTAGATGTTCGAGATCTGACGAAAACCTTTGGCAATTTCACCGCGCTGGATAGCGTCTCCATCAATGTCGAGAGCCACGAGTTCGTATGCCTGCTGGGGCCGAGCGGTTGTGGAAAAACCACTCTGCTGAGAATTATCGCGGGCTTGACACAAGCCGATACCGGTTCGATCTGTCTTCAAGGAGAGGACCTGGCCGGGCTGCCTGCCCGTAAACGCGGATTCGGCATTGTGTTTCAATCCTACTCACTGTTTCCCAACATGACGGTCACGGAGAACATCGGGTACGGGCCTAAGATACGCGGTGGAAGTAATCACGATATCGACGCGCGTGTTAGTGAACTACTCAACACGATCCAGTTACCACAACTCGCGGAGCGTTACCCCAAACAGTTATCGGGGGGCAGCAGCAGCGTATCGCCCTGGCACGCGCCATTGCGGTTGATCCCAAGCTGTTGCTGTTGGACGAGCCGCTTTCTGCGCTCGATGCCAAAGTGCGTGCCGAACTACGGCTCGAGATTCGTGACTTGCAACGGAAGTTGGGTATTCCCACTTTGATGGTGACTCATGACCAGGAAGAGGCTCTGCTGTTGGCGGATCGCATCATCTGCATGAATCACGGTCGAGTGGAACAGAGCGGTACCCCCGAGGATCTCTATCTGCGTCCGGCAACGCACTTCGTTGCTGACTTCATGGGCGTGAATAATCTGATAAAAACCGAGTACGTACGAGAGTGTTTACCGAAACTCATGGACCATCGCCCGGTAGGGGATGATCGCTCCTATGTCGCCTGCGTACGTCCCGAGCAGATCACGTTGTCGCCCGAACAGGGTGGTGGCGCCACGGTAAGGGACATTTCGTTTTTGGGTAATGTCAGCCGCATCCGGGTCGATAGCCCCGCGGGGGAGTTGATGATCGAGACGCATGGTCATGTTCCCTTCGCTCTTGGACAGCAGGTGCGTCTTGATATATGGCCCGAAGATTGCCCGTGGGTTAGCGCCCCGCAGGAGCGTCACTCGGCATGAGCGTCGTCAGTAAGTCTGTGTCCGTCGCTACGGTTCGGCGTGAGTTCGACCGGGATCGAATCGTCATTGCAGCCTGTATCGTCATCCCGGTTTTGGGGTTGCTTCTCTTTTTTGTCTATCCGCTATTGCAGGTTTTTTTACGTTCCATTACCAAGGGCGATGGAGGATTCGGTATCGGCAACTATGTGGAAATCCTCTCCTCGGCGGGTTTCTGGCGTGCCACCTGGCACAGTCTGGAGATGGGGCTTTCCACCACGGCGATCAGCTTGGTATTGGGTTTTATCATCGCCCATGGACTGCACAGGTGTCGGTTCCGGGGCAAAAACCTGATTCGGGCAGCGATAGTCCTGCCCTTGCTGGCCCCATCGCTCGTTCAAGGCTTGGGGCTGATTTTCTTGCTGGGACGCAACGGATTAATCAACAACTGGTTCGGGCTCGGACTCGATATCTATGGGTTTTGGGGGCTGCTCATTGCCAACGTGTTTTACGCCTTACCCCAGGCGGTAATGATCATTGGCGCCACGTTGACGCTGTCAGATGCGCGTACCTACGAAGCAGCAGAGGTCATGGGTGCGCCTCCCTTCCGGCAGTTTATTGATATCACATTACCCAACGCCAAGTTTGGCATCATGGGTGCCGGATTCGTAGCGTTTACGGTGACGATCACCGACTTTGGTAATGCGGTCGTTATTGGAGGCGATTACTCAGTACTGGCGACGGAGATCTACAGCCAAGTGATTGGGCAGATGAATTTCAATCTCGGCGCTGTGGTGGGCATTTTGTTGCTGTTACCCACGGTGATCTCCTATTACATCGAACGGCTCGCACAGAAGCGTCAGTTCGGTGAACACTCGGAGAGTGCCGTACCCTTTGTCCCTACGTTCAGCGCGGTCCGCGATGTTCCGATGGCCGTCGCTTCCTATCTAATAGCCGCGGCCACGGCGTGTGTCATCGCCGTGGTGATTTACGCTAGTTTCGTCAAGCTGTGGCCTTACCGCTTCGATCTGACGCTGCAACATTACGACATCACACTGGCGGGTGGGTACGCACCCTTGTGGACAACGATCCAGATTTCAGTAATGGCCGCGGTGGGCGGTACCATCGCGCTCTTTCTCTTAGGATTGGGTATCCGCCGCATGCCGAGCAACATCGCCAAGCTCATTCATTTTACTGCGATGCTACCTGCCGCCGTACCCGGTATGGTGCTGGGCTTGGCGTACGTTTTTACGTTCAACTCTTTGGGGACACCGCTCTATCTCTTTTACGGAACCGCCGTGTTGCTGGCGTTGTGCAATTTCTATCATTATCACACCCAAGGTTTTCTAACGGCCATGACCGGTTTTCGTCAGATTCCCGCCGCTTTGGAGGAGGCATCAGCGTGCTTGGGATCCGGCCTGTTGCGAATTGCGGTTGATGTGGTTGCTCCGTTCGTGTTCCCGATGATGATATCGGTGTTCTTCTTTTTGTTTATGCGCTCCATGGTTACACTCTCACCGGTGATATTTCTCACCACACCGAAACTGACAGTGGCCTCCGTAACCATCATGCGTCTCGACGACGCGGGATTGACTTCGCAAGCCGCAGCGTACTCCAGTTGCGTCATGTTGATTGTGGGCGTAGCGATGATTGCCATGAATACGGTCGTACATAAGATGAGTCAGCGTAAAGCGAGGTCTACCTGATATGTGGTTGCAGAATCGCCATCAGAAAATTCTCTCCCTGCTGCAAACGCGCCAACAGGTGAGTACCGATGACTTGACGCAAGAACTCGCGGTCTCGCGCGAAACGATTCGCAGGGATTTGATGACCTTGGAGACTGATGGGCTGATTCGACGGGTTCACGGTGGTGCGGTGTTGCCCGATGCTTCGCCTGAAGAGCCCTTCAAGAAACGCATGGCGACGCACCAACGAGAGAAGATTGCCATTGCGAAGTGTGCTGCCGCCTTGATTCAACCCGGTCAACGCGTGTTTGTGGATGCCGGTACGACGACTTCCGCGTTTGCGATGGAGTTGGCGAAAATACCTGACCTGTCGGTGGTAACCAACTCGTTCGATATTGTGAGCACTATGCAGCGGGCTGAAAGCGATGCGAAGGTGTTGTTGTTGGGGGGGCGGGTGTTAACCGACGTGCCCGGAACTTATGGCGAATTGACGCTCTCAGAAATCTCCCGCTTCACGGCCGATGTAGCCGTCATTTCACCGGTTGCGCTCCATCCGGAAAAGGGTGGAGGAAACTACGATCTACACGAAGCTGAAGTCGCTCGAGCCATGATCGCCCAATCCGGTGGTCTGATCGTGTTGGCCGATCAAAGCAAGCTGTGCGTTACCAGCCAAGTCCAGTTTTGCCACTGCGCGCAAATCGATACGCTGGTCACTGACGCAGCGGCCGATCAACAGTGTCTCGACAGGCTGGAGAGGGCAGGAATAAGTCGAATCCTTAAAGCATCTTGAGCTCTCCATCCACTATCTCTCCCGAGACAGAGTCCCTCGAATCGCTTGATTCCTGTCACTCTGCTTGGCCACACTCGATGGTTGAGTGACTTAGGCGGGGACGTGCGTGCGACATTCACAGGTGCAACACATTCTGGATCGGGAGTTCACCAGTGCGGCCGAGGGGCACCACACACCGGTGATGCTTTGGGGGCCGCCCGGGATCGGTAAATCGGATCTGGTTCGTCAGGTCGCTGAAAAGCATCGGGCGCCGGTCATCGATCTGCGACTTTCTCAAATGGAACCATCGGACCTGCGGGGTATCCCGTTCCGGGTGGGCGAGACCGTCGAGTGGGCGGTGCCGGCGATGCTGCCGGATACCGATCGACACGGTGAAGTCGGTATTCTCTTTCTGGACGAAATCAACGCAGCGCCGCCTTCGGTATCGGCCGCGGCGTATCAACTTATTCTTGACCGGCGTTTGGGAGACTATCAGGTGCCCCAGGGGTGGGCGATTGTTGCGGCGGGTAATCGGCAGGGGGATCGCGCCGTTACCTACACGATGCCCGCACCACTGGCCAACCGGTTTTCGCATTTCGAAGTTGAGCCTAATCTCGAGGATTGGACGCTCTGGGCCTTTTCGCAGGGTATCGACGAGCGCTTGATCGCTTTTCTCCGTTTTCGTCCCGACCTGCTGTTCGACTTCGATCCCGCCCATAACCCCACCGCTTTCCCATCGCCCAAGACGTGGGAGTTCGCTCATCGGGCCATGTGTAAATTCGAGGGTGCGTTGTTACAAGGAGCGCTTCAGGCCTGCGTTGGCGAAGTCGGGGCGGTGGAGCTCATGGCGTTCTTGCACCATCTGGAGGAGATGCCCGACGTCGACACCATAGCACGGGGAGAGAGCCGGGAGGTTCCTGAGGGGATCGAATTGCAGTACGCGGTCGCCGCGGCGCTGGTGCGCCGCGCTGTGAGCGCAAAACTGGAGGGTAAGAGCAACGGAATGTGCGGTCATCTTCTCGACTACGCCCGTGCTCTGCCACTGCGCGAGATGGGGGTGATGCTGGTGGTCGATCTGCATCGCAATGTGGGCCCTGAGATTTGCCAGTTGCCCCAGTTTGCCGAATGGGCCACCGAAGTGGGCGATGTGGTTCTCTCCCGCGAGGCGTGATGGAGTCCGATTCAACCCACAAACTGAGTGCGGCCCGTGCGCGGTTGATTCTCGATCATCCGTTTCTCGGTGCACTGGCGCTGCGACTGCCCATCGAAAAAGGGAATCCCGACTGGTGTCGCACCACTGCGACCAACGCAAAAACCATCTATGTCAATGAAGAGTACCTGGCCGATCTTTCCGTTGCGGAAGCGGAGTTCATGCTCGCCCACGAAGCGATGCATTGTGCATTGGAGCACTTCCACCGCCGTCAGCACCGCGACCGAAAGCGTTGGGATTTGGCGTGCGATTTTGCCATCAACCCACTGCTTCTCGAGGAGGGACTCAAGGCGCCACCCGGGGCGCTGTCGCTGGATGAGTTCAAGGGGATGGCTGCCGAAGAGATCTACCCCTGTCTGGAGGAGTCGGACGACAAAGAGACGCTGGACGACCACCTCTATGACAGCGAATCCAACGATTTCGGCGCGCAAGAGGCACCGATGTCCGGTACCCAAGGCGGTAGCGGTGCGGAGAGCGATATCGACCCCGATTCGGGTGGTAGCACCACCCGGGCGAAACCGCTTCCCCTGACGGAGGCGGAACGCGAACAACTCGCTGGCCAGTGGAAGCAACACCTCGCAGCGGCGGCACAGCAGGCGCGCCACGCCGGCCGATTGAGCGCGCAGATGGCTCGCTTTGTCGATCGACTGATCCAACCCCGCCTGCCGTGGCGTCTGCTGCTGTCGCGCTATTTACACACCCTGGCCCGGGAAGACTACAGCTACGCACGACCTTTGCGGCGCGAGGGCGATGCCATCCTGCCGTCGCTCCGCAGCCATCAGCTCAATCTGGTGGCGGTGCTGGATACCAGCGGCTCGGTACACGCGGAGGAGTTCGCGGAGTTTGCGTCCGAGCTCAACGCGTTGAAGGGACAGATCGGTGCGCGCGTGACCCTGCATGGCTGCGATTGCGAACTTGCCAGGGAGGGTCCCTGGTATTACGAGCTGTGGGAGTATCTGGAGTTGCCGAAAGCGCTGACCGGAGGTGGGGGTACCTCATTCAGGCCGCCCTTTGAGTGGATCGATGGTTGGGACACTGAGCCCGACGTACTGCTCTATTTCACCGACGCCAAGGGAGCGTTTCCCTCGCGCCCACCCCGATACCCCGTCTTGTGGTTGGTGAAGGGGCAGGCGCCCGTGCCATGGGGCGAGCGCATCCAACTGAACTAACGCCATGAGTCGCGACACCGTCAATGAACTGACCAGCGAAGATCATCTGCGCCTCAGCGTGCTGATGGCGCAGGCCTAGGCCGTCCGGATCGACGAAGCAACCATGCGCGTGGCGGGACGTGTGGAGGACGGCGAACGTTATGCACAGCTCCATCCGGCTTGTCCGGACTACCGTTATCTTCAAAGCGTGCGCCATCTACTGGCCGAGATCGTACTGGGACAACCCTGGGGATTTCCTACTTTCATCCATCGCTGGACGCGGAGCGGAAGCCTCGGTTCGGTGCGCGACCAACAGGATCTGCTGAAACTGGGCGAACCCGAAGCCGTCAAGGCATTGGCGGCCTCCGAGGAGTTGGCCCCGGAGCTGTATGAACTGGTCTGGTGGTCGCAGCCCACGGCGGAGATTGCCCGCCAGTTATCGGCTCAGCCCGATTCGTTGCAGCCCGAACTGGGGCAGGAGCTGGCACTGTTCCTGGTTGAGCATTTCCCTTTTGAAACGGATGCTTTGGATGAGATGGAGACGGTGCGCGAGGTGCTGGCGCCCGGGCTGCTCAACGAGAAAGCCGTGAGGGCACTGTGGTCGCGGCGCGACGAGAAGCCGCAGTACCGCGTAGGATTTCTGCTGGCCGCCGAGGACCGGCTTCTCGATCCGGAACCCCCGCATCCGCTGCTGGAGCGGGTTGCGGAGAATCTCCGTCGCCACTGTCGTGATGGCAATAAGGTGGCGTTGGCGCTCCATCGACTATTGGACAGTCAGGGGCAGACCTACCTGCGCGAGATGTTTCAGGCCTTGAAAACACCGGCGGATCAGGAGGTTTTCAGCCTTCTGGTCAATGGATTGGGTCACTCTATAAGTCTGGCTTCCGAGACTGAATACCGTGAACTGGAAGCGCTTTTCGCCGCGGCACGGGGGCGGGTGCAAAGCGCACAAAACGCACAGGATTTAATCGAGCTAAATCAACAATTTCGGCCCATGATTTTGGCGCTGTTCGTTCTCACGGGTGTGAGCGAGCGGCTCTTTTATTCCCTGTTCTCGCGCAGTTCGGCGACGGGCTCGCTGTTGCGGCGCAAGCTGGCGCCCTTGACCGACCCGCTGCTGGAGCAAATCTGCGAACTCTGTCCTCAAGCATCCTCGGAGTAGGTCGTTATCCAAAGTAAGACATCGGCCGATACCGAATTGTCGTCCATGGGGATATTTGGCGTCGTTTCCCGATCTTAGTAGTTCATGCAGGTCGTATCGATAAGATACCGATTCTAGTGAGGCGCACTGGCGCTTTCCGAACCAGGGAGGTGATTTGCGGTGGACCCTAAACAGACCATACGTTCGATATGGGATATCGATCCCAAGGATATCGAAGAGCACGAGTACGAGGAGTTCGAGGAACTCTTCTCGGCCGCCTACAAGCACGCGTTCAAACATACGCCCTCCACCAAGCAGATCTGGAGTTATCTACAACGCTATTTTCGCTTCCGTGTCATCCCGCCCTGGGTCAGAAACTGTGTGAAGCACGTGCAAGGTGGCGACGGCATCGATAACATCGGTAATGCGCCGCTTGATCCCGTCATCGATCTGCAACCTCTCTTCGAGCGCCTGGCGGTGCTCCTCCACATCGGGCGCGCCAGTTCATCGCGAGACGACGACAGCACTTTCGAAGCATGACCTCTGAGTCATGGATACTTCTGCAACGGGTTTCTGGATCATGCTTGGATTCTGGGCGTCCGCCCTGGGAGGTATCGCGCTGGCGGTGATCTGGGTGCGCGCGAAAGGGCGCGATCCGGTTTCTAAGGCGTTGGTGCGTAAGAGTCTTGATCAGCGTTTCGAACGCGGCGAACTGAGCGAAGCAGAGTATCGAAACAAACTGGCTGAACTTTGAGAGCTCCAACTTGGCGATGGCGACGCCTGCGAAAAGCCCTATCGCACCGCTACCAGCGAATAGCGAATTTCCAACTCGTCCCTGACCGATAGCGCGCCGAAGAGCGCCGAATAGGGAGTGAGACCAAGTTCGCTCTGGCGAAGCGTTAGTTCTCCTGTCGCCCTTACTTGTTGGGCAGTGATGGTGGTTTCGCTTTCCGTGGTTATCACCGTGTCGTTAGCGAGCATCGTGATGGTCAACCGCAGTGGTTGCCGCTTCGACGTGCCGGTCGTTATCTCTCCGCGAGCGATGATAAAGGGGAACAGCGTGGCGCTGAGTAATTTCTCGCTCAACATGTTGCGGCGCGTCCCCTCCCTGGCGGAAGCGTCGAGGTGGGTGGTGAAAGCATCGCCCGCCGCAGCGCGCAGCACCGGATCGTCGACCACGAGAGCCAGTACCGGAACGCATAACACGAAGTGGGAATCTTCAAACCGTTCGGTAACGTGCAGATAACCCCGCAATTCTTCGGCGCTGATGATGTGATTATGACCCAGTCGCGCCAGACGCCCCGACCGGTAGGCCAGGATGTGTATTTTGGATAGCGTAGTGTCGAAGCTGAAGAGTTGTTCGCCCGATCTGTCAACAGACGGACGACATGCGTCAGGCAGCGTCGGTGGTGGCAGTGTGCGCGATTCCCGGGGTGGAGCTTCGAGTTGGGGAGCGCAGGCGGTCATCCATGCAGCGATGATGAGAAGTGTGGTTAACAGGATCGCATTCTCAGTGCGCTTCATGGTTGTCGCCGCTTCAATGCGAGATGGGTGGAAACCTTGACGGTCAATCCCACGATGTTGCCCGAAGACCATTCGCCTTCACCGATGTGGAATTCGGTGCGATTGAGCGCGACAGTGCCGTCTATCGTCGCTGTCCCACCCTGTTGGTTCCAGGTAAACGGGAGCGCCACTTCGCGCGCGATTCCCTTGATCGTCAGCTTGCCGACGGCGAGATATCGATTCGTCTCTTGCGCCTTGAATCCAGAGGTCACAAAGGTGGCGATGGGAAAGCGGTGGCTGTCGAACCATTCGCGCAGCATCATGCCATCGTTGAGCTCTCCGCTGCCGGTGTCGGCGCTGTTCATCTCGACACGCACCTCAAATCGACTGGCGTCCAGATCGATGGGGTTGAAATCCATGTGCGCCGTGTAGACGGTGAATCGACCCTCGAACTCCGCGCCTTCGAAAGTGGCTGCAAAGGTGATGTGGCTGCGAGTCGTGTCGACCTCCCATTGAGCACCCCACGCGCCAGTGCTGGCGGTGGTCAACACGACGAGGGCGGCGATCCATCGATACATGTTCGCTACCCCAGCTCTTCCCGGTGTGGGCGATTGTCGCCGCCAATGGGCAACATGCTTATGAGCACGTTGTCCCGCAGTACAAAATGGTGTCGTAGTGAGGCGATGATGTGGAGTGACAATGTCACAGCGAAGAGGACGAAACAGCCCAGGTGTATGGTTTCGGCGGTGTGTTGTATCGCTTTGTCCGGGGTTACGATGGCGGGTAACTCCCAGATCCCGAAAACGCTAAATGGAAACTTGGCGGCCGAGTTGATGACCCAACCGCTCAACGGCGCGACAATCATCAACGCGTACAACGCCGCGTGAGAGATTCGGGCCGCCCATCGCTCCCAACGCGGCATGAGTTCGGGCCACGGTGGTCGCGGTCGCCACAGGCGCCATGCGATGCGCAGCAGTACCAGCCCCAGTAACAGGATGCCGAAGGACTTGTGCCAAAAAAAGAGTTCCACTTTGAGCGGAGAGAAGGGGGAGCGATTTGGCGATCCATCCCACCACCATCATGCCAAGAATCATTACCGCCATCGACCAATGGAAGAGCTGCAGGTCGTAGCTCCAGCGAGCGGGTTTCGTGGAGGTGTGTGAGGCCACGGATCTGGAGTCATCCCTTCGGAAACATGTGATTAGCCTAAATCCGGGTGGTCGTCAGTTCCGGCGATTCCGTTCCAATTCAAACATCCGATCGAGACTGGCCCGGGCGCGCTCTGCGACTTCGGGCGGAATCGTCACGTACTGTGCGGGATCCGGATCTTTAAGCGCTTTTAGAACGTCGTCCAGCTGAATCTCTTTCATGTAGGGGCAGAGAATGCAGGTGCCGACGATCTCCCTGTCCGCGAACTCGGCTTTAAAGCGATCGGTCAATCCACACTCGGTAACCAGCATGAAGGTTTTGGCCGAGGAGTCCCGCACATAGTTGAGCATGGCCGCGGTGCCACCGGCGAAATCGACCCGCGAGACGACCGCCGGATTGCACTCGGGATGCGCGAGGATCTTCACCTCCGGGAACGTTGCCGGATAGCCATCACGCTCTCTTCGTTGAATCCTTCGTGCACGATGCAGGTCCCTTCCCAGGCGATGATTTTTTTGGAGGTCATCGCGCGCAGGTTCTGTCCCATCAACTTATCGGGGATGAAAATGATCTCCTCCTGAGGCATGGCCTCCACCACATTGGAGGAGGTGCAGCAGCTGTCACCCTCGGCCTTCACCTGCGCGTAACTGTTGACGTAGCAAACGACTCCGGCGTCGGGATACTCGCTGCGTAGGGCGCGCACCTGTTCGGGAGTGATGGAGTCGGCCAGGGAACAGCCCGCCACCCTGGGCATCACCACCTCTTTGTCGGGATTGAGCAGCTTCGCCGTTTCGCCCATGAAATAGACCGAACAGAAGACGATTTTTTGCGCCGGGTGATCGGTGGCCTTGCGGCTAAGATCGTAGGAGTCGCCCACGAAATCGCCCACGCCGTACATGATCTCCGGTTTCTGGTAGGAGTGGGCCAGTACGACAGCGTTCTGCTCGCTTTTCAGCCGGTTGATCTCCAGCGTAGTGGGGGCGATATATTCACAGTCCTCCCATGCCCAACCGAGCTTGTGCAACTTCTCGTGGAGGCGCGTCGTCTCTCTGTGCAGGTCGGAAACGGAAGTCGCCGTGGCGGAACCTCTCGGATACTGTGGGGTGTGTGGTCTGCGTGGGGGCGATGCCCCTCACAAAGCTTAGACACTCCATGGCTCGAGTTCGTTTCGCTACTCTTCACCGCCGATAGGGAGTAGCCCACCGGTCTTTACCGTACGGATCGAGAAGTTGCTTTGAATATCCTTGATCATGGGCATCTCGAGAAAGGTGTCGAAGATGAGGTGCTCGTAGTGGGCTAAATCGGGCACCACCACTTCGAGCAGAAAATCGGGGGTGCCCGAAACGATATGGCACGCCACCACCTCGGGTAGCGAGAGCACGGTCTGCTGCAGCAGGCGAGCGTTTTCATCCCTGTGCCCATCCACCTTGATCTCCATGAAAATAGTGAGTGGGAGCCCCAATCGGGTTCGGTCTAGCCGGGCGTGGTAACCCTGGATCACGCCCTCTTCCTCGAGGCGACGCACGCGCCGCAGACAGGGGGAGGCGGAAAGTCCAACACGCTCCCCCAGGTCGACCATGGAGAGCCGTCCGTCGTTTTGAAGCGCCTGCAAGATGTGGGTATCAAAGGCGTCGAGTGCCTGGTTGTTCATCGCTAAATCTCCTGTGATGCCATTCGTGCATGATTCCACTAATTAATAGGGATAAATTAAGTATTTAATGCTAGGTAGGTAAGAATATTAGCGTAAATGGCACGATAACGACTTGGGGTGGGCTGTACCATAGGGAGGATCGGAGTGGTTTCGGGTTGGCATGTGAGGAGAGCGGGAGATGGGTTTTTCACAAGACGCGGCGTATTGATTCGGCTTCTGGATCGCTACAGGGAAGAGTCCCAGGCCAAGACCCAACCCGTGCTCCGGTTGTCTCAATTGGGCGAGCTGATCGGGCATCTCGACATGGCCGAGTTCGTGCGCGAAGGCGGCCTCACGGGTGAGGCGTTGGAGGATTTCCTCGAGCGCTATCTCGCGGCGACGACCCGACTGCACCATCCGGCCTATTTCGCCCATCAAGTTTCCGTACCCCACTACGCCGGGTCGCTGGCGGCACTGGTGGACGGTTTCACCAACAATCCCATGGCGATCTACGAAATGGGACCTGCCGCTACCGCGATCGAATACTTCGTGATCAACTGGTTGTTGGAGAAGGTGGGTTGGATGCCGGCACCCGAGCAGCCCGGTGAGCGATCGATCGGTTCGCACGGGGCCGGGGTGCTGACGCACGGGGGTTCTTTGGCCAATCTCACCGCCTTGATCGCGGCACGAACCAAAGCAGCACCCCGCGTCTGGAAGGAGGGTACTCCCGGAGATCTGGCGATTCTGGCGCCCGCGCAATCGCACTATTCCATCGCCCGCGCAGCAGGGATCCTCGGGCTGGGATCGAACGCGGTCTATGCACTGGACGTGGATGAACGGGGCGTGGTGATACCCGATCGGCTCCCGGATGCATTGCACCGGGTGATCGACGCGGGGCGTCGACCCATGGCGCTGGTCGCCAATGCCTGTAGTACAGCGGTGGGATTGTACGATCCTCTCGCTGAATTGGGCGCGTTCTGTCGCGAACGGGGAATATGGTTTCACGTGGATGGGGCTCACGGTTCGTTTTCTCACGGCACAGCCCGATTTTTTCTGCCCCGTCGCACCGTAAAGCAATATCCTCTGTTTCGCCTACAGCGATTGGAACGAAGAGCATCTGCAGGCGCGCGACACTCTCATCGCGGAGGGAAGTTTTTATCTCTCCACCACCCAGTTCAACGGGCGCTGGTATCTGCGGCTTGTGTTTATGAATCCGTTGTCGGGGATGGGTGAGATCGAAACCCTGGTATCGACTTTGCGGGAGATGGATGCTGCGCGGGATAAAACGGTCAACGCTTAACGCTATCGCTGTACGTCGAGCGCGCGCTGTAACGCTGTGAGGCTACCCCCTGGGTCGGTGATGTCGAACCAGAAACTCTGCATCCCAACCTGTTCCGCGCCGTGGCAGTTGGCGCGGATATCGTCGACAAAGAGACAGCTCGACGGTGCACAGTTCAACGCCTTGGTACAGGCCAGGTAGGGTTCGGGCGCCGGTTTTCGCACTCCCACGGTTTTCACATCGACGATGGCGTCGAACAGGTGTTTGTAAGGCCATGCATCCCACCAACGTTCGCCCAGCCAGGCCGTGGCATCGTTGGTGAGCAGCGCCTGTTTCCATCCCGTGGTGTGCAGATGCTCGATGACGGGCCAGACTTCGGGGCGCTCGCCCGTTGAAAAATCGAGATCGGTGTACGGGGAAAACGTGATGCCCGCTTCGTCGAGGGCTTTGATCAGCCAATTGACATATTCGGGCTCGCTAATGTCACCCCGGTCCATGGCCTCGTAGTGTGGATCGGCGCCGGGGCCGGTGGGGCCTAGCGGTAGTCGCTCGATGGGCCAACCTCTCTCCGTGCCGACATCCACCATCCACTCGGCAAAGAAGCGATACATGATTCCGCCCATGTCCCAGATGACGACCGAAAGCGGATGTGGCGTGGTGGGTGAAGGTGTTCTCATTGCAGAGATCGGCGCGGTATTGGGTCGGGATTGAGTTGCGATCATGACATGAGCGGTTGCCGGCAACAACGCCGCACTCGCAGCACCAGCGTTACTTCACCGGACGCCTTGCCCCGGACTCAACCCATGGAACAGTGGGGCCGATAAGTGAGAAAGGCTTTGTGTTTTACACCCCGAAGAATGCGAAGCGACACCGTTAACAGCGCACGTTGCATCTCAGGAGGGAGATACTATGGCGAAGAAATTCATACTGTTATGGGTAGTCGGCCTGGTCACCTGGGTGCCTTACGGTACCTACTACCTGTTGTTTCACGCCGCGCGTGAGGAGTACGCGTTCTACATCGTCGGCGTGCTGTTCTGGATTTTCGGCTACTGGGGCGTGGTGGGACCGCTGATCAGTGCGTGGAAGATTCGCAGCGTCTTCAAGGCGATCGAGAGTTGCCGGAACGGCAGCGATTTACGCAAGGTGCTGGGGAGCTGTGAGACCGAGGAGGCCGCCATCGATTTGATTGCATCTGAAAACAAGGTGCCACGCTTTATCGCCAAGCGCGTCTACGGACTTTTCGCGGCGCGATTGCGTGGAGCGGGGCCGAACGCGGAGAAAAAAGCGGTACCTTAGTGGTTCGCCTCGGAACGGGTCATACCGACCGGGTGATGCCTCCATCGACGCGGATGTTCTGCCCGGTGATGTAACTGGAGCGATCCGAAGCCAGGAATCCGATCAGCTCGGCGACCTCTTCCGCGTGGCCGTAGCGTCCCATGGGAATTCTCGTCCGCCGCTCTTCGGTCTCCGGCAGGCTGTCGATAAATCCGGGGAGTACGTTGTTCATGCGGATGTTATCCGCCGCGTAGCGATCGGCGAACAGCTTGGTAAAGGCGGCGAGGCCGGCGCGAAAGACGCCGGAGGTGGGAAACGTCGCTTCCGGCTCAAAAGCGGCGTAGGTGGAGATGTTGACGATAGCGCCGCGTTTCTGCTCCAGCATGGTGGGGGTGACCAGCCGCGCGATGCGCACCACATTCATCAGGTATACATCCATTCCCTGATACCACTCCTCATCGCTCATTTCGAGTACGTCCCCCTTGGGGCCGTGACCGGCGCTGTTCACAACCGCGTCGATTCGACCCCATCGCTCCACGGTCTGGTCAACCAGTTGCGACAAATCCTCCAGCGATTGATTGGACCCCGTGAATCCCAGGCCGCCCAACTCCTTGGCCAGCGCCTCACCCTTGCCCGAGGATGGGAGTATGGCGACGCGGTAACCTTCTTCGGCGAGGTGGCGCGCCGCGGTCGCTCCCATGCCGCTACCGCCGGCCGTAACGATGGCTACTGGATTCAAGGGGGTTTCCTCACAGGGTTGGGGATGGGTCTGTCGAAACGCTCAAACACATCGGCTTCGTCCAGCACCAAGCATAGAAGCAGATCTTTCGTTTGCCCACTGTTCCGGTATTTCCTCGTCTTTACAGGAGGAAGTAGCGAGGGGTGCGCTCCATGTAGCGTCGATAGATCTCGTGGTGTACGCGGCTAAGGTAGCACTCTTCGCGCCTTACCATCCAATGGATCAAACCGATGTTGATGAGCGATAGCACCAACAGTATGAGGTTTTGCAACAAGATCGTGTAGGCGGCGAACATCAGCATATAGGAGGTGAAATAGGGATTCCTCGAGTAGCGAAAAATTCCATGGGTGATCAGTGGTGTGGTTTGCTCCTTCACAACGCCCACCCGCCACGAATCCTTCATGGTCACGAGTGTCGCTGCACCGATGACCACGCTAATCAGCAAAACGACGCTGGCAAGCGAAAATAGGGTGGCGTCGTCTGCGACGGGAATCGTCGCGATGGGCGTATCCATTGCTGCAAGCGCCAGTGACGCGAGGATGAACAGTACGAAGAAAAGCGTCGCTACCATCGCCTCTCGATTGTTGCCCCTAATGGGTAGCTCGATACGCCTCCGAAGGTAGGCGTTTTTGGCGAGAAACATCCCCTGGACGAGAATCTGATGGATCAGGATCAGTACGAACGCTTTGCTCATTTCGCCGTTTCATGCTGTAACTCGCCGAGGGCTTGGCGCGCGATCAAAAAGGCCGAATGGAGAAACAGTGACGCCATCAGCAGTGCGACGAGTAGATCCGGCCAATGGGTGTCCGTTAAATAGACGCCGCCCGCCGCCAACAAGACAGCGAGATTGCCGATGGCGTCATTACGGCTGCAGAGCCAGACTGAACGTACGTTGGAGTCACCGTTGCGGAATTTGAGCAGTAGCAGCGCGCTGGTGACATTGGCAGCAAAGGCGACCAGAGCGACCGAGCCCATGATGATTTCGTTGGGAACGCCCAGGACGAAGACCCGGTAGACCGTGGAACCGAATACCCACAATCCCATCACCGCAAGTGTCGTTCCCTTGAACAACGCCGCGCGTGCACGCCAGTGGAGGGAGTGGCCGATCGCCAGCAGGGTGATGCAATAGGTGAGACTGTCGCCCAGAAAATCGAGCGCATCGGCGCGCAGTGCCATGGATTCCGACGGAATACTGGCACCCATTTCCACGACAAACATGATGATGTTGATAGCGATGACTAACCAAAGCACGGTCTTGAATTGCTTGGACAGACCGTCGAATTGAACGTCGTTGTCGCAACTGCATCCCGCCATGGCGTGATCCTATCAGGCTCCGTTTCGTACCAATCTGGGCTAAGCTTACAACCTACAGTCGCTGTAGGTTCAAGGGCTATGAGTGAGCGCTATTCCATCGGTAAAGTGGCCAAAGCGGCCAATTGCAAGGTCCAGACCATTCGTTACTACGAGCAGATCGGGATACTCCCGGAACCTGCTCGCACCGAAGGCAACCAACGTATCTATAACCAGCAACATCTGGATCGTCTCAGCTTCATTCGCCATAGCCGGGAGTTGGGATTTTCGTTAGAGCAGATTCGCGAGATCCTCACGCTCGTCGACGAGCCCACCCACTCGTGTAGCGAAGTGGATCGAATCGCCAGAACCCATCTGGAGGAGGTGGAGTCGAAGATCCGGCGTCTCGAGGGGATGCGTGGTGAACTGCAGCGCATGATCTCGCGATGCGCCGGCGGGAAGGTGACGGAGTGTCGAATCATCGAATCGCTCGCGGATCACTCCCTGTGTATTTCCGGTGAGCATGGCTAGAGCGGAGTGAATAAACGGAAATGGATCGACGTGTCATTAAGCGAGGTGTGGAGGCGTTAGCTGAAGCCGACAGGGACGTGGCAAGAGCGGTAAAAAAGGTTGGGTTACCCGAGCCGCGGCTGAGACCGGCTGGCTTCGAAACGATGTTTGCGGCGATCTTGAGTCAGCAGATCTCCACCGAGGCAGCGCGCGCGATACGTGGGCGCGTCGTCGCTCTTATGGACGATATGTCCCCGCGATCGTTGCTGCAGGTGGATCCCGACTTACTGCGCGATGCTGGCATGTCCTATCGCAAGATAGAGTATGCGCGCGGTTTGGCGGAAGCGATTGTGGCGGGTGAGTTGGATTTCGATGGAATGAAGCAGCAGTCGGATGCTGAGGTCATCGAAGCGATTACCGCGCTGCGCGGTTTCGGCGTCTGGAGCGCAGAGATCTATTTAATGTTCTCGCTGCGGCGGCGCGATGTTTTTCCGGCCGGCGATTTAGCGCTGCACTCTTCGCTGGGAAAATTAAAGGGTGTTGGGGAGAAGCTGACGGAGAAGCAGGCACGACAATTGGTCGAACATTGGGCACCGTGGCGGAGTGTGGGGTCGCTTTTTCTGTGGCACTACTACCGGGGTGTGCCGACCTAAACAGCGCCTGAAGCGAGGTTAACTTCATGGGGCTGGGCGTTCCGGATTTCCGGCCGGCGTGAACCACTATACCAACGTTATCGGAAATCGTTTCGCGGGATGAGAAGGGGGGCGGTGAAAATAGCGATACTTTCCATCGGTACACGTGGGGATGTTCAGCCTTCGATCGCACTCGCGAAAGCACTACAGAACCGTGGGCACGACGTTGTTTTAGGCGCACCGGAAAATTTTGCGAACTGGGTGGAACGACACGGCCTGCGATTTCATGCGCTGGGTGTCGACATGCAGAGTTTTTTTCAGAGCCCAGAAGGGCGGGAAATCATTTCGGGCAGTATCTTCGCCGTCATCAAGATTTGGAAGAAGACCTTGGTCCCCATGATGCGCCTGTCGCTGGATGCAACCTGGGAGGCGGCCCGGGATGCCGATGTTATCGTTTATCACCCCAAAGTGGTGGGTGCGCCGGATGTTTGTGAAAAAACCGGAGCGAAACCGGTGTTCGCCTCACCCCTGCCGCTCTTTTCTACCGGGGCGTTCCCGTTTATCGCGTTCAGGGTGGGATTGGGTTCGTGGTTGAATCGCCAGAGCTACAAAATTCTCTATCTCACGCGCATGACGGTTTTAGGCATCGTCAATCGGTGGCGCCGCGAAGTGTTAGGCCTTGGAAAAGCACCACTCTTCGCAGCGGTGGGTGAGTACAGTGGAGGCATCACACCACGGCTTTGTGCGGTATCGAATGCGGTGTTACCGAGACCGGACGATATGGATGACGGTTTCCATATGATGGGATATTGGTTCCTGGACGAAGGAAACGCGTAGCAGCCTGACGAGGCTTTGGCAGAGTTTCTCAGCGCCGGGGAGCCTCCGGTGTATATCGGTTTCGGTTCACTGACGACAAAAGATCCCCAGAAGCTCGGTGCGGAGATTTTGGAGGGAGTACGGCTCGCGGGTGTTCGGGCTCTACTGGCAACGGGTTGGGGCGGGCTTGAAGATACCCGCTTGCCGGAGAACGTACACGTGATAAAATGTGCGCCTCACGATGCGTTGTTCAGGCGTGTGCGCGCTGTGGTTCACCACGGCGGGGCAGGTAGCACGGCAGCGGGTCTGCGGGCCGGACTTCCGACACTGATTTGCTTCATGGCCGTGGATCAGCCGTTTTGGGGAAACCGGGTGCATCAACTGGGTTGTGGCCCCAAACCGCTGAACCTCAAGAAACTGAAGGCGGCTGACCTCGCGCAGGCCCTGAAGGTACTAACGACAACGAGATCGTTTCGCCAACGCGCTGAGGAGGTGGCGCGAGGTATTGCTGCGGAAGATGGAATTCAGCGCGCAATCGAGGTGATCGAAGCTCAGGGATGCGATGCGTAGCGGTGGTTTTCGTTCGCGCGCTGCGCCTGAGTCTGGAGCAGGATCGCTGCGCTGGCATTGAGTCTCATCCGGCCCGGTATGAGAACCCGGGCCGAATCGGCGGTTGCGCGCTAAAGTGATTTCAGAAACTCGATCAAGTCCTGGCGTTCCGCCGCATTGAGACTCAGCGCAAAATGATCGTTGTAGTGATCGATAACCGCTTCCAGCGTTGGAAATCGGCCATCATGGTAGAAGCCTCCTTTGGTATGTGTCCAGAGACCCTTGAGCGGGGCTGTTCGATACCCGCCATCCGGGCTACGATCCGCCTGAAAGGAGTCGATGCCGATCTCGTCGGGGCGACGTAAGTTCCAGCCCGGCTCGGTGTAGATCGGCGGTACGTGGCAACGGCTACACGCCGCTTTACCATTGAATAGTGATTGGCCGCGTTTAGCCGCTTTGCGATCGTACGACCCAACCGGCGGTTTGGGTGCGGCCAACGAAACTTGGTAGAGGTGTAACGCGGGTAGTTTACGGGTGACCCGGTCCTCTTCCAGCGGGATTCGAACATCATCGAACCCGTTTGCCGCTGCGACGGGAAAACGCGTTGCGTCGCGTAACCGAGGATCAAAGAAGTTACCTTTCCCTCCCATCTCAAAAATGGCGACGAAGGCGTTCCAGTGTGCTATTCTCCCCCCGTTTGGTCTATGTATGCAGGTTGACGCCGGCGAGTCCGAACGCTGGAGGAATGGGGGTCGCCGCTGATTTTCCGTCAGGACGAAACGCTTTACCGTCCATGGTTAGCGCGGCGTCGAACTTACCCGGGCCCCAACTGTTTAAAACGGTGCGTACCGTCTCTTCGTCGACGCCCAACAGATTGGCGAATGGGCTCAGGTCGGGGGTGGCGGCGATAATCGCGCCCACGTTGAGATCGCGGTTTGCCCAGCCGTCAAGACGACGTCCTGTGTTGGGCGCGAAGGAATCATCCACTTGGGTATGGCACAAAGCGCATTGGATACCCACCGAATTCATTCGGCCGGATTCGTCGAAGAAACCCTTTACTCTGATGACCGCATCGAGTTTCAGCAGCGCCAGGGTGGCGGCAGGGTCATCGAGATCCACGCGTCCTCGACGAAGGTCTCTTCGAAACCGCCGCGGTAGTGCGTTGACATCGACTTTCAGGCCCAGTGCGAGTGCCGTCGCGGGGCTTACTCCCGGTCCCACACCTCCATTGGCCTCACCCGCAATGGCTTCGTGCAACCTTAGCTGATCTCCCCAAAAAAACTCGCTATCGAAGGTATCATTACGAAACGCGTTACGCCCTTTGTTGAACTCGCGCAGTGCCGCGAACAGGTTGTGTACATCGGTATTACCGTTGTGGTAACGAGAGGTGCTCGCTTTTGCATCGGCCTGCGCGGTTGCGATGTGGACCGCAGCAAGTAGCGGAATCGCGGCGAGCAGCGAAATAGTGCTCAGTAGACTTCTACGTTTGGGCATGGGTCGTATCTCCTTGAGGTTGGGCTCGGGAGAAGCGTTTACGGGCGAATATGATCGGCCGACTGCGGTATGGCCTGTCGGTACCTCCAAGATGCAGTGGGGGACGGAAAGGTTCCCAGTAGGCGTTCGATGGGTTGTGATGGATTGGGTCGACAGTGTGATAATTGATGGTGGCGGGGCGGGAGATGGCCACGCGAACTTTGCGGGAGGCGATATCAGTGTTGTGTAGATCAATCCTGAGAGCTAATCTCACCCCACTAAGGGCGGGTCTTTTAATCGCGGCTCTTGTCGGATCTGTTTTGCCATTACCCTCCGTAGCGCATTCACCTCCGGATCACGCCAAAGTCTTTTTCATCGGGTTGGAAGATGGAGCAACGGTCAGCAGTCCATTTACCGTCAGGCTAGGCATCGAGGGGTTTGGCATCACACCGGCGGGAACCAAAGAGAAGATCCGGCACAAAGCGGGGCATCACCATATCCTAATCAATGTGCCTGTCTTGCCGGATCTTGATAGCCCCATTCCGAGAGACTCGAACCATATCCACCTGGACAATGGGGAAACGGAGGTGGTCTTGGAGTTACCTCCCGGGAAACATACCTTGCAGCTCTTGTTGGGTGACGAGGATCACGAACCTCAAGCGCCTGCGCTCTATTCGAAGAAGATCACCATATTCGTGAAGTAGTGCTCGCGATGACAATGATGAATCGACGCAAGTTTCTAATCGCTTCCAGTGCGGGTGTTGTCTCCGCCGCTTTCTCGTCACCGCTGCTGGCGGCAACATCCCGCATCCAGTCCCATCCTCTGGTGGCTTCCGCCGGTGTCGCGAACATCACTTCGGATCCCGAGATCGAGACCGGCGTGTGGCAATACAACGGTGTTACACCTGGCCCCACTATTCGTGTCAAACAGGGCGAGCCCGTTAGTATTCCCTTTGAAAACAGACTCGATCAGCCCACCACTGTTCATTGGCACGGCCCGCGCATCGCCAACAATATGGATGGTGTCCCCGGTTTGACGCAACCGGTCGTCGAGCCCGGTAAAACATTCCACTACCAATTCACATCGCGGGATGCCGGTACGTTTTGGTATCACACCCATAATCGGACATGGGAACAGCTCGCCCGTGGCCTTTATGGGGTGCTAATTGTCGAAGAGCGGGCTCCCATTCGAATTGACCAGGACCTGGTGTGCGTGGTCGACGATTGGTTGATCGATGACCAGGGTAAGATCGACGACGAGAGCTTCGGCAATCTCCACGACTGGGCGCACAGCGGCCGCTTGGGTAACGTGTTGACCGTCAATGGAGCACATCAGCCCGTTTTTCAGGTCAGATCTGGCGAGCGCATTCGGCTGAGAGTGCTCAATGTGGCCAACGCTCGTATCATGCCGCTACGCGTAAAGGGGGTGAAGGCGACGGCCATCGCCATCGATGGCCAACCGATTACTCCAGAAGTATTAACAAAGGGCGAGTTTACATTGGCGCCTGCCCAACGCATCGATTTGGTTCTCGATATGTTGCTAGCGCCGGGTCAACAGACCGAGATCGAGTTTATCGGCAGACGAAAGAACCTGATTGCGGCGACCCTTAAGTGTCACCCGACTGAGGTGAGACGGACCAGACCCTTGGAAGCTTCCATTGAACTTCCACAAAACCCGCTGCCGTCGAGTGGGGATTGGTCCCGTGCAACCCGCTTTCAGCTTTCCATGGAAGGTGGGGCGATGGGAAGAATGCAAGGTGCCGAGTACAACGGTCAATGGATGGGTATTAGGGATCTTATTAAGGAGAAGAAGATTTGGGCGCTCAACGGTATCGCCGGACTCCCGGAAAAACCGTTCTTTAGCGTCAGGCGGGGAACGAGCGTGGTGGTTGATCTGGAGAATCAAAATGCGTGGCCGCATGCAATGCACGTGCACGGGCATCATTTCAGAGAAATAGGCGGGAGCAAGGAAGGTAAGTCGGTCTGGAGAGATACCGTGCTGGTGGAGCCAGGCAAAACCCGTCGTATCGCTTTTGTCGCGGACAATCCCGGCAAATGGCTCATTCATTGTCACATGATCGAGCACCATGCGGGCGGCATGGTTACCTGGTTTGAAGTGATTTGAACAGGCGCCTCGTTCGCAACCCGTGTCGGTCTGCTGCCACGCTGATTCGTGAAACCTAGTGTTGCGATTGGCCTCCCACAAAGCGAGCAGAAGAGATAAACGCAGGCGCTGTGTGCTTTCTCTCCTGTTAGTCGCGTTCCTGTCGCCGGGCGGTCACGCTTGCGAGTCGTTTGTCGCTGAAGCGCTCGATGAAGTCCAGGCACTGATTAGTGTAGAGAGTCCCTCTTTGGACCGTGCCGATTTCACCGCTGCAATTCGGGTTTTGGATGCCCTGGTTCCTCCGCTAAGACAGTGTGTGGCCGCGCATCCCTACAAGCGATACATGGGAGTGATCGCGGATGTCACGGTGCTGAGGGTGGATCTGGAGCATACGGTAAAGGCGATAGATCGTGGCTTATACGCAAGCGATCCCTTGATTAGAAACTTCTGGCGCAAGAAGGCGCTACGCTTTCTCGATGCGTACCGCGGCGAGTGAGTTCGATTCGGTCTCGCAGTGAGAGTGCGGTTGCTTGTGTATTGGGCTCAGTGTTCGGAGGGGGCGGCCCGGCGTAGCGACGCCGGGCCGGATCGATGTTATTTAACGGTGATCGTGATTCGCTCCGAGACCACGGGTTGCTTGTGGGGTATGTGGGCGTGGTCACCAACCACCAACTGCAAGGTGTGCCTGCCGGGCGGTAGCTTCAACGTCGTTTCTGTCTGACCTCCGCCGAAATGGCGATGATTGTCGTCGCTCGGTATCGGTTTGGTGGGATCGGGAGTGGCGGCGTTGATGATCAAATGATGATGGCCAGTATTATTTTTCACAACGCCCGCAGGTGCTACTCCCATCCCTTTTAGTCCCATCTGGACTCTTACCGGGCCAGATATTACCTCGCCGTTCTTGGGGGATATGAAGTAGGCCTCAGCGTTCGAAGGTGCCATTGTGTCGCCCGCATTTGCCGATGCGGAAATGACCAATAACCCAATACCTGCAAGATATTCCTTTCTCATCTCGTAACTACCTCTCGTGTAGGGCCTCCCCGCCATAGACCGCTCGAAGCATGGATGCTCCTCGGTTAGGAATATAGTACGTACTGGTGCTTTCCGCAGTAGAAAGCTCATCAGATTCGATCGGTGCGCCACTGAGTCACATCGCTAGTGCTTGTATCTTGAAGAACTGTAGCCGGGGTATATGCTTGACTAAAGCAATAATAACTATGACATATACAATTAATTGCAGGGGATGCTTATGCCGCAACCTCGTGTGGACGGTGAACAGATAGAACAGGTACGAGAGTTCAACCGCTTTTACACTCAGCTTCTGGGTATCCTGAATGATCGTTATCTGGATAAGCGTTTTAATCTGGCGGAGATTCGAGTGCTGTTCGAGGTGGGTTACCAGCAGTCGGTAATGGCTTCGAAACTGGCTGAACAGCTCGCTCTGGACCCTGGATACATTAGCCGCATCGTGGCTAAGCTGAATCGCGCCAAACTGGTGAATCGGATGGCCGATGCGCAGGATCGTCGCAAGAAACTGCTTAGCCTGACAGCTACCGGCCGCAGAGAGTTAAAGCGGCTGGAAACGCTCTCCCGCAAACAAGTGCGTCAAATGTTGAGCCCCCTGGAGCCGGAAGACCGCGTCGAACTGCTCGCATCGATGAGGGGTATTCAGGAATTGTTTGAACCTGGCGAGCGACCCACCGTTGTGATACGTCCGCTAAGAATCGGTGATATAGGACATATCGTCGAACGTCACGGCGTTATCTACTCGCGTTCCTATGGGTGGGATAAAAGTTTCGAGTGGATCGTGCTGAAGGTGCTGAACGACTACGTGACCGATTTTCAGGAAGGTAAGGAAGACGCCTGGGTGGCGGAAGTGAACGGGCAATTCGCGGGGAGCGTGTTGTCCGTCGTGGAAGAGGAGGGTGTCGCACGGTTACGTACACTGATCGTAGAGCCGAAGTATCGCGGATTGGGCGTCGGCGGGCAGCTAGTGGAACAAGTCGTCTCGTTCTGTCGTGGGTGCGGTTATAAGAAGATCGTGCTCTGGACATGCGATGAGCTGAAGTCGGCACGCAGACTGTATGAGAGGTTTGGGTTTATCCGCATTCGGCAGTGGGATGAGCCGTTATTCGGTACCATTCTGCATAGCGAGCATTGGGAGCTGGAGTTGTAGGTTGCCGCGATCCTGTGGATTCTCGGGAACGTGCTTCCCGCACTAAGATTTGGACAGCACCTTGGCTCTTTCCAGAGAGCATCCCTTTCTACCCGATACTCGTCTTTCGGCCTGCGCAGGTATGAAGGCGAGAGACGTTACCTGATTCCCTGTGACGCAGTTCCAAGCGAATCTGGAGTCGTAACGTGAAGCTGTTTTCGTCACGCAGAGTCTGTGCCCGTTCCTCATACTATTCAGAGAAACCGGGTAACCAGGCCCAGCTCAACGTCGTCACGAGGTAGCGTTACCCACACTTTGTATCCGCCACCCGGAACTTCCCTGATGGTGCTTCCATTATCGTTCTGGATTTCGTCGAGTTGAAATACCGTATTACCCTTTGGTGTGAGAAGTTCCAACTGGTCGTCCACAGAGAATTTGTTTTTAACATCCAGCAGTGCGCGCCCGTTGTTGGTCTCGATAATCTCCGCAACAAATAGTTGTCGCTCGTTTTCGGATGCGTTACGTCGATAGTTCTGTAACTCCTGGCTGGGATGGCGCTGATAGAATCCGTCGGTGTAGCCGCGACTGGCCAATCCCTCCAAGTCGGCCATCAGCTGTGGCTGAAAGGGTCGATTGGCAACAGCATCATCGATAGCTTGGCGGTAGACTTGCGTTGCACGCGCTGTGTAGTAGTGGGATTTGGTGCGGCCTTCGATCTTCAGACAATCGACGCCAATCTCTACCAAGCGCTGCACGTGTTCGACGGCACGGAGGTCTTTGGAGTTCATGATGTAGGTGCCCATCTCGTCCTCAAAGATAGGCATCAGCTCTCCGGGGCGTTCGCTCTCTTCCAGAAGGTACACTTTGTCGGCTTCCGGGTGCCGGAGTTGCCCGGACTGCGACGGCAAGGTACAGGGCTCGTCGCTCTCTTCGCCGGTCACGTTGTACTCCCATCGGCATGAGTTGGTGCAGGTACCCTGATTGGCATCGCGGTGGTTGAAATACCCGGACAGCAGGCAACGCCCGGAGTAGGCGATGCACAGTGCACCGTGCACGAAAACCTCCACCTCCATGTCGGGACAGCCCTGACGGATTTCCGCGATCTCGTCCAGAGAGAGTTCGCGTGAGAGGATGACGCGCGATATCCCCGCTTGTTGCCAGAATCGGACCGCGGCGACATTGACCGTGTTGGCCTGCACCGAGAGGTGCAGTGGCATCTTCGGCCATCGTTCGCGTACCAATAGAATCAGGCCGGGATCAGACATGATGAGTGCGTCGGGGTTCAGTGCGACGATCGGTTCCATGTCGGCGATGAAGGTTTTGAGTTTGGCACTGTGAGGCATGACATTGCAGGCCAGGTAGAACTGCTTTCCCTGCCCATGGCACTCCTCGATACCCAATTTCAAGTTGTGTTCCAGAAAATCGTTGTTCCGCACGCGCAGGCTGTAACGAGGCATTCCGGCGTAGACGGCATCGGCACCGTACGCGAGTGCATAGCGCATGTTCTTTAAGGTGCCTGCAGGGGAGAGGAGTTCCGGTGGTCTCATAGGGATGTACGGCTGGAACGATAACGGACGGAAGAGCCAGTTTACCCTACTTCCCGCTCTCCAGGAGATCAGAGGATAGGAGGATAAGATCCCAACAATCTGACAGGTTGTGATGTTGGGGCGCCCCTGGGGCTGGAACGCTGCGTATTAAGCTTTAGCTTTCATCGCCAGGGGGTTGTTCTATGCGCTGTCTTATCTCCTCCGGGGCGCTGGCAAGAAGGCATGTTTGAATCGTTTGACGCAGACTCTCTGTCACTTCACGCCGCCCACTCAGTCCCAACTGATTGGCACACGCCGTCCAGCTGTCGCGTCGTTGTACTCGTAACTCCAGTAACTGGCGTTGCGCTTCGGAAAGTGGGGGATTCATGGAGGTTTCAACTAGGTGATGTCGCACCAACACTTCCACCGACCGCTGTACCGTCTCGTAGCTACGCAACCCAAACGCAAACGCGACCAGATCCATCCAGTCCTGATCGTCGAGCGTGTCATCGGTGACGAGTTCGTTTGGCGTTACTTTTCCGGCAATTGCCGGTTCGAGATCTGAAAGGACGCTCTCCAGCCAGACCGGCAGACCACGACGAAAACGGCCGCTCGCCCGTTGCATGAGCTGCTCGCCGCTGAGGGAAAGGGGGCGCAACACCAGGGCGGCATGCTCGCCGCTGCTGGCGTCGCGCCGCATTCCGAGGCGGATAGTTTGGCAACCACAAGCAGACCAGAACTCCAGCAATTCCGGCGTGGCACCGAAACTGGATCCCAGGCAGTCGATACCGGCGGCTTCGCTCTCCTCGGTGACCCTCTCTATCAGTGCCTTGCCCAGCCCTTGGCGCTGCAGCGCCGGATGTACCGCGATGCGGAGTATCCTCGAATAGTGATGTTGCGGTGCCTCTTCCAACCCCAGGTAACAGGAGAGTGATTGTGCGAGCAGATGCCCCTGGGGCCGGCGTCTGCCTAACCAAATGGAGCGGGCCGTCTCTTCGTCGAACCCCCCTTCCCGCGCCACCAAAGCCGTCGCTACGACGTGTCCCTGATAACGCTGGACATAGATCGACAGATTGGGGCCGTCCAACAAATGGCGCAAGTCGAGAGGAGAAGTTTGGTAGTGAGCGCTGACCAGCAGACCGAACAGCTCGTGCAGCAGCTCCTCGTCTCTCACCAATAGGTCCTCGATAACCTCCACGCGCATCGCGTCGAGGGTGGCCCCCTGGACAATGTTATCGGGTGCGGCGGTTGCGTTCAGTAACAGCAATTTGAAGAACAGCGCTTCGACGGGGTCTTCCGCTGCCCAGCGAATGGGTGTCTCCATCTCCACGGTGGCGTAATCGGGCGCTTTTCGCTGTAGCAGTTATTGAAACCGCAGCGCAAACCCGCGCCCCGTGCCCTCGTAGCCGTGAATCGTCGTCGAGAAAACGATTCGGGGATAGCGGTCCAACAGTGCGGCGAGTAGTGGAGCGGGAATTGCGGCGGCTTCGTCGACAAAGACAACGTCGCCGTTCGGTTCGGCGTGGATCAGTTGATCGGGCGGTAGATAATCCAGCGCGCCTTCAAATGCGCTCAGCGTATCGTCATGGGTCTCGACATTGGGTAGCAGGCTGGCGGCAATTTCCAGCAGTGGTTCAATGGCGTCTCGACGTGGAGCGGTAACGATGATCCGTAAACCCTGTTCGCGAATCAGTTGGGCGGCGGCTATGCCCAACGCCGCCGTTTTACCCCGACCCCGGTCGGCGGTGAGAACGGTGGGTTTCTGAGCGGTTCCGGCCGCGGTCTCCAAGATGCTGGCGACCGCTGTCGCCTGGTCCGGCGTTCGGTAGGGTGGGATGGTGAGCGGGTGCGGGGGCAAGCGAAAACGGTGAACGGGAAGCGGGGGAAGTGGATGGTGTTCCTGCAACCACCAGAGGTGCTCATCCATTTCGAGTTCGCGTACGACCCGTTGCAGATAACGCTGGGTCAGCGAATTCGCCTCAAACCCCGCCACCGTGACGCAACGGTTTTCCGGATCGGGCCATAGCGGCAGATCTTCCACCGTATGTGTCAGAAGAACGATCAGACCGCCACCTTTGACAGCACCCACGCTCGCTCCCAGGGCGTCGGGATCGAATCCGAAATGGGAGTCGAAGACCAGAAGATCGAGCTCTTGCCCCAGGACCTTTCGCGCGCGATCTGCGGTAAGTGCGGGTACCAGGTGAGGCGGTTGTTCCCCGATCCAGAGACGCCTCTCGCCGGCCTCCTGGAGGATGTGAATCGCAGTCTCTTCGCACCAGTGATGGCTGCCCGATACCACGATCAGGCGTCGGTGGTGATGCCGCTGTGCCGCGTGGATGAGCTGGTGAAGATCCTGATCGAGCACTGTCGAGTTTTTCCTTGTGGGCGATTTCCGCTTCTTGGTTTGCCATGCCGCTACGCAGCAGGGAGGTCGCGCATTCTTTACACGCTCGCTACACATTTTACAGACACCTGTCGCGAGGGGAAGAAAATGTTGCAGCGCAGCTTAACGAGTGTGGCATAAATTATCGTTGGAAATCCATCAGTTAACAAAATTGTTGGGGATTAAACGGTTTTTGGCATGGTGTTTGTTGTTAACGATGGAGGTAGGTGTCAACCACGAACTATAAAAGCAACGACTCCGATACAGCACCGACCGTGCTGGGGTGAGGTTGAGGGTGGAGAGCGAGATGGCAAACTCAGTCGAGCTGCCAGAGCAGTTCAATGCAGCGGACTATTTCGTCGATCGGAATGTGAGGGAAGGCCGCGGCGAAAACGTCGCTGTTCGATGTGAAGACCGATCCTTCACGTATGCACAGATTCAATCGGGCGTTAACCGGTTCGGAAACGCACTGGCGCGCGATCTTGGCGTGCGTATCGAAGAGCGGGTCGCGTTACTGCTGTTAGACACCGAGGTCTTTCCTCAGGCGTTTTTCGGCGCCATCAAAACGGGCGCGGTTCCGGTTTGCCTCAATACGTTGATGCGCCCTAAGGATTACGAATACTTTTTGAATGACAGTCGAGCGCGCGTGCTGGTGATCGATGCCGCGTTGCTCGATAGCATCGCCGAAGTGCGCTCGGCCTTTCAGTTCGTCGAACATATCGTTGTCGCCAACGGCGAATCCAAGGTGGCGACCGACCTTCAGTGGGACACGGTGCTGGAAGGTCAATCGGATCAGCTCCCGGTGGCTCCGACCAAGAAGGACGATGCCTGTTTCTGGCTCTACAGTTCGGGTTCGACCGGTCAGCCGAAGGGCACGGTGCATCTACAGCACGACATGGTGTGCGCAGCGGAGTCGTTCGGTAAGGGCATTCTGGGAATCCGTGAAGAGGACGTCTGCTACTCGGCGGCCAAACTCTTTTTTGCCTACGGATTGGGGAACAATCTCTACTTTCCCTTCAGTGTTGGTGCGACGGCGGTCTACCATCCGGGACGCCCGACTCCCGATGCGGTCTACGCCAATGTTGGACAACACAAACCCACCATTTTCTATGGCGTTCCGACCTTGTACGGGCAGTTGTTGGCCCATCAGTCCGGTGAAATGGACGGCGTGCGCATGTGCGTATCAGCGGGCGAAGCGTTACCGCCCGATATTTTCAAACGTTGGCGAGAACGGTTCGATCTGGAGATCGTCGACGCTATCGGTTCCACCAAGATGTCGCACTGCTTTATTTCCAACATTCCGGGTAAAAGCCGGCCGGGTTGCACGGGACGGATCGTCCCGGGATACGAAGCGCGCATCGTCGATGAGAGCTTTGTGGATGTTCCCCCGGGCGAAGTGGGTACTTTGTTGATCAAAGGCGACAGTGCAGCCGCCTACTACTGGAACAAACACGAGAAGACCAAGGCGACCATGTTGGGGGAGTGGCTCAACACGGGGGATAAGTTTTTTCAGGATGAAGAGGGTCTCTTTTTCTACGCGGGTCGCACCGACGACATGATGAAGATCGGCGGTATCTGGGTTTCGCCCGTGGAAGTGGAAGCCGCTGTCATCGAGCATGACTCGGTGCTCGAGTGCGCCGTGGTTCCTGCTGAAGATGGGGCCGAGTTGATCAAGCCCAAGGCCTATGTGGTGCTCAACGATGGCGAGGCGGAGAGTGACGAGTTGGCGCAGTCCATCAAGGATCATGTTAAGAGCGTTTTGGCGCACTACAAGTATCCGCGGTGGGTGGAGTTCATCGATGAGTTACCAAAAACGGCTACGGGAAAAATCAAACGATTCGAACTGCGTAAGTTGAACGAGCATTGAAGTAGGGTGGGCGTAGCCCACAGATGAGGTTTTCGTTTGGCTCGTGCGGGCTACGCCCACCCTACATTTG